>WNFS01000439.1_pt1 | contig 30361 bp, 27 predicted proteins | sample 5400141 | NCBI WGS metagenome assembly WNFS01 (sample SAMN13153358, study PRJNA577476) | soil metagenome | isolation source: 60 cm saprolite under Madrone tree | place: USA:California | collected 2016-06-14
CCCCAAGCCCCCCATTGGCGGCATCGACTTCGATATGGCCAGCGCGGTCCCGGCCAACGAAAGGGGACGTTGCCCGCGTCCGGGGTGCAATTCCGAGTCAGATTCGATATCCCCTGCGGCTTCCGAACAAATCGAGAGTCGTTCGGTAGTGCGATGCCTCTGCGGGCTGACGTACTGGGCAGCTCACGTCGTAGATATCCGAGAACCGATCGGCGAGGCTCGCGTTCGCGCAGCGTCGGTGACGCGGACGCCTACCACCGGGGCGCTTCAAATTGACGGTCAGGACGTTCCGCGCGTCGGGCTCGCGCCGCTACTCCCGGAACCGCTGCCGCCCGGTCAGATACTCATCTCCACTTCGCAACGCGTCCAACAGCATCGCGTCCCGCAACAGTGGTACTTTCCCGGCGTACCGCCTACTTTGTCGTCCGGGTAAAGACCGCGGGAGTCGGTGCTAATTGAACCACCCCGGGGCGCCGAATCTGGCTCCTCAGCGCGAGCGCCCTTTGTGAACTCGGCCTTGACCTGCGGCCACGCCTCCGCGCTCCAGCGCGTGGTCAGCATCGCGTGCAGGACGCGGTTTGCGGAGCCAGGGATGCCAGAGGCGGGCGTCGGAGTCGTTCATTCCGCCTTCGGCCGCGGGCCCACGGTATCGGGGGAGCACCTCGCGGGTCAGCACGCGCTACTCGATCACCTGGTCCGCTCGCAGCAGCAGCGAGTGGGGGACGGTGATGCCGAGGGCCTTGGCCGTCTTGAGGTTGATGGCAAACTCGAATCTCTCCGGCCGTTCTACCGGCAGTTCACCCGGCTTGGCACCCTGTAAGATCCTCCCGACGTAAGCGCCACATCGTCGGAACGCCTCGCGCAGGCTTGGCCCGTAGGCCATGAGCCCGCCCGCCTCCGCAAATTCCACGAACATGGACACTGCGGCAAGCCGCTTTTCGACCGCGAGGGCTCCAAGCTGCGTTCTGTGGTTGAACACGAGTGGCGACGATAAGAGGAGGACGGCCCTGGCCCGCCCATTTCTGGCGGCTTCCAAGGCGCTGTTGAAGTCCTTCGCGGCTCTTACCTCTTGACGCTGAATAGCCATTGCTAACGCCCCGGCCGCGATCTCTGTTGCTCGAAACTGCGGTGCGTTGAGAACAGGATCACCGAGGACCGCGACACGGAAGAGTTGGGGAAGAAGCTCTTTGAGGAGTTGCAGTTGTTTTCCGCTCAACTCCGGCAAATCCAGAAATACTCCGGTGATATTGCCGCCGGGCTGCGCAAGTCCCCTGACGAACCCCGCCGCAACGGGATCACTCTCTAGGTCCACTGCAACCACCGGAATGGTGGCAGTCGCAACTTTGGCAGCCGCCACGGCTGCTGCTCCTCGCGCGAAGATGACGTCGACGTTGAGCCGAACGAGTTGGACCGCAAGATCGGACAACAACCTGCCTTCGGCATGTCGGTATTCAATGACAAGGTTTCGTCCCTCTGTGTAGCCGAATTGGGCGAGCCCTTGCTTGAATGCCACGTCGTTCAATGGGTTCATGGGAGTCGGTCCGAGTACACCTATCCGGGGGGTGCTCGCCGCCGGCGGCGGCGCAAGACTGAGACCGACGGCGAGAATGACCGCGAGCCCGATCAGCCGCATAGCTGCCGGGGAGTCTAGCCGAACGCCACTATGCGCACCAGCGCCCCGGCCTGGACGAGCACCGGGGCGCGGGACTACCTCAGCTGAGGTTGTAGTCCAGCTCGCCAAGATCGGTTCAGCGACCTTGCTGGAGCTGCGCGACTGCGATGGCCGGTCGACGCGATGGTGCGAGCGGGTAGTACGAGCGCGGCTGCTGATAGACTGTGCTGGCGACGAGGCCGGTCGAAGTGACCGGCGCCGCCTCGATCTGGAGCGCGACGCTCACGCCAGTCGCTCGCGGTGATGCTCGATCAGCGCCTCGACGACATCGTCGGCGACGCCATGCCGCCTGGCCAGGATGCGGAACTCGGCCGTGACCGCATCGACGTCGAGGTTGTGAACCGGGACATCAAGACCGAGACCGTGATGCTCAAGTGGCTCGCCGTCGCGTTGGGAATCGAGGGGATTCAGCCCCCGCCCGCAAGATCACGTTCCATGTACTGGAGGCTGCGGAGACCGAGGGTCTGCCGCCGATCTCTGGCGGGAGTGGGGGTTACGACGTCAGTGACCGCGAAGGCCTCCCAAGCCCCCGGGCTCAGAGGCGCCCCGGCTCCGCCAGGGCGCCCCTCGAAATCCCTTCGCGGTGTGGGGGCCTCGACGGGCCCTCCAGCCCCCCATTGGCGGCTCGGAGCGCCCTGGGGTCTCGACGAGCCCCCGTGCCCCCGTCGCCGCGAGTCCGCTGCTCTACGGCTCAGCCACGCTGCATTTCGAGCGGGAGCAGCGTGTCCACCAGGGACGCGCCGCCGTCGGCGTAGATGAGTTGGCCCGTGATCCACGCAGCATCCGGCGAACACAAGAGCCCTACGACGTTGCCGATGTCCGCCGGTGTCCCCATCCGCCCCATAGGCGTCCAGCCGCTGGCGTGCCAGGCTCGGGCGGTGTCGACGGCGGCCTGGGGAAAGCTGTTCAGCACGCTGTCATCGGTGAGACCGGGACTTACCGAGTTGACCGTAATACCGCGCGGCGCAAGCGTTACCGCGAAGTAACGGACGAGGGACTCGAGGGCGGCCTTGGCCGAGCCCATTGCAACCCACGGTTGCCAGGTACCCTTCTGCCCACCCGGAGCGTAGGTGATGGCGACAATGCGGCCGCCCTGGCCCATGAGCCCGACGGCCTCCCGCGCGCCGACCAGGAAGGCCTTGGCCTGCGAGTCCATGGCGTGGTCCCAGGCCTCGAGCGTGATGTCCATCGGCTTCTGGTAGAACCTCGCCGCCTCGGGGCGAGCGTTCGCGACGAAGATGTCGAGCGTGCCAAAGGCCTTGCGAACCTCGCCGAACATCGACCGGACGTCCTCCACCCGCGACACGTCGGCCTGGACGAGGAAGCCGTCGGCGCCGTGCTTGCGCACGCGCTCGAGCGTATCTTTGGCGGCGGCGTGGTTGGCGTAGTAGTGGACGGCGACGCGGGCGCCGCCCTCGGCGAGCTTGAGCGCGATACCCCGGCCGATTCCCCGCGACCCTCCTGTCACCAGTGCGTGCTTGCCCTTGAGAGACATGGTGTCCTCCTTTGTCCTGAGGGCGATTCGTCTGGACGATCCTTACCACAAAGAGCTGAGATACACTCCATCCTCGGATGGTCGGTCGCTTGGGGAGCCACATGAGCTTCGTCAGCCACGTCGAGTGCACCATCTGCGGCGCCCGCCACGATGCCAAGCGCCTCCTGACCGTCTGCGAGAAGTGCGGGCAGATGCTCGCGGTGCGCTACGACCTTGCGCGCGTCACGGCGAGCCTCACGAAGGACGCGCTCCGCCTGCGCGCGCCCGGCATGTACCGGTTCCGCGAGCTGACGCCGCTCGACGACGCCGAGCGGCCGGTGACGCTCGGCGAGGGGGGGACCCCGCTCCTCGAGCTCCCGCGGCTCGCCGCCCACCTGGGCATCGGGAAGCTCTGGGCGAAGGACGAAGGTCAGAACCCGACCGGGTCGTTCAAGGCGCGCGGCCTCGGAATGGCGATCACACGCGCGCGAACGCTCGGCGCCAGAGGCTTCGTCATCCCCTCGGCCGGCAATGCGGGCGGCGCGGCGGCGGTCTACGCGGCGCGGTGCGGCCTGCCGTGCGTCGTCATCGTGCCACGCGGGACGCCGTCGGCGGCGGTTGCCGAGGCTCAGATTGCCGGTGCCCACGTCTTCACGATCGAGGGCTCGATCGCTACCGCCGGCAAGGTTGCGGCGAAAGTTGCGCCTCAGCTGGGCTGGTTCGATCTCTCTACGCTCCGGGAGCCGTATCGACTGGAAGGCAAGAAGACGATCGGACTCGAGCTGGCCGAGCAGCTCGGATGGCGGATGCCCGACGTCCTGCTCTATCCGACGGGCGGCGGCACCGGACTCATCGGCATCCCGAAGGGCTACGAAGAGCTCGGGGCGATGGGCTGGCTCTCGGGTGCGCTGCCGCGCTTCTTCGCCGTCCAGGCCGAGGGCTGCGCGCCCGTGGTGAAGGCGTTCGCCGACGGCGCCGAGACGACGACGGCCTGGGAGAACCCGACGACACACGCCGCCGGGCTTCGGGTACCCTCGCCCTTTGCGGGCCGCCAGATGCTTCGGCTCCTGCGCGACACTCGGGGCGGCGCGGTGGCGATCGGCGAAGCGGCGATCCAGGAGGCGCAACGCCTCGTGGCGCGTACCGAGGGCATCTGGACCGCGCCGGAGTCGGCCGCGCTCGTCGCGGCGCTCGCCGAGCTCAAGAATCGCGGCGAAGCGTCCCGCGACGCCGAGATACTGCTGATCTTCACCGGCGCCGGGCTCAAGTACGAGCCCCCACCCCTCGCGGCGCCGACCGATCTGGCGGGCACGGAGGAGGAAGTCCTCGCCCGGGTGCGCCGGGTGGCCGGGGCTTAACAGCGTCTGCCCTTCGGTGGTAGGATCTGCTCCACCGCATTGCCCGTCCCAGGAGGCAGGTCAATGGCGATCGAGATCGGGAAGATCCGGAACGTCGGCGTCGTCGGTCACGGTGGCGTCGGCAAGACGACGCTCGTCGAGGCCATGCTGTTCGCTGCTGGCGCCGTGACGCGCCTGGGCCGCGTAGACGACGGCTCGACCATCACCGACTTCGACCCGGACGAGATCAAGCGGAAGATCTCGATCAACACCTCGGTGGCGTATGGCGACTGGAAGGGCCATCGGATCAACCTGGTCGATACTCCCGGATACGGCGATTTCATCGCCGACGCGCGGGCCGGGCTCCGGGTCGTGGACGCGGCGGTTGTCGTGGTGGACGCGGTCGCCGGCGTCCAGGTCCAGACCGAGAAGGTCTGGAAGTTCGCGACGGAGTACAACTTGCCGCGCGTCGTCGTCGTCAACCGTCTCGACCGGGAGCGCTCCGACTTCTTCCGCACCTTCGAGTCGCTCGGCCGGCGGCTCAAGGGGCGCCTGGTGGCGCTCCATCTCCCCGTCGGCGAGGAATCGGGGTTCCGGGGTTTCGTGGACCTCGTCAAGATGAAGGCCGTGACCGTCGCCGGCGGCAAGGCGACCGAGGCCGATACACCTGGCGACCTCGCGGACCGGGTGAAGGAATACCGTGAGAAGCTCGTCGAGGCCGCCGCGGAGACCGACGACGAACTGCTCAGCAAGTACCTCGAGGAAGGCTCGCTCGGCGAGCCGGAGATGTTGAAGGCGCTCCGTGCCGGCATCGCCAAGGGCAAGCTCGTGCCGGTGGTGTGCGCGGCGGGGTCCAGGTCGATCGCCGTCCACGCGCTGCTCGACCTGATCGTCGAGGCCCTGCCGTCGCCGGCAGACCGTGGTGAGGTCGCCGGAACTGACCTCAAGACGAAGCAGGCGGGCGTCAGGACCGCGGACGCGAAGGCCCCGGTGACGGCGCTCGTGTTCAAGACGCTCAGCGATCCTCATATCGGCAAGCTCTCGCTCTTCCGCGTCGTGAGCGGGACCCTCAAGGCCGACTCGACCCTCCTGAACCCAGGCCGCGGCGCCCGGGAGCGGATGGGCCACGTCTCGTGGCTCCAGGGGAAGACCCAGAAGAACGTCGAGACGCTCGGGCCCGGCGAGATCGGGGTCGCCCAGAAGCTCAAGGAGACTCTCACCGGCGACACGCTCACCGAGGAGGGCCAGCCGTTCGAGCTTCCGCGGATCACGTTCCCCGAGGCGGCGATCTCGTTCGCGATCCAGCCGAAGACGCGCGGCGACGAGGACAAGATCTCGACCGCGCTGGCGCGGATCGCCGAGGAGGACCCAACGGTCCACTACCACTTCGATCCCGAGACGAAGCAACTCCTGGTCTCGGGCGTCGGGAGCCTGCACGTCGAGATGGTCGTCGAGCGCATGAAGCGCAAGTACAACGTGGACGTGAACCTCCTGCCCCCGCGCATCCCCTACAAGGAGACGGTGAAGGGGCGCGCCGAGGGCCAGGGCAAGTACAAGAAGCAGACGGGCGGGCGCGGCCAGTACGGCGACACGTGGCTCCGGGTCGAGCCGATGGCGCGGGGCGGCGGGTTCGAGTTCGTCGACGACGTCTTCGGCGGCGCGGTCCCGCGCAACTTCATCCCCTCCGTCGAGAAGGGCGTCCGCGACTGCATGAAGAGGGGGATCCTCGCCGGCTACCCGGTGGTGGACATGAAGGTCACGCTCTACGACGGCTCCTCCCATGACGTGGACTCCTCCGACATGGCGTTTCAGATCGCGGCCTCGATGGGGCTCCAGAAGGTGTTCATGGACGCCCGCCCGATCCTGCTCGAGCCCATCATGAACGTGGAGGTCACGACGCCCGCGGATCACGCCGGTGACGTCATCGGCGACCTGAACGGCCGCCGCGGTCGGATCGTAGGCATGGAGCCAGCGGGTGAGACCGCGGCGGTGCGCGCCGTGGTGCCGATGGCCGAAATGCTCACCTACGAATCGAGCCTGCGCTCGATGACCGGCGGCCGCGGCGGCTACTCGATGGAATTCTCGCACTACGAAGAGGTCCCGGCCTTCCTCGCCGACAAGGTCGTCAAGGAAGCGAAAGCGGAGAAGGAGAAGGCGGAGAAGCACTAGAGCCGGCGGGGCTCTCCGACGTAGAATAGGCCGCGATGATCTTCCAACAGATCCTGAACGAAGAGTCGGGGTGCCTCTCCTACTTGATCGGCTGTAGCGAGGCCGGGCGAGCGCTCGTCGTCGACCCCGGCCGTGACCGCGTCCCCGAGTACCTCCGCCTCGCCGCGAAGAAGGGCCTCACGATCAGCCACATCCTCGAAACCCACACGCACGCCGACCACATCTCGGGCAATCGCGACCTGGCCGAGGCCGTGCGGGCGCCGATCCTCGTTCACCGCGCGGCGGGCGTGGCCTTCGAGCACGAGGACCTGAGCGACGGCGACGAGATCCAGATCGGGACCGTACGCTTGAAGGTCGCGCACACGCCGGGCCACACGCCCGACTCGATCTGCCTCCTGGTGACCGATCTCTCTCGTGGCGAGGCGCCGTGGTTCGCTCTGACCGGCGACCTGCTGTTCGTCGGCTCGGTCGGACGCCCCGACCTCGGCGGTGCGCGCGCGGCGGAGGACGCCTGGGAGAGCCTCCACCGCGTGCTCCTGCCGCTCGACGACAGCGTCGAGGTCTATCCCGCCCACGGCGCCGGTTCGGCGTGCGGGCGCGCGATGTCGTCGAAATCCGGCTCGACGATCGGCTTCGAGCGGCGCTTCAACCCGGCCCTCCAGCTCCGCGACCGTGCGGCGTTCGTGGACTTCATCATGCGGGACCTTCCGCCGAAGCCGCCGTCGTTCGAGAAAATCGTGAACAAGAACAAGGGGCTGGTCTCACTGGCGGCGGCGAAGCCGCGCCCGTACACCGCGCGCGAGGCCTCGGAGGCGGTGCAACGCGGCGAGGTCGTCCTGGACTTGCGCGATCCGGGCACCTACGGCGAGGGGCACATCCCCGGCGCGATCAACGTGTGGATCGAGAGCCCCCAGTTCGCCGAGCGCGTCGCCGGGATGGTCCCGGGCGGCGCGCCGCTCCTCCTGCTGGCGCAGGGGCCGTCGGATCTCGAGCGCGCCGTCCAGGCTCTGTCCCGCGTCGGGGTGGACGAGGTGGCCGGCTTCCTCCAGTGGGGCATGATCGAGTGGCGCAGCGAGGGCTTCGCGGTCGAGTCGGTTCCCCAGATCACGGTGCACGAGCTCACCGAATGGATCGAGCAGGGGCGTGAGATCACCGTGATCGACGTTCGCGAGCATTCCGAGTGGCTCGCGGGTCACATCGAGGGAGCGATGCACCTGCCGATGCTGGAGGCTCCGGCGCGCCGGGCCGAGGTTCCGCCCGACCGGCCGAAGGCCGTGCTCTGCGCGGGTGGCCTCCGCTCGAGCACAGCGATCAGCGCGCTCAAGCGGCACGGCCTCCAGGGCTGGTTCAACGTCACGGGCGGCATGACCGCGTGGATGCGGTCGGGCTATCCCGTGGTGCGCTCGTCCGACCCCGGCACCTCTCAGCGCACGTGATCGCGTGACGGGTGTCGGCTCGTTCGCCCCCCAGTACGCGGCGCTCTTCGCGCGTCCCTGGGTGGTGTGGGGCTCGGGCGTCCTCGTGGCCACCCTGAACGTGTTTCTCTTCGCTTTCGATCGTCCCTGGACCGCGTCGGACGGACTTCGGAACTGGGGAGACTGGACGCTCACCGCCGTCGGCCTCGTCCGCCGTCCCGACCTCCTGCCGCCCTGGCTCTATTCGGGTTCCCTGCTGAACCTCGGTGTGATCGTCGGCGGAGCGATCGCCGCGCTTCTATCGAGGGAATTCGCGATTCGCGTGCCGCCGCGCGCCGAGCTCGCCAAGGGCGCGGCCGGCGGGCTCTTGATGGGCGTGGGCGCCGTGCTCGCCTTCGGCTGTAACATCGGCGGGTTTTTCTCGGCGACCAGCGCGCTGTCGCTGTCGGGGATCGGGATGATGCTCGGACTCGGGATGGGGGCATTCCTCGGCTTGCGTTACCTGGTCTGGGAGGTGGCGCACCGGCCCGACTGGTCCCGTGGCGGTGGGCGCATCTATCTACAAACAAGCGCGCCGGCGGCGGGCCGCCAGCCGTGGGCGGGCGCGCTCGTCCTCGGCCTGGTCCTGGCGACGCTGGTTCTCTACGCACGCGCGGGCTACGGAACGCAGGGCATCTTTCTGCTCTTCGGCGCCGCGTTCGGCGTGATCTTCCAGCGATCGCGCTTCTGCCTCGTGCGCGCCTTTCGGGAGCCCTTCATGACGGGCGATGCCGAGCACACACGAGCGGCGGCGCTGGCGCTCGTCGTGTCGACGCTGGGATTCGCCATCTTGAAATACGCCGACCTCAAGGACAAGAGCGAGTGGGTGTTTCCGGCTGTGTGGCTCGGCTCGCTCGCCGGCGGTCTCGCGTTCGGCATCGGGATGACACTCGCGGGCGGCTGTGGCGCCGGCTCGCTCTGGCGAGCCGGTGAGGGACAGGTGAAGCTCTGGGTCGCCGTCGCGTGTTTTGCGTTGGGTGCGTCGCTCGTGCGGCTCGGCGCGGTGCAGACCGGGCTTCTGCAGAAGCTCGGCGCGGCGGTTTTTTTGCCGTCGACGCTCGGCTGGGCCGGTGCCATCGTGTTGATCGTCGCGATCGCGCTCGGGTGGGCTATGCTGGCGACCTGGAACGAGGCGACCGGCCGGTTCAGCGCGGCCTAGGTGTGGTTCGAACGCAGTCTGGGGAGGGGCGGATGAAGGCGTCGACGCGCAGAGAGTTCCTCCTGACCTCGGGGACCGGGCTCGCGCTGCTCGCGGCGGGCTGTGCGCCCACGGTCTCGGACTTTGCCCAGAAAACCGGTCGCCGCGTCGTCGTGATCGGCGGCGGATGGGGCGGTGCCACGGCCGCCAAGTACGTGCGTCTGGCCGATCCGTCGATCGAAGTCGTCCTGCTCGAGCCGAATCGGCAGTTCGTGTCGTGCCCGTTCAGCAACCTCGTGCTCAGCGGCGTGCGATCGATCGAGAGCATGACCTTCGACTACAGTCGTCTGCGCGATCACGGGGTCCGGGTCCTGCACGAGATGGCGACAGCCATCGAGCCCGAGACCAGGCGGGTCAAGGTGGGCGGCGGTTACCTCCCGTACGACCGGCTCATCGTGTCGCCGGGCGTTGAGTTCCAGTGGGAGCAGGTCGAGGGGCTCGCGGCCGCCCAGGACCGCGTGCTTCATGCCTGGAAGGCCGGACCGCAGACCGTCGAGCTGGCCAGACAGCTCCAGTCGATGGCCGACGGTGGGGTGTTCGTCCTGACGATTCCTCCGGCCGCGTATCGCTGCCCGCCCGGTCCGTACGAGCGGACGTGCCAGGTGGCCTGGTATCTCAAGAACAACAAGCCGAAGTCGAAGCTCATCGTGCTCGACGCCAACCCGAACCTGGTCTCGAAGGCGGCGCTGTTCCGTGCCGCCTGGGCGAGCTATCCGAACATCGAGTACCGTGGCTCGAACAAGGTCGTGAAGGTCGACCCGGGCGCGCGCGAGGTGACGACGGAGCTCGGCGACAAGGTCAAGTACGACGTGCTCAACCTGATTCCGCCGCAACGCGCGGGGACCATCGCCGTCACGGCGGATCTGGTCGGTGCGGACAAGCGCTGGTGCGAGGTCAACCACCTCACCTACGAGTCGGTGAAGCACAAGAACATCCACGTGATCGGCGACTCGACGATCGGGTTGCCGGTGCCGAAGTCGGGCAACATCGCGAACGCGATGGGGAAGATCTGCGCGGTCGCGGTGGTCAACCTGCTCAACGACAAGCCGGTTCCGCCGATGGCGCCCGGCAACACGTGCTACAGCTGGGTGAGCGACCGGGAAGCCATCGCGGTCGTCAACAGCTACAAGATCGAGGGCGGCAAGGTCGTTCAGATCGAGCAGAAGCTCACTCCCGGCCAGTCCGAGATGTGGGCGCAGAACGCGGTCGGGTGGGCCAACAGCATCTGGCAAGACATGCTCGGCTAGGCCGGCGGGAAAGGACAACGTGATGCCGATCATCCTTATCAGCCTGCTCCTCGTGTTCGGGCTCACCGGCCCCGCCACGGCCGGACCGCTCGACGGCCCGGGCGCTCCCCAGGCACTCGTCTGCAGCGCGTGCCACGGCTTCGCCGGCCAGAGCCAGTCGAACACCATGCCGATCCTCGCGGGCATGGCCCCGTGGTACTTCAAGAAATCGATCCAGGACTATGCGGCCGGCAAGCGGACGTCGCCCGAGATGGAGCCCTACGCGAAGATGGTCCTGCAGTTCGGCGTGGACGACGTGGCGGCTTACTTCGGCGCGCAGAAGCGCACCGCGTCGCCCGTCAAGCTCGACCCCGCGGCGGTCGAGCGCGGCCGCGCCGCGGCCGTCCAGTGCACGCTCTGCCACGGCGTCTCGGGCAAGGGAGACCCGGCCAAGGGGGTCCCCGATCTCACGGGCCAGCCGCCGGGGTATCTCAGCAACCAGATGCGGCTCTTCAAGGAGGATCGCCGGAGCCCGGGCGACGCCCAGCTCAAGGTGATAAAGGCGCTGATGCTGACGATTCCCGACGAGCAGCTCGCCGACCTGGCGGCATACTGGTCGAGCGTCAGGTAGCGGCCATCGAGCTTCCCGCGGGCGGAGCGCTGCGGTCGCCGGCTCGGCAGGCCGCGTGACGCTCGCCTTCGGCGTCACGCTGCTGGGCCTGGGGTTCGCCGGCGCGTTCGTGGCGGGGCTGCTGGGGGCGGGCGGCGCCTTCGTGATGATCCCGCTGCTCCTCTACGTCCCGCCGCTCCTCGAGGTCGGCCACCTCGACGTCAAGGCCGTCGCCGGCGTGACGATGGCGCAGGTGCTCGTCGCCGCGTCGGCCGGCATGCTCGCCCACGGGCGTCACGGTGCCGTGAACGCTGATCTCGTCTGGGCGGGTGGCGCCTCGATGGCCAGCGGATCCCTCGTCGGCGCGTTGGCATCGAAGTACGCGAGCGAGCGTGGACTCCTCCTCGTCTTCGCGGCCATGGTGACGGTGGCGGCCGCGCTCGTCTTCGTGGGCACCGGGCGCGACGCCGCCAGAAGGGACGAGGCGCCACTGGCCTTCAGCCGCGTGCGCGTCGGCGCTGTCGCGGGCGGCGTCGGCCTCGCCGCGGGTCTCGTCGGCGCCGGCGGCGGATTCCTCCTCGTGCCGTTGCTCCTCGTCGTCGTCGACATTCCGATCCGTGTGACGATCGGGAGCTCGCTGGCGATCACGGCGCTGGCGGCGATCGCCGGCTTCGCCGGCAAGCTCCTGACCGGCCAGATCCCACTTGCCCCCACGCTCGCGGTCGTTGTGGGCGCGATCCCTGGCGCCCAGCTCGGCGCCGCCGTGAGCCATCGGCTGCCGCCTCTCTGGCTCCGCGTCGCGTTATTCACATTCGTCGCGCTGACCGCGATCAGAGTATGGGCGGATCTGCTGAGTCACTGAGAGCCTCGGAGGCCACGTGCGCTACGGCTTCGTGATCGATCAGCGCCGCTGCATCGGCTGTCACGCGTGCACCGTGGCGTGCAAGGAGGAAAACCGGGTCCCGCTCGGGGCCTTCCGTACGTGGGTGAAATACATCGAGCGCGGGACCTTCCCGCACACGCGCCGCTACTTCTCCGTCTTGCGATGTAACCACTGCGACGCGGCCCCGTGCGTCACCATCTGTCCAACCGTCGCGCTCTACCGGCGCGCCGACGGCATCGTGGACTTCGACGGCGAACGGTGCATCGGGTGCAAGTCGTGCATGCAGGCGTGCCCCTACGACGCGCTCTACATCGATCCGGACACGGGGACCGCGGCGAAGTGCAACTACTGCGCGCACCGGGTCGAGGTCGGGCTCGAACCCGCCTGTGTCATCGTCTGTCCCGAGCAGGCGATCATCGCGGGTGACCTGGACGACCCCACCTCTCAAATCGCCACGATCGTCGCTCGGGAGGCGGTGCAGGTGCGGAAGGCGGAGCAGGGGACGCGGCCGAAGGTCTTCTACCTCGGCGCAGATGCCGCTGCGCTGACCCCCGAGCTCCAGGCTCCGGCGACCGGTTACCTCTGGGCGGAGCGGCCCCGGGAAGAGGTCGATCTCGTCAGGATGGTCGCCGCGGTCCAGAACCCAGGCGGCGCCGGCGCCCTGGGTCGACCCGTCTACGACGCCCCGCACCAGGTGCGGCCGTGGGGCTGGAAGGTCGCCACGTACCTGTGGACGAAGTCCATCGCCGCCGGCGCGCTGCTCGTCGGAGCACTCCAGCCGGGGCAGGGGGGTCTCTTCGGCGTGGGCGCGCCCGTCATCAGCCTTCTCTTCCTCGTCATTACGACGGCGCTCCTGGTCTCCGATCTCAAGCGCCCCGACCGCTTTGCGTTCATCCTCTTCAAGCCGAACTGGCGATCGTGGCTCGTGTGGGGCGCGTGGATCCTCATGGCGTTCGGCGGCGTCGGCGCCACGTGGCTCGTGGCCGGATTGACCGGTCGCGTGGAGCTGCAAAGCGCGGTCGTCGTCCCGGCCGTGCTGCTGGCGCTCGCGACGGCCGGGTACAGCGCATTCCTGTTCGGACAGGCTGAGGGGCGCGACTTCTGGCAGAGCCCGCTCGTGCTTCCCCACCTGATCGTCGCCGCGGTGGCGGCGGGCGCCGCGGCGCTCTCGGTCATGGCTGCGGCCTGGCCTCTGCAGGGCATTGACGGTTGTCGAGACATGATCCTGTCGCCCCGCTGCCTCTCCGTGGACCGGGGCGCGGCGCTGTGGCCGTTGCTGTTCCTGGCTCTGATCGCGCACGGCTTCCTGCTGGGACTCGAGGTGTTCAACCGCCACGCCGTTCACGACGCGGCACTCGCCGCGCGTCTGATCTGGCGTGGAGCGTATTGGGCTCGCTTCTGGGGCGGTGCGGTGCTCGGTGGCGTCTTCGTTCCAATCGCGTTGCTGCTCGCCGGTGCCGCCTGGGGATCGACTTCCCTGGGCGCCCTCGGCGCGGTTGTCGCCCTGGCTGGCCTGTGGCTGTGGGAGGATCTGTGGGTGAAGGCCGGGCAAGCGGTACCGTTGTCGTGACAGAGCGCGCCGAGCCGCTTCATCCGGTCGCTCGGGAGCTCACTGCGCCGAAGGGCGGCCTCATGAGCTATCCGCCCGTCGAGCGCTGGGAGGACTGGGAGGAGTACGACCCCGTCGCCTGGCCGAGGAAGGTCAAGCGCCGGTACTCGCTGATCCCGACGATCTGCTTCAACTGCGAGGCGGCCTGTGGCCTCCTCGCCTACGTCGACCGGGCGACGCTCAAGATCCAGAAGTTCGAGGGGAACCCGGTGCATCCCGGGAGCCGCGGCCGCAACTGCGCCAAGGGCCCGGCGACGCTCAACCAGGTGAACGACCCGGAGCGGATCCTCTACCCGCTGCGTCGGGTTGGCCCGCGCGGTGGCGGCCAGTGGGAGCGCATCACCTGGGACCAGGCGCTCGATGACATTGGCGCGCGGATCCGCAAGGCGCTCGTGGAAGGACGGCAGAAGGAAGTGATGTATCACCTCGGCCGGCCGGGTCACGAGCTCGTCTACCTCCAGCGCGTCTTCCACGCCTGGGGGATCGACGGCCACAACAGTCATACGAACGTCTGCTCGGCGAGTGCGCGCGCGGGCTACGCCTTCTGGCATGGCATGGACCGCCCCTCGCCGGATCACGCGAACGCGCGGTTCATCCTCTTGCTCTCCTCGCACCTCGAGACCGGCCACTACTTCAACCCGCATGCCCAGCGGATCATGGAAGCGAAGGCGCGCGGCGCGAAGGTCGCGGTGGTGGACTCGCGCCTGTCGAACACTGCGTCCATGGCCGACTGGTGGCTGGCGCCCTGGCCCGGCTCGGAGTCGGCCGTGCTGCTCGCGATGGCCCGCATCCTCGTGCGCGAGAAGCTTTACGATCGCGAGTTCGTCCGCCGGTGGGTGAACTGGGACGAGTACCTGCGCGCGGAGCGCCCCGAGCTGCCGGTCACGTTCGAGTCGTTCGAGCGCGCGATCGACGAGCTGTACGCGAGCTTCACCCCCGAGTTCGCCGAGGCCGAGAGTGGGGTTACGGCCGCGACGATCGTCGAGGTGGCCCGGGCGATCGGGCGGGCCGGCTCGGCGCTGGCGACCCACGTGTGGCGCAACACCGCGGCCGGCAATCTCGGCGGCTGGCAGGTGGCGCGCGCGCTCGAGCTGATCGTGGTGCTCATGGGCGCGGTGGGGACGGAGGGCGGCACGGCGCCCAACGCCTGGAACAAGGCGGTCCCGGCGCCGCCGATGATGCCGCCGCCGGGGAAGATCTGGAGCGAGCTCCTGATGCCCCGTGAGTACCCGCTCGCGTTCTTCGAGATGAGCTTCCTGCTGCCACATTTCTTGAAGGAGGGCCGCGGGAAGCTCGCGATGTATTTCACGCGCGTCTACAACCCCGTGTGGACGAACCCGGACGGGATGTCGTGGATCGAGATGCTGACCGATGAGGCCAAGATCGAGCGGCATGCGTGTCTGACGCCGATATGGAGTGAAACGGCGTGGTTCGCCGATTATGTCTTGCCGATGGGGCACGCCTCCGAGCGCCACGACCTCATGTCGCAGGAGACCCACGCGGCGCGGTGGATCGGCTTCCGACAGCCCGTGCTCCGCGTCGCCCTCGAGAAGACGGGCGAGCGGTTCGACCTCACCTGGCAGGCTCACGAAGCGGCGGGGCTCGGGCAGGTCTGGGAGGAGGACGAGTTCTGGATCGAGCTGTCGTGGCGGATCGATCCGGACGGTGGGCTCGGGATCCGGAAGTATTTCGAGTCGCCGTATCGGCCGGGTGAAAAGCTCCGCATCGAGGAGATGTACCGCTGGATTTTCGAGAACAGCGTGCCGGGTCTCCCCGACGCGGCCGCCCGGGAGAAGCTCGCGCCGCTCCAGTACATGCGAAAGTACGGCGCGTTCCTGATCGAGGACCAGGTGTACCGGACCCACGAGCAGCCACCCGCCGCCCAGGACCTGGACGGCGCGACGGTGGATCCGGTGACGAAGGTGGTGCACAAAGGCGGTGAGGCCGTCGGAGTCGAGATCGAGGGCCGGCGCCACCTCGGGTTTCCGACGCCGTCGCGAAAGCTCGAGTTCTTCTCCGGAACACTGAAGGCGTGGAAATGGCCCGAGCAGGCCGTGCCTAACTACATCCGGAGCCACGTCCACTGGTCGACGCTCGACCGCGCGAAGGGCGAGATGGTCCTGCTGCCCACGTTCCGGCTGCCGACGCTCATCCACACGCGCTCGGGCAATTCCAAGTGGCTCTACGAAATCTCCCACACCAATCCCCTCTGGCTCCACCCTGAGGATGCCGCCCGGTCCGGGGTCGTCACCGGGGACCTGCTCAAGGTCTCGACGCGGATCGGCCACTTCGTCGACAAGGTATGGGTCACCGAGGCCGTGCGTCCAGGCGTGATCGCGTGCTCCCACCACCTCGGACGCTGGCGCCTTCATGAAGACGCAGGCGGCGAGCGGTGGTCCACCGCGCTCGTCGACCTCAAACGGCTCGAGCCCGGGCAGTGGCGGATGCGCCAGGTCCACGGGCCACGGCCGTTCGCGAGCGACGACCCGGACTCGAAGCGCATCTGGTGGGAAGACGCCGGCGTCCACCAGAACCTCACGTTCCCGGTCCAGCCCGACCCGGTCAGCGGCCAGCACTGCTGGCATCAGAAGGTGACGGTGTCACGGCCCGGCCCCGACGATCGCTACGGCGACGTGTTCGTGGACACGAACAAGTCGTTCGAGGTCTATCGGGAATGGCTCGCGCTCGCGCGCCCGGCGCCCGGCCCGGACAATCTCCGCCGGCCGCTCTGGCTCCCGCGCGCGTTCAAGCCCGACGCGTCGGCGTACCGGCTGGAACCGTGAGGTACCATCGGGCTGGGAGGACCCGCGTATGAAGGACGATCACCGCGTGACCCGACGGATGGTCCTTGGGACTTTGAGCGCGTTCGCCGTCACCGCAGCCGCGGGCGCCCTCATCGGCACACCGGGGACGGCGCAGGCCCAGGCGCTTGGCCAGAACGAGAGCGTCGAGGACGCGTTGAAACGGATCTTCGGCGCCAGGCCCATCAAGGACGGCGCCGCCGTCATCAAGCTCGACCTCCCGCTGATCGCGGAGAACGGCGCGGTGGTCCCGATCTCCGTCAACGTCGAATCGCCGATGACGGCTACGAGCTACGTGAAGCACATATACGTCGTCGCCGACAAGAACCGCATCCCCGTCGTCACGCGGGTGACGCTCGCTCCCGAGGCCGGCCGCGCGTTCATGGGCGCCAACATCCGCCTCGGCGAGACCGGCGACGTGCGCGCGATCGTGGAGCAGAGCGACGGCACGCTGCTGCAGGTGAAGCGTGAAGTGAAGGTCACCGTCGGCGGCTGCGGAGGCTAAGAGGCCCGTATGTCAGACATCGGGAAGGTCCGGCTCCGGATCCCGTCGAGCATCAAGCCCGGCGACATCGTCCAGGTGCGCTCGCTCGTGATCCATCCGATGGAGCGGATCGAGCGCGACGCACAGGGCAAGATCATCCAGAAGAACTACAACTACATCAACAAGGTGATCGTGACCTACCTCGGCAAGACCGTCGCGACCTTCGATACGACGCAGAGCGTGGCCGAGAACCCGTTCTTCTCCTTCACCTTCAAGGCGACCGATCCGGGCCAGCTCAAGGTACAGTTCCTCGACACCACCGGCGGCCGGTACGAGGGCACCGTCGAGATCAAGTTTTCGTGAGCGCGCCCGCGCCCATAAAGATGAGGCGCGCGTCAGCGCGGTCGGCGTTCTCGTGGGTGGGGCTCGTCGCGCTGAGCGCCGCGTGCGCCGGGCCGGCCTCCGACGTGCCCGACTACACCGGCCTCCCCAAGTGGACCTCGCGCGCCATCCCCGAGGCGCGCGGCGACTTCCAGGTGCTGTCCGACGGCAAGCGCGCTGCCGTTCGGTACCGGGGCTGGACGACGCGTGACTTCAACTTCCGTACGTACGCCTACGACGACCCGCGCCCCGAACCGCCGGTCCAGCGTGTGACGATACCCGCCGGGGTGACGGGCGATCCGCAGAAGGGCCGCGCGCTCTTTCTCAGCCGGGCCAAGGGGCCGTGCACTGGATGCCACCTGGTTCCAGGCGATGAAGTGTGGCCGGCCGGCAGTGTCGGTCCGGACCAGTCCACGATCGGCGACCGCAAGCTGCCTGACCAGTATCTCTATCAGCTCATCTGGGATCCTCGCGTCGTCTTTCCCAACACGTCGATGCCGCCGTGGGGAACGATCGGCGCCTTGAGCTCGGAGGAGATCGTCCATCTCGTCGCTTATCTCCAGACGCTCAAGGGACCCGTGCTGCCGGAGAAGGATCCCGACCGCAACCCGTTCACGCGCCGGAAGCCGGTGGGGTTCGGCGACAACCTCGATCCGACCAACAACCCCGCGGTGCTCCTGACCGACGGCGCCGAGGCGCTGTGGACGGCGCCGGGGCCGATGGCGAAGGCGTGCGCCGACTGCCACGAAGGCGGCGTCGCGCGCGCGATGCGGGGCGTCGCGACGCGGTATCCGAAGTTCGTCAAGGCGTACGGGCGGGTGATGAGCGTCGAGGACTTCCTCGCGGTGCACGGGCCCGAGACGACCGGCCGCCCGCTGCCGGGAGAGTCGACCGAAAACCTCCGTTTGACGATGCTCGTCAAGCGAGCGTCGAACGGTCTGCCCGTGAGGGTGGACACGTCGAGCGCCGAGGCCCGCGCGGCGATCGCGCGCGGGAAGGCGAGCTTCGAAAAGCGCGTGGGCGAGCGCAACCACTCATGCGCTGACTGCCACACGCTCGATCGAGGTGCCAACAAGTTCCTCGGCGGCCGGCTTCTCGCGGACGTCTCCGCCGGCCTGACCAGGCACTTCCCCCTCTGGCGGACTGACCGAGGCGAAGTGTGGGACATGCGCAAGCGCTTCCAGTGGTGCATGACGCCGCTCGGGATGAACATGCTCCCCTCGGATTCCATCGAGTACGCCGAGCTTGAGCTCTACCTGACGACCTTCGACAATGGCCAACCGCTCAGCGTGCCCGGCATCCGCCACTAGGTATGCAGGTCAGCCGGCGCGACCTCGTCAAGCTCCTCGTGGTCGCCGCGGGGGCAGGGCTGTCGCCGCGGCGGCTCGAGGCGGCCGACGGTCCCGCGCGCCTGCTCGCATTCGAGCCCCTCGGCAACATCACGTTGCTGCACATCACGGATGCTCACGCGACGCTCCGCCCCGTGTTCTATCGCGAGCCCGACACGGTCCTCGGGGTCGGCGCCGAGCGCGGCCGGCCGCCTTTCCTCACCGGCGCCGAGCTGCTCCGCGCGTACCACGTCGCCCCCGGCTCCGTCGAGGCCTATGCGTACACGTACCTCGACTTTCCTGCACTGGCGGCGCGATACGGCCGGATGGGCGGCTACGCCCACCTCGCGACGCTCGTCAAGCGGATCCGGGCCGAGCGGAGCGGGCGCACACTGCTTCTCGACGGGGGCGACACGCTCCAGGGCTCGGCGACCACCCTCTGGAGTCGGGGCGAAGACATGGTGCGGGTCGCGAACCAGCTCGGCGTGGACGTCCTCACGCCGCACTGGGAGTTCGTCTACGGTCTCGAGCGTGTCAAGGAGCTGTTCGGCGATCGTGAGCGCCGGGGGCTCTTCGCCGGCGACTTCGTCGCCCACAACGTGACCGTGGCCGGGTGGGGGGACCACGTCTTCCATCCCTACACGATCCGGGACGTGGGCGGTGTTCGTGTCGGCGTCATCGGCCAGGCGTTTCCCTACACGCCAGTTTCCCACCCCCGGCGCTTCGTGCCCGACCTCACCTTCGGCATTCGGGAAGACGGCGTCCAGACGCTCGTCCACGAGCTGCGGGATGACAAGAAGGTCGACCTGGTCGTGCTCCTCTCGCACAACGGCCTCGCCGTCGACCTGAAGCTGGCGGCCCGGATCCACGGACTCGACATCGTCCTCGGCGGCCACACCCACGACGCGCTGCCACAACCGGTGCTCGTGGGCCGAACGCTCGTCGTGAACTCGGGCGCGCACGGCAAGTTCCTGAGTCGACTGGACCTCGACGTCCAGCACGGGAGCGTCGGCGGCTACCGCTACCGCCTGATCCCGGTCCTCGCGCAGGACGTCCCGGAAGATCCGGACATGGCGCAGCTGATCGACGAGATCCGCCGCCCTCACGAGGCGAAGCTGAGCGAGCGGCTGGCAGTCTCGGAATCGCTGCTCTACCGGCGCGGCAACTTCAACGGCACGTTCGACGAGGTGATCCTCGACGCGCTCCTCAGGCGCGGCGACGCGCAAATCGCGTTCTCGCCCGGTTTCCGGTGGGGGATCACGATCGTGCCGGGTCAGGAGATCACGCTCGAGGACGTGTACTCGCACACCGCCCTGACGTACCCGAACACGTGGGTGCGGGAGATGGCCGGGAGCGAGATCCACCAGATCATGGAGGACGTCGCCGACAACCTGTTCCACCCCGATCCGTACTATCGCCAGGGCGGGGACATGGTCCGGCTGGGTGGGCTCACCTACGCGATCGATCCGTCGAAGCGGGTGGGTAAGCGCATCTTCGACATCCGTGTCACCGGGCGTCCGCTCGAGCCGGCCCGGCGCTACAAGGCGACCGGCTGGGCCAGCCTCGGCGAGGCCGATGGGCCGCCCGCGTGGGACGTCGTGGCCGACCACCTCCGGAGCGTCCGGCGGGTGAAGCTCGACCCGCGCGCGCGCGTCCGGCTCGCCCGTTCGTGAAGGAGGCTGACATGAGCAACGCGCACTGGACGATCGCGGTGATCACGGCCGGCATGCTCGCGTTGAGCGCCGCTGGCGCAGAGGCGTCGCACTCGCCTGAGCATCCCAAGAAGCACAAGGTCTTTTATCACCTCAACGACGGTGGCGTGGAGAAAGCGAAGGCTGTGCTCGTCAACATCGAGAACCACGTCCAGGTCGTCGGCTGGAAGAACATCGAGGCGCTCGAGCTGGTCGTTCACGGACCCGCGCTCCGCACGTTCCTCGCGAGGGACATCGATCCCGACGTGCGCGGCAAGCTCGAGACGCTCCTGGCCGGCGGGCTCACGTTCGATGCTTGCCAGATCACGATGACGCGGCAGAAGATCGATCCCAAGGACCTGTTCCAGGGCGTGACGGTGGTGCCGAGCGGCGTCGCGCGGGTGATGGAGCTGCAGGAGGCGGGCTACGCGTACGTCAAGCCGTAGCCTGGCGCTCGCCGTTCTGGCGATCGGCCTGTCGCTGCTGCCCGCCGCCGCGGCGGACGACACCCTCGACGACCTCCTGTCCGACTTCCAGATCGCCCCGCTCGGCGACCAGGTGCCGCCGCCGTTCACCCTGGAGTCGATGGACAGCAAGCCGGTCTCGCTCGCCGACCTGCGCGGTCGCATCGCCTTCCTCTACTTCTGGGATAGCGGCTGACCGTACTGTGCGAGGGAGTTACCCTCGACGATCGAGCAGGTCCACCGGGACTTCAAAGACCAGGGGCTCGCGGTCCTCGCGATCAACCTGGGCGAGGAGCGTGACACGCTGGCGGCCTGGCTGAAGAGCCGGAGCGTCACGTCCACGGTGCTCCTCGAAGCGACGGGCGCCGTCGCGAAGAGCTACGGGGTCGCGTACACGCCGACCGTGTTCCTCGTCGATCGCGACGGCAAGCTTGTCGGCAAGTGCGTCGGCATCCGCCCGTGGACCGGTGACAAGGGACGCGCGCTCCTCCGTCTGCTGCTGGAGCGTTGACCTGGGGGGCCTCGACGACTGTGATGCGCGATGGGCCCTGTTGCTTCTCGGGGTGATCGCGGAGGGATGCCATGGAATTCGACGGTGAGGCGTTCGTGAAGCGGTTCAACACGGTGTGGAACGGGCACGACGTCGACGGGATCCTCGCCATGATGACCGACGACGTGATCTTCGAGGCGTCGTTCGGCAAGGATCCCTGGGGGGCGCGCGCCGTCGGCACGCCGGCGGTCCGCGAGTTTCTCGAAGACATGTTCCGGCGGATTCCCGACGTGCGCTGGGACGAGATCCGGCACTTCGCCTGCCCCGAGCTCGCCACGGTCGAGTGGCTGACGACGGGGACCCCGCGCGGCGGCACGCGCTACGAGGTGCAGGGCTGCGACATCCTCGCGCTCCACAACGGGAAGATCGCGGCCAAGCGCTCGTACCGCAAGGCGCAGCTCTAGCAGCTCGGCGCTCCGGCGAGGCTCGCCGTCGGTCGACCTACATCGGGCGCGACGAGACGATCGCCGCGTAGAGCTCGATCTGCCGGTAGAAGTGCCGCAGCACGTAGTGCTCGTTGATGTCGTGCTGCTGATTGTTGCTGTTGGCCGCGGGAATCCACAGACAGGGAATGCCCAGGACATCCGTGAAGACGTGGAGCGGAAGCGTGCCGCCGAGAATCGGTAGCGCCACCGGCTCCTCATCACTGTGCTCTTCCAGCAGGCGCAGCAGCCAGCCGAACTCGGGTCTCGCCGGCGAGGTGTAGCTGGCGGGCTGGCCGGCGGCCTGCACCGTGAACGCGACGCCCGGCGTACGGCTCTGGTGCTCGGCGACCGTGCTCTGGACGAGCTCGCGCATCGCGCCGAGCGGGGTGTCGGGCGTCAGCCTGATGTCGAGCCGCGCGTGGGCCGAGCGCGGAATGATCGTCCGACGCACGGTCGGTGAGGCGCCGTCGGTCATGAAGTGGTTGATATTGACGGTGGGCCGAAGGAACGGCGTCCACACCGCCTTGTCTTCCCACTTCGCGAACACTTCGCTCGCCTCGCGGCGGAACGTGTCGTGCTCGGCCGCCCAGGCTCGGGCGCGGTCCTCGATGTCGGCGATGAGGCGCGCGAGTGGGAGGACCGGATTCGGCACGATGTTGCCGTAGTTGCCGGAGTGAACCGACGTCGCCTGGCCGTTGTCCGCGACGATGTCCACCGTGAGGAGGCCGCGTACCCCCATCACGAGCATCGGCGCGTTCTTCTGCTTCGGCCCGTCCGAGCCGACCAGGATATCGGCCGCGAGCCGGGGTCCGTGACCCCGGGCGATCGCTTCCAGGTTCGGGCTGCCGTGCTCCTCCTCGCCGTCGAGGATGATCTTCACCTTCCAGCGGGCGGTGCCGGCGCGGACGGCGTCCATCGCGCCGAGGACGTTCGAGAGGTGCTGGCCCTTGTTGTCGGCGCCGCCGCGCGCCACGACCACGACGTGCTCCAGGGCGCGGTCATCGAGCGCGCGCGGGTCGACCGGCCTGGCGTCGAGGAAATACGCGGGCACGAACGGCTCGCACTTCACGCCCTGCCACTGCCACCGTGCCACGTCCCCGGTGGGCTGGACGTCGTAGTGGCCATACAGGAGCAGCGTCGGCGCTCCCTCCGGTCCCGGTAGCTCTCCGTAGAGCGCCGGGGTCCCCTGGCCGTCGACCGGCGCCAGCGGCGAGAGCTCGAGCCCGACACCACGCCAGAGGCCGCGGACCGCTTCCACCATCTCCGGCGTCACCTGGCGACTGATGGTCGGGATGCGAAGATAGCGATCGAGCAGCTCGAGCCGGTCGTGACGGAGCGACATGCGAATGGCGGTAGTATAACGCCGACGATGGGCGCGAAACTCATGGGCCGGGTCCTCGGCGTTGTCTCGCTTTCGGTGCTGTTCGCCTTCGCCGATCTCGGGGCGCAGCCGGCCGGCAGGGTCCCCCGCGTCGGCTTCCTGCATCCCGGCGCGCCGCCGAACTCGAGTGCCGACGTGTTCACGCGGAGCCTGCGCGAGCTCGGATACGTCGAGGGGCGCAGCATCGCGATCGAATTCCGATGGGCCGAAGGACGGCTGGAGCGCCTTCCCGGTCTCGCGGCCGAGCTCGTTCGCCTCAAGGTCGACGTCATCGTGGTCGGCTCGACGCCCGCCATCCGCGCCGTCGCGCAGGCGACCAAGACCATTCCCGTCGTCATGACGGTCGTCGCCGATCCGGTGGCCTCCGGCTTCGTCACGAGCCTCGCGCGCCCCGGCGGCAATCTCACGGGGCTGACCCTCATCTCTCCGGAACTTTCGGGCAAACGGATCGAGCTGCTCAGGGAAGCGGCGCCTCGCCTGACACGGCTGGCCGTGCTCTGGAACCCGTCCAACCCGTCCCACGGTGAGACGCTGAAGGAAAGCGAGACGAGGGCGCGGACGCTCGGTCTGCATACCATGCCGGTGGAGGTGCGCCGCGCCGAAGACATCGATCGCGCTTTCACCACGATCGCCCGGGAGCGCGCCTCGGCCCTGTTCGTACTGGATGACGTGCTTCTGTTCGAGGAGCGCCAGCTGATCGCCGAGATGGCGCTGCGGAATCGATTGCCCACGGTGTTCGGGATCAGCGGTTTCGTCGAGGCCGGCGGCCTCATGGCCTACGGCGCGAAGCAGAGCGATCTCTACAGGCGGGCAGCGCTCTTCGTCGACCGGATCCTCAAGGGCGCCAAGCCGGCCAATCTGCCGATCGAACGGCCGACGAGCTTCGAGCTGGTCATCAATCTCAAGACCGCAAAGACGCTCGGCCTCGCGATTCCGGACGCGCTTCGCCTGCGCGCCGACCGCCTGCTCGAACAGTGATCGCGCGCTGCCTTCATGCTCGCGGCCGACAGGCGGCTGGTGCGGGAACGGATCGCGTGACGCCTGCCCCGGTCTGGTTCGACTTCCGCGGCGCCCTCGTGCGAGGCGAACGCAACTTCCGCCGCCTCGGCCCCGGCGGCGCCGGCTACTTCGGCTGGCCCGCGGCGGGGCGCGCCAAGACCGGCCGCGAGGCGATGACGTTGCGGGGTTGGCTCATCGCCGAACGGCTCGTCCGGGCGCTCGGAAACCGGCCCCGTTCTTGACCACGTCGGCTCGGCGCGTTAGAGTGAAGCGCATTCAAATCGACGAGATGAGCCGCAATACGTTCGTTTGTAGCCTCACGAGAGGGCACGCCGGGTTCAGGGCCGGCTCGGCGCCGAACGCCGCGCGGGGAGAGCAACTCTGATGGCCAGCAAGGTGAAGATCCCGAAGGGCGACAAGTGATGGCGCGACCGAAGATCACGGTCGTCGGCGCCGGCAACGTCGGCGCGACCGTCGCCCAGTACGCGGTGGAGAAGGAGCTCGGCGACGTCGTGCTAGTGGACGTGATCGAGGGCATCCCGCAGGGCAAGTCGCTCGACCTGGCTCAGGCCGGCCCGGTGCACGGGTTCGACTCGTCGCTGGTCGGCACGAACGGCTACGACGAGACGGCCGACTCCGACGTGGTCGTCATCACCGCCGGCATGGCGCGCAAGCCCGGCATGACGCGCGACGACCTCCTGTTCAAGAATGCCGAGATCGTCGGCTCGGTCGTCGAGCAGGTGGCGCGGCGCTCGCGCAACGCCATCCTGGTCCTGGTCACCAATCCGCTCGACGCGATGGTGCAGCTCGCGTGGAAGAAGTCGGGGTTCCCGCCGGAGCGGGTCATCGGCATGGCCGGCGTGCTCGACTCGGCGCGGTTCCGCACGTTCATTGCGCGCGAGCTCAACGTCTCGGTGGAGAACGTCACCGCGTTCGTCCTGGGCGGGCACGGCGACACCATGGTGCCGCTGCCGCGCTATTCGACGGTGGCGGGCATCCCGATCACCGATCTCCTTTCGAAGGATAGGATCGACGCGCTGGTCACCCGCACCGCCAACGGCGGCGCCGAGATCGTGAACTTCCTGAAATCGGGCAGCGCCTACTACGCGCCCGGCGCTTCGGCGGTGGAGATGGTCGAGGCCATCCTGAAGGACAAGAAGAAGATCCTGCCGTGCGCCGCGTACCTGAGCGGCCAGTACGGGGTGCGCGGGCTCTACGTGGGCGTGCCGGTCAAGCTCGGCCGCTCGGGCGTCGAGCAGATCGTCGAGATCACGCTGACGCCGGACGAGCAGGCGGCGTTCAAGAAGTCCGCCGACGCGGTGCGGGAGCTGGTCGACAAGCTGAAGCTCTAGCCGAGGAGCCGGGAGATGGCGAAGCGAACGAAGGCCAGCGCGAGGAAGACAGGGGCCGCCCGGAAGGCGGTTGGGCCGGTGAAGCCGATTCCGGCCGCCTACCACGTGAGAGACGTTCATGTCAGCGCGATCGTCGACGCGGTCAAGAAGCTCTGCATCGACGCCAACCTCGAGCTCGAGCCGGACATGCTGCGCGCCTTCGACCGGGCGCTGACCACCGAGCGCTCCCCGGCCGGCAAGCAGGTGCTGCAGATCCTGAAGGACAACGCGCAGATGGCGAAGACCCGGCGTATCCCGTATTGCCAGGACACCGGCTTCGTCGTGTGCTTCGTCGAGCTCGGCCAGGACGTGCACGTGACTGGCGGGGCGCTCTACGAAGCGATCAACGAGGGCGTGCGCCAGGGCTACACGCAAGGTTTCCTCCGAGCCTCGATCGTGACGTCGCCATTCGACCGCGTGAACACCAGCGACAACACGCCGGCGGTGATCCACGTCGACGCGGTGCCGGGCGCCGAGCTCAAGCTCGCGATCATGGCCAAGGGCGGCGGCTGCGAAAACCGTTCGAAGTACACGATGCTGACCCCGGCCGCGGGCATCGAGGGCGTGAAGGACTTCATCATCGATTGCGTGAAGATGGCGGGCCCGGACGCGTGCCCGCCGCTCATCCTGGGCGTGGGCGTCGGCGGCACGTTCGAGAAGGCCGCGCTCCTGTCGAAGAAGGCGCTGTTCCGCGAGGTCGGCTCCGCGAACCCGGATCCCATGCTCGACGCGCTGGAGAAGGAGCTGCTCGCGCGCGCCAACCGGCTTGGCATCGGCCCGCAGGGCTATGGCGGCGACACGACGTCGCTCGGCATCCACGTGCTCACGTATCCCTGCCACATCACGTCGCTGCCCGTCGCAGTCACGATTGAGTGCCATGCGCATCGCCACAAGGAGGCGACGCTGTGATGAACCTCAGTTCGAGCGCCGGCTTCGCCGGCGCAATCCTGGGGGGAGGCACGGAGGAGTGCGCCGTCAGGCGCGCGACGACGGTCGGAAGGGGGGCAAAGCCCCCCTCCGAGGGCTGCCACGCGCATCGTCACAAGGAAGCCACGCTGTGACAGGGGCTCGCGGGAAGATTATTTGGACGGAGGTCGACGAAGCGCCCGCGCTGGCCACCTACTCCCTGCTGCCGATCATCCGGAAATTCACCGGGGGGACCGGCATCACGATCGAGACGGCGGATATCTCCCTGGCGGGGAGAATTCTCGCCAATTTCCCGGAAGGCCTGACCGCGGCCCAACGCGTGCCGGACTGGCTGACGCAACTGGGCGAGCTGGCGAAGCGACCCGAAGCCAACATCGTCAAGCTGCCGAACATCAGCGCGTCGGTTCCGCAGCTCAAGGCCGCGATCAGAGAGCTGCAGGCGCAGGGTTGTCATGTTCCGGACTACCCCGAAAATCCGACGAGCGCCGCGGAAGCGGCGATCAAGACGCGCTACGCGAAAGTGCTGGGCAGCGCCGTGAACCCCGTGCTGCGGGAAGGGAACTCCGACCGGCGGGCCGCCGGCGCGGTGAAGGAATACGCGAAGAAGCACCCGCACAAGATGGGCCGATGGACGCGGGATTCGAAAGCGCACGTCGCCACCATGAGCCGCGGCGATTTCGCGACCAACGAGAAATCGATGACCGTGCACGAGGCGACCACCGTCCGGATCGAGTTCGCCGACAAGAACGGCAAGGTCACGGTCTTGAAGGACGGGATCGCGCTCAAGGCTGGCGAGGTGATCGACGGCACCTTCATGAGCGGAGCGGCGCTGGTGAGCTTCCTCGAGCAGCAGATCGAGGACGCCAAGCAGCAGGGCGTGCTCTTCTCTATCCACCTCAAGGCCACAATGATGAAGGTCTCCGATCCGATCATCTTCGGCTATGCCGTGAGGACGTTCTTCCGGGACGTCTTCGACAAGCATGCGGCGGCCTTCAAAGAGATCAGCGTCGATCCGAACAACGGCCTGGGCGACCTGTACGCGGCGATCAAGCGCCTGCCGCCGGCCAAACAGGCGGAGATCGAAGCGGACATCCAGGCGTGCTACGCCAAGCGGCCTCCTCTGGCGATGGTCAACTCCGACAAGGGGATCACCAACCTGCACGTGCCGAGCGACGTGATCATCGACGCCTCGATCCCCCCGATGATCCGCGACTCCGGGCAGATGTGGGGACCGGACGGCAAGCTCCACGAAGCGAAGGCGGTCATCCCCGACCACAGCTACGCTCCGCTCTATCACGAGGCCTTCGAGCACTGTAGGCAGCACGGCGCGTTCGACCCGGCGACCATGGGCACCGTTCCGAACGTCGGATTGATGGCCCAGCAGGCCGAAGAATACGGTTCCCACGACAAGACCTTCCAGATTCCGGCGGCCGGCACCGTTCGCATCGTTGACGAGCAGGGCAAGAAGCTGATCGAGCACGCCGTGGAAGCAGGCGATATCTGGCGTGCCTGTCAGGTGAAGGATGCGCCGATCCGGGACTGGGTGAAGCTCGCCGTCACGCGGGCGAGGATCACCGGCGCGCCCGCGGTCTTCTGGCTCGACAAGAACCGGGCGCACGACGCACAGCTCATCGACAAGGTGACCCGGTACCTTCAAGACCACGACACCAGCGGACTCGATATCCGGATCATGTCCGTCGCCGAAGCCGCGCGCTTCTCGCTGGAGAGGCTGAGGGCCGGCAAGGACACGATCTCGGTGACCGGCAACGTCCTGCGCGACTACAACACGGACCTGTTCCCGATCCTCGAGCTCGGCACCAGCGCGAAGATGCTCTCCATCGTGCCGCTCATGGCCGGCGGCGCTCTCTTCGAGACCGGCGCCGGCGGTTCGGCCCCCAAGCATGTCGAGCAGTTCCTGGAAGAGGGACATCTCCGGTGGGATTCCCTCGGCGAGTTCCTCGCTCTGGCGGAGTCGTTCGATCACATGGCGCGCGCTTCCAACAACGCCAAAGCGAAGGTGTTCGCCGAAACGCTCCACAGGGCCAACACCACGTTCCTGGACCGCGACAAGTCGCCGTCCCGCAAGGTGGGCGAGCTGGACACGCGCGGAAGCCACTTCTACCTCGCCATGTACTGGGCGGAGGCGCTGGCGGCACAGACCCCGGACACGGAGCTTCAGGCGCGCTTCGCCAAAGTGGCGAGGGAGCTCGTGGTGAACGAGGCCAAGATCCTCGCCGAGCTGAAGGCCGCGCAGGGACGACCGATCGACATCGGCGGCTACTTCCGGCCCACTCCCGAACTGGCGTCAAAGGCGATGCGCCCCAGCCCGACGCTCAATGCCATCGTGGACGCCATCCCCTGACCATGAGCATCACGACCGCTGCCGACGGCATCAAAGACGTCACGACGCCGCTCAGCGACGCCGACGTCGAGTCCCTGAAGACCGGTGATCGCGTGCGGATCACCGGCGTGGTCTACACGGCGCGCGACGCGGCGCACGGACGGCTGTGGCCGCTGATCCAGGACGGTCAGCCGCTGCCGATCGACGTCCGCGGCCAGATCATCTACTACACCGGGCCGTCACCGGCGCGGCCGGGCGACGTCGTCGGGTCGATCGGCCCCACCACCGGTAGTCGCATGGACAAGTTCACGCCCGCGCTGATCAAACTCGGGCTCAAGGCCACCATGGGCAAGGGCGCACGCTCGCAGCCGGTCAAGGATGCATTCAAGCAGTACAAGGGCGTCTACTTCGGCGCGATCGGAGGAGCCGGCGCCGTGCTCTCCCGGTTCGTGAAGCGTGTCGAGATCGTGGCCTACGAGGACCTCGGCACGGAGGCGATCCGGCGCCTGGAGGTCGAGGGGTTTCCGGCCATCGTGGTCAACGACTGCCACGGCGGAGACCTCTATCAGGACGGCATGAAGGCCTATGCACGGGAGGACCCATGAGCAGCCGGGTGATCGGGCAATCGCGGCCCCCCATCGCGGCGCCGCATCTGAGAACGGATCCGTGGTGGGCGCTGCCGATCACGGTCGTGATCGTGCTCGGGTCGTTCCTGATCTACTCGACGTGGGCGGCGTTCCAGAACGCGCACTACTTCGCGCCGCCGTATCTGTCGCCTTTTTACTCACCATGCTTATACCGTTCGTGCCCGCATCCGAGCTTCGGCTTCGGCCTGCCGGACATCCATCTGCCGATCATCGGACTGCTCTCGCCGGCGTTCCTGATCCTCGCCGGGCCTGGGTTGTTCCGGTTGACCTGCTACTACTACCGCAAGGCGTACTACCGCTCGTTCTGGCTGACGCCGCCCGCGTGCGCGGTGCCCGACCTGAAGCGCGGCTATAGCGGTGAGACGAAGTTCCCGCTGGTTCTCCAGGCCTTTCATCGCTACACCTGGTACCTGGCGGTGCTCTTCATCGTGATGCTGACGTGGGACGCGATCCTCGCGTTCCGGTTCCCGAATGGCTTCGGCATCGGCGTTGGCACGATCGTGATGTGGATCAACGTGATCCTCCTGGCCGGCTACACATTCTCGTGTCACTCCTGCCGCCACGTCTGCGGCGGCTACGTCAACGTGTTCTCGACGGCGCCGGGCCGCTATCGCCTCTGGCATTTCCTGACGCGTCTGAACGAGCGCCATCCCGTGTTCGCCTGGCTCTCCCTCTTCAGCGTCGGATTGACCGACCTCTACATCCGGCTGGTCTCGACGGGCATCATTCGAGACCTGAGGATCATCTGATGGCGAATCAGGATTACGAGACACACGAGCACGACGTTCTGGTGATCGGCGCCGGCGGCGCCGGGCTGCGCGCGGCGATCGAGGCCGCGGCGCAGGGCGTCTCCGTCGGCCTGGTCTGCAAGTCGCTTCTCGGCAAGGCGCACACCGTGATGGCCGAAGGCGGCATCGCC
>WNFS01000444.1_pt1 | contig 30283 bp, 23 predicted proteins | sample 5400141 | NCBI WGS metagenome assembly WNFS01 (sample SAMN13153358, study PRJNA577476) | soil metagenome | isolation source: 60 cm saprolite under Madrone tree | place: USA:California | collected 2016-06-14
TCGATTTGAATGGGACGATGAAAATAAGAAAAACGGCAACATACAACATTTGCGCGATCACGGCATCGAGCCTGAAGAAGCTGAACAATGTTTCTTCCGAGAGTTCGTGTTTGCGCGCGACGAGCGTACGCAAAACTAAGGGGGCTGAAAAGAAACGCGCCGCTTAGATTTATGGTGAGGGGGCGTTGGTCTCACTCAATGCTGCCCATCAGTCGTGCCTCTGCAGAATTCTGCAGATCCGGTTTTGATGTTAGAAATCTATTTGTCGTTAAGTTCTGAAGCACAGCACTATGCGATGTTTCGTGATCATTCTTATCTGTTTCGTGGCTACATCTATGCTTTTGCAAATGATGCCATCTGCACGAACACAATCCGTTGTTCAAAAGCCCCCTGAGACGATCTACCTGCTGAAGCCGGCACACGTCTTTGATGGCGAATCGGCGCAACTACATGACGGTTGGTCGGTGCTGGTGCGCGGCGAAAAGATTGAAGCTGCCGGGCCGGCCAGTGAAATTAAAGCTCCCAGCGATGCGAAGGTAATTGATTTACCGGGACTAACCCTGATGCCCGGTTTGATCGATGCGCATTCGCACGTCATGCTTCACCCTTACAGCGAAACGGTTTGGAACGATCAGGTAGCGCGCGAAGCTCTGAGTTTGCGCGTAGCGCGCGCGACCAACCATTTACGCAGCACCCTGCTCGCCGGCTTCACCACCATCCGCGATCTTGGCACTGAAGGCGCCGGCTATGCAGATGTCGGTTTGAAGCAGGCAGTGGAACAGGGAATCATTCCCGGGCCGCGCATGGTAGTGGCAACGCGCGCAATTGTGGCGAGTGGCAGTTATGGTCCGAAAGGTTACGCTCCGGAATGGACCGTGCCGCAGGGCGCGGAAGAAGCAGACGGTGTCGATGGACTTACGCGCGTGGTGCGTGAACAAATCGGCAAGGGCGCCGACTGGATTAAGGTTTACGCCGATTATCGCTGGGGCTCAGGCGGCGCGGCGCACGCGACGTTTACGCTGAACGAACTAAAACTGGCAGTCGAGGTTGCCGGTAGCGCAGGCATTCCGGTTTCTGCACATGCAACTTCAACCGAGGGAATGCGTCGCGCCACGCTGGCTGGCGTCGAGACAATCGAGCATGGCGACGGCGGCACGCCGGAAATCTTTCGCTTGATGAAAGAGCACGGCACAGCACTGTGTCCGACATTGGCAGTCGCCGGCGCGAACGCAGAACGCAAGAAAATTGTTTTCAAACAGGCTCTGGATGCGGGTGTTACTATTGCGAGCGGCAGCGATGTCGGCGTCTTTGCTCATGGCGATAACGCGCGAGAGATTGAAGCCATGGTGAACTGGGGCATGCCGCTAATAGATGCCTTGCGTTCGGCGACTTCGATCGACGCGCGCGTGTTACATATGCAAGACAAGATTGGCGCAGTCAAGCCCGGACTGTTTGCCGATCTAATCGCAGTCGACGGTGATCCGACGCGCGATCTTTCGGCGCTACGGCGGGTACGTTTGGTGATGAAAGGCGGCCAGATCTACCGCAACGATATTGGACATTAAGCAGCGGGAGCTGCAAAGGAGTTTCAAATGACCTTACTCGATCTAATTGTATTGCTGATAATCGCCGGACTATGCGGCTCGTTAGGGCAGGCAATTACGGGTTATTCCCGCGGTGGTTGTCTGGTTTCAATCGCCCTGGGATTTGTGGGCGCGCTCCTGGGAATGTGGCTCGCCAGAAATCTCGGTTTGCCCGAATTATTTTCCGTGCAAATTGGCACGACCAGCTTCCCGATCATCTGGTCCATCATCGGCGCCGCTTTATTCGTTGCGGTAATTGCTCTGCTAACGCGGGGCAGAACTTAACCTTCACGCTATGCCCGGACACAGGTCGCCGATCTATCCCGCACGACTTTAGGTCCGGGCCACATGCCACAAGGTTACTGTGAATCCGATAGTCGAATGCTGCCGAGAGTCTTTTTGCGAGGAGTTATTCTCCAGCAGCCGAGGCATTTGTCAATACAGTTACCGTCCACTTTTTCACATCGGCCGCCTCGCTGTCATATTGCACCGCTTGCCCTCCATCGGTTACCAGAATTCTTTGCATTTTTCTTAGCCCCTTGTGTGAGCCACTATTCCCTGGAGGATAAACGGCATCGTCGAAAGTAATATCGACCGAGCCGCCTTTGATGATGATGTCGCCACCGTTTGCCATTTGAGTTTCTCCTTTTTGTGTGTGAGTTGAGAGTTGACGGGCATGATTTTGCTTTGACTGCTCCGTTACAGTCCATTACCCGCAAAGCGGCCTTTGAACACGATGCTAGAGATGAGGCCCGCCATTGAACGGGGGTCTCGTTCCAGGTGCAACCTTCCGCCCGGAAAAAATTCTATTTACAGGTTGTAGTGATCTCGCAGGTCAAGCCGCTCGGATGATCTCCGCTGTCGAAGCTGATGTCACCCGTGATTACGACTCTGGTTACTTTCTGATTATTCTTGTTCTTATGTTTCTTCGGATCAGCAGGGTCTTTCGGATACACGGAATCATCGAAGATCAGATCGCATGAACCGCCTTTGATGATAATGTCGCCACCGTTTGCCATGTGAGTTTCTCCTTTTTGGGGCTGGGTTGGGATTAGGTTTTACCTGAAACTATCTCGCTGAGTTGCTTGCGAGACAACTGGACGTCAGGTCTGTTTAGGTAGGAATTGTAAATGTCGTTCCCCCATTGTTGTTGAATACCGGAAAGAGTTTCTTGCGCCTTTGTAGCATACTCGCGCGCTTTGTCAGTATCGCCATTTGCTTTACTGGCGCGCGCGGCAATTAACCAGGCGAGCCATTCGCAATCGCGCCGGCCTGCGCGCGCGAAAATCTGTTGTCCTTCCAAAGCATTCCTGGCTGCGCCGGTTGCGTCGCCGGCCTGGGCCATCGACGCCGCAAGCGCTAGCAACGATTCGGCCAAAACAGCAGGGTCGTTTGCCTGGCGGGCTGCCTCGACCGCTTGTTGACACTTTACTGCGCCCTGCTTTGCCGCTCCAGAATACGCCTGGGCCATGCAAATCGTAAGCGACGCTTCTGCGGCGGTGCCGTGGAGTTCCGCGCCGGCCAGCTTCTCCGCCTTTTGAGCTTTAGCCTGAGCGTCCGGCCAGTGCTCCCGGCTAAGGGCCATACGCGCCAGCACTAGATAATAGGAGGCCGAGATATTGCTGGGCGCATCCGGTTTCTCAACGAACTCCTGCGCTTCCTGCAACGCGGTCTGCGCATCATCGTATCGCCCCAATCGCCAGAGCGCATTCGCGCGGTCCGTCAAACTCAAGGCCACATTCTTTGGCGCTCTTATCGATTTTGCGATCTTATAACTTTCGTCCAGTTGTTCCAGCGCTTCAGGATATCTCCCCTGCCTGATAAACAAACGGCCAATGTCGTCGTGCGCCAAAAATGCCTGCCCCTGATCGTCCAACTCCTGGGAGAGTTTCAACGCTTGCTGATATCCATCGAGCGCCCCGGCGTACTCGCCCTGATGAACTTTGGCGCGAGCCAAGAGTAGGAAAGCCTGGAGTGTTTCCTTGCGGTAACCGCCCTTCTGGTAAAAAGGCAAAGCCTGGTTCACGTAGTTAATAACGTCATCGGCATTTCCGCGTCGCTCGGCGAGACTAGCGAGGGCAAGCAGCGCGCGCTTTGCATTGCGCTCATCCTTTTGTTTCTGGGCCAAGTCGAGTGATTGCCGGTAGTATTTCTCTGCTTCAGGGTAATCAGCGGCGACTAAATAGGTGTTGCCGATATCAACAATACCCTGTTTGGTCAGGTTATCGATGTCCTTTGCCTGTGCTCGCTCAACTGCCTCACGCATGTCCTTGCGCGCGCCTTCAATGTTGTTAGCGGATAGCTCGATATAGCCAAGCTTTAGTAGCGTTTTCACATACTGATAATCGTTGCCGGTTGTGCGGGCGAGTTCCAGCGCACGTTGCAGGTGCTCGCGAGCTTCCGGCTCTTTATTAAGTTGATCGAACAGAAAACCACGCTGAAACGAAACTTCTGCCTGGCCTTCAAAATTGCCGTCTGCCTGAAAGATTGTTTCTGCTTTGTCGAACGCAGCGGTGGCGCTTGGCTGATCCAGCTGGCGCGCATAGAGAATTCCTACGCGCAAAAATGGTGTCGCATACTGGGGCGCGCGCGTCGTTGCCTCCACATAACTTTTAATCGCGTCTTTGATCTGATCATTCTTTTCGTAAGCCCGGCCAAGGTCCACATAGACCTGGGGATCATTCGGCGAAAGGCGCGCCAGTTCCGCATAGGCTTTCGAGGCCCCGGCTAAGTCTCGTGTGAGCGTCGCAGTAATTGCTTCCAGGTAAAGGCCGTCAGTCGTCGCCAGTTGCGAGCGGTTAGGCACCAGCGACTGGACTTTTAGCATCTCGTCTTTGGCCGTTTCAGCGTAGTCCATTTCATTCCAGGCTTCAGCAAGGCGAGCGTGCGCCAGGGCAAATTTCGGATCATTTGCGATTGCCTGTTCAAGGGCCTTTGTGGCCTGTAAAAAGGCGCCGTTCCGAAGCGCGTCGGATCCTTTTTCATACCACGACGCCGCTTCGGCTGTAGGCTTATACGGTCCCGGTCTCAACCAACGGACTAGAAACCAACCGACCACGGCCACCGCAACTACTGCCAGGAACAACATGCCGAGCGGTGGCCCAGGCCGGCGCAATGTCTCGGCTATCGTCGTCAGTGCACTGGCTGAGTAAGTGCGCGGTTTAGACAACGACTCGGTTACGCGCACGTGCCGGTAACCATCCGGCGCCAAGGTGGGCAACACTTCCTTCAGATCCGCGATCAGCTCATCGGCCGATTGATAACGAGCCTCAATCTTTTTCTCCATCGCTTTGGTCGTGATGCGATCGAGCTCGGGTGGAATGCGATCATTGACGATGGAAGGTAACGGCGGCGTAACGTGAATTACTTGGGCGCCAATCTCAATGATGCTGGACCCGCCAAAAGCAGCCTGCCCGGTGATGCACTCATAGAGCACCACGCCCAGCGCAAATAGATCGCTGCGCGCGTCCACTTTTTTCCCGGTGGCTTGTTCCGGCGACAGGTACATCGGCGTGCCCACGATCACGTCGCTGCGCGTTCGCGTGAACGGCAGTGTAGGCAGGTTAGGATCGCCGCCGAGGCTGTGTTGCTCGTAGAGTTGTTTGACCAGACCAAAATCCAACACCTTTACCTGACCGCGCTCAGTGATCACAACGTTCGATGGCTTAATGTCGCGGTGCACCACACCCTGGTGGTGAGCTTCGCCAAGCGCTTCGGCAATCAACGAAACAATGCGCACAGCTTCAGGCAGCGGCAGCGATCCGGCGAGTAGTTTGTCGCTCAACGGCTCGCCGTTGATGAGTTCCATCACAATATAAGGCTGGTCGTCGTCTGTTTCGCCGTAATCGAAAACGGCGGCGATGTTCGGGTGGGTCAAGGCAGAAACAGCTCGCGCTTCACGGAGAAACCTGGCGCGATATTCTTTGGTGGTCGAAGACAGAAATTTTATCGCCACGCGCCGGCCGAGGGTGGTGTCTTCAGCGAGATAAACGACGCCCATGCCGCCTTCGCCGAGTTTCTCGGTGATCCGATAGTGGGAAATGGTTTCGCCGATCATGTTTCAGGATTTACACCAGCGAGACAGGCAAGAACGTGAAAAACAAACGAAGACAACGGGGTCGTGTTTCGTCAGCGGCGCGGCTTTTCAGTGCTCGCATTCTGCTCTAACGTCTGAGATATTTCAAGAAGAACCTCGGAATGAACGAGTTTAGGGAAGGGTGGTGCTGCGAACTTTCTGCTCCTGACGCTGGCGAAAATCTCTTAGTTTATTGGCGAGGTCGGCGCGGGTGGTCGCCAGGATGGCAATCGCGAACAATGCCGCATTGATGGCGCCGGGTTTTCCGATTGCCAGCGTCGCGACCGGAATGCCGGCCGGCATTTGCACCGTCGAAAGCAGGGAGTCCAAACCGTTAAGCGCGTCACTCTTCATCGGCACGCCCAACACCGGCAGAGTTGTTTGCGCGGCAATCACGCCCGCCAGATGAGCGGCCCCGCCGGCAGCAGCAATGATGATTTGCAGTCCGCGGTCGGCGGCGCTGGCGGCAAACTCCGTTGCCAGTTGCGGCGTGCGATGTGCCGACATCACATGACATTCATGGGCGACGCCAAAGTCAGTTAGAGTTGCGTCTGCATGGCTCATCGTATCCCAATCAGACTTGCTGCCCATGATTATGGCAACAAGTGGAGTCGGATTTCGGATTTCGGATTTCGGATTTCGGATTTCTTTAGGCGGTTTAGTCAAACCAATTGTTTTTCCTGACGTGGATTTAGTTTTTGTTGTCATTGAATTCTTATGGCCAAACGTCGCAAAATCCGCAATCCGAAATTCGCAATCCGAAATCTGTTCACGCGCCCTGATCGAGCGAATAACCGCGCTCGTCGTCAAAGTTATACAGATTCTCAATTTTGATGAAATCGAAACCTTCAGCCGCAACGCGTTTGAGCAAAGAGATAATCTGGGGATGCGAAACCTTGCCGCCGTCGGTCTCGGCCAGAAAGCGGCAGCGCCAATGGTCGGAACAAAAAGTTTCTGCATGACCGCCGGGCCAAACCTTTACGCCGCGATTGCTCATCATCTCCAGCTTGATGCCGTCGCCACTGAGTTTACTCAACGAGTCGCCAAGATCGTTTGCCGTGCCTTTGATCCAGTCGAGAAACACGTCGACACCCACCAGATCTTTTTTCGCCGTCTGCCTTTGCCTGCCTCCGCGGGGCATTTGCTTACCGGTTTCCGCAACGGCCTTATAACTCACTGTCTTCAGCTTTTCGGGTCTTTGGCCCACGCGCTGTGCTACCGCGTCGGCGAATTCTTTTGTTCCAACTTTCTGTTTGCTGTGTCCCTCTTCGTAGATGTCGTAGGTATGAATCCCATCTTCGATCGTTCGCAGCCAGGCATTGTGCACGCGCTCAGCCACATTTGTTTCACCAATGTGTACCAGCATCATTACCGCGCCAAGTAGTAACCCTGACGGGTTTGCTAAATTTTGCCCGGCGCGGCGCGGCGCCGATCCATGAATCGCTTCGAACATCGAGACGTGCTCGCCGATGTTTGCTGAACCAGCGAGCCCAACTGAACCCGCGATTTGTGCAGCCACGTCCGACAGCACGTCGCCATAAAGATTCGGCATCACCAGCACATCAAAAACTTCAGGAGTGTCGGCGAGTTTCGCCGCGCCAATATCTACGATCCAGTGTTCGTTCTCGATGTCCGAATACTCGGCGGCGATTTCATCGAAAACTTTATGAAACAAGCCGTCGGTGAACTTCATGATGTTGTCTTTGGTGAAGCAAGTGACCTTTTTGCGATTGTTTCGGCGCGCATACTCGAACGCGTAGCGGACAATCTTTTCTGAACCCGGACGCGAAATCAGTTTAAGACACTGGTAAACCTGTTGCGTTTGCCGGTGCTCGATGCCGGCGTAAAGGTCCTCTTCGTTTTCGCGAACAATCACCACATCCATGTTCGGATGCTTTGTATCCACAAACGGATGATAGGAAACACAGGGACGCACATTGGCATAGAGGCCGAGCGTTTTGCGCACCGTGACGTTCAGGCTTTTATAACCGCCACCCTGCGGCGTCGTAATCGGCGCTTTGAGAAAAACTTTAGTACGCCGTAGCGAATCCCAGGCGCTCGGCTCGATGCCGGAAGAGTTGCCGGCCAGATAAACTTTCTCGCCGATGTCGATGGTTTCAATATCGAGGTTGGCGCCCGCCGCTTTCAGGATGTGAAGCGTGGCATCCATGATCTCGGGGCCGATGCCGTCGCCATGCGCCACGGTGATAGGGACAGATTTGGACATTTTCCAAACAGACCTTTCGCCAAATAAACTTTGAGTGCGAAGCACTATATTCCATCGTGCTTGGGGCAAGCAATTGGTAAGAAGTCAGTAGTCAGTAGTTCGTTGCGAGTTCATTTAGCCAGCACCAGCGGTTTGCGACTAACAACCAACTACTGACTACGGACCTGCTGCGCGCCTTGAACTCCAAACCGCGCCTAAGGCATACTTGGCCCGCTAGTTCCTGCTCTCGCGCGTCAGTGGTGATTGCGCCTGTCCGTGTTCGTGATGCGACCCGCGTTCGGCTGAGGAGAGAGTGAGATAATTGTCAACTTGTTGGAAGCCGCTCTCGTAGTTTAGAGCACCGGGTGCGTCGCGTTCGCCCAAGAGGTCAAGTAACTACCACTTGAGTCTGCGATCTGATTTTTACCCGCGCTTCACTCGATCAAAAGGATAGAAAGACAAATGGGTACCAAACTGTATGTCGGGAACCTCTCGTTCCGCACGACGAGCGATGAACTGCGCGACGCTTTCGCGGCCGTAGGAACAGTGGAATCAGCTTCCGTAATCGAAGATCGTGACACTGGACGATCACGTGGCTTTGCTTTCGTGGAGATGGCAACTCCGGAAGAGGCCGCCAAGGCGATCGAAGAGTTTAACGGTAAAGATTTTGGCGGTCGCAATTTGACTGTCAATGAAGCCAAGCCGAGAGCTGATCGTGGTGGCGGCGGCGGCCGTGGTTATGGCGGCGGCGGTGGTCGTGGTGGTTATGGCGGTGGCGGTGGACGCGGCGGAGATCGCGGCGGCGACCGGGGCGGTTTTGACCGCGAACCGCGCTGGTAACTGACAATGGTGACAAGTGACAAGTGAACAGTGACAAGTCGGCAGATTGACTTGTCACCTGTCACTCGTTACTTATCACTCCTTTTTTATTTCCTCGCCGCCGGCGTGATCTTTAACTTCATTCGCTCCCCGCCGCGCATCAACTCCACTTCATATTCCTGTCCGGCTTTCATCTCTCCCAGCGCATACGTGTAATCATAAACATTGTGCACGTCGCGGCCGGCTAACTTCACAATCCTATCGCCGGCTTTTATGCCTGCTTTCGCTGCCGGTGAATCATCGCGCACACCATCCAGTAACAGCCCGTCGCCAGAATCGGCATAGTTGGGAATCGTGCCGAGATAAACGCGAAAGCCCATCGTCCGTCCCTGCGATTCGCTCTTCGCAACCGTGTAGACCGGCCGTGCGTCGCTGGCGTCGACGCTGCGAATAATGCGCTCAACAAAACTGAGTATGTGGGCCTCGTCTTCGTAGTTAATCTTGTCGGCAGTGTCGGAAGGTTTGTGATAGTCCTCATGCGTGCCGGTCCAGAGGAACAGCACTGGAACTTTTTTCGCATAGAACGAAGAATGATCGCTTGGTCCATAGCCGTCTTCGCTTAGCGTGAGATCGAAAGCGCGAACACTATCGAGCGTAGTGGTTAAATTTCCGCCAGTAGAGTGGCTGGCCCGCGCAGTTGAAGATTCGGGCTTCGCGGTAAGCGCGCCATCAAGCGGCTTACCATAAGTTGCCGGCGTCGGCGTCACTCCGATCCCCCAGAACTTTGCTGACGAATCAATAACTTTGCGCCAGCCTTCAGCCGTGCCCACGCCGCCCACAATTAGCTTGTTGTTTTTCATGCGCCCGATCATGTCCATGTTGATCATCGCCACCGTGTTCTCGAGCGGCCGGAGCGGATGGTTCACGTAATAACTTGAACCAAGCAGACCTTCTTCTTCACCACTGAAAGCAATGAACACGATTTTGCGACGCGGACGCGGCGAATCCGATGACGCGAAGATGCGCGCCAGTTCCAATAACCCCGCCGTGCCAGAAGCATTGTCATCAGCGCCGTGATGGATGTCGCCCTCGCGCGGCGCTAGGCTGCCCTCACCGCCTCGACCCAGATGATCGTAGTGCGCGCCGATGACGATGTATTCATTTTTCAAAACCGGATCAGCGCCGTTGACGATACCGACAACGTTGGAAGCGAGAACTTCGCGACGGCGGATGTTGATAGACAAATATTCGAGGGAATTCAAAACACCCAGCGAGGTGAGAATTGAATTCGTTGAGATGACTCCGTGAGATTTCGCCCACTCGTTCGCAGCCAGATTCAGCTTCGACATGCTGTCAACCCCTGATAGGCGGGCCGCCAGTTGTTGAGAAATTACGATCACGGGAATGCCGGCTTCGCCAGCGCTGTTGTCAAACCGTAGTCGCGCCAGACGATCTTCCTTGAGACTCGGCTCGCGCGCGATGATCATCAATGCCTTAGCGCCAGCGCTCCTCGCCGCGATTGCTTTCCAACGCGCATCCTCGTACCGAGCAAATTGCCCATGTGGATTGTCCCCATCGCTTGTGCCAGACAGCGCAACAGCCACTCTGTTTTTCGCTCGTCCGCCCGCATAATCGTCGTAGTTGAGTTCCGCAGCAGTTATTCCGTAACCAACAAATACTTCCGTTGGTCCGAAGAGTTCTGAGTTCGAAGAAAATCCGAGTGGCATCCAGTCTTCGCCAACTCGCAGTTCCATGGGACGGTCGTTGCCAAACCGAATCGATAAAGAATTACCTGCTCCCAGCTCAACTCCGGCGACATAAGGAAACTTTTGCAAATAACGATTAGGCGAATCGGCTTCCAGGATCGACATGCCGGGCGTGTCATAGCCGATGCTCCGCTGCAAACCGTAACGAGAAAATTCCTTGGCAATGTAGTCGGCGGCGAGGTTAGCGCCGTCGCTGCCAGTGCGCCGCCCTTCCAATTTGTCGGAAGCGAGATATTCGATGTGCGCGCGTAGGCGCTCGACGCTGGGAACATTTGTGACTACCGGCTGCTGAGCGAACGCAACACCGAGCGCCAATGCAATGATTAGGGCGAGGTTGAAAGACTTGCGATACATAATGATCTCTTTGATTGAGTTTCGTTTCTGCGGCTTTGCCGCCGCACAGCGCGGAAAGGCTTGGCCTTTCCGTCGGTCATTATTAAGTACTTCGGCGAGGCTGCGCCTCGCCGTTGCGGGCGGGACGCCCGCGGTCCCAGTAGCCGCGGTCCCAGAATTTACTCGACCCAATCAGCGATGAAGATGTTCGTGTCGCCGCGCACCTTCCCGTTGCGGTTCGAAGCGAAGACGAGTTTCTTTCCATCGGGCGAGAACATTGGAAACCCGTCGAACGTGTCGTTGTAAGTAATCCGTTCCAACCCCGACCCGTCAACATTGATCTTGTAGAGATCAAAGTTGCGACCCTTCGGATCGTCCATGTTGGAAGCGAAAATAACGCGCTTGCCGTCGGGAAAGAAGTAAGGCGCAAAGTTTGCCTTGCCGTTGTGCGTCACCTGCCGCTTGTTCGATCCGTCCGCATTCATCACCCAAATTTCCAGAGTCGTGGGGCGAATCAAATTTTGTTTGAGCAGAGCAAGGTAGTCAGACTTTTCTTTTTCTGTTTGCGGATGATAGGCGCGATAAACGATCTGTTTCCCGTCGTATGACCAGAATGGACCGCCATCATAGCCAAGCTCGGTCGTCAAACGACGCACGTGGTTGCCGTTTCTGTCCATTGTATAGATATCCAGATCGCCGTCGCGCATCGACGTGAAAACCAGCTTGCCTTGTTTCGAAATCGTCGTCTCGGCGTCATAGCCCGGCGAATTGGTTAGTTGTTTCAAGTCCGATCCATCAGGTCGCGCGGTGAAAATATCAAACGAGGGATAGACGGCCCAGACGTAGCCTTTTGAATAATCGGGCCGCGGCGGACACTCCTTCGCGCCCAGATGCGTCGATGAATAGAGAACCTTCTGTCCATTTGGATAAAAGTAGGAACACGTCGTGCGACCGTTGCCCGTCGAAACCAAGCGGATATTCGAGCCGTCCAGGTTCATCGTGTAAATCTGATCGCATTCGCGGCCGTCGCGCGTCGATTGGAAGATGAGTTGTTTTCCGTCCGGCGAAAAATAAGCTTCCGCGTTCTCGCCGCCGAACGTTAGCTGCTTCATGTTTTTGAGATGTTTCTCTGCGGGCAGTTGCAGTGAATCCAGAGTCGGATGCGTAACGGAAATTGCCGCATGCGATCCGAGTAGGGAGAAGAGAAGTGCAGGAGATAATAAACTAAGAATTAGTTTCACTGGTTGAAGTTGGAAGTGCAACGAACGTTGTTTGTCGCGTAGTCCCGGAGAGCCGAGATGTCATGGGCCACGTCAGGTCCGGCAAAGCCGAAGCCAACCAACGCAGGACTTTGGAGCAAGCTGTTTTTGCTGGTCCGCAAAGAATGACGCCTAGTCAATGGTTAGTGCTTCCGATATCAACTTTGCCTGCTCCGCCTGATGAATGTGATACGAGCCGGTTGCCGGGCTTGCCGATGCAGCGCGACCAACGTAGACGGGCCTTTCGCATACGGGGACAAGGTTCTCGAGGCGTGGCTCGACAAATGTCCAGCCGCCCATGTTCTTCGGTTCTTCCTGCGCCCAGACAAGTTGTTTCGCATTCGCATAGCCGCCTAAAACTTCGCGCAATCGCTCGAGCGGAAACGGATAAAACTGTTCCAATCGAACAATCGCAACGCCGGCAGCTTCCGTTTTCTTGCGCGCTTCGATCAAATCGTAATAGACCTTGCCGCTACAGAAGACCACGCGCTTGACCGCTGACGGATCGGGAACCCCTCGATCATCGATCACAGGCTGGAAACCGCCGCTGGTCAAGTCTTCAAGCGATGATGCAGCCGCCGGCAGACGCAACAAACTCTTCGGCGTGATGACTATTAGGGGCCGCTCCATTCCCGGCTTCACTTGTCTGCGCAACAAATGAAAATACTGCGCGGGCGTGGTCGGATAACAAACCTGCAGATTATTTTCGGCGCAGAGCTGAAGATAACGTTCCAGCCGCGCGCTGGAATGTTCGGGCCCCTGCCCTTCGTAACCGTGCGGCAACAGCATCGTCAATCGCGACGTCTGTTTCCACTTGTCTTCGGAGGCGGCAATGTATTGATCGATGATCGTCTGCGCGCCATTGCCAAAGTCGCCAAACTGCGCTTCCCACAGCACCAACGATTCGCGCGAGATCACGGAATAGCCATACTCAAAACCGAGCACGCCTTCTTCCGAAAGTGAACTGTCAAAAACTTCAAAGCGCGCTTCCGGCGCCGACTGGGATCGTAGTTCAGACAGTGGCGCCCAGGACCGTCCAGTCTGCGTGTCGTATAAAACGGCGTGGCGCTGGCTAAAAGTGCCGCGGCCGGAATCCTGCCCACTCAAACGCACGCGCGTGCCGTCGATCACGAGTGAACCAAAGGCAATCGCTTCGGCGAATGCCCAATCAATCGGCAACTCACCCGAACCCATTTTGGCGCGCCGCGCGAGCTGGCCCACCATTTTCGGGTTAACATTAAAGTCTTGGGGAACGACAGCAATCTTTTCGGCGATGGTCTTGATAACATCGGCGCTGACGGCCGTTTCGACAAGCTCTGAACCGTCGAGGTCTTCGGTAATATTGACGGTCGCAGTCTGATCCTGTTTAGCGACAACTTGCTTGGCGCGGGCGAGTGCCTCTTCATAGCGGCCGATGCGTTCCTTTATCAGCGCATCCAACTCAACCTCACTGATGACGCCTTCCTTGATCAATCGGCGAGAATAAATTGTGCGAACGCCCGGATGGGCCTTTACGCGCTGGTACATCAGCGGCTGCGTGTAACTCGGTTCGTCAGTTTCGTTGTGGCCCAGTTTGCGGAAACCAACCACATCGAGCACCACGTCTTTATTAAATTCCTGACGATAATCGAGCGCGATGCGCAGCGCGCGGTAAACAGCTTCCGGATCGTCGCTGTTGATGTGAAAGATCGGTAACTGTGTCATGCGCGCGACGTCAGTTGAATAGATCGTGGAACGGCCGGCTTCGGGAGAAGTCGTAAAACCAATCTGATTATTGATAATGATGTGAATTGTACCGCCGGTGCGATAGCCCTTGAGACTGGCGAGATTGAGCGTTTCCATCACCACGCCCTGGCCGGCAAACGCCGCGTCACCATGCAGCAGCACCGGCAACGCGCGATCGATTGCTTCTTCGCGCGGCGTCCCGAGTCGAGTGCGCATGTCGTCCTGTTTAGCGCGCACCATTCCTTCAACCACCGGATCGACTGCTTCGAGATGACTTGGATTCGGCGACAGTGTCAACTTAACTTTCCTGCCGTCAGCAGTCTCACGCTCGCCTACTGCGCCCTGGTGATATTTCACGTCGCCTTCGTCGGCAGGGAACGACGGGTGAACTGAGCCTTCAAACGAAGCGAAGATGCGTTCACAGAAATTTCCGATCACATTTGCCAGTACATTAAGACGCCCGCGATGGGCCATGCCGAGCGTAATGTCCGCAACGCCACGCGCAGCCGCGCCCAGGATCAACTGATCAAGCAGGGGAATAATCGTCTCACTACCTTCAAGCGAAAAGCGTTTTTGACCGAGATACTTTGTGCCCAGAAAACGTTCAAACTGCTCGGCTGAGATCAGCTTCCAAAGCAACTGTCTCTTAATTTCGACAGGGATTGGTTCAGGCTGCACCAGCTCGCGACGGATTTGTTCTCGCAGCCAAACTTTTTCTTCCTTGCTTTGAATGTGCCGATACTCAATGCCGACTTTGCCGCAATAGGCGCGTTGGAGAATGCCAAGTATTTCGCGCAACGTTGCGCTTTCTGTGCCCGCGAGCCCGCCGGTGATGAACTCGCGATCGAGATCCCAGATCGTCAAGCCGTAAGTTTGAATATCGAGTTCCGGGTGGTAAAGCACTGGCATCGCGTGCAGCGGATCGATATCGGCGATCAGATGGCCGCGCACTCGGTAGGCGTTAATCAATTCCATCACGTGCGCTTCTTTGGTTGTCTGCTCGCGCGTTTGATCTCCGGGCAGAAGCAAAGGATTCCGGTCGACACTCCAGCGGAAAGGCACATGCGCGATGCCCAGGTCAGAAAAAACATTGTCGTAAAACTTGTCGTTACCAAGAATCAGCTCATGCACTCGCGCGAGAAATGCTCCCGATTCAGCGCCCTGAACAATGCGATGATCATAGGTGCTGCTGATCGTGATTGCTTTTGAAATTCCCAGTTGCGACAAGGCTTCGGGCGCCATGGCTTGATACTCCGCCGGGTATTCAATCGCTCCGGTGGCGATGATCAGCGACTGGCCCACCATCAAACGCGGCGTCGAAGCAACTGTGCCGATCGTGCCCGGGTTAGTCAGCGAAATAGTTGTGCCCTGGAAATCGGGAATCTGCAGCTTGCCGTCGCGCGCGCGTTTCACCACATCGTCGTAGGCTTCGAGAAACTGAGAAAAGCGAAGCTTGCCGGCGTCCTTGATATTGGGAACCAGCAGCGTTCGCGTGCCGCCTTTCTTTGTTAAATCGATCGCCACGCCGAGATTGATTTGCGCGCGACGAACACGCGCCGGCGCGCCTTCAACAACTTCGTAACCATCGTTGAGCTGCGGAAACTCGTCGAGCGCGCGCAGTAATGCCCAGGCGATCAGATGCGTGTAGGAAACTTTGCCACGATCGTTTTCCTGAAGATACTGATTGATCATGCGCCGGTTTTCGTCAAGAAGTTTTACCGGAATGCGGCGTTGTGAAGTTGCCGTCGGCACCGCCAGACTTGCGTCCATGTTCTCGACAATCTTCAGGGCAGCGCCGCGAATCGGAATGGCTTCAACTTGTTCGCTCGTGGGTACGGCTGCAGGTTTGGTTGCCGGGACGGCTTTTGTTTTTGCCGGCGCACTCGCCTCCGCAGCGCGCGCCGGAGCATTAGCTGTTGCAGTCTCGCTGCCGCCATTGTCTGGTGACCGCGCATCGCTGGCTGTGCTGATTACTGTTGCGGCTTCATTGCCGGCGCCATCACCCAACAACTCCGTAAAGTAAGTGCGCCATGACTCGTCAACCAACTCGGGATTGCTGCGGAAACGGCCGAGCAAGCCTTCGACGTAAGTGGCGTTAGCGCCAAAATTCTCGGCAATAATTTCTGATAAATCGGTACTGGTTTGCGCCAATTCTTTCACCTCTGCTAAGGACAAAACTGCGACAGGGTTGACCTGCTGGCGGTGTGCTTTTAGTCATAGACTAACATCTTCGCGAGAGGTTTGCATCTCGTGTTTGTGACGGCTGGCGATAACTAAAGCCAGGCAAAAAACCTCGAATTCCCTAAGCCCGAGTGTTATCTTAAGCGACCGTTCGATCAAGCTTAGCGCAACGAAAGCAGGCCTATTCTGGCAGAGGAGAATCCCGAACCGCGATCAGGTCTTCGGACAGTGTTGGTTTTCATAATGCTGTTTGCCGTGCTGGGCGCGGTAGTGCTGTTTGCTTATTTTTCAACTTTTGAACGGCCATTGACGACCATCATTCTCGTGCGTCATTCCGAGAAAAATATTGAACCGTCAAATACCGATCCCGATTTGAGTCCGGCCGGCCAGGCGCGCGCGCAGGAATTGGTGCGCATGTTTGGCGACGCCGGCATCAAGGCAATCTACGCCACACAATACAAACGCACGCAGCAAACCGTGAAACCCCTGGCCGACAAGCTTGGATTGCCGGTTACATCAGTCGATGCCAAAAACACTGCCGAGCTGGTGAGACAGATTCGTGCCCAGCACAACGGCGCGGTCGTCTTCGTTGTTGGTCACAACAATACGGTGCCGGAAATTATTGCTGCACTTGGTGGTCCACAAATGCCGGTCATTCCGGAAACAGAGTTTGACAATCTTTACGTCGTTACGATTTATCGTGTGGGCCAGGCGAAGTTATTGAAGATGAAGTACGGAAGTCCGATGCCCGCGAGCGGACAGGGAATGACTCAGTGAGCGGTGGGCAGTGAGCAGTGAGCAGTCGGCACGCGGGCAGGCATGCGTCAAGTTAATACTGGGAGCGTGGGCGTCGTCTCGCCCGCATTGAGCGCGCAGCGCGAACAACTCGAACCATGTCTGGTGACGCAGCATGCGGGCGAGACGCCCGCGGTCCCAGTGAATAAGTTGAACTTTGCCCAACCATAGACGAGGGCTTATCAAACCAACAGAAAACCCATGTCCAAAAAACCCAAGACTAAATCCGAATCGAAAGATCGCGCTGCAAACTTAGCGAGCGCTATCAATCGGCGGTCGTTTGTCAAACTCGTTCCCGCATTCGGCACCGCAGTAATAGTCGCGCCGCATTTGCAGCTTAGTTCGTTGGCGCAGACACCTTCGCCCACGGCGACCCCGCTGCCTTCACCGTCACCTTCGCCGACACCTTTGCGAGTCACGAAGGAAATGTTGCAGCAGGCCGAGAAGCTGATCGGCATTGAGCTGACAGAAGCGCAAGAGGCAATGGCACTACAAAACGTCAGCACCAACCTCGATCGTTACGACGCGTTGCGCAAAATCGATGTTCCGCTGGACACCGAGCCCGCAACTTTGTTTCACCCGGCATTGCCGGGCAAAAAGTTCAACTCAAAAGCAACAAAATTCAAATTGAGTAAGGTTGAAGTCCTGCCATTTAACTCCCTTGAAGACCTGGCGTTTGCCACGGTGCCGCAACTTGCTGCCTTGATTCGCGCGCGTAAAGTTTCGCCGGTTGAGTTAACGAAGATGTATCTGGCGCGTTTGAAAAAATATGGACCAAAACTCAATTGCGTCGTCACGCTGACAGAAGAGCTTGCGCTTGCGCAGGCGACCGAAGCGGAGCGAGAGATCAAAGCAGGGAAATATCGCGGCCCGTTGCACGGTATTCCCTGGGGCGCAAAAGATCTTTTCGCCACGAAGGGAATCAAGACGACCTGGGGCGCGGAACCCTATCGCGACCAGGTGATCGATTACGACGCAACTGTAGTCGAGCGGCTGCGCGCTGCGGGCGCGGTGCTGGTGGCGAAACTGTCGATGGGCGCGCTGGCCCAGGGCGGTCGCTGGTTTGGCGGCATGACCAGAAATCCGTGGCAGGTTGAGGAAGACAAGACTGGCTCGAGCGGTTCGTCCGCCGGCCCCGCCGCTGCAACAACCGCGGGCCTGGTGGGTTTTTCAGTAGGCACTGAAACTTTGGGCTCGATCATCTCGCCGTCTTCGCGCTGCGGCGTGGTTGGGCTGCGGCCGACTTATGGGCGCATCAGTCGCTATGGCGCGATGGGTCTCAGTTGGACCATGGACAAAGTTGGGCCGATTTGTCGCAGCGTTGAGGATTGTGCCGCGACTCTCAGCGCGAGTTATGGACCAGATGGGCGCGATTTAACTGTGGGCGATGTGCCTTTCATCTGGCAGCCGTCGAGGCCGCTCAGCGAAATGCGCATCGGTTACTTAAAGACTGAATTCGATCAGCAAACTGATGCGGGACGAAAAGCGATCTACCAGCAGGCGCTCGACGCGTTGAAAGCTGCCGGCGCGAATCTTCAACCGATCGAGTTGCCAAAGTTCTCCGTCGGAGCACTGCGTATCATTCTGGTGGCGGAAGCAGCGTCCGCTTTTGACGACATCACGCGCAGCGGCGCCATCAATCAGCTTTCCGGTCAAGATCCTTCCGACTGGCCCAACACATTTCGCAGCTCGCGCTTCATTCCCGCAGTTGAATACATCAGGGCGCAACGCGCGCGCCGTCTACTGATGCAGCAGATGGATGAGTTGATGTCGAAGTGGGACGTTTTTGTTTCACCGGCGCCAGGCAGCCTTAGCTTGCTGATCACAAATCTGACTGGTCATCCAGCGGTCTGTGTGCCCTGCGGCTTTCCGAAAGGTTTGCCGCAATCGATTATGTTTACGGGCGGTCTCTACGACGAAAGCGCGCCGCTGCGAGTGGCGCTGGCGTTTGAGAAGGCCACGCAGTGGCACACGATGCATCCGAAAATGGATTGGGCTTAAGTGGAATTCGCGTCAGGAATTGATTAATAGTCTAGGCAGATCCAGCACTAATGCCACGCTCCCATCGCGCAATTCTGTAGCGCCAGCCACGCCATACCAGCGTCCACCGTGACGGCCGAGACTGCGCACCAAAACTTCCTCTGTGCCTTGAACCTCATCAACGACGAGAGTCACCTGGTTTAGCGAATCTCCATTCGCTTGCTGTTCTGATTCTGAAAGCCGACAAGTAATGAGCTGCGCGCTCTTTCTTGAATGCTTCTTCGCGGAGGATTGTCCCGGCAACTCACTCAGATCGATTGGTTGCGGGTGGTCGCGGTCAGCTCGCTTCTTCTTCGTGGGCCTCTTTTCGCGAACCGCACCGCCGATGTGCGATATCTGATTTGCCGGAATGCAGTAACGATTGCCCCTGGAAACAACGACGGTCGCCGAAAGCAAGCCGAACGTGACCGGCAGGCGAATTTCGAAAGTCGTTCCCGCGCCGGGCTTGCTCGACACTCTTAACTCGCCACCAACTTGCTCAACCGCTGTTTCAACCACATCGAGGCCAACACCGCGTCCCGATACATCCGTCGCCGCTGCGAGCGTGGTGAAGCCGGCGCGAAAGATCAGGCGCAGGCTTCGCTCGAAATCAAGTTCAGAAGGTTCCGACACAATCCCCAGACGCGCAGCCGCTTTTGAAATCACCAGCGGATCGATGCCGCGGCCGTCGTCAATAACACGAATGCGCGATTGCGCTCCTTCGCTAATTGCTTCGATGCGAATTGTTCCGCGTCTGTCCTTGCCGAGTCTGAGTCGCTCATTCGCGGACTCGATTCCATGGTCAACTGCATTGCGGATTAAGTGCATGAAGGGATCGGTGAGCGCATCGGCGAGCACTTTATCAACGCGCAAGTCCTTTCCCGCAACTTCGAAATCGATTTCCTTGCCGGACGAGCGCGCCGCTGATCGCCCCATGCGCAGCGCTCGTTGCAGCGTGGGCGCGAGCGAAACCATACGCAGATTGATCAGCTCATTTTCAAGCTCCATGAAAGACGTCCGGATAGTTTCATTCAGCGAGTGAAGTTCTGCGCGCGCCTTTTTGGGTGTCTGTTTTTGGTCAACAGCTAGCTCTAAAGCGTTTGCGGTGGTGCGAAATAGCTCGTGTGTCGAGGAAATAAGCTGATCAAGTTTTTCCAGATCGGTGCGCACAAAATTGGCGAGCGAGGAAACGGATGTTCTGTTAGTGGTGCTGGTTATTGGCTGTTGGTATGAAGCGACTGGCACAGAAACTACGCGCTCAACCCTGGTAAATGTTGCCGCACAATCGGCGACGACACTCTGTGAATCAGCAGGACTGGTAGAACTTGCATAAAGAATGCGGAAGTTCACGCGATCAGAATGCTCGGGGTCGACCGTTGGCGAAGTTGCAATCACTTCTCCCGATTGCGCGAGTGTTTCTCTCAGTCGGAAAAACTCTTCGTCAAAGCTCGTAATATCAAAACTCGCCGCCGCCACAAAAAGAGGACTGCCTTCCCGAACAACGCTTACTAGTCGTTGCTTCTCGTCTTCGCTTAACGATTGCCAAATGTCGGAAGGAATGCTTTCAAGAACTGCGTCAGTGTCGGCGCTCGATGCGGCGGTGCCGCGCCGGGCAGCAGTTTGGAGCTGATCGAAGAGCGCGCGCCGCGACGGCTCGACTATGCCACTGGCTGCGAGGCCCAAACTTTCAGCCAACGCGTCCACGGCGTTTTCGGATATTTGCACCACGCGGTCGTCAACAGCGACGCGGCCGATTCGCAGTGCATCCAGCAGAGTTTCAAACTCATGGGCAATGTGGCTGACGGCTTCGAGGCCGATTGCTGCCGACAAACCCTTAACACTATGAACGTGCCGGAAAATCTGATCGATTGACTGGCGGCGATTGGCCTGATTGGCTGTATTTTCGCGAAGCTGATCAAGGTCGGTAAAAACCTTCTCGATCAACTCCTCAATCTCTATTAGAAATTCGCCTCGATTTAGATCCACAAAGAGATAGTAAGTCGTGAATCGTAAATGGTAAATGGAAGATTCGCAGGAGAAACTGAAAGGTCGTCAAGCAGATGCAGAATGCTCATCCGAGTGCTCTTCGGATTCCGTCTCCGGTTCAGTCTCGGACTCAGTTTCGGTCGTATCGATATGCTGCTGAGGTTGCTGCTCATCCAGATCGCGCTTGATGGCGTCGAGGATGCCGTTGATGAATTGGGTGGCTTCGTAAGTCGAGAAGCGGCGGGCAATTTCGAGCGCTTCGTTGATGGCGACGGTGCGCGGTGTAGGCTCGTACAGAAACTCATAAACGGCGAGCCGCAGAATATTGCGATCGACGATCGCCATACGCGGAATGCGCCAGTGTTCCGCTCGCGACCGGATGCGCTCGTCGAGCGTGTCCAGGTGCGCAAGTGTTCCCGACGCCAGACGCGTCGCAAAATCACGCGTCGCGTCTTCCGTGTCGGCGTCGCCTAACTCCGCCCAGTAAGTGCGCAGCACTTCAGCGGGATTGGCTTCGGCAATGTCAGCCGCAAAGAGCATTTGCAAGGCGCATTCACGCGCCTTACGTCGCGAGCCCATAAAACAAACACCAGTGAAAAGTCAAAAGTGAAAAGTGATAAGTGATAAGTTCAAAGAGAGCGTCAACTCTTGACTGCTTACTTTTCACTCTTCACTTTTTACTGTTCACCGCCTTGTACAGATTTGCCAATTCAACCGCCGTCGTAGCGGCTTCAAAACCCTTGTTGCCCAGCTTGACTCCCGCGCGTTCGATCGCCTGGTCCATGTTGTCGGCAGTTATAACTCCAAAAACTACTGGCACTCCAGTTTGCAATGCCGCCTGGCCGATGCCGCGGGCCACTTCGCCGGCAATGTATTCGAAGTGCGGAGTCTGCCCGCGAATAATTGTACCTAGGCAAACAACCGCTGCAAACTTTTCTGAAGCAGCCAGCTTCTGGGCCAGCAAGGGAATTTCGAAAGCGCCTGGAACCTTGTAGATCTCAACGTCCTTCTCAGCCACTCCCAAACGATCGAATGCATCGAGCGCACCGTCCACTAATCGTGAACTTATAGAGTCGTTCCAGCGACTCGCAACAATCGCGAAACGAAATTCCTGACCGTTGAGCTGTCCTTCGTGAACTACCGGCTGCAAGAATCAACTGCTCCATTTTCAAGCGGATGAAAAATCATTTTGAGTATAGGGGATGGATTTGAGAGCGGCAAGAGACTGGCATTCTGGAAAATCATCTCTTTTCTTTCAAGTTATCCCGCTCGCATAAGATAGGGACAGACAGGAATGTCTGTCCTACTTACTTCCCCTTGAAAACTGCTTGACGTTTTTCCAGAAAAGCGTGGGTTCCTTCGCGCATATCTTCAGTTGCAAATAAACTGGCGAATAATTTCGCTTCCAACGCCAGTCCTTCTGCCAACGGCAACTCTGTTCCAACGACTACGGCCTTCAAGCAGGCGCGAATTGCCAGTGGCGCGAGCTGCGCGATCTCACGGGCCAATGCTTCGGCCACCGGCAGCAGTTCGGCAGAAGGCACAACGCGATTGACCAAACCAAGTCGCAACGCGTCTTCGGCGTTGATTATTCCCGATGTCAGGATTAACTCCAGAGCGCGCGCTCGGCCCAGTTCGCGTGCCATGCGCTGCGTGCCGCCGTAGCCGGGAATGATTCCCAGTTTTGTTTCCGGCAAACTGAAGCGAGCATTTGTCGTCGCAATGCGCAGATGACAAGCGAGCGCCAATTCGCAGCCACCGCCCGCGGCAATCCCGTTGATTGCGCCTATCACCGGCACCGGACTCTGTTCTATCTGATTGCATAGCTGCTGACCGCGCTCGGCTATCGACTCGGCTTCGTCGGCGCCCACGTGAATCAGCTCGCTTAAGTCAGTGCCGGCGGAGAATGCCCGGTCGCCGGCACCGGTGAGAATCACGGCGCGCAGTTCCGAGTCGCTCTCGAAAGTTTTGAACGTCGCACTGAGCGCAGCGATTGTTTCGCGCGATAGCGCTTTGAGCTTTTCCGGCCGGTTCAAGGTCACTATGGCGACCGATTCGCGCCGCTCGATGTGGATAGTCTCAGGTTTCAAGTCTCAAGTCTCAGATTTGAAGTTTCAAGTACAAAGTCCTGGGACTGCTGAAAGTAAAAAGCGCAGGTCTCTTTAACCTGAAACCTGTAAGTTGAAACTTGAAACTTTCTTACACCAGTTTCATTGGTGTTGGATTCTTTGGATCAGTGTAGTCGTAGAAGCCGCGACCGGATTTACGTCCATACAAACCCGCCATCACCATGCGCTTTAATAGTGGCGGCGGCGCAAAACGCTTCTCGCGAAATTCGTTGAACATGATTTCGGCGATGTAATAAGTCGTATCAAGGCCAACGAAGTCGCCCAACGTAAATGGTCCCATCGGATAACCAAGCCCAAGTTTCATCGAAGTATCGATATCCACGATTGAGCCGACGCCTTCTTCCAGCGCGCGAATAGCATCGAGCATGTAGGGAACCAGCAGGCGATTCACAATGAAGCCTGTCCGATCGCCGGCGCGCACCGGCACCTTGCCGAGTTTTTTGCCAAACTCGATCGCCTGCTCATAAATCTTCTCGTCCGTAAGGATCGTGCGTACCACTTCAACCAGTTTCATTAGCGGTACGGGATTGAAGAAATGCAGTCCAACAAAACGTTGCTGGCGCGCCGGCGACGTCGCAGTCATCATTTCGGTAATTGAGATTGACGAGGTGTTCGACGCAAATATTGTTTCCGGTTTACAAATGCGATCGAGTTGCGCGTAGGTCGTTCTTTTTTGTTCTATGTTTTCGATAATAGCTTCGATGACGATGTCGCAATCAGCGAGATCGTCGAACGAGGTAGTGCCGGACAAACGATCTCGAGTCGCCTTTTGCTGCTCCGCCATGATGGTTCCTTTTTCAGCAAACTTCGCCAGCGACTTTTCAATGCCGGCAAATCCTTTGTTGATCAGATCGTCAGACACTTCGCGCACTATCGTTTCAAACCCGGCGCTCGCCGCAGTCTGCGCAATGCCCGACCCCATCAAGCCGCAACCCAATACTCCAACCTTCTTAATTTCCATCGCTTCGCAATCTCCTTCTTTTATGACGCAAACTGTTAGTTTGCGATCTCGTTCGAATCGCCTTTCGCGTCGCAAACTAACAGTTTGCTTTACTTAGTGGAACAGACTTCAGTCTGTGATTTCTTAGCAGCCACAGACTAAAGTCTGTGCCACTTGCTACTTCGGTGACGGCGTCTCCATTACCTCGATGATCCCATAGCTTCTTCCGGTAGTCTTAAGCCAGGCGTTGTACTGCTTGCTCCACTCGCTGAAATCTTGCGCCAGTCCGTTTTGTTCATCCTGTTTTGATCTCGCAGTGCCGGCGTTTGAATTTTGCATCGCCGCCTTCGTCTTTATGAGTAGCGCCTTGAGCCCGTCTCTAATTTCATCCGCTTTGGGATCGAGCGAAGGCGTCGTCTCCAGTTGCTTTACCGCGGGATCAATACGATCGGTATTATGGTCCTTTAACGTTAGATAGAAAGCGTCCTGACCATCGTTCATCGCCTTCGCGAACGAGACGTACTTGCTCGACTGGTCATCGGCGGCAGGAGCCGTTTCCTGGACCAGGGACGCCGGCAGTGGATCTCTGAAGTGCTGAATAGTCTTCAAAAAACTTACGGCCACTAAGACAATCGCCGCAACCTGCAAGACGCGCCACGCAGTTGCAACCACTGGTTTCTCACCGGGCCGGCGATAGTCGACAGCGAACGCCAGAATCGCACCAGAAACCAGGCCGCCCAGGTGGGCAGCGTTATCAATGAACCCGCGGCCCAGATAACCAATGAACAGATTGATCATGATGATGGGCAGCATACCGGTGCCGAAAGCGCGCTTGAAACCTTCAGGCAACTCGTGGCGAAACTTGATGCCAAAAACGAACAACACTCCCACCAACCCGAATAGCGCTCCGGATGCGCCTGCGGAAAGCACATCGTTCCCCTTGAAAAGAAAGCGTCCAGGACCAACCGCCAAACTCGGTCTGACAGTCAGATAGCTGGCAACAACGCCGGCGATACCCGTCAGTACCCAGAACACAACAAACTTTGCCGAGCCATAAAGTTTTTCAACGTATGGCCCAACCACCCACAAGCTGTACATGTTGATGAGCACGTGAGGCAGGTTGACGTGCACAAACATCGGCGTCACAAAACGCCACCATTGATGTTGGTGGTTGATTGTGAAGTTCAGCTTCGCGCCGAATGCAAACAACACGGTATCGGGAAACTCCCACAATGCCGTCGAACTCAGCCCGCTCGACTGCCACATCAACAGGAAAACAAAGAGATTCGCCACCAGCAAAATTATTGTGAACTTGTACGGTCGATCGAGAACCGCCCGGGCGAATCGCAGCGTCTCGTGATCAGGCCCGGCGCTCGTATTCCGCGTTGCCGCTTGCGTGGTAACCGGTGCGCCGCAAACAGCGCACTGCTGTTGTCCGGCGCCGACTATTGCGCCACAGTCGCGACAGAGCGTAGGGCGTCCTTCGTTTGCGTTGTTTGTTCTTTTGAGCAAAAGGTCTTTACGCTAACGAGCGTGATGCTTTTTTTCAGAAGCATCACGCCCAATATTTTTTAGAACTTTGGAAATGTACCTGTCAGATTCTACACCGAAGTTATGAGAAGCCGATAACGGAGCAACTGAAAGGTTGGCTTCTGAGCTTCTGATTCTTCCGCCAAAGTTTGCAAAGTCATTTGCAACTCAATCGTTGTTACGGCCAAATTGCATTCAAGAGCGCGGCGAGTCGATATCCTCCCCACGCCACTCGTTGCCGTGCCACTTTTAATGCTGCGGTGTTGTAAGCCGCGGTTGGCGTCCCGCCGTTACTAATGCCGTTGTAGGCGGTGCTCTTGGCCAGTGCGAAACTCTCATCGGCCCACGCTTGAAAGTTAAACGGATCGTTCAGCTTCACTCTGGGATCAGTGGCCGGGTTATGGGCTCTTGCCAGTGCGGCGGCGGCGGGAATCTGGTTCAGTGGAGGCGGCGCGAAGTTTGGACCGGTCTTGGGAAATTTTCCAATGCCGCCGTCCCAATAGCTGTGGAGATTGGTTGTCTTGCCCACAACTTTGATGGTCACCAGATTGCCGCCACGATCGCCTTGCGGATTAGCGCTGCTTACCCGCGTCGCGCAGTGAAGCGGTTGATGAATATCGCCGACGAAGTGAATGATCAAACGCAACGCCTGAGCTTGCGCATCCTTGTCCGTGCTGGTCTTGAGTATGTTTACATTGTCTTCCAGGGCCTTCACGATGTTGTCGGGCTCGGGCACACCGGCTGGCAAGGTCGTGCCGTCGATAGCGAAAGGGATGTCGATGAAATGAAGCGGTTTAAAGGAATCAAACTCTGCGAACGGCCGCAGATCGTCGGCCCAGTGTGCCGCGTTCACGAAGTCCTGACTCTTTACGGAAACTGCCGCAGGATTTATCGGCCGTGCCAGCAGCGCCATAGCTTGAGCTTTGGCTCTGGGATTAAGCCGTTTCAAGGCGATCGACGCAACCATCATATGTCCGCCTGCGCCCCAGCCCAGCGAAAGCGACGGCGCACAGAGCACGACGGCGAGCAGGCCCAGGGCGATTCGGATTTTGCACGACTGAAACTTGCGTTCATTTTTCATGAAGTTCTCCTTCGGGTGAATGTGCGACGCCGCATCGCCTGCTTGCATAGTGGGAAGCATCGGACGGCCGCGCCGGACATATTGGGAACTGAGCCTGTTGGTTTCAGGTGTCAAACGGTCGACGTTGAGATCGCCGGAACGCTTGTAACTTGATGGTAAAAGGCGCGGGATCTATATCACAGCTCGCGACACACTGCCACGAAAAACTGATATTGTGAAATAAAGAATCGGCAAGCGCTGCGGTAGTCCTGCCGATTCTTTGGTATGGCAATTAGAGTGAAGCGAATTAGGGAAACTAGGTTCCAATCTTTTCCAGCAGGTTCACGAGATCGTCCGCATGCTCTTCTTCCATCGCCAAAATTCCTTCCAACATGCGGCGCGTGGTCGGATCGTCGGTGTTTACGTAGTTGATCATCTCGCGATAGCTGTCGATGGCGATGCGCTCAGCAACCAAATCTTCCCTGATCATGTCGATAAGCGTGGTGCCCTCTACATATTCAGCATGACTTCTCATTGACAGCCCATCGGGATTCAAGTTTGGTGCACCGCCTAGTTGCACAATACGCTGCGCAATTAAATCTGCGTGTCCCTGCTCTTCATTTGCGTGTTGCAGAAACTCGGCCGCTACACTCTCAGCGTTGATTCCCGAAGCCATGAAATAATGACGCTTGTAACGCAGCACACAAACGATTTCCGTCGCCAGCGCTTCGTTCAATATCTTGACGACGGTATCGCGGTCCGCGCTGTAACCCTCGGTCACCGCGCCTTGTTCAATGTGCTTGCGCGCGCGTTCGCGCAGAGTCTTGATGTCCGTGAGAAATGGTTTGTCGGTCACGGCTTTAGCTCCTGATTGATCAGCCATGGTTTTACTCCTTTGAAAATCGAATTTCGGGGGAAAGCTGATGGTACTCGCCTGGGGCAGGAGGAGCAAGCGGCGATAGAACTAGTAATGAACAGTGGTGAAGCCCGGCCATTGATGCCCCTCGCTGACTGCTGGCGGCTGTCGCCGCTTGTTCTATTTGGCCTGCGGCGGCTTGACGCCGCTTTAACGATTCGTAGGCGTTGACTGTTTTCTATAACGAAGTCGCCAGGCCACGCGAAAGCGGCGTCGAGCCGCCGCAGTCCAAATAAAAGCGGACTCAAGCCGCCGCTAGTTTTCCTTGGAGTTTTATCTCACTTGAGGCATTCGGATTATTTGCCACTTCAACCGGAACGCTCCAGACCAATGTCTTTATGCGGCAGACGCCGGTGTTGTCTTCGCGGCAATAGAAGAGCGTGAGTTGCACGCGCAGCGCAGCCGTGCCCGGTTCGAAAGCATGGAAAGGAATGCGCAGTGGGAGCTGTAGGTTTTTCGAGGTTTGCGATACGGCCTGGTCGCGCCCGATTACTCCAAGTACGGAAGCGGAAATCAGTCCGAGTTGGTGTTCTCCACTTTCAACTGAAACTCGATAACGCTGCGGCGCGGCTGGATTGAGATGGTAGCCTGGGGGAAGCCCCACGCTTACCACTAGCATTCCATTGCTATCCGCACGGAGCTGTTGCGTGGCGACTTTTGTCTCCTCCGCGTTTGGCGTTCCGTCATTATTGCGCAATTCGGCCAATGCAGTGGGAGGCTGGAGACCCTTGATCATCAAGGTGGAAGTTTCCTTAGTTTTCAAATCCACCACTCGAATCGCATGATTGTTTGTATCCGCGATATAGAGCTTGCCGCTTGCAACGCTCAAGCCGCCGGGTTCATAAAAGGCCGCCGTTGTCCCATCCGTTTGTCCCGGCTTGCCAGTGCCAAGAAAAGTTTTGACGGTGCGCGCCTTTGGATCAAGCTCCTTGATCTTGTGATTATAAGTGTCGGCGATGAGCAGTTTGTCGCCATACGCAAAGATCCCCAGCGGATGTTGCAGCCGCACGTCGTCGCCGCTGCCGTCGACGTCGCCAAACTCAAACAGATCGCCGCCCACCAGCGTCTGAACTGCACCGGCCGTTGGGTCAATCGCGCGGATGATGTTTGCCTCGCTGTCGGCCACATAAAGTTTCTTGCCGTCCGTCGTAATGCCTGACGGCTGCGCAAACCCGGCATCGACCAGTGGTCCATCCAGGCGCGCTTCGCGGCCGGAGCCGGCGAAAGTTGAAACCTCATTCTTGTCGAGATCCAACTTCCAAATCTGATGCATGCCGGCCATGGTTATGAAAAGCTGGCGGCCGAGGAGTTGCAGGTCCCAGGGAGAACTTAAGCTAACGGTTCGCGCCGGGCCAATCAGAAAATAATTACGCGATTGCCGGCCCGTGCCGGCGACGGTCCGGACCACCTTCGACTTAAGATTTATCAATCTGATCAAGTGGTTTTCGGTATCCGCAACGTAAAGGTTATCACCATCAAGCGCCAAACCTTGTGGCCGATAAAACGTCGCTTTATCAAAAGCGCCGTCAGCTGAACCGCGTTCGCCGGTACCAATGGTTTCCAGCAACGTGCCATCGAGTTTTGTAATGACGATGCGGTTGTGGTTCGAGTCGGCAATGAACAAACGATCGTTCCTGGCATCGGCGAGGATTTTTCCGGGGAAGGCCAGCGGCAAGTCGCCGACCTTCGCGCGCTCCAAGGTCAACTTCAACGGCTCTTCGTTCAACTCGCCGCGCTTACGAAACTCGGCAATGGTCTTGGCGATCGTTTGATCCAGTATTTCAGCGTTTCCTTCACCTTGAACACGTCCGATGATGTAACCTGCCGGGTCGATTAGATACTGCGTGGGCCAGGCGCGCACGGCGTAGTTTTGCCAAACTTTAAATTCAGCATCGTTATAAACCGGATGCTCTATTTCATAACGCAAAATGATTCTGCGAATGTTTTCGGTGTCTTTTTCGTTCTCAAACTTTGCTGAGTGAACACCAATAACTACCAACTGGTTCGCGTATTTTTGTTCGAGCTTCTTGAGATCCGGGATGATATGGATACAGTTGATGCAGCCGTACGTCCAAAAGTCCAGCAACACGACTTTGCCTTTGAGCGCGGCAAGCGAGAGCGGTTTGTCAGTGTTCAGCCAACCGCGACCACCGGTAATTTCGGGGGCGCGCACGCGCGTCGTTTCTTGTGCCGACATGTCCTGACCTTTCGTGGTGTTTGTTTTCGGGAAAAATAACGGCGATAAAGTTACCACGAGAGCCGCCGCCCAAATCCAACGCCTTCTGTAGAGATGAGTTTTCAAGATAGTTAGAATAATTAGCCGCGGATTTTCGCGGATAAGCGCGGATCAGAAAATACCTGGATTAAATAAGGAAACACGATTAACTTTTGACTCTTTCTTTTTCAGATCCTATTTATCTGCGTTCATCCGCGGCCAATCTACTCGTGTGCGTGGGGTTCCGCACCGTCCATCACGCCGGCGAGAGCCTGATCCAGTCCATCGACTGCCCGGCGCAAATGTGGAATGGTTATCGAGCCGCCCACCACTAGCGCGACGTTGAAGACGTCAAGAAATTCCGGGCGGGTCACTCCCGCGGTTACACACTGTTTGATGTGATAGGTGATGCAATCATCGCAGCGCAACACGATTGAAGCGACCAGGCCAAGAAGTTCTTTAGTGCGCTTGTCCAGCGCGCCGTCTTCGTAGGCTTGCGTGTCGAGCGCAAAAAAGCGCTTGATACCAAGGTGATTGCTGCCGAGCAGCTTTTCGTTCATGTCGGCTCGATAACGATCAAATTCATCCATCTAAAAGGCCTTTCGTTACACTGCTTACGCGCTGAGTAGTTTAAAAGAATTAGATAAGACGCTCCCGAACCATTGTATCCTGCGGTTACTTTGCTTGCCATGACCGAGGATTTCTCTGGATGCCCGGTTAAGGTGGGAGGAGGCCGTTGCACGATG
>WNFS01001265.1_pt1 | contig 30174 bp, 22 predicted proteins | sample 5400141 | NCBI WGS metagenome assembly WNFS01 (sample SAMN13153358, study PRJNA577476) | soil metagenome | isolation source: 60 cm saprolite under Madrone tree | place: USA:California | collected 2016-06-14
AGAAACAACGCACCGCCATTGCGCGCGCAGTGTTGCGCGAGCCGAAGATTCTCATTCTCGACGATGCGCTGTCTTCCGTCGACACCTACACTGAAGAGAAGATTCTGGGAAAACTTCGCGGCGTAATGCGCGGCCGCACGAGTTTGATCGTCTCGCATCGTATTTCAACCGTGCGCGATGCAGATCTGATTTGCGTGCTCGATGAAGGCCGCATCGTTGAGCGCGGCACCCATGACGAACTGCTGGCGTGCGGCGGCGAATATGCTGCGCTGCATGAGCGGCAGTTGCTTGAAGAGGAGTTGGCAGCGACTTCGTAGTTCTATGTCTACAGCAGCAAAACAATTTCACGAAGAAGAAGCGATCGGCAAGACCTACGACTTTCAGGTCGCGCGCCGGTTGCTGCGCTACCTGCGTCCATACATTCGGCCGCTGAGCGTTGCATTGTTGCTTACCTTCATGCTCAACCTGCTGGGAATTCTGCAGCCAAAGTTCACTCAATACGCCATCGACTGGCACATCCTCCCCCGTAAGTACGCGGGACTAGAGTTGCTGGTGGGTCTTTACGTTGGGGTCCAGTTGCTGCGGCTGGTGTTCTCGTATTTCCAGTCCGTCATGCTCAACACGGTGGGCCAATACGTGATGTTTGATATGCGTCGCGAGCTTTACGACAAACTGCAGCATCAGGAAGTGGCCTACTACGATCGCAATCCTGTCGGCCGCATCATGACGCGGCTCACCAGCGATGTTGACTCGCTCAACGAACTCTTTACCGCCGGCATCACTGACCTGCTTGGCGATCTGGTAATGATCGTCGCCATCATCGGCGTGATGCTTTGGATGGACGTGCGCCTGACGCTGGTGACTTTGTTGACTGTGCCCATGTTGTGGGCCGCGACCACCTGGTTTCGCAAAGGCGCGCGCAAGGGCTACGACATGGTGCGCACTCGCATCGCGCGCATCAACGCATTTCTTCAGGAGCACTTTGCCGGCGCGCAGACGGTGCAGATTTTCAACGCCGAAACAAAGTCGCTGCGAAAGTTCCAGGAGATCAACGCCGACTATCGCACGGCAAACATCGATACCATATTTTTCTACGCAGTCTTTTTTCCGCTGGTCGACTTCATCGGCGCAGTCGGCATCGCCCTAATCATTTGGTATGGCGGTTACCGCGTGATGAACAACACGCCGGCGCATACCGTGCTGACGCTGGGCGCGTTGGTGGCTTTCATCCAGTATTCGAGTTTTCTCTTTCAACCGATTCGCGACATTTCTGATAAGTACAACGTGCTTCAGGCCGCTGTTGTCGCCTCGCATCGAATTTTTCGCACGCTTGATTTGCCTATTGCCATTACGTCACCGGCAAAGCCTTTAAAGTCGGGACGCGTCAGTGGGCACATCGAATTTGAAAATGTTTGGTTCGCCTACAAAGAGGACGACTGGGTACTGAAAGACGTTTCGTTCACCGTCGCGCCCGGACAATCTATCGCGCTGGTGGGCCACACCGGTTCAGGCAAGACGACGATTACAAATCTATTGATGCGCTTTTACGATGTGCAGCGCGGCCGCATCCTGCTCGATGGTGTCGACCTGCGCGAATGGGACCTGCAATCGTTGCGAGAAAACTTTGCCGTAGTCTTGCAGGACATCTTTCTCTTCAGCGGCACGGTTGCCGGTAACATTCGGCTGGGTCGCGAAGACATTTCCGACGAGCGCGTGCGTTGGGCGGCGCGCGAGGTGCGCGCTGAACCGTTCATCATGCGGCTGAAAGGTGACTACGAGGCAGAAGTGAAAGAGCGCGGCGCCGGACTCTCGGTAGGACAGAAGCAGTTGATTTCGTTTGCGCGCGCGCTGGCGTTTGATCCGGCAATATTGATTCTCGACGAAGCCACTAGTTCCATCGATACGGAAACTGAGCAGTTGATTCAGCAGGCCATCGAACGCGTGATGCGCAATCGCACTTCAATCGTCGTGGCCCATAGATTGTCAACTATTCAACGTGCCGATCAAATCATCGTGTTGCATCATGGCGAGATACGCGAGCAGGGTACGCATCAGGAGCTACTGGCGCTTCGCGGGCTTTATTGGCGACTCTATAAATTGCAGTACGCGGATGGCTCGCGCTCGGACAATCGTGCCTTGCCGGAAGCAGACGAAGCGAATATTCGTCCGGCTGGTCAAATGCAATTCAGCGAGTAGCAGTAGGACAGGCATTCCTGCCTGTCCCTTGTAAAGCAAACTGTCAGTTTGCAGGGGCTCGTTAGCACTCAACTTGCGGCTTAGCAACCGACGCAACTAACAGTTTGCTTTACGCAAGGACAGACAAGAATGTCTGTCCTACTTCATTCGAGAGGAATAATTCATGCCCAGAAAAAAGCGAAATCATGAGAAGTCATCACTAATTGATCTCAGTGACGAAGAGTTGCTTGAGGCGTATCGCAGCAGCATTGCAAATGCCTCATGGACGCCGGCAAACTATCGCAAGGAAATGTTCTGGCGCAGCCAGGAACGGAACACCGACGCCTATAACCGCTGGACGAAGATCATCGCCCTCGCAACCTTAATCAACACCATCGCCATCATCGTGCAGCTTTTGAAGAGCTTGGGTTGGTTGTGAAGACTCAAGACTGTTTTTAGATTTTTTTCATCCCCCTGCCCCTTGGGAAGGGGGAAAGAAGGGAAGGGTTTTAGCCGAGCATTAAAACCCTCTCCCCTTCCCTCTCCCAAACGGAGAGGGAGATCAGTACAATCTCAAAAGTGAAAAAACAAAGACATTATCGTGGCGGATATCAATTCGCAGGTTCGGACCAACGGGAGAGGGTGACCGTTACCTCATACTCATCACTCATCACTCATCACTGCCTTTTCCCATTTACGATTCACGATTTACGATTTACGGCCTTTGACGATTTACGGCCTTTGACGATTCACTCTTTACCATTTACTATCCCCAGCCATGTTAAAGAAAGCGTCCATCACCCTGCTCATCGTTATCGCCTGCTGTGCACTCGCCTTCGGTTTCCAACTACCGAGCGATTGGGTGAGTTTCAATTCACCCGAGGGACGCTTCAGCGTTGGCATGCCGAACAAACCCGCGGAGGACGTAAAGGAAGTTGATTCTGTCGTCGGCAAGTTGCAATTGCACTCCTTCACTGCGTCGAATGCAGTAGCCTACTTCATGGTCTCTTACGGCGACTATCCCAACGAGCCAACGGCTGACCGGCGCGAAAAGGTGCTTGATGGCGTGCGTGATGGCGTCGTAAGCAGCTTGGAAGGCGGTTTGATTTCGGAAACGAAGACTACGATCGACGGCTATCCGGGCCGCGAATTCCTCGCGAAGAAAACAGTTGACGGCGACGAACTGATTTTCAACTGGCACATTTATCTGGTGGGCCCTCGCTTGTATCAAGTGGCCGCCGTCGCCAAAAAATCTGACTCGACTTCGCCAGAGATCACCAAATTCTTCAACTCATTCCGCCTGACGAACTAGCTCGGCCAGAGGACAGAGGTCAGAGGTCGGGGGGCAGAGATCGGAGGTCGGAGGTCGGACGTCAGAGGTCAGAGGTCGGACGTCAGAGGTCAGCGGTCGGAGGTCAGCGGTCGGAGGTCGGAGGTCGGAGGTCAGAGGTCGGAGGTCAGAGGTCAGAGGTCAGGGGTCAGAGGTCAGAGGTCAGAGTTCGGAGGGGTCAGAGTTCGGAGGTCAGAACTCAGCACTCAGCACTCATCACTCATCACTCTCTTCCCTTCTGCTTTCTGCCTTCTGCTTTTCCTGTCACCTGTCACTTGTCACCCCGTATTGCCCCATCCCATACCGTACATTCGTGAATCATATCGTTGCATTTTTCCGTCTCAAACTCGCTCCCACAAACATTTCAGCCGCTGGAATAAGACTTGCCAAATGAAGGGAGCAAACCTCTTCGCGAGAAGGGCCATTATCAAAAGGGGTATATTAATGAAAGTTAATTACAAGAACCTCGCAACCTCGACAACACTCGCCTTCGCAGTGCTCGTCGGCGCCACCAGCGTCACCAGCGCGCAGGGTCGCCACGGTCGAGGTCAGGATCAGAGCCAGGAAAATCAGGATCAAAAAGACCAGCGAAAAGCACAACAGGACGCTCGACGGTCCGGGCCACGGCAACAGCAAGACCAGCAGCAAGCTCAACAGGCGCAGCAACAACAGCGCCAGACTGAACAACAGCAAGCCGAACAGCAACGCGCCGCGCAACAGCAGCAGCGCGAAGCACAGCGCGCGCAGCAAAATGATTCGAACCAGCGCGCCGAACAAAATCGTCAGCGTGCGCAACAGAATCAGGACCAGCAACGCGCTCAACAAGAACAAAACCGCCAACGTGTCCAGCAGAACCAGGAACAACAGCAACAACGTTGGGAACAAAACCGCCAGCGTGTCCAGCAGAATCAGGATCAACAGCAACAACGTTGGGAACAAAACCGCCAACGTGTCCAGCAGAATCAGGATCAACAGCGCGCGCAACAGGAACAGAATCGCCAGCGCCTTGAGCAGAATCAGGCACAACAGCGGGCCGCACAGCAGCAACAGCGCTCGGAATACCAACGCGAGCAGCAACGGCAGGCGCAGCAGAATCCGCAGAACGAGGATTTGCAGCGACGACAGCAGCAACAGCGTTGGGAGCAGGAGCGCCAGCAGCAACAGAACCAGCAGAGCCAGGATTGGTGGCGGCGGCAACAGTCAACCGGAACCTATTCCGATCGCACAAACAACAATCAGCAGCGCGATTGGCGCCGCTATCAGGAGCAGCGTGCTAATCAGTATCGGCAGGAACAGTATCGCCAGCAGAGTTGGGCCCTCCAGCAGCAGCGTTTGCTCGAGCAGCAACGGCGCCGCGCCCAGTTGGCTTATCAGCAACGCTATCTACAGCGCGTGAGACAGGACCAACTGCGGCTGCAAAACTGGCGGTATAACGATTATGGACCAAACAACTATCGCTATTCGCGTGGCGGCAGTTATTACGAAACGAATCGTTATGGCGCGCAGATGCTGCAACAGGCAATCAACAGTGGCTATGCCGAAGGCTTCCAGGCCGGCCAGGCCGACCGCCAGGATGGTTGGGCCTTTAGTCCGCAGGACGCCATCGGCTATGAGGACGCCAGCTATGGTTACAACGGTTACTACGTGGATATGAATGAGTATCAGTACTACTTCCGCGAAGGCTTCCAACGTGGCTATGAGGATGGCTATTACAGCCGTAACCAGTATGGCCGTTATTCAAACGGCACCGGCAGCATCCTCAGCACCATTTTGCAGACGATCCTAAATCTGCAGTTGGTGAACTAACTGGGACCGCGGGCGTCTCGCCCGCAATGAGCGCGAAGCGCGAATTAACGATACTCACTACGGTGAGAACACAAAAGCGCCCGGCCTTGTTCCCCAGCAAGGCTGGGCGCTTTTCTTCTTAACTCAGCTCAACATTCAGTACTTCAGCACTGAGTACTCATCAATCTCACTCCCTGCGTGTCATGAAGTCAGTACCACTCGCGGCAGCGGGTGGGTCCGTACGTTAGGAGATTTCAGCGCATACCCACCCGCTACCGCGAGGTGGTACTGACCTCATCACACATCAATCATTACTCATCACTCATCACTCAGCACTCAGCACTCAGTACTTTCTCAACCAACCTCCGTCCATATTTCTGCATCAACATACTGAACGCCGGAAACGATCTACCTCTCCGACGCGCTTTCAGTACCAGTTAGTCTCCCTCTTACACGGTCTCCCCCCGAACTCTCTCTCGTTGTAGGAGGCCACCACCATGAAACGCGTTCTACTGTTTGTATTCCTCTGCCTTTTTGTAATCGACCTTCAAGCCCAAACAAGACACAACTCGAATTTATCAAAAGCGCAAGCGCTCGCAAGGCGGAGTTCGCAAGTCGCAACTGCTGCTTCGCCAGCCGGTCTGCCCATTCGTCGAGTCATCCTTTACAGCAACGGCGTTGCTTACATCGAACGCCGCGGCATGGTCAGCAATCACGCTGAGATTTCTCTTTCATTCAAGCAATCGCAGGTTGACGATGTCTTGAAATCGATGGTCGTGCTTGATCTTGGCAAGGGTCGCATCGGCGCTGTGAGTTACAACTCTTCCGCACCGCCTTCTGCGCACCTGGCTGAGATTCCGTTTGCCATCGCCGCGGCGACGGAAGGCAACAACGGCGGGCTCGCTGGTGTCTTGAGTCAACTTCAGGGCGCGCGAGTAACTGTTGTTACTGCGAGCCGCACAGTTACCGGCTCGGTGCTCAACGTCGAGACGCAGCATTCGCAGGTTGATTCAAACACGCCGCCAGTCACCATGAATCGACTGGTCATCGCCTCAGACAACGGCGCACTGACGGCCTTCGATCTCGCTGAAGTTCGTTCAGTACAACTCGTGGACGAAGGTTCGCGCCGCGACCTGAATGAGTTTGCGCACGCAGCAGCATCGGCCCGGCGGCGTGATGCCAAAACAATCGTGGTCACTTCCGACGGCCGCGGCGAGCGCGAGTTAGTGGTGAGTTACACCATTGCGGCGCCAATTTGGAAAACTACTTATCGCGTGCTGCTGGACACGACCGGAAAACCATTCTTCCAGGGCTGGGCCATCGTCGACAACGTCAGCGAAGAAGACTGGAACGGCATCGACCTTTCGCTGGTCTCCGGCACACCGGTATCGTTCATTCAACCAATTCAAAATCCTGTCTATCGTTATCGCCCGGTTATTCCTCTCCAGGAGGATCTAAATCTCAAGCCGCAAACTTACGAGCCCGGCGAAGGCGGCGACAGCAGCGGCTCGTTAACGGGAACACTCAAAGATCCCAACGGCGCGATCGTTGCTGGCGCCCACGTCACCATTACAAACACCACGACAAATCAAAGCTTTGAAATTACTACCGACAACGAAGGCGTTTACCGCGCGCAGAATCTTCCGCCGGGCACATACACCTTGAATGCGGCTGCGCCTGGTTTCAAGACCTTTATGGCGACGAATCTGAATGTGCGGTCCGGCTTGCGCTCAAAGTTCAACGCGAACCTTGAGGTTGGAGCAATTTCTGAGGCTGTCACGGTAACGGCCAGCGATGAGAGTGACGTTTCAACTTCGGTAGACAGTCGTCAGGTGATCGAGTTGCCAAGCCAGTCGAGAAACTATTCGAACATTGCCGCTCTAAGTGCTGGAGTAGGAGGCGGTGGCGGCGGTGGCGGTAAAAACCGTGAGTCGCTGAGCAATCTCGTTTCTCGGCGTGAGTCTGGCGTAAAGGAGGAAACAACCGCCAGCGAGGTAGGCGATCTGTTTGAGTATCACATCGACCAACCCGTCACCGTGCCGCGCGATCGCTCGGCGCTGATTCCCATTCTGCAAACGCGCATGGAAGGCGAGCGCGTTTCCATCTTCAATGAACAGAGCCCGGCGCATCGCCCCATGAGCGGCATGCTGCTCAAAAACACTTCGCCGCTAACGCTCGAAGATGGTTCGCTGACTGTGATCGATGGCGATGCCTATGCCGGCGAAGCGCTGATGGAACGGCTGAAGCCGGCAGAGGAGCGGCTGATCTCTTTCGCAGTCGATTTGGGCACGCTGGTAAACCTGCGCGATGAGGACGATGAGCGGCAGCCGGTGTTTCTGTTGCGCTCGGTTAACGGCGTGGTTCAGGCCCACTACTACAACGTTCGCCGGAAGGTCTACACGCTGGTCAATCAAACTGATCGCCCGCGCACGGTCTACCTCGAACATCCGCGCGACGAAGATGATAATTGGGAACTGACGGCAGACACAGCCACGCCTGTCATTAAGACCGCAAATCACTATCGCTTCCGCGTAGAGCTTGCCGCGCATCAGACGCTGAATTTTCCGGTCAGCGAGCGCAACGAGGAATTTGATTCGTACGCGCTTACGAACTTCACGCGAGATAACCTGGAGCTATTCATCGCGCGCCGGTACGTTGACGACAAAACTCGCGCAGCGCTGGAAACAATCATCGCTTTGAAGGATAAGGTTGCGGCCGCCACGGCGCGCCTGCAGGTAATCGACAAAGAGGCTGCTGAGATTGCGCACGATCAGGAGCGTCTGCGCGAAAACATCAAGGCTATGAGTTCCGCAGCGCCGAGCTCCAGCGAGGCTAAGCAAGCCTTTGGGTCTGAAGCCAAACAACTCATCGCGCGCTACTTCTCAAAGGCCAATGAACAAGAAACGCGTCTTGAGCAACTCGAAGCGGAGCGCCGCACAACCATTGCGGAACGCGCTCGGTTACAAACTGAATTGGATTTAGCCGTCCGCAATCTTTCGTTGGACCGAAGGTTGAACTAATGGCATCCCCGCCCCTTGGGAAGGGGAAAGAGGGAAAGGGTTTTAGTCAACCGTAAAACCCCCTCTCCCTTCCCTCTCCTGTTCGGACCGGACACCGAAAGAAGACAGCTCGACAGCCCCGGTGAGAATTGTCCTGAACTGGTTTGGCGAGCTACAAAGATTGGCCCCGTAGATTTCGCGGTAAGTCGGCGAGGCAGGAATCCCGAAATCAGAGGGGCACCGCGCGATTACCGATGAGCACACGCGTCGCACTTGCTAGTCCCGGCGCACCAACCTCCGGTGTTTCTACAAATATACCTCATGCAGTTTCGCATCGTTATCAAGCTCCTGTGCGAACCCTGAAAACGATACTTGACCATTGCGCAACACATAAACGCGGTTCGCAATTTTCAGGACCTCGCGGATCTTTTGCTCAACAATGAGAACGGCAGTGTTCGAGTTAGCGCTAAGGTCGTGAATGCGTTTAAGGGCCAACGACACCAGTTGCGGTGCAAGACCCAACGACGGCTCATCAAGGAGAAGTAAACGTGGTAACAACACTAGCGCATTACTTAGTGCCAGCATCTGTTTCTCACCGCCAGACAAAGTGCTGGCACGTTGGCGCAAGCGCGGTTTCAATGCTGGAAACAGAGTCAAAGCGCGCTCGATGCCTTCACTTAAAAGAGCTTTATTTGAAAGCGTTACGCCACCCATCTCAAGATTCTCGCGAACGGTTAAGTCTGTGAAAACACGATTGCCCTGCGGAACGTAAGCAACGCCGGAGCGAAGCAACTTTTGCGGATTAGGCGATTGAATGAGTTCTCCGTCCAGAAGAATTTCACCCAGCCACGTAGGAAGCAAACCAAATATCGCTTTAAGAAGAGTGCTCTTGCCCGCACCGTTATGTCCTATTAGCGCGACAACCTCGCTTGGCGCTACATTGAAGGACGCGCCGTTGACGACCTGCTTTTTTCCATAGCCCGTAACCAACCCGATGACGTTCAGAAGGCTACCATCCATCTTATGCAAGGTACGCCTCCATGATTTCAGGTTTAGTCAAAACCTCCTCAGGGGATCCTTGAGCAATCACTCTTCCGTCTTCCATTACGATAACGACATCTGCCACTTGACGCACCGTTGAAATGTCATGTTCGATGAAGACAACAAGTTTTCCGTCTTCCCGCAACGTTCTTAGAAGTTCAAGGATTCGCAAGGCCATTTCAGGATGGACACCGGCGATCGGCTCGTCGAGAAGTAGAATCCTAGCTTGGGTGGCAAGGCAGCAAGCAAGCGTGAGCAATTTTTGCTGGCCGTACGACAACTCACCAGCCAGTTCCTCTTTCATCTTTTCAAGTCCCACAAAGCGTAGGAGACGCACAGCTTGTTCGCGGTTCCGCGCTTCCTCTTTAGAAACGCCCGCTCCAAATAGTGCCCCAAGCAAATGCTCACCTTTCTGGTTGGGTCGCGCCAGCATGACGTTGTCCAGGACTGATACTTGAAGGATTAATCGCAAATTCTGGAATGTTCGCGCAATGCCTAGCTTGGCTATTCGGTGCGGCGGCAGACGCGTTATTTCAGTACTACCAAGAAAACACTTGCCCTCTTCGGCTTGGACAAATCCAGTGAGGATGTTAACTAGAGTCGTCTTTCCCGCTCCGTTGGAACCGACTATTGCAACTAGTCCTAACTGTGGAAAAATTAGGTCGATATTTGTGATAGCGCGGACGCTGTCAAATGACTTAAATAGTCCAATACAACGAAGAGTTTCCATTCTCAATTTATCTCCCGAAGCTATATTTGCCAACTAATCCGCGGGATCTGAACATCATCATGACGACCAAGAGCGTGCCGTAGATGATTTGACGAAGGTTAGCCGCAACCGAAATTGGCAGCCCCATGAATCGAAGAGCTTCGGGTAAAGTCACAAGAACGATAGCACCAATAAACGGACCCCAACGGTTGCCAGCCCCGCCAATGATGACCATCGAGAGCACGAGTATTGACTCCGTCACTGTAAAGCTCGCGGGATCAATGTAGGTGACATAGTGCGCGTACAGACTTCCGGCGGAGGCAGCCAAGGCAGCACTGACAGCAAAGGCCGTTGCTTTGAACACAAGAACATTCTTTCCCATTGACTGAGCGAAAGGTTCGTCTTCACGTACCGCCTTAAGTACGCGTCCGAACGGGCTTCTCGTAATGCGCGTGACCACGACATAAGCGAAAGACGCAAACACGAGAGCCAAGACAAGGAAGGTGACATGAGGATTTATAGACCGACCGAGGATCAGAGGCTGCGGAATACCCTGAATACCCCGGGAACCGCCCGTAAGACCAATCCAGTTGTTGAATACATTAAAAAGGATCATCTGGAAACCGAAGGTTGCAATGACGAAATAATCTTCATGCAGACGCATAGTCGGAAGTGAAATCACAAATGACACCAGAACGGCGAGAACCATCCCGGCGATTACCCCGATGAAGAAGGGTATGCCCAAGCAAACAGCAAGTAGCGCGGAAGTGTAGGCCCCCAGGCCATAGAAAGCTGCGTGCGCAAGTGAGACAAGGCCAGCGTGACCGGCAATAAGATCAAGCGAGGTGGCCAGTACCAGATAGATACCACATAAGATCAGGATGTGAAGGAGATATTCCACCTCAGACCATTGATCTCGCTAGCGGTTTTCCTAACAGACCTTTCGGCCTCAAAACGAGAAAGAGAATGAGCACGAGGAAAATGATCGCGTCCTGCCATTGCGTCGGTAACTTCCAAACACTTAGCTGTTGTGCAAATCCTAAGAACAATCCTCCCATCGCTGCACCTTTGATGTTGGTAACACCCCCAACAATGCACCCAACTATTCCCAGAAGTAATGCCTGAAATCCCATTGTTGGTATGAGGTCAGTGTCGAGACTGATGAGTATCCCAGCTATCCCAGCTATCGCAGACCCCAAGACCGTTGCGAATAGAATTGTACGATTCATGTTGATACCAACTACCTGTGCCAAGTCGGCATCATTTGCAACTGCCCGTAGCCAGCGACCCCAGGCCGTGAACTCAAGAAGCAACCCTGTCAGACACAAAACTCCTAACGAAACGCCTACGATGAAAAGCTGCGTATCAGTCACACGAGCTGTAAGAAAAGTGTGCCCCTCCTTCACTGTCCAATCGCGTATTGAGCGAGTTGTGTCACCAAACGTCAGACTGATAATGTTTTGGAGAATTATGTACGCACCAATTGACGCTAACATCAATACTAGGCCACGCCGTACACGTTTCCGAGTTGGGCCAAAAATGAATACTTCAAGAAGTACGCCGATTGAGACAGCGACCGCTATGCCGAGCAACGCGGATAGTAGATGCGGTAGTCGATGTAAGAGTAGGAGAGGTGTATAAGCCGCCCAGGTGTAGCTAGCGGCATAAGTGAAAATAAAGAAGCGACAACCCAAATATATGATCGTGAAGCCTACGGCGAGCAATGCAATCATTGCTCCCGCGATCAGGCCATTGACAGCCAATTGACTCAGCATTTAGTAAACGACTTCTGCGTGGTCCTCAACAAAAACTGCTTGTGCTAAAGCCTCCCAATAGTTACCAAACAGCTTACTCATCTTCTCAACGCCAGCATCCACGGTTGTTCTATGTTCAGGCATTTCGCACAGGGCATTGGCAAAATCAGTTGCCATACGGTTATGATCTTTTTCAAGTTTTAGGTGAAGGGTGATGTACTCCAACTGATGTTCAGTAAAAAGTGGGCCGCCGTCTAATCGCTTCATGGGGTGAAATATACGATCCATCGCGTCGACGATGTTGTATGCAGTGCCCTCAACCACGCGAATACATCCAGCTCCAAGGTAAAGATCCTTGAGCGTCTCTTGTATCGCATCTACCAAAATGCCGGTCTCCACCAACGTTCCGCGAGGATGTCTCCGAAGATCGTCCAAACTGAGTCCCAGCACTTCACCCAGACGTGCGAACATTCGATAGTGAATTCCGTCGAGGCCATGAGTACCGAAGCTAAACTCACCTGACCCGATTGCTAGCGAGATTAGCGTTGCCTCTTCCAGAATATTACGACGCTCGCCCTCGCTTGCAAGAATTTGTTTGGTTAAGAGTCCTGTATAGCTTGGTAAGGCTAAACAAAATGCCTGAGTTACCGGAAACCATTCCTTGACAATCACATCAATACGGAGATGCTTACCATAGTTCTTCGACTTCTCAAAAAATGAGTTGGTGTAAGCCTTGCTCTGAAATAGGTCTACCATAAACCCCTTCCGTCCTTTCACTAGTAAGGTTAAAGCAAATGGGTGGCCTTACTCCAGAAAGCCAATGAATTTCATTTTAAGATTTCACTCGGCATCCCATATCGGGTAGCTACTTTACTGAATGCTTCGAAATCATTTTCATGGTTAATTCCCAGAGCCTCACAGGTAGGCCGTGGGGTTGCCCAACAACAGCACACGCAATCAAAGAATATGGCGTGTGTCCCCTTCTGGATTTATTTTAGTTTCAGTGTTTTGCAGCCTCCACCCTGCCACATCGTTACTGTGGCTCCGCTACAGGCTTTCGAGTCCTCTTCGTCTGTCAACGGGGTCTTCAGTAATCTGCCCATCGCTAGCAACCGGGTTTCGGGCGCGGAATTCTCACCAAATCCGATAAGTGCGTACATGCTCGGTTTCCCCCAAAGCCTCGCTACTTCGTACACCATGGGTTTGTGATTGGCCTCAAACTTCCCCTGCGTAATACGCCGCGCATACGAGTCTATATTGATAACATCATTGGGATGAATTTCAAGATAGTCGAAAAGGCTGTGCTCACCGCCCCGTTGAATCCATTTTGAAAGGGTCGGCGAACTTAAGTTCGCAGTGCGTACAAAGCGAGTTATAGTGTTTTGCGCGTGTCCGGAAAGGTCACCCCAATGTTTTGTGAACAGTGACTGCGCAGCTTCATCTAAGACCAAAAAATCCAAATGCTCGGGGTCAAGAGTTTCCAGTCGCAGGATAACTCGTGGCGTCAGATCGTCATTAAGAATTTTACTAGCTTCGCAATCCTCATGGTCTACGGAATCCGACCCAACTTGGCAACCTAATATCGTTTTTTTTCTTTCATTAATGTAGCCAATATAAAAAGCGAGAAACAGATGAGGAAACAACCGTTTTTCCGATAGAGTTTTTCCTTCACTATTCATTACCTCTCTAGCTGCGGAATATATTGCTTGTGCCTGTTCTTTGTTGGAGCAGGGGACATTGATCAGCGCCTTGGTCTTATAAGCTGCTACGGTTGCATCTTTGGCGCGTGCTTTTGCTTCTTGGTCTTGTGTATCTTTGATCTGCTGAAAGACTATCGAATCTCGGATGCCTTTTGTTCCACCTACGACGATAGGGAATTCTAAATTATCTTGAATATTAGTATCTTCGAACTCAACAATCCGCCGTTGCGCATCTTCAGTGATGTATATGCCAGTGTCGGCAACTACACTCATGCATCTGGCCGCGTAGTTCATATGATGACCAAATAAATCAGGCGATTGTGGGTAACCGAATGGGTAAGTGTCTAACTCTAGGTTTTCCGTCAGAGCGACCGCCTTTAAAGCAAAAGACTTCAGATCGTACCAACCAGCTATGAGTTGATCAGACCAGTGGACCACAAACCGGAAAGGCGGGCATGGCTGATTTAGTCGATATTCCTGCAGCGCGCTGAAACCACGTTTCGTGGCGGCGAGCGCTTGGCTTACGGTCGGAAATTGGAAGATCAACTCATCACCGACACCTTTAACGAATGAACCTTGCTCCTTTTCCACATCAGAGAGCATTACCGTCATAAGAAGGCTTTGCACGCCGCACACTGTTTCCCAGGCACTGGAATACTCTGTCCCCTGATTAGTGTCAAGAACCTTGGACCAGAATTGAGTAGAACCGATCATGTCGGCTAACACGATGCCATAGCTATGCAGAGAGGCCTTGTCAGACCAAGCGAATAACTTATTTGTCGCCATTCGGGGTTTCCTTAGAGTGTACGTGATTCGGCTTTCTAACGCTGGGTTGAGGAATCGTAAATGAGTTCCACCTTCCTTTCATAGTTAGGCAGTAGCAAGGATTACCTGCTCAGACTACGTGCAAGCTTTTGGCCAATGCTAGGGCAATACTTTTTTCTCGAATCCTTTGCCTACAATGTCACCGTTCTGGTCGAACTCCGTCAATCCGGTTACGCCTTCATAGGAGGCAGCTGAAAGCGCTTCCCTCAAAGCATCACCTCGGTCTGCCTTCGACAGAGCCTTGGCCAGTATCATCGCCATGTCATAAGAGTAAGATGCATAGGTATCGGGTAACAGACCATACTTCTTCTTGAATGCATCGGCGAACTCACTATACTTCGGTCCTTGAAACTTCGCCGGCACAATGATTTTCGCACCTCGCGCTGTACCGCCAGCTGTCTCCGCTAATTCGGGAGAGCCCCAGACATCAGCACCGTAGATCGGTATCCTTAGAGCAAGTTCTTTCGCTTGCCGAAGCAATGCTCCACCCTCCCTTCCGTAAGTGATCGCGTATAGCGCGTCGGGATTAGCTGCTTTGACTTTGGTAAGTTGTGCGCGCAGATCTCGATCGCCTTCTTTGATAGCCTCTTCAGCAACGATCTGACCGCCCAGTGCTTTGAACTTCGACTCAAACTCTTCTCTTAAACCCTGCCCCCAACTGTTATTGACAAATATGATCCCAGCCTTTTGACGACCGTCCTCGTGGAACCAATCCGCCATCATAGATGCCTGAACGGCGTCTGAAGGACATACCCGAAAGAAGAACTGGCCGCACTTTCCTGTTAATTCCTGAGAGGAAGAAATGGGCGTAATCATCACAACTTTCTCTCTGTTCGCGGTCGGGCAGAGGGCAAGGGTTACCGAGCTTCCAGCTGATCCCATCACTACAGGAACCTTGTCAACGGACTGCAGCTTCTCCATTGCCGCAATGGCTTTATTCGCCTGACCTTGATCATCCTCGTAGATAACCTGGATTTGACGTCCGGCAATACCTCCGCGTGCATTGATTTCTTCGACCGCCATATCGATCCCTTGTTTTGCGGCCCTTCCGTAACTGGCGGTATCACCTGTCAGAGGGAAGATGGCCCCAAGCGGAAGAGTTGCTTCTGTCTTCTTATTCCCGCAGCTGCCAAATCCTGTTAGAGCTGCTAGTGTTGCAAGTAATACCGCCGTCCTTAGGGATTTCTTCGACATCTGTTATCTCCTTTGTTTGATCAAAGGCAATATATGGGGGAACGTTGATGTAGTCGCATCGCATGAGTTGGCAAAAGTTTTGAGGTGGCGAAGACTTCTGGGTTCATTATTTCGAGGCTCTGAGTAAAAGCTGATAATGTAATGCAACGTCCAGCTTGGAAAGGTCAGCAACCGCGTTCGGACAATATTCTGAAAAACTCGGGAATGTCAATACCGGTGGACGGCATTGCTACTCTCAGACTCCCTTGGTGGATCGACGCTTTCGCGGGCGAGGAGCTGCGGCCGCGAGCGGGGCGACGAGGCGTTCGTAGAGGCCGAAGAGGTGTTCGACGCGGTCGCGGTCGCCGGTGAATGGAGCAGCGCGGTAGAGTTTATCGACGGCGTCGTCGAGTTCGCAGCTTTGCGACAGACCAGATGAGACTCTGGTCGCCTTGGTCCCAGCGCCTACCGTTGTCGAACTTTTTGACCGTCGCTCGAGCCTGACCTGAGTCCGTTGAGTATGAGACGCACGATTATCATAGCCTTTTAAGAACATTAGAACATATAATTCGTGCGTAACATTTGAGAATCTTTTGCCTCACGGAGGATTTAGTTTATCCCACGGAATGCCTTATCAGCTGATGAAGCGATCGTAGCCTCGCAACAAACCATTCTAAACGGCGAGGTGCACAACTGGTATCGCATTGTTCAGGGTTACTCAGACCATCTCGTTAATAATCTATTAGATCAATTTGAACTGCGCCGAGGAGACGCAGTGCTCGACGCTTTTTGCGGCAGTGGAACGACGTTGGTGGAGTGCAAGAAGCATGGCATCGATTCCGTGGGCATTGACGCGAATCCATCAAGTTGCTTCTCTGCCCGAGTCAAAACGAATTGGAATCTGAAAAGCGAACGACTACTCGACCTGCTCGACGATGTTGGCCAACGATACCGAGCTCGCCTGCGCTCCCCGACCAAATACCTCAGTCATCCTACCTATCATTACTTGGAATCAACGGGCATGCTTGAACGCGGTTGGATTAGCAACCGTCCGCTCCGTAAATCCATTGCAATCAAATCGGCGATTGAAAGCTTGCCAACCTCTGTTCCGTATAAGAATGCGCTGTCACTTGCCCTGATTGCCGAAGTGATACAGGGAGCCTCAAATGTTAAGTTTGGACCAGAACTGTATTGCGTCAAAAAAAGGCGAGACGCGGGTGTCTATTCCGGGTTCGAAGAGCGTGTTGTGGAAATGGCGACGGACCTTCAGGCAATCGCACCGTTGGATCAGGGTTCGGTTGAGGTTTTTCAGGGGGATTCCAGAACGTGCTACGAATTACTAAATCCGATGATTAGGGGCCGCTTTTCTGCGGCGATCTGCTCGCCGCCATATCCAGCAGAGCACGATTACACTCGAAATACACGTCTTGAACTTGCGTTCCTTGGATTAGTATCAGACGGCAAAAGTTTAAGGGCGATAAAGAAGAACATGATTCGTTCCCACACGAAGAATATTTACAAAGATGATAACGACACGGCTCATGTCAGTAGAATTTCATCCGTAAAGGCGATCGTGAAGAAACTCGAACGAAAAACCAAGAACGTCGATCATGGTTTTGGGAGACTCTATCCAACCGTAATATCGGAATATTTCGGAGGGATGAGAAGGCATTTCGAAAGCATAGGAAAATTGCTGAAGCCGAAAGGGATGTGCGCCTATGTTGTTGGTGACCAGGCGTCATATCTGCGGGTCCATATCCCGACCGCGGAGATCCTCGCGGTCCTAGCTGAGAAATCCGGATTCAGACTGATCGAAATTACGCGCTGGCGCACACGTTGGTCCAGCGCAACATCGCGTGAAGTTGACGAAAACATTCTTATCCTTCAAAAAAGAAAATAGGAGCGGTCAATGGCGGCCGACCCGCAAGACTGGAAACCAATTAAGCTTTCAGCGAAGGTGTTTGGACACATTTCGCAAGGGTTGTATCGCACGCCTGCAGGCGCCATAAAGGAACTCGTCTCAAATGCTTTCGACGCTGACGCTTCAACAGTAAAGATCCATACTGGTTTTCCTCGTTTCGAAAGCTTTAGCTGTGAGGACAATGGCAATGGAATTTCACGAGAAGAATTCAAGCGGCTCATGGAAAAAGGCATTGGTACTAGCTTCAAACGCGTCGAGGAATTACAACTCAGCCCGATTTACGGTCGCAGGATCATAGGTCGATTAGGAATCGGAATTCTTTCGCTTGCCCAGATTTGCACGCAATTTGACCTAATCTCTCATCATGCGGGCAGTAGCAAAGCATTTATCGCAACAATTCGATTTCCTCCGTATACGAGGCAGGAGATCGACAAGCTGAAGCTCACGGCTGAAGATGAACTAATAAAGGGAGGCGAGTACCGTATCGATAGCACTGAATTCGATTTAGCAAAGAAAGGTGTCCGAGTTTTTACGAAGTATTTGCGGGAGAGTTTTCGGAAGAGGATGAGCGATCTCACTCGTTACTCCAAGTTCAAAAACCGTCGCTCAAAACGTCCTTATGCATCATTTGAGGAATTCATTAAATCCATATACGAGTCCAAGAACGTCACGCAATCGCTAAGCTTGACGTCCGATTATGACCAGCTCCTTTTCGGCCTAGCCGTTATTCCTCCCAATCAATATTTCAACTCAAAGTCGAATGCAATGCTCAAACTAAAATTCTTTCAGGAGTACGAGCAAGAACTTGAAGACAATAACTTCAACGTGTTTCTTGACAACCTGAATCTTCGCCGTCCATTGAAGCTACCCTCAGATCGTGTGGGCAGTACTGCTGAACAATGCAAAGTCTCGCGTCAACTGAGTAAGAGATTCGAGCTTGTTGATGGTCAGCATAAAGAGAATGTGAGCGTTAAGAAATACGAACTAACAGTAACAGACTCAGACATCGTACTCAGCATTTACCAGGTTGACTATTCCAACGCGAAGGTTGGGGGCCGTCCGATGAAATTCTGGGGCTACCTTTTCCAACAGACGGGTCGACTCTATCCCAAAGATATTCAGGGGGTAATGGTCAGAGTTCGTGATGTTGCGATTGGCAGCTATGACACTACGCTAATGAACTACCCTTATGGAGAAGGGCCCCGATATCACATGGTTTCCTCAGAGCTGATGATCGAACAGGGTTTTGAAGATGCACTCAACATTGATCGAGATAGTTTTAATGGGTTGGATCCCCACTACCTTCGGATGCAAGCTTATCTTCACTCTCTGCTTCATTCTACGGTCTTTCCCGAAACCTGGAGTGAAGAAAAGACGCGATCGATCGTCTTTGAAAGGGCAATGCGCCAAAAAGGTGAAAAACAACGGGAAGAATTCTACGACCTTTTAGCCAAGGTATTCGACAATCAACCCTGAGGGTCATATCTCCATGCCTCACGATTTCAGCAAATGGTGGAATTGTCTTAAAAAGCATACGAAGCGATCTCGGCATTGGCTGCCGCGTGCGCGAGAACTTCAGGATGCGATTGGTGACCGCCGGCCGTTTAGGTATTTCACTCTCTGCGCGCGCCCTATGATTGATGTTTTCATGTTGGCGAAAGAAGGCATTTTGGATCACGACGAGTCGTTTGGGAATCTGTCTGACGTTGTGTTTTGTGAATACGATCAGGAACACTATCCAGAAATAATCGAAATGATCGGGATCGAGGGTTCAGGCTTTCCAAACAAGCTGGAGCCCTTGGTTCTCTTCGAGGACGCTGATTACACGTCGCAGTTTCCTACGCTAACAAGCATTCAGCTGGAGCTTGAAGATCAAGATTTAGCTGATGAGCAGCGGGATATCCTCATGCTCAAACGGCAGCACTTGGAATTCGCAGGTAAATTCCCTTTCGACTTCTTGAACCTCGACTTTTGTGGATACTACTACCCCTCTCCGCCAGGCATCATGGAGATTAACAAGACCGTCGATCGGATAGTAGAACTGCAAAACCGGGACAGTCGGGACCAAGACGGACGCTTAATATCGATTGATGAATTCGTACTTGCGGTCACATGTAAATTCGATGTGAATGTCCCGCCAGAAGCTTTCAGAAGACTCCAAAGGATCGTCGAAGAAAATCGAGATGAATACGAACAGTATTCAGAGGCTTTGCTTGATTCGACCGGGACATTGAATCCCGAAGAATGGCACCGAGATGATAACTATGATTTCTTCCTTGGAGCATGGCCAAAAGAATTACTTCGCATGGCACGCACTCGTGGCTGGGCAATGACTTTCGAAGATTACTTACATTACGAACGGACGAATGACGAAGGAGATGTCTATCACATAATCTCCTTGGTTTGCCATTTCAGGCGTAACGGAGACTTAGATTCCTACTTAGCGGAATCGATTAGAGTTCTCAACGCTGACAACCGTCTCTTCATTGATGAGGTGGATCGAACAAGCACAAACGGTAGAACCCTTCTTGGAGACCTTGAAGAAATAGTGGCCATTCGAAACCAGCGAGCAAGGATCGTCGGACGCCTAGAGCTGGAGGCTCCCTAGAAAACGTCCCTATCTCCAAGGTAAGTTCTCGGCGTCGATGTCTGCACATTACCCATTACTGATCCCTTGATCGCCCGTCACGCGTCATTCATCCAAATTTACTCTGCAAACATTCGATGCCCCATGAGCTTCTGCTCACCGAGCGAGACGTAGAAGCCTTGCTGGTAAATCGTAAATCGTGAATCGTAAATGGTGAGGTCATTGGATAAAACACGCCGAGGTCATAAACGAAATAACCGCTGGGGCGGACGGTGTTATCATGCGTTCGCTCAAACAGACTCGAGGCCGGATTCGGCTAACTTCAAAGCTAATCCGGCTCTCACAATACCGGTGAATCGTGAATCGTAAATCGTAAATGGTTAAAACAACTCGGAGGCGACTTAGACAAGGAAGGAAATCAAGATGCGAAAAGTTAAATGCTTGCTCACGACTTTGGTGCTGTTGCTGGTCGTCTCGGCTAGCGCGCTGGCTGGCGAAACGCAGGGACCGAACGTCTATGATCCGGGCGAGATGAACACACCGCCGGGTGAGACACAGGGCCCGCCGGCGCCGGGTCAAACGCAAGGGCCCGGCTTCGCAGATTATCTGTGGACGATTGGGGCGGTAGTAGCGGGGAGTTTCTGAAACGGAGTTTCAAGTTTCAGGTTTCAAGTCTCAAGTCGGGTATCAGGTGTCGGGTGTCAGGTGTCAGGTCTCAGGTGTCAGGTGTCGGGTGTCAGGTGTCATTTTGTCGGGTGTCAGGTCTGAGGCCTGAGGTCTAAGCCTAACGTGCGACGCGTAGCGTCGGTTTGAATTTAGCCCGATGTTTCAACGCCGGGAAAAGATTCATGACGAATCTAGTCTCGTCGCGTTAGCGACGATTGAGCATCACGTTCAACCGTCGCTACGCGACGCGGGATTTTAGGGTATCTGTGATCCCAGGCTTCAAAGCCTGGGCTAAACTCATGGCATCGCTAACGCGACGCAAGGAATGATCTGCGCGAAAACGCGACGACGCTCTCAGTATCGCCCGCTGAGGTTAGCGCATCTTATCGTGCTAAAGCTCATCTTTTAACTCAAGCCAGTGATTCCATGAGCGGTCTCTTTTGAAATTATATTTAGCTCTTGGGATCTTAAGAACGTCTAAATACACTTCTACACAATCAAGAGAGTCAAGCCCTGGAGCAAAATGCCCGGAGGCATTGTTGATCCAGATTATTTGTCCCTTTCTTATTTGCAGTTGGCCCGCTGAAGCAACAAGAGAAACACCTTGGTTGAGTTGGGTGTGTCTTACAAACTGATTAGGCGTTTCGGGCTTTTCACCGGGATCTAACACACACTTCGGGTTTAGATTAGGGCAGGGGATATTACCTTTATATGAATATTGTTTAAGTCCCTGGACAGCAAAGCCAACATCGTCGGGTCGGTCGCTCCTTCTTATTCTAAGTGAGAGGATGAAATCCCCTTCCCTTTTTTCGCGATGCAAAACAAAAATATATAGCCCATCATCTGCATCTGTAATGTCTGAGGGCCCTTGTACCGTCTTAACGTATCCCAAGTCCGCAAGGGACATAGTCCAACTCAAAGATCTTCTTTTATCAAAATCTACTGCCCATGTCCCCACCCCCCAAGCCCCTTGACATTGTTTATGGTCCGAACTCAACACGGGCACTCTGTTAACCGATGAATTTATATTTGATCTACTATTCTCTGCTGAAGTGTCCGTGTTAGTCGATGAGTGCCATGTTTCACTTGCGAACCTTGCTCCTCTGGAAAGGGACATGTAAATTGCGTTTCCATTTGCAGAGGCTATGTCCGGATATTTGTCACCATTAAAGTCAGCCACCCATGTATAACCTGATGTTCCCCAGTTGCCAGGCACCGTCCATGTTGTGCTGGCAAAGCCGGTTCCGGTGGAGAGATTCATATAAACTTTGTCGTCACTGGCTGAGGCAATGTCAGATGCGCCGGCAAAATTAAAATCAGCCACCCATGTATAATCTGATTTTCCCCAGTCGCCAGGCACCGCCCATACGATGCTGGTAAAGGCGGTTCCGGTGGAGAGATTCATATAAACATTCTCGCCACTTGCTGAGGCAATGTCGGCCTTGCCATCACCATTAAAATCAGCCGCCCATGTATAACCTGATTTTCCCCACTTGCCAGGCACCGTCCATGTTGCGCTGTTAAAGCCGGTTCCGGTGGAGAGATTCATATAAACTTTCTTGTCACTGGCTGAGGCAATGTCGGCCTTGCCATCACCATTAAAGTCAGCCACCCATGTGTAATCTGAACTTCCCCAGTTGCCAGGCACCGTCCATGTTGTGCTGGTAAAGCCGGATCCAGTGGAGAGATTCATATAAACTTTCTTGTCACTGGCTGAGGCAATGTCGGCCTTGCCATCACCATTAAAATCAGCCACCCATGTATAACTTGAACTTCCCCAGTTGCCAGGCACCGTCCATGTTGCGCTGTTAAAGCCGGTTCCGGTGGAGAGATTCATATAAACTTTCTTGTCACTGGCTGAGGCAATGTCGGCCTTGCCATCACCATTAAAGTCAGCCACCCATGTATAACTTGAACTTCCCCAGTTGTCAGATACAGTAGAATTCGTTAGCTCAAAATCAACGCCGGTGGAGATATATAGATAAACATTGTCGCCACTGGCTGAGGCAATATCAGCCTTGCCATCTCCATTAAAATCAGCCGCCCATGTATAACCTGAAGTTCCCCACTGATTCACGGAAGACAAGGTTGTGGAGCGTGCCGTACTTTTTATTGGATCACCCGAAGTTGATATTTGTGAAATCAGAGCAATAAGTAAAAAGGAAAATAATACGATGGTGTTTCTCATGGAAATATCCTCCTGTTTTGGATTAATCTCAACTTCATCTGAAATTGGAAATCAATCATTTCTCCAATCGTCTGAACTAAAATTTAGCTCGTAGGGCGCATTAGCGTAGCGACATGCGCCCAGTTGGTCAAAATCGGCGAAGATGTGCCCGAACTCGATATATCACTCCCGCAGACTATCAAGTCCGGTCGATATTTACCAAAAGTACGCCTGCCGTGATTGCGAAGCGCGACGGGGTTGCAATCCTCGACCGAATGCAGCCCAACGGTTGAGTTGACGCGGCGGCGCGAATCAAAGCACCTTTCGCCGCACCAAGCAAGTTGCGAGAGGCGCTACCGCCGCTCGCGTCCAACGATTTGTTATACCGCTAATAGCGAGGTCAGTCGATGCCCTACAACAAAGTCAACCGGGACAGGATCGACTTTTCCGTAGTGGCGGTGGACGGTGTCACGCTGAAGATCAAACTTTACACGGAGCGGACCCAGTGTGCCGCGTTGGGAGTCGACCAGGTAACGCTAGGGATCGGCTGTGTCGAGCGCAGGATCAGGGTTCTGCAACCTAAGGATAAGAGACGCCGCAACGCAGATGGATAGCTACAACCTTCTGGATCAATTGTGCCTGGTCCATCGGTGCGCAAGCGCTGCCAGCGATTTGCCGATTGATCATTGGCCGCGAGGTAGCCGAGGTAATCTGTTTTTAGAAGCAACCCTTCGGCACTGTCGAGTGCGGGCTGCGTGTAGCCAAATCTCTTTATGATGTCGCGGGAGTGGGCACGCAAAACTTCAGGCGATTGTTCCAGCGAAGTCAAACGGTAGACGGCGGTATATTTAGTTAACCAAACCACGAGTGCCAGCACAGCGAGGAATGAAACAAGCAATGCAACCGCGATTGGCAACTTTAAAGCGCCTTCTTTTGGCGCAGCCGCCACCATTTCCGGCGACGGTGTTTCACCGGCGGCAAGCGCAGCAGCTAACGGATCGCCACCGGGCAAAGCAGCCGCAACTTGTAACGCAGATGCGGGACGCTGCAATGGATCCTTTTGCAGACAGCGATTGATTACTTTCTCGATCAGAGGATCGAGTCCCTGCACGATCGAGGTTGGTGTAGTTGGTGTGTTATCGCTGTGACGCAGTCTGATGAGTTCGTTCAACGTTGCCGCTTCAAAAGCTTTCTTTCCAGTGAAAAGTTCGTAAAGAACGAGGCCGAGCGAATAAATGTCGCTGCGAACTGTTGCGCGTTGACCGTCGAACTGTTCGGGCGCCATGTAGCCGGGCGTGCCCGCGATTGCTTCGTCTTCGCGAAATTCTTCGGCCAACCCTGCCAGACCAAAGTCGAGGATGCGCGCGTTGCCGTGCTCATCGATCATCACGTTCGACGGTTTCAAGTCGCGATGCAGCACGTTGTTATCGTGAGCAGCGCTCAACCCAGCGCAAATCTGGCGCGCAATTTGAACGGCCTTGTCTTGCGGCAGCCGGCCGATCCTTCTTATCAACGATGAAAGTTCTTCGCCTTTGATGAACTCCATCGAAAGGAAGTGGCGGCCCTCAAACTCGGCAATGTCGTAAACGCGACAGACGTTTTTGTGACTGACCTGGCGCGCGACGCGTACTTCGCGATGAAACGAGCAAGCGCGGCGCCGTCGCGGAGCAGTTCGTCGGGAAGGAATTTCAGCGCGACTGGTTGGCCCAGTTTGAGATCGTCAGCGCGATAGACTTCGCCCATGCCGCCTTTGCCAATTAGACCAACAATGCGATAGCGATCGGCGAGGATGTCGCCAGGAACGAAGCGGGCGTCGTCGATTGAATCAAATGAAGTTGAGGATGTTTAGCCCGCGCGGGAATCAAACCGTCGCGTGGCGTCGTCGAATGAGTGGCCACACGATGGACACGACGCGACGTCGCTTGAGATTTCGCTGAGACAACTGGGGCAGCGCGCCATTTGGCGGCGGATTGTAGCAAAGCTGGCTGAGGGTTGATATGGGTGAGAGGAAAAGTGCTGAGTGCTGAGTGCTGAGTACTGAGGAAGTCTGTAGTTGGGCCTGGCCGACCGGAAATTAATGCTTGAATCTGTCCGCGCCCCGCATGTACTCTACGGTTATGAAGTTTCTTTCCCTCGCTCTGCCCCCAAACCTCTCAGATTGGTCTCTAACCGGCCGTAAATCAACTGCGTTCTAACTAATGAGAGAATAGGTAAGCTCCTAAGCACACCCGACAATGTCGCTGCAAGGCTCTCTTAGCACAATGAGTGTTTCCGATCTGCTGCAGTTCCTGGCGGTCAGCCGGAAGACTGGGCTGCTGAAGTTTAGTCACCAGAAAGTGCGCAAGGGAATCTATTTCGAAAATGGCATCATCGTGGGCTCGAGCACAAACGACCCAAGAGAGTATCTCGGGCAGGTGCTGATTCATTACGGAAAGATTGATGAAGCGCAGCTTCAGGCGGCAATGGAAATACAGAGGTCAGAGGTCGGAGGTCGGAGGTCAGAGAGCAGAAGTCAGAGGTCGGAGGTCGGAGGTCAGAAGTCAGAACAGAGACCCAGAAGGTTGGGGCAGATTCTCGTGTCTGATGGAATACTCACTGAAGCGCAAGTTTCGCAACTGCTTGAGGTGCGCACGCTGGACATCATCTACGATCTGTTTCTTTGGAAAGAAGGTCACTTCGAGTTTGGCAGCGACGATCCGCTGCCGCCGGATTTCACGCGCGTGCACGTCGAAGCCAATCGCGTCGTCATGGAAGGCATTCATCGCGCGGACGAGATGGCGCGCTATCGCACCTTGATTCCCTCGGACCGCACGCTGCTGGAACTAGGCGCCGGCTGGACTGCTTCGTTGCCTGCCGGCAAGGCCACGCGGCAGCTGCTCTACTTTCTCGAGAAGCGCATGTCGGTAGCGGAGATTTGCTACAACATGCATTCGTCCGCGTTTGAAGTTTATGCCCAGTTGTTCGAACTGGTGACGGACGGCGTGGTCCATGTCGCCGGCGAGTTACCGGAGACACCCGACCCGATCAGCCAGATGTCGGACCTGCCCGATGCCGCTGCGGACCTGCTGTTGCTCGCGCGCAGTGAGCTGAACAATGGCGAGGCGGAAAAAGCGCTTTCGATTATTCATACGGTGCTGGGGCGCGACCCGAAAAACACGGCGGCGCATACGCTGCTGGGTGAAGCGGAAAAGAAATTTATTGACCAGGTTTATTCGGAGATGTCTCCGAGCGGAGTGCCAAAGGTGCTAGTTAAACTCGAAGACCTGGCGAACAAAGAGATTGGCTCGCAGGAGGGGTTCGTGCTCTCGCGCATCAACGGCGTGTGGGACATTCAGTCGATACTTTCGATATGTCCGTTTCGCGAAGCGGATAGTCTGAGTTTGATCAAGAAGCTTTGGGACAATGGCATTATTGGGTTTTGAAGGGCAGAATTCAGGAGACAGAATTCAGAATTCAGAAGTCACGGGTCAGTTGATCGTGAACTGAGTCGTACTTCTGACTCCTGACTCCTGACTCCTGTCTCCTGAATTCCGTCTCTTCACATTTCACTCTTCATCCCTTACTATCCCCAGCCATGTTAAAGAAAACTTTCGCTGTCGCAATTCTCGCCGGCGCTATCGCAATTCTTATCGGCGTCATGGGTTCGGTGGCTTTCGCCCAGGAGACTTCCGCTTGGACCAGCTTCACTTCTGCTGAAGGCCGTTTTACGGTGCTGATGCCGTCCAAGCCAAAGATTGAGGATAAGGATACCGATACGACGCAGGGAACTTTGCCGCTGCACCTTTTCTCCTCTTCTAACGATAACGCGTACTTCCTGATTTCATATAACGACTTCCCTAACCTGGATGAGACCAATCTGCAAGCTGCACTTGAGGCCGGCCGAACTGGAGCCATCCAGAGCATGGGCGGTGAATTAGTCTCGGAGCGAAAGATCTCGATAGGAAATAATCCTGGACTTGAATTTCGCGCGAAAAAGATCTCCGAAGGCTCAGAAATAATCGCTAACGCCAGGCTCTATTTAGTCGGCCGCCGTCTATACCAACTGCTCGTCCTCGCTTATAAGCCACATGCGGATTCTCCTGACATACAAAGATTTCTAACTTCGTTGGAATTGTCGCAGTAGTCGGTGGTCAGTAGTCAGTAGTCAGTGGTTAGCAAGCACTCAGCACTCAGTACTCAGTACTCAGTACTCAGTACTCAGCACTCAGCACTCAGCACTCATCACTCAGTACTCAGTACTCAGCACTGATACAACGACAAGCGTTGCGTTGATCTTCGCGAGCAGTTCATCGACATCGAAAGGTTTGGCAAAAACTTCGACGCAGCCGGCGGCGCGCGCATCTTTTTCAACTTCCGGGGTGATGAAAGCGCTAATCACGAAGATGGGTGTATGCGCGAGTTTTGGCTGCGCGTGAATGCGGCGCGCCGCTTCGACGCCGTCCATCTCCGGTAAAGCTAAATCCAGAATAATCAGATCGGGATAGTTAGCGCTGGCCTTTAACAAGCCTTCGAGGCCGTCCTCTGCTTCGATGACGTGAAAGCCTTTGTAACGCAGCATGCCGGAGAGTAGTTCGCGCGTGTCGGAATAATCTTCGATGACCAGGATGGTTGCGGCGGCTTTGGCGATGGCAGTTGATGTGGACATGATTTACCTCACTAGGGTTAGTACTGAGAGCTGAGTGCTGAGTACTGAGTTTTTAACGGCGAATTTCGCAGCGATCTCCGGACCTTATTTCTAACGAGCAATTACAGCAGTTACTCGGAACTCAGTAGTCAGTACTTCGACACTTATTATTAGGAGTGAGATAAATTGGGGCGGGGTGCGACGAGGCTAGATTAACATTCCGCGGACGGGCATATCCACAGATTTCGCAGATGTCACAGAAAAGAAACAAATCAGGAGTCAGGAGACAGGAGGCAGAAGTCAGAATTCTAAAGGCGAAGAGCCGCGCATACGGGGTGCGACGCTTACGAGAACAACAGCGCGCGACTGCTGCATGCTGTCTCCTCTCTCCTGAATTCTGTCTCCTGTCTCCTGCATTCTACGCGGCTCAGCCGCGCATCAGTTCCGCGGCGACTTCGTTGGCGCCGAAGATTTTCCGCAGCACTTCCAGCATCGCGCGCGCGTCCACCGAAATCGAGCGGTTGATTGATTCGTCGTATTCAAAGTCGCCGACAATCGATTGGATGTTGCCGTCAAAGATCAATCCCACCAGCTCGCGGTCCTTGTTAATTGTAGGCGAGCCGCTGTTGCCGCCGGTGATGTCATTCGTCGAAACGAAATTAAACGGCGTACGCAGGTTTACAAACTTGCGCTTCGCATTCCAGCGCGGCGGCAGGTTGTAGGGAAACGCGTGATGGAATTGATTCGAGCGCGCGTAGAGTCCACCCAACGTCGTGAACGGCGCCACGAATTTTCCGTTTTCGCGATAACCTTTCACCGCGCCATAAGTCAGACGCAGCGTGAACGTTGCGTCGGGATAGAGCTTGGTTCCCTGCTGCTCAAACAACGCGCGCGCGATCTTCGCATAGTTGGCGCGCTCGACCGCCACCACTTCCTCTTCATAACGTTTGCGCACGGCGCGCGCTTCCTTGTCCACACTTGCCGCCAACTCAATCATCGGGTCCTTTGATTGATCAATACCCTTTCGTCCAAGCGTCGCAAGTTGGCGGCGATACTCGACGTCTTTGAGTTTGGTGCCGTCGATTAACTCAGCGGCACGCGCTTCGGGAGTTTTGCCTTTCAGAACTTTTTTCGCCAGGTCGCTGTTCGGGCCATACTCTTTCTGCAGGAGCGCAAGCGAGCTGGCCAGTTTTACTTTCTCGAAGTCGTCGTAGATTGGAGTGGTTGAATATAACGCAGCTTCGAGCGTATTGCGACGCGCATCCGTGTATTCAGGCAATCGCTTCGCATTCGGCTTTTCGTTTTCTTCTGCCAAACGAACCAGCGTGCGCGCATAACTAAACAGCGGCGTGTAGAAGCCGGCACTCAGATCCAAAAAGCGACGATCGCGTTCATAGCTGGCCAGGTCCTTGCGACCTTTCGCGATTGCCTCCCAGGCGTCGCCGTACTCCTGTTGCTTCTTCGGATCGGCAGCAATCGAATTTCTCAGCGCCTGCTCAGCCTTGCGTTTCTTTGCCATCACGCTCGGGTCACTCAAACCTTCGACCTGCCCTTTGTAAACTTTGATGGAATTCTCGACGCTGTTCAATTCATTTTCGGCGCGCCGCGTTTGTTCTTCGCCCTGGGCCATGTAGAGCTTCAGCGCCGCTTGCCGTGAGCGCAGCAGGCGCAGCAAGAGTGGAATCGTGGTGTCGCGCAATGCTTCGAGGTGCGCGACTGTGTCGAGCCGCGAAGTCGACCCCGGATGGCCGGTAACAAAAACCAGCTCGCCATCGCGCACTCCGGTCCTGGACCACTTGAAGTAATTCTCAACTTTCAGCGGTTGACCGTTTTCATAAACACGGACCAGCGCCATGTCGATATTGAAGCGCGGAAAGTTGAAGTTGTCGGGATCGCCGCCGAAAAACGCCGCCTGAAACTCAGGCACAAACACGACGCGAATATCGTCGTACCTTTTATACCGATACAAATTGTATAGACCACCCTGATAGAGTGTGACCACGTCGCTGCGCAGACCGGTTGCCTGGGTTGATTCAGTTTCAATAGCACGCGTCGCAGCGCCTCTGGCAGCGTTGGCCTCGGCAGCCGACATGTTGCCGGTGACGGCGGCGTTGACGCGTTCGGTAACATCATCAATGCTCATCAGTACATCGATGAAAAGGTCCGGCGCCTTTATTTCCTGCGCCTGGTTGTGCGCCACAAAACCTTCCTTTGCGTAATCCTTTTCCGCCGTGCTGGCATCACCAATCGCTTTTTCCACGATGTGATAGTTGGTCAGCACCAAACCTGTCGGCGAGACGAACGAGCCGGAGCCATTGGGAAAGCGCACTGAAGCGAGCTGCACCTTGCGCAGCCATTCATCAGTAACATCGAAACCATATTTTCGTTTGATGTCGACTTTGGGGACGTTGTTGAAGGTCCACATCCCCTCGTCTACTGCGGAAACCGGAATTGTTTGGAAAGCAAACAGCGCCAGGATTAGCGCGCACAGAAGTGACCGGAGTTTCATTCTTAACCTCGACGTAATTGATTCGCGGGAGTTGCTTTAGTAGTAAACTGTAAACTGTAAACAGAGAACTGTAAACCCAGCAACGCACGCTTAATATCACCCTCTAAATGTAGTTTTTTGAAGAAGGAGGGATTCATCATGCGACCCCACGAAAATCTTAATGTCTGGAAAAAGTCGGTTGATTTTGTGGTAGAGGTCTATAAGACAAC
>WNFS01000856.1_pt1 | contig 30162 bp, 23 predicted proteins | sample 5400141 | NCBI WGS metagenome assembly WNFS01 (sample SAMN13153358, study PRJNA577476) | soil metagenome | isolation source: 60 cm saprolite under Madrone tree | place: USA:California | collected 2016-06-14
ACGCCAGCGAGATCGCGGCCGCCCCCGCCCCGGACGAGCCGCCAGACGTGCCGCCCTTGTCCATCGTCATCATGATCGTCGGCTCGCGCGGCGACGTGCAGCCGTTCATCCCCATCGGCCGCCGGCTGGCGGAGCGACATCGCGTACGCATCGCGACCCACCGCGAGTTCCGGTCCATGGTCGAGCTGGCCGGGCTCGAGTTCTATCCGCTCGGCGGCGATCCGCATGCGCTGATGGAGTACATCGTCAAGACCGGAGGCCGCATTGTCCCGACACATCTCGATCAGATCATCGAGGATGTGCCGAAGAAACGGGCGATGATCGCCGAGATCCTCGCGTCGACGTGGCGCGCCTGCACGGAAGCGGATCCGGAGCGGCCCGGCGCGCCTGCGTTTCGGGCCGACCTCATCCTTGCCAATCCACCCAGCTACGGCCACATCCACTGCGCGGAAGCGCTGCACGTCCCGCTGCACATGATCTTCACCATGCCGTGGAGTGCCACCGCCGCCGTTCCCCACCCGTTCGCCGGCATCGAGCCCGGCGCGGATCACCCGGTGGAGAACTTCTTGTCCTACGGGGTCATGGACCTCCTCGTCTGGGGCGGCATCGCCGACCTGGTGAACGCGTTCCGCGAGCAGACGCTGAAGCTGCCGCCCATTGCCCTGGCCGACGGCGTCGCGCTGCTCGATGACAACGAGGTGCCATTTACCTACCTCTGGCCGCCCCGCCTCGTTCCCAAGCCGGCGGACTGGGGTCCGCACATCGACCTGGCGAATTTCACCTTCTACGACCAGGCGAAAACGTACACGCCGCCGCCCGCGCTGCTCGACTTCCTCGCTGCCGGCGAAGTGCCGATCTACGTCGGGTTCGGCTCCGTCGTCGTCGAAGACCCGGCCGCCCTCCGCCGCACCATCTTCACCGCGCTCGACAAGGCGGGCGTGCGCGGTATCGTGTCGGATGGCTGGGCGCACCTCGGGGGCGAGGTCACGCCGCCGAACGTCTTCCTGATCGGAGACGCTCCGCACGACTGGTTGTTCGCGCGCTGCCGTGCGGTCTGCCATCACGGCGGGGCCGGGACCACGGCCGCGGGCCTGCGCGCGGGGCTGCCCACGGTCGTGGTGCCGTTCTTCGGCGACCAGTTCTTCTGGGGGCGCGTCATCGCCGATGCCGGAGCGGGTCCGGAGCCGATTCCCATCCATCGGCTCGACAGCGACACGCTCACCGCGGCTTTCGAATTCTGCCGGCGCGCGCAGGTGCGCGAACGCGCGGCTGCCCTCGGCACTGCGGTGCGAGAGACCGACGGCGTGGAGCTCGTCGTGCAATCCGTGTACCGCCATCTCCCCGCGCCCGCCATGTGCTGCGCGAAGGATCCAGGCCATCTGGCCACCGTCTACTGCGACACGTGCGGTCAGCGTCTCTGCTCGGACTGCACTCGTAGGTCGCACTCCGGGCACGTGGTACACCCGTATGGCTATGTCGACTGGAGTGTGCGTGCCGGGCGCGGACTCACCGCGGAGATGGGCGAGCTGATCGGCGACGCCGTCAGGGCCCTGCAGGCGGGACTGGAGGAGATCATGCCGAAGATGGGACCCTGGCGTCATGGGGTGGTCTTCAACGACGGCGACGAGCCGTCGAGCCCGGACAACGGAGGACCCGTCCGCAAGCTCGCCCGCTCGTCCTGTCTCCCAGACATTCCACCCCAAATCCCTTGAATGTCCACCAACAGACCAGTTCTGAACCCCTCGAAGCGGACGCGCCCTCCTAGACGATCTCCCTCCTTCCACACCGGGGGAGACAGAATGCGGTGCCCCCGACATCATCCTGTCACGGTTCGTCGCTATCATGCCTCGCATGACCGCCTTCCGCGTTGTCCAGATCTCCGACACCCATCTGAGTAGACACCGGCCCTGGTTTGTCCCCAACTTTCAAGCGCTGGTGCGCATCGTTTCCGTCCTCCAGCCGGATCTCGTCGTCAACACCGGGGACATCAGCTTCGACGGCTCCGATGTCGAGGATGACCTGGCATTCGCCCGGACGTGCCACGCCGGGCTCGACGTCCCGCTCCGCGCCATCCCCGGCAATCACGACGTCGGCGACAACCCCTGGCAGCCGGACGTCGCTCAACCAATTACCGAGCCGCGCCTGTTCCGGTATCGCCGGCACTTCGGTGAGGACCACTGGCTCCTCGAGACCGGCCCCTGGGTGCTGATCGGCCTGAATGTCCAGCTATTCGGAAGTGGACTGGCGGCCGAGGCCGAGCAGTGGGCATTCCTCGTGTCGGCCGCATCCCGGGCGGGAGGGCGGCCCATCGCGCTCTTCGTTCACAAACCGCTCTTCCACGAGCACCCCGACGAGGCCGACGTGAATCACCGGTATGTCCCGCCCGACCATCGTCGACGGCTCATGGACCTGCTGTGCGCCAGCGTCCGGGTCGTCGCGAGCGGTCACGTGCATCAGCACCGGCTGCGCCGCATCTGCGACGTCGACCACTGCTGGGCGCCGTCCACGGCATTCGTGCTTCCGGATCACCGCCAATCTCGGCTCGGGACGAAGCACGTCGGCTACATCGACTACGCCTTCGGCGAGGATCGGGTCGAGATCCGCGTCGTCGAACCGCCTGAGCTCACGAACCACGACCTCGACGACTTCCCGGACGCGTACAAGCACTGAGCTCGGCCGCGAGAGCTCCGCTCGCGCACCGCGACCGCCCACGCCATTGCCGCCGACGATCTGCTGAGTCCTGGGCGATCACCTGTCCGGTGTCCGGCACGCGCGGTCGGGTCACCGCCGCCGGCCTCCTTGTGGTCAAGATCATGATGTGTCCATCCGTTCACTGGCGCTTAACAGAGCCGTCATCCTGTCGCAATGCAGCACCGCTATGGTTCCGCTCCAGAACCAAGTGTTGCCTTCGCGCCTCGCGGAGCGGCGTAGGTGAAGCCATCGATCGCCCAACTGTTACAACGCCTGTCAGGGTTCAGTAAGAAAGGACGTGACATGAAGAAGTCACTGATCGCCGTCACCGCCCTCTGTGGGGCGCTCATCGCCAATTCCGCCGGCGCGGGAAACGGCAAGCCGATCAACACGGGGTCGGCCGACACCCTCACCCTTTCCGTTTACGGTGACTGGCCCTACAGCGCGCTCCTTTTCAGCGCGGCGCCCCTATTGGTCGACTCGATCAACTCGGATCCCAAGGTGCGCCTTGTCCTGCACGTCGGGGACATCCATTCCGGGAGCATGCCTTGCACACTCCAGTGGAATCTCGGGATCTTCGATGTGTTCCAGCAGTTCAAGGATCCCCTCGTCTACACACCAGGCGACAACGAGTGGACCGACTGTCACCGGCTCGTGGAAGGGAACCAGAATCCTCTGACGGAGCTGGCCAACGTTCGCAGTCTGTTCTTTCCCACGCCCGGCTACACGCTGGGCGGGCGCAAGAAGCAGGTGCTGAGCCAGGCGCAGATGGTTGACATGCTCCATCCGGCCGATGCCCAGTTCGTCGAGAACGTGATGTGGGAGGAGTCGCGGGTGGTCTTCGTGACGGTCAACGTGCCTGGCTCGAACAACGACACCGTGCCGTGGAGCTCGCCTTACGACACCCAGGCCTACAAGGCTGCGCAGGCCGCAGAGGTCGCCGACCGCACCGCGGCGGACATTCGGTGGCTCGAGCGCGCGTTCGCCCAGGCGGAGACGGACGGAGCGGTAGCTGTGCTCGTTGCCCTTCAGGCGAATATGTGGGACCCGGCAGCGCTCCCTTCTCCCCCTAAGGACGGGCTCAGCGCCTTCAAGCCGATCGTGCAGAAGCTGGCGGAACTGTCCCTCCAGTTCCAGCGGCCGGTGCTCCCGATCAACGGCGATACCCACATCTTCGAGGACGATCGCCCGCTTGCCAACCTCGACCCGAACACCCCCATCGGCAATATCAACACGAATGTCTACGGCATCCAGCAGCCGGTGTTGAATCTCAGGCGCATCACCGTGCAGGGCTCGACCAACCGGCCTGGAGAGTGGGCGCGGTTGACCATCGATCCTCGCTCGCCCCAAGTGGTCTTCAGCGTGGAAAACGTCGTCTATTGCGAGGCCACCAACCCTCTGTGCTTCCCCCAGCCTTAGGAAGAGCCGGGCGCGTGGCGCCCACCGTTCAAGAGCGACCTTGCGTGGCCGGCCAGGCGCCGAGTTGCTGCATGAGGGACAAAAGATTGGCCACGTCCCAGTGCTCGGCGATCTTGCCGTCACGCACCCGCATCACGTCGACCGTCTCGAATCGAACCTTGTGACCCGTCGGTGCCACGCCCAGGAATTCTCCCTGGTGCGTCCCGTGATAGGTCTTGTACGTCGTCACGCGATCGCCATCGGCAAGTTGCCAATGGATTTCGGCGTGAAAGTCGGGGAACGCGGTCCGGAGGACTTTGTAGAGCTGTCGCGCGCCGTCCTTATCAGGCGTGCGGCCCGGCTGCGGGGTGTGATCGAGAAAGTCGTCGGCGAAGAGTTCGTCGAACACTTCAAAATTCCCGCTGCCTTGTACTTCCTCGGTGTTGCGGCGAACGACTGCTTTCGCAGCTTCGCTCGAATTGCTGGTGGTCATGACCTGCCTCCAATGGGTTCGAGAAATGCGACGCACCGTCGCCCTGCCGAGGGAGCGCATTTCCCGACCCGGACGAGCGTTCACATGACGATCGGGCGGCCGCTACTCACTTGCTGTGGTCCCGTCTAGGAAGATCGAGCTGCTCGCCCTCAGCGCTGTGGATGTGGATGTCGCGCTGGGGGAACGCGATCTCGATCTTGGCCGCAGCGAGGGCGGCATGCACGGCCACCGCGAGCTCGCTTAGGACCACGTCCGAATCTTCGGAGTTTGCCGTCCACACGCGCAACTCGAAGTTCAACGCGCTGTCGCGAAATCCCGTGCACAGCGCCAATGCTGCCGGCTCGGCCAGGGCCTTGGGGTATGTTTTGGCGGCCTCGCAGAGAGCGCTCAGCGCCCGCGCGGGATCGGAGGCGTAGGCGACCCCAAGCTTCAGATCCACGCGACGCTTCCGGTCCGTCAGCGTCCAGTTGGTCACGCGCTCGGACGTCAACCTGCCGTTCGGGACGATGACCTCGGCGCCCACCCAGGTCCGGATCGTGCTTGAACGGAACCCGATTTCCCGGACCTCGCCTTGCAGGTCCCCTGTCTCGATCGCGTCGCCCACGTGGATCCGACGCTCCAGCAACAGGGTCAGACCGGCGACGAAGTTCGCCACCACGTTCTGCAGGCCGATCCCGACGCCCACCCCAAGGGCGCCCGCCAGGATGGTGATGCGCGTGAGGTCAAAGCCCAGGGCGGCCACGGCGAAAAGGAATCCTATGAGGACGACGGTGTAGTGAATCATGCTCGAGAGCGCGTAAGGCAACCCGCGCGGGAGGCCGACCCGAGGGTAGACGTCCTCTTGAAGCACGAAGCGAACGAAGGACGACAGGAGAAACGCCGCCCAGATTGTCAGCGCGAATGCCAGCCCGTCGCCCAGCGATATGCTGACCGAACCCCGGACATACCGCGCGCTCAGGGCGGTCTGGACGATCGTCCAGCTCGGGCTCATCATCCCGAGCCCGTCGAGGGTGAAGTAGACCCACGTCCCGACGGAAAGCCAGCGTAGCACCAGATTCAAGCGGCGCTGCAGGAGCTCACGATGCCGCTGCACCATGAACAGCGTCCGCAGCGGACGGATCCGCAACGCGTATACCACCAGCCCCTCGCCCACTCGAGTGCCCGCGTACAACACCAGCGCGATATAGCTGCTCGTGAGCACTTCGGTACCGAGCAAGCGCGCCAGGCGCATGTAACCGAAGCTACCCGCGAACACCGCGCTCGCCAGGATCGCGAGCTGCCCCCAGAGGAGCCACGCGAGCACGTGCCGCCATCCCAACGCTGCCGCACCGTCCATCACGAGGTGCTCGGAGCGGACCGCGAGCGCCAGGAAGATGATCCCGAACACCATCTCGAGCAGGAACACCCATTGCTCCAGCACGGGCACCACCCCACAGACCTCGCGGACGCGGTCCACCAGGTAGAACGCCGCCAGCGCATAGACCGCCGGGACGACTGCGGGCGAGGCCAGCCGTCGCACGATCAGCACGGCAGGAAGAAGGATGAATAGCCCCAAGGCATTCATCAGGGTGTGGGGAGGGTGCGGATAAATCCAGACGGTGGCGAGCAAGGCCAGTACGAGCGCCGACGCCAGGGGAAGCTCCAAGACCTGCGCGGCCGCCTGCTCGCTCGGCTCCTTCTCGGCCCGGTGCCGCGCGCGGCCACGCGCCAGGCGCGCGAGTACCAGGACGATGACGAAGAGCGCGACCTGGAACGGCACGCGGCCAAGCTGCCCGGCGAGATACTGCCTCGTCAGCTCGATACTGTCGCCGAGCGACCGGCGCAGTCGCTGGCCCACGTCGCTGGAGACCAGCGTGAGCGTCTGGAGATTCCAGATGGGCAGGCTGTCCCGGGCGAAGAGCGACCCCACCCGCTCATTGCGGACCTGGGCGATCTTGGCAAGGACGTCGTCGCACCGGGCGAGCTCCTTGACCGCTCGGTCTTGAAGGCTGAGGACGCGCTTACGCTGGCCCCCGACGCCCTCACGAGCCGTGACGATCGTGGCCAGGGTCGCATTGATCCGCTCGAGCACGGGCGCCGGAACCTGGGACCCCAACGCTTCCGTGCGGGAAGCCAACCAGGTCGCCCGCAGCGCCTCCAGCTGACTCAGGTCTCGCTCGAGCTGCGTCGCCCGGCGGGTGAGGATGTCGTTCCACGCGGCGAGCTCGGAGCGCATGGCCATCCAGGAATCGCTCAGGTCGGCCAGGGCACTCGCCGGGGGCGACGAGTCGAGCGTTTGCGTCGTGGCGACCAGCCGACTACGGATCCGCTCGCTGGCCGCCGAGAGCCGGTTCTCGACGTCCTGGACCTCCGGATCCGTTGCCACCCGCTCGGCGCTCTGTCGCAAGAGCGTGGCCACCTCTTCGGCACGTTGCGCGATCTCGGGGATGGGTATTGGCGTGGCCGCAGGCTGGGCTGGCTGCGCCGCTTGGGTTGCCGGCTGAGCGGATGCCGGAGGAGGCGCTGACCCCCACGGCATGAACGATGCGCCGGCGAGCGCGACAACGACCAGGCCGCGCACGCAGGCGACGCTTGACGACCATGCAGTTGCAGCCCGGTGGGCGAGCGGTGCGGTCACAGCCTCTCCTTGCGCACGAGTCGGCGTGCTCTTCGCAACCGCGCGATTTGCCGCATGCACGGCAGCTTCCGCGCGGTGAGCGACCGGTCGCCGACTTGAGGTCAAGACGTCCGCGCGGTCCGGCTACAGCGCCTTGACGACCTCGGCCGGCCAGGCGCGGGCGTCGACGCGCGCGTGCCACTCCTTGATCTTGCCGTCGCGATCGATCACCACGCCAACGCGCGCCGCACCCTTCTGCGGGTCGGTGTTGGCGCCGTAGGCGGTGCCGATAGTCCGGTCGGTGTCACAGATCAGGGGGAAGTTGAAGTTGAACTTCTCGGCGAATTTCTTGTTGTCGGCCGCGCTGTCGAAGGACGCACCGAGGATGACGGCATTCTTGCGGTCGTAGTCGGCTTTCAGGTCGCGGAACCCGCAACCCTCGGCCGTTCAGCCCGGCGTGTCGGCTTTCGGGTAGAACCACAGCACGACCGTCTTGCCCTTGAAGTCCGACAGCTTCACGGTATTGCCGTTGTGGTCGCGCCCCGTGAAATCGGGCGCCTTGTCTCCAGGGTTGAGCATGAGCCCTCCTTGTCAGCGAAACTCGTCCACCATCCCGTGGGCGTCCTTCACCGTACCATACGGATGGCCGGTGCGGTCGGCGCGGCTGCCATATCGGGGCGATTGAGGGACGAGAATCCGACTTTCAGTCGATCAGACTTCGGACGTGCTTTCGCGCCTGGCGAGAACAGTCGCGAGGAATGGCCCGGAGCCATCTCGATGAAGAGGCCAGCGGTACGCCTGATCGCCGGAACACGACCGCGGCATCGCGAGCGGCGAGGTCGCCCCGCACTTCAACCGCATCCCATTTCTGGGCGTGGCCCACGTACGACAGAGTCACGTCGTAGTGGACGCTCCAGAAGAAGGGCACGTCGGTGAACGGCCGCCCCAGGCCTAGCATGGAGCGCGCGGCCGCCTGACCCTGACGCTCGGCGAGGACCCAATGCTCGATCCTCACGAGCTCGCCCAGTCGAACCTCTGGGTACCGGGCAATGTCTCCCGCGGCGAATACGCCCGGCGCGCTCGTTCGCATCAGGGCGTCCACCACCACACCATCCTTCACGCGCAGGCCGGCCGCCTCGGCCAGCGCCGTGCGAGGGCGCACACCCACCCCCATCACGACGAGATCGGCCTCGATGACACGGCTGCTCTCCAGCTCGACTTGGCCGGGGCCGATCGCGCGTGGGCTCGTGGACAGGTGGAATCGCACGCCGTGCTCCTCGTGCACGCTCTTGACGAACCGGCCCAAGGCCTCACCCAGGATGCGTCCCAGCGGAAGGGCGTCATGGCCGATCACGTCCACCTCGAGGCCGCGCTGGCGTAAGGCCGCCGCCACCTCCAAGCCGATGAAGCTCGAGCCGATGACGGCCGCACGGCGCGCCCCGGCCGCAGCCCCCACGATGGCACGCGCATCGGCCAAGCTGCGGAGCACGTGGACGTGGGGCAGATCGGCTCCCGGCACCGAGAGCCTGACCGGCTCGGCGCCCGTCGCCAGCAGGAGGGCGCCGTAATCGATCGTGCGCCCATCGGCAAGCGCCACCTGCCGGCGGACGGTGTCGAGCGCGCGCGCCGGCGTCCCGATCAGTAGCGTCACCCCCAGCTCTTCGTAGAAAGAGGCGGGACGAAGGGTGATCCAGTCCTCGGGCGCGGTGCCCGCCAGGTAGTCCTTCGACAGGTTCGGCCGATCGACGGGCCCCGGCACCTCTGCGCCGATGAGCGTCAGCAACCCGCTATAGCCCTCGCGCCGCAATACCTCCACGGCGGCCGCCCCCGCGCCCCCGGCCCCGAGCACGACGATCGACGGCGGCCCCTGCCCCCGAAGCCTTCGCTTCGCGGGTGGCCGCTTCTCTCCCACACGGGCTCGACCCTCGCTCGTGATCACCTCGAAGGAGGGCAAGTCGCTCAGGGCCGGGGCGCCGGTTGCTTCGCCCGTGCGCAGATCGAAGCAGGCGTGATGCCACGGGCAGCGGATCGTGCCGTCGACGACGAGCCCCTCCGCCAGCGGCCCACCGTAGTGCGTACACGAGGCGCCCACCGCGAACATCTCGGCTCCGCGCTTCACGAGGACCACTGCCTCGCCGCCGGCATGACCGAGCAGCGGCACGCCATCCTGAACACTCGCGACGGGGACGCCGGCAGCGAGATCCGGTCCGCTCGGCGCCGCTGGCTCGCTCATGCCGGTACCTCACTGTCCCTTGCTGCGGCGCTCGTACGAGACGGAGTAGGCAGCCGACCGGGCCAGCAGAATCGGATCGGCCGAGAGATCGATGCCGTCCGTCCGGTTGGTGGGGTCGAAGATCAGCTGCCGCTCGTCGACTGCGCCCGACGGGGAGATGCCGGAGATCTCCAGACGGCCCAGCTCGACCAGCGACCGGTCCGCGGGCCACAAGGCCGTGACATCGTCCGTCGGATCGTTCGCCGCGGCCACTTGCAAGAACAGGCGGAACACCACCGGGCCGTTCCGGAGCCGGCTGTCCAGCTCGTCCCGCAGGAAACTCGGGCTTCGCTTGCCGGCATCGTCAGGCGAGAGATAAGCTTCCCCCGCTTCGGGCGTCCAGCGATAGCGACCGAATCGGCTCGTCCCGTCCGCGGCCGTGAAGCGAAGGGCGTGCTCCGCGTGGTAGCTGGCCTGCGCATAGCTGGCCGGCACCGGCTTCTTCATCAGGCGCTCGATGAAGGCGGCCGCCGTGGGGTGGCCGGCCAGAAAGCGGGGCACCGCATCGGGCACGGGCTTGCCGGTGGCGGGATCCGGGAGCTGAGCGCGAAGGAAAGCGAGAAACTCCTCGGGAGTCCGCACGGGAAACCCTTCGATGGAGTTGGCCAAGATGTCGGTGCTCTTGCCGTCGGCCAGCTGGAACTTCACGGACATGGCTCGCACGCCGGGGAGGCCATCGTGCACATCCGGATTCCCGTTCGCATTGGAGAAGCGGATGACGGCCGGCACCGGCTGGCCCTGGAGGTGAGGCGCCTTGCACATGCGGCGGGCATCCGGCGTGGCGCGAAACGTGCCCGAGCAGACGATGCCCTTGGCGTGGGCGGGGCGGAAGCCGGGATGCGGCCCGGCGAGCGCCCGCATGGCGTCGACGAGCTCAACGGACAGAGTTCTCGGGGCGGCGGTATCGGGCATTGTGGTCCTCCTTCGGTGCGAGTGTTCGGGATGCTGCCTCCGGCGTCAACGCCGATCGGCGCCAGGCTGCGGTCTCATTGTCGCATTCGAGGGAAGGCCAATGACCGGGCCCGGCGGCTCTACGCTCTGCTCATTGAGGCTGAGGGGCTTCGGACGGGTTCCAGCCCCCGCCGAGCGCTTTGATCAGCTGGATGCTCGCGCCAATTTGGAGATTCACGGCCTGAGCCAGCGAGAGCTGGTTGGCGAGGAGGGTCCGCTCGGCATCGATGACGATCAGGTAGTCCACCAGGCCATACTTGTATTGCGCCTGCGCGAAGCGCAGGTAGTCCCGGGATGCGCTGACCGCCCCGCGCAGGCTTCCGACTTCATCGGTGAAGGCATACAGGTCGGTGAGGGCGTCCTCCACGTCGCCATAGGCGACAAGGATTTGATTCGTGTAGGCGGCCACGACCTGCCGATATCGTGCCTGGGTCGCCTCGAGATTGGCCCGGAGCCGGCCACCCTCAAAGATCGGAATCGAGACGCTGGGCAGGATGGACGCGACGCGGCTCTGCCAGGTGAAGACAGTCGAGATATCCGCGCTCTGGAATCCGGCGGAGCTCGTCAGAGTGAAGCGGGGATAGAACTCCGCCGTGGCCACGCCGACCTGGGCATTGGCGGCTACGAGGTTCTGCTCGGCCTCGGCGACGTCCGGCCGCCGCGCGAGGAGCTGAGCCGGCAAGCCCGGCGGTACGGCGGGGGGCGACACCTCGCCCAGTGGATTGACGGCGACGGCGAATGACGGAGCGGGGCGGCCACACAGAATGGCCAGGGCATGCTCCAGGTCGGCACGGGCGCGCAGCACGTCCCGTTGCTGGGCCAGGGTGGTCTGAAGCTGGGCCTGGGCCTGAGCCACGACGATCGGGCCCACGAGCCCCGTCCTGAGCTGGACGGAAACGAGGCGGACCTGTTCCCGGTAGGCGACGACGGTTTGCTCGAGGATCTGGGCCTGAGCATCCAGGGACCGCAGAGAGTAGTAAAAGCGGGTCACATCCGTCTCCACGATGAGGCGGACCACCCCGACGTCATCTTCGCTCGCCTTGGCCTGGGCCCGCGCTGATTCGAAGGAGCGGCGCACCCGGCCCCACACGTCGATCTCGTAAGACAAATCGATCGGGATCAGCCAGTCATTGTTCGTGACACCCTGCGGCACCCGCTGGCCGGTGACCGCGCTGTCTCGGTTCCCCGAGTAGCGCGTGCGCGAGAACCTGGGATCGTTCGAGATGGTCGGGTAGAGAAAGCTGCCCGCCACGCGGGCAAGCGCGCGCGCCTCCTCCACGCGGGCCACCGCCTGCCGCAAGGTCTGATTCGATTCGCTGGCGGTTGCGATGAGTCCATCGAGCTCGGGCTCGCGATAGAGTCGCCACCACTCCTCCGGAAGGGGCGGGCCTGCCTCGCTGACCGCCTGCGATTTGAAGCGCGCCGGTTGGTCCACCGAGGGCCGCACATAGTCGGGTCCCACCATGCAGCCCCCCGCCATTGGACTCATCGTCGAGAGCACGGCGAGGAGGAGGCGAAGCCGAGCGAGCGACAGGCCGGATCGCATCGGTGGGTCAGCCCCCGGACGGACTGTGAGACTCGATGGGCTTGACAACCTGGCCTTCCTGGAGGGATACGGTGGGCTGGCTCACCACCAATTCGTTGCCCTGCAGTCCGGCCTGGATGTCGATCGAGGTCCCGAGGTCGCGGCCGACCACCACGTCCTGAAAGTGCAGCTTGTTCCCCTCCCCCACGATCGCCACCCGGGTGCCTTGCGCGTTGAAGATCATCGCCGTGGCGGGCACCCGCCAATGCGTGCCGGATGGACCGATCTTGAAGGTGACGTAGACGAACATTCCCGGAAACAACCGGTGCGACGGGTTGGGGATGTCGACCTGGCTCAGGAGCGTCCGTGTGCCCGGATCGAGGGCACCCGCGGTGCGGGTCACCGTGCCTGTCACCGGCTCCATGAGCTGACCTCTCACCTTAACCTCGACGGGGAGACCAACCTTCAGGGTCAGCATGTACACCTGCGGGACATTGACGAACACGCGAAGCGTGTCGATCTGAGCGATCTCGAAAAGACCGCTGGCGGCGCCGGTGACGCTGGATGGTGCCACCGCGGTGTTGTTGACGGGGCTGCCTGCGGTGACCAGCGCGCCCACATCGACGTTCCGCTGGATGACCGTGCCGTTGAAAGGGGCGAGGATGCGCTGGAACGCGGTCATCTCCTGGAGGCGCTGAACGTTCGCCCGGTTCGACTCGACGTTTGCTTCCGCCGCGGCCAGCGCGGCCTGGGCCGTGCGGTACGTCGAGACGCTCTGATCGAGGGCCTGCTTGGCCACCGCGCCTTCCGCATCGGCCGCCTCGTAACGCGCCATGGTGACCCGCGCGAGATCGAGGTTGGCCTTCTGGAGATCGCGATTCCTCTCCGACTGCTGGAGATCGGCCTTCCCCTGCCTCAGCTGCTGCTCGATCTCGGGTGAGTCGATCTCGGCGAGGAGCTGGCCCGTCGTCACGCGGTCACCGATGTCCACGTAGCGCTTGCGGAGGTACCCACTGGTCCGGGCGTAGATGATCGAATCCTGGATGGCCTGCGTGGTGGCGGCCAGCGACAGCCCGGCCTCGGCCGCCCGCTGGGGGCGGATCACATAGACCTGGGGCAATGCGCTCTGGATCTTCTGCGCGGCCGCGGTCAGCTCACGCTGATTGCGAAGCCTCGGAACGATGCCGGCGACGAGCAGGATGAGGAACAGTCCCAGGATCGCGATCCCGATGACGACCATGCTTCGCGTTCGCGCTCGTCGGGCAGGGCTATCGTGCGAGGCGGGCTCGCCTCCGCTCTGTGTTGTCTCTGGCAAGGGAGACCGCGCGCCGGCGTCGCTCATCTCTCTCCCTCGTCACTGACCTGCTGCGGCGGCGTCCGGCGCAGCAGACTGTAGGTCACGGGAACGAAGAACAATGTGTAGAACGTGGCGACCATCAGGCCGCCGATCACAGCCCGTCCGAGCGGCGCGTTCTGCTCGCCCCCCTCGCCCAGGCCTAGGCTCATCGGGAGCATGCCGAGCAACATCGCCAGCGCCGTCATGAGCACCGGGCGAAGCCGGGTCCGGCCCGCGACCAGCGCGGCCGAACGCGCGTCGTGACCGCCGAAGTCCGGATGACGCTGCTCGTTGGCGAACGTGATCATCAGGATGCTGTTCGAGGTCGCCACTCCGATAGCCATGATGCACCCCATCAGCGCGGGCACACTGATGGTCGTCCGGGTGATGAACAGGGCCCAGAGGATTCCCGCCAGGGCCCCCGGAAGTGCCATCAGGATGATGAGCGGGTCCAGCCACGACTGGAAGTTGACCACCATGAGGAAATAGACGAGGAGGACGGCGAAGCAGATCCCCAGTCCCATCTGGAAGAACGACTGGTTCATGCTCTGGACCTGTCCCCGGACGACGATCGAGCTGGCCTTGGCGATCTGCCCCTTGTACTTCGCGATGATCCGGTTGACCTCGCTCGAGACGGAGCCCAGGTCGGTGTCCTGGACGCTGGCATACACGTCGAATACCGGCTGGACATTGTAGTGGTTGAGCGACAGGGGGGTGATCGTCCGGGAAAAGTCGGCCAGGTTGCTCAGCAGCTGGGGCGACGATTGGCCCGCGATGGCGATCGGGGTGCGATGCAGCTCGTCGAGCGAGGCCACCCGGTACTGGGGCGTCTGGACGACGACCTGGTAGCTCACGCCGTTCTTGTAATTGAGCCAGAAATTGGTCGTGGTCGCCCCGCTGCCCGTCAGTGAGATCAACAGGCTGTTGGCGACGTCCCGCTGCGTCAGGCCGGCCTGCTGGGCCAGAGTCCGGTCAGTATCGACCATGATGCGCGGCGCGTCCAGAATCTGCTGCACGTGCACGTCCACCGCACCGGGGACGCCCCGGAGCTCGTTGGCGATCTGCTGGGCCACGTGGAAGTTCGTGTCCGATTCCTGCAGGGGACCCGTGACCTGTATGTCGATCGGGGCGGGCAGGCCGAAGTTGAGGATCTGGCTCACGATGTCGGCCGGCTGGGCGAAGAACGAGAGATCCGGGAACCGGCGCGGCAGCTCGTCGCGGAGCCTCTTCAGGTAGCCGGCGGTCGGGTGGTGCTTCGCGTTCAGCGCCACCAGGATCTCGCCATCGCTCGTCCCGACCGTGACGCTGTCGCTGAGCGCCAGATTGATGGCGTTCGGCACGCCGATGTTGTCGATGATCACGTTGAGCTCGCTGGCGGGGATGACCTGACGGATATAGTCCTCGACCTGCTGGAAGTAGACTTCCGTCTGCTCGATCCGTGTCCCCGGCGGGGTCGTGACGTGGAGCCGGAGCTGTCCGGCATCGACGGTCGGGAAGAAGTCCCGGCCGACGAACGGGTACAGGCAGAGCGAGGCGATCGCGAAGGCCAGGAACACCGCGATCAGTACGCGCGTGTGGGTCAGCCCCCAGTCGAGCATCCCCTCGTAGGCGAAGGTGAGCTTGTGGAAGCCTGCCTCGAAGGAGTCGGACATCCGTCGGAAGAGTGACCGCCGGACCGGATGCCCGGCCCCTGGTGGACGGCCGCCCTCCGGTTCGTGGCCGGCGTCGCGGCCTCGCCGCGCCCGCGCCTCGGGCGCCAGCAGGTACAGCACCATGGTCGGGACGAGCGTCCGCGAGAGCAGATAGCTGGCGAGCATGGCGAAGACGACGGACATCGCCAGCGGCGCGAACAGCGCTCCGCCCACCCCGCCGAGGAACATGATCGGCACGAACACAATGCAGATCGACAGGGTCGCGACGAACGCGGGCGTCGCCACCTCCGCCGCCCCGTCGAGGATGGCTTGCCTCAGGGGCTTGCCCAGGTCCATCTGGCGGTGATTGTTCTCGATCTCGACCGTGGCGTCGTCCACCAGGATGCCCACCGCCAGCGCCATCCCGCCCAGCGTCATCACGTTGAGCGATTGGTGCAGGACGTTGAGCGCGATGATGGAGGTCAGGATCGACAGGGGGATCGACGTGACCACGATCAGGGTGCTCCGCCAGGACCCCAAGAACATCAGGATCATGAGCGCGGTCAGGCAGCCGGCGATTGCCCCCTCGTGGAGGACCCCGGTGATCGCCGCCCGCACGAAGATGCTCTGGTCGAACAGGAAGTCGACCTTGAGACTCGGCGGCAGGCCAGCTAGGATCTTGGGCATCAGCACGCGCGCCTGCGCCACGACCGTCAGCGTGGAGGCGCTCCCATTGCTCAGGATCGGCAGCAGGGCGGAGTGGCGCCCGTCGCGCCGCACCAGATTCGTCTGGGGTTGGAACCCGTCGTGGACGAACGCGACGTCCCCGACGTACACCATGGCCCCGTTCACGTAGCGGATGGGGATCTTGTTCAGGTCGTTCAGGATCACCGGGCTGCTGTTGGTCGCGACGTCGTACTCGCGCGTCCCCATCTTCGAGGTGCCGGCGGGCAGGATGATGTTCTGGGTGAGGATCGCGTTGCTGACGTCCTGCGGTGACAGCCCCCGCGCGTAGAGCGCGTCGGGGTCGATGTCGACGTTCACGACACGGACCTTGCCGCCGTAGGGCAGGGGAACGGAGGCGCCCTGGATGGTGACGAGCTGGGTGCGGATGAAGCTGTTGCCCAGGTCGTTGAGCTCCTGCTCGGGCAGGACGTCGCTGCTCAAGCTCGCCAGCAGCACCGGGACGCTGGCGGCGTTGTACTGGATGATGAGCGGCGGAAAGATGCCCGGCGGCAGAATCCGCACGATCTGCTGCGCCTGGGCATTCACCTGGGCGATGGCCGCCGCTATCGGCACATCGGGGTGGAAGAAGAGCCGCGTGACGGCCGTGCCGCGGAGCGACACGGATTCGATGTGCTCGATCCCGTTCACGGTGGTGGTGAACGCCCGCTCGCTCACGTTGACGATCCGATTCTGCATCTCGGTCGGGGACAGCCCGGAGTAGTTCCAGATGACGGTCACGACCGGGATGTTGATGCCGGGGAAGATGTCCACGGTCATGGTCGCGATGGACACGATGCCGAGGACTCCGATCAGCAGGGCGAGGACGACGAACGTGTATGGCCGGCGAAGGGCGAGTCGGACGATCCACATGGCGTGCGGCGCCTACATGTTTTCAGCCGGGCCACGCCCGTCGCCGGTGTAGAAACCGCCCGTGGGGGCAAGGCTCAGCCCGAGCCGCGCAATGCCCCCCAGCGCCGTGCCCGTGAAGGCACCTGCGGATAGGTCGAAGGAAGCCCGTCGCCACGGAACCATGCCGCACACTCCGTTAGGAGAGAATCGACAGGCAATCGACGCTGAGGCGCGACGCCAGGATCAAGCTTTCCGCAAGAATACGCAAGAACGTCGCCAGGCGAAAGGCCCAGCTCAAGCCCCCTTTGTCTCTGCCTCGTCAGTGGCCAATCGCCACGCCGATCAGCTTACCGACGCCGAACGTGAGCGCGGCCGCCGCCAGGCCAAGCAGGAGCTGACGGCCCCCCGACCGCCACACCGGCGCCCCTGTAAACAGCGTTATCGCACCGCCAATCGAGAAGAGGGCCACCGCACTGATGACGACGCTCGCCACCACCGCGATGCTCCCGTGGGCAACCACAAACGGAAGGATTGGCACCACGGCCCCCATGGCGAACAGAACGAACGAGGTGACCGCCGCTTCCCACGCCGAGCCGCCGAGTTGTTTCGGGTCGATGCCAAGCTCTTCGCGGGCCAGTGCGTCAAGTGCGCTCGCTCGGTCGCCCAGCATGTGCCTGGCCATCGTCTCCGCCTCGCTGGGACTCAGCCCCTTGGCCTCGTAGATCAACTTCAGCTCCTCGCCTTCGCCCTCGGGATCTTCGGTGAGCTCACTGGATTCGATCCGGATCTCGCGTTGCGCGAGCTCGCGTGAGCTCGTCACCGATACCCACTCGCCCAGCGCCATCGAGCACGAACCCGCCAGGAGACCGGCCAAGCCAGTGACGAGAAGACCGTGGCTATCGACCGAGGCGCCGGCCATCCCCATGACCAGGCTGAGATTCGAGCACAGCCCATCGTTGGCGCCCAGCACCGCCGCCCGCAGGGCATTCCCGCCCACCGATCGATGCCGGCCCTCCAGTCGACCCAGGAAACTGCCCTCGAGACCGCGAGGCTGGGTCGCTACGAGCTGTTTGAGCACCTTGGCATGCCATCGCTCCTGGGCCGGCATCCGGGTACCCGTGGTTTCGGGCTCTTTCACGTAAACGTTCTGGTCCACCTCCTCCTTCGCGGCAATGGTGGCGAGGACCAGCTCCGGCCCGAATCGCCGCGCGATCGCTCCGAGTACTCGGCTTCGCCAGGATGGTCGCCGGGGCGGGACTGACGCCCCCGCCTTCCGCAATCGATCCTCCCAAAACGCGATGTGGGCCTCCTCCATCTCCGCCAGGTTGGAGTAGACTCTCACGAGGCGGGGATCCGTTTCACTGGCCGCCATCGCGCGATACTCCGTCGCACTGTCGACTTCGTCCTGCCAGTTTTCGAGGTATCGGCGAGTCTCGTCAGGGTCGCGCATTAGTCACTCTCTCCCCAGATCAGCAACCTTCTTTACTCATCAGTACTCACCCGGGACAAGGGCGCGCGGCTTTGGCCGGGGTGGCTTCGGGCCGAACGCCCTCGCCGTGTCGCGCTGTGGCCGCTTCGTCCGGGAGAGCTCTCGCTGGCGCGCCAGCTCCCTGATTCCCAGTTCCTTGTAGTCCGCACTTGTCAACGACGCGAGGAATGCTACGAGGTCATCGATATCTCCCTCCGCGAGGGCGAGGGGCTGAATGTCCTCGTCGAGATAGGGATTCTGCAAGCCATCACCCTTGTTGTAGTGGTCACTCACATCCCACAGCGTCTCTTGCGAGCCGTCGTGAAAGTACGGTCCGGTCACCAGCACGTTGCGCAAGTTCGGTGTCTTGAACGCCGCAATATCGAGCTCTCTCTTCGTGATGAGAAAGCGGCCAAGCGCGGACATGTCCGTCTGAATGGCGGCGCGATCGACGGCCGCCGTATCACCCGAGCGGACGAGCTGCTCGGCCTGGCTGGCCAGCGCGACGACGTTGTGTCGAATGATGCCGATCCCGATGTTGTGAAAGTCGTTGTCCGTGAAGTTGGTGACGTCCCGCTTGTCCTCCGATAACGCATGGCACTTGTTGCAGCGGCCACGCGTGTTGAAGATCTCCCAGCCGCGCTTGGCCGCGTCATCAATCGCCCTCCTGTCGCCGGCGACGAAGCGATCGAAAGGAGAATCAAACGAGAGTTGCGTTCGTTCGTAGGACGCGAGGGCGCGCACGAGGTCGGGGCCGTTGGGCGGGCGCCCGAACACGCGCCGGAAGGCCTGCTGGTATTCCCCGATGGTCGCGATCCGGGCCACGGCCGCATTCAGGCTCGGCTGGCCCATTTCGACCGGATTGACGATCGGCAGCGCCGCCTGCTCCTCGAGTGTCTTCACCCGGCCGTCCCAGAACTGGGTCTTGTTGTACATCGCGTTCAGAATGGTCGGCGCGTTGCGCTGCCCGGCGCGGCCCTGGATCCCGATCGAGGTGGGCCTCCCGTCGGTGAACGCGCGTACGGGATCGTGGCAAGTACTGCAAGCCACGGTCCCGTCAGCCGACAACCGGCCATCGAAGAACAGTTTCTCGCCGAGGCTGATCTTCTCGGTGGTCTGCGGGTTGTCCGGCGGTATCGCCGACCGGGTCGCGTCCTCGGAGGCGCCCACCTGATTGAGCGCCTTGGGCCGGGCTAGCGGACCTGCCTCGGGAATGGGTCGCGGCTTCACGGCGGCCGACCCAAGCGTCAGCGTCCTAGTACCCACTACGACCACGACAAGTATCACGGCAATCGGGGCGCTCGTGAGAAGCAACGAGAGACCCCAACGCGGCATATGAATCGAAGGCTGCTTCACCCACCTCATTGTGGCCGGAGGTCGAACAACTCGGACACGTTGCGCGCGCAGCTGGGACCACGCTCGCGCAACACGGCCGCGCAGCGATCGAACACGGTGCGTACGATGGCAACCGAGAGGGCCTCGATGGCCGCGCGCGTCTCCCCGGAGGCCGCCCCGGGCCGCCCGAGCGCCCTGGTCATCTCGCCCTCGTGGATGGCCTCGAGCTTCTGCCAGAGCATGTCGAGGACGGTGGCGGCCGAACCCATGAGCGGGTCCTCGCAGTCTCCGACGGGCCGCCCGACGTCGGTCGTCATTGTCGTGGGTGCCGAAGCTACCATGATGCCATCAGCCTTGACGCTCGCTCTTGCGGAAGCGGACCGGCCACAGGGCCATGCGGTCCAGGAGCCGGTCCCGAACGATCAACGTGTGGAACAGCACGGCGCTGAGGTGGGCGAGAAATGTCGCAAAGAGGAGGAACGCAAGAATCGTGTGCGCCTTGCGCAATCCCGCGTAGAGCATCGGGTGGGCGGGGAGAATCGGCGGCAGATGCATCGAGCCGAACATGACGATCGGATAGTGCCCCGCCGACAACATGCCCCAGCCCACCAGCGGCAGGACGAACATGAGGGTATAGAGCAGCTTCTCGGATGATGACGCGGCCAACTGTTCCCAGCGGGACATGGTCGGAGGAAACGGCGGCAGCGTGGTGAACCACCGATTGGTCAGCCGGATGGCCGCCAGAATCAAAATCGAGATGCCGAGCGGCCGATGGATGGCAATGAGCCGGTGGTAGTCGCCCAACGAGGCCACCATCGACACGCCGATGAACAGCATGGTCAGCAGCATCGCGGCCATCAACCAGTGCAGGATGCGCGACAAGAGGGCGAATCGCGTGCGAGGCTCCGTGGACATGCTTACCTTCCCGCTTCCGCGGTGGAAATCGCGCTGGGTTCCTTGCGTTCGCCTTCGCGGCGCGTGAACGACTGCGAATAGGCGGCCGAGCGTGCGCTCAGTAGTGGATCGCCCGACGCGGCCATCCCGTCCGGCAGAACAAGCGGATCGAAATTGATGTCACGCGCAGGACTGGTGTCCTCGCTCTCGACGTGGTCGATCGTCAACGTCCCTACGTCGATCTGCCGCCGGTCGGGTGGCCACGGAATCCTCGCGTCCTTGGTCGGGTCTCCCGGCTGGCCTACCGTGACGATCAGGCGCCACTGGAGCGGGCGGCGATGAATGCTCGCAATCAATGCATCGAACAGGTAGTTCTTGTCGCCAATTCCGGGGTCTGCCGTGCCGATCGGCTCGAACGGCTGGAGCGGCACCATTGACCAACGAACCGGCAACACCGCGCCTCGGGCGGAGATGAAAAGGAAGGCGTTCAAGCCATTGTATGTGCTGTTGTCGAACCCGGACGATACTGGATGGTTGCGGATCAATTGCATGGCCCTTGCGGTTTCCGGGTGGCCGGCCAGAAAAGCATTCATGCGCGCTGGATCGGGTTTGCCCGTGGCCGGATCCGAGGCCGACGCCAGCAACTCATCGTGAAATGCTTGAGCGGTGCTCACAGGAAAAACGGGGATGTTGATCATGGCCGTACGCCACTCTTCGCCGTCCGGCAGCTTGAACAAGATTGCCAGGCTGCGCACGGTATGGGGTGCGTCGGCTACATAGGGCTGCCCTCCCGAGAGCGCGAACCGCCCGATCACCGGCACCCGACGAGCAGGGAAGACCGCTGCCCGGGACAGTTCAACCCCGCGACCGTTGCTCTCGAAGTAGCCGGTCACGCACACGCCTTTGGCATGATTCCGCCGAAACCCTGGGTACAGCCCGTTCACTTTTTGAAAGGTATCTATCATCGAAGCGGGCGACAGGAGGCGCGGCGAGAGCCAGCCGCCCGCATAGGCGAACAACCCTACAATTCCGGCGAGCACGACGCCGATCGCTGCCAACCGTGCGAGAGCACTCCCTCGCGACAATCTAGTCGTCACTGTGTTCCCTCCCGGGCTAGCACGGCCAACGGGACGGCGATGCCGACCGCGATCGCCGACAGTGTGAGCGCACAGCTGAGGCCGAGCGCGAGCGTTTGCGTCACGAGGGCAGGGGCGGCGGAAGCGCCGCCACTCACGATCTTCAAGGCGCCGATGACGGCCTGAAAGGCGAAGGCACCCGGCACCATGGCGACCACGCCAGGGAAGGCGAAAGCGACGGCAGGAACGCGGAAATACCGGGCGAACGCCTGGGCGAGAAGGCCGGCCACCAGCGCGCCGATCAAGGTGCCGCTCACCAGACCGAGTCCCAGGTGCACGAAGAGGCTTCGAGTAGCGTGGCTCGCCAGCCCGCAGACCACGCAAGCCCAGGTGATGCCTCCGGGCACGTTGAAGAGGAAGACGTAGCCCAGGGCCGCCAGCGCGGAGAAGAATGCGTCCTCGGGGACCGAGACGAACCGGCCGGGCCCGTCCTCCGTGATCTCGGCACCCGTCAAGACCGTGGCGAAGAACAAGCCGAACGCGATCGCCAGGGTGATCACGCCGCCAAGTCCCAGGCGGGCGATGCCGATGGTCATGTGGTTCTTGATCATGTCCTGAATGCCGTTGACGAGGGGGACTCCCGGCACGATGATCATCCCCGGGGCCACCAGGCACAAGGCGGGTGTGCTGCTGAACCCGGCCAGCGCAGCCATCCCGCCCACGAGACCGCTGACGAGGGCGCCGGCAAAGGCGCCGATGAAGAGGTTGACCCTGCGCAGGCCCAGCTCCTGGCGCAGCCACGTCCCGGCCGCGCCGGCCAGCCACGCGAACGCGAAGGCCGGCCAGTCCCCGCCGAACAGCCGGCTAAGGCTGGCCGCGGTCAGTGCCAGCGCGACGAGGACGACCCAGCGCCCGTAGACAGGCGGCCGACGCTCGATATCCTCAAGCTCCGCGCGCGCCTCCGCCAACGACCGCTGCCCCGCTTCTACCTCTCCGATGAGGCGGTTGACGGCCGCCACCGCCGCCAGGTTGACGTTCATGCTCGGGACGCGGTTGCTGACCTTGGTGCGGAATTGCCCGCCCGCCACGGCGGTAAGAAGGAGCGCCTCGTAGGTCACCAGGAGATGGACCTCACAGCCGAACGCCGCCGCAAAGCGAGTCACGGCCCTCTGCACCTGGGCGGTGTCCGAGCCGTTTTGAAAGAGCAGGCGGCCAACGCTCAGGGCGAGGTGGGCCACTTCTTCAACCGGGGCCGCTCCCGCGGTCGCCGGGCCGAAATGTGTCACGCCCTGTCTCTGGAAACGGCACGCTCCTTGTGGCTCGCGACGTACGGCTTGACCATCTTTGCCGGATCGACGACCCGGTCGAACTCCTCCTCGTTCACGAAACCCAGCTGTAGGGCGGCCGCCTTCAGCGTGAGGTCGTGGTCCATCGCGTAGTGGGCGATCTTCGATGCCTTGTCGTAGCCGATGACCGGCGCCAACGCCGTCACGAGCATGAGCGACCGGTCCACGTACTCACTGATCTTCTTGAGGTTGGGCTTCGTCCCCTCGACCAGAAACTTGCGGAAGTTGGTGCACCCGTCCGTCAGGAGCGTGATCGAATGCGTGAGATTGAAGATCATCAGCGGCTTGTAGACGTTCATCTCGAGATAGCCGCCGGCCCCGCCGAAGCCGACCGCCGCGTCGTGGGCCATCACCTGCACCGCGATCATCGTCAGCGCCTCGGCCTGGGTCGGGTTCACCTTGCCCGGCATGATCGAGGAGCCCGGCTCGTTTTCCGGGATCAGCAGCTCGGCGAAGCCGGCCCGCGGGCCGCAGGAGAGCAGGCGGATGTCGTTGCCGATCTTGTAGAGCGACACCGCCAGCGTGCGCAGCGTGCCGGAGAGCTGCACGAGAGCATCGTGGGCGCCCTGCACCGTGAACTTGTTCGGCGCGCTGAGGAACGGCAGACCGGTGAGCTGGGCAATCTTGGCCACGCCCGCCTCCCCGAACCCGGCGGACGAATTGATGCCGGTGCCCACCGCCGTGCCGCCCAGGGCGAGGCGGTAGACACCCTTCAGGGCGTCCGCGATGCGCTCGAGATCGTCCTCGAGCACGCCCACGTAGCCGGACCATTCCTGTCCGAGCGTGAGGGGCGTGGCGTCCTGCATGTGTGTCCGGCCGATCTTGACGATATCCTTCCACGCCTCGGCCTTGGCGGCGATGGCGGCGGCCAGGGCCGTCACCGCGGGGATGAGTCGCTGCGTCACATTGACCGCCGCCGCGATGTACATGGCGGAGGGGAACGTGTCGTTCGACGACTGCGCCATGTTGACGTGGTCGTTGGGATGGACCGGCGTCTTGCTCCCGAGCGGGGTGCCGGCGATCTGACAGCAGCGGTTGGAGATCACCTCGTTGACGTTCATGTTGAACTGGGTCCCGCTGCCCGTCATCCACACGTGCAGGGGAAACATGTCGCGATGTTGGCCGGCGAGGATCTCGTCACAGACCTGAACGATGAGCGCGTGACGCTGATCGTCGAGCCGCTGGGCGGCATGGTTGGCGTGGGCGGCCGCTTTCTTCAGGATCGCGTACGCGCTGATCATCTCGCGCGGGATGAGATCCGTACCGATACTGAAGTGCTCGAGCGACCGCTGCGTCTGCGCCCCCCATAGTTTGTCGCTGGGAACATCGACCGGACCGAGACTGTCGTGCTCGACACGCGTCGTCGTCATGGCCTGACTATCGCCCCCAAGCTAGCGAAAGAGGTTGGTCTTCGCGAGATCAATGATCTCGTCGCCGCGGCCACTGAGAACCGCTTTGATCATGAACAGGCCAAATCCCGTGACCTGCTCCAGGTTGATCGACGGCGGCATGGCAAGCTCTCTCCGGTGCACGAGCACTTCGACCAGAGCGGGGCCGTCATGCTCGAGCGCCTGCGCGATCATCGGCCGGACGTGTTCCGGTCGCGTGGCGGTCAGCCCCAGGAGGCCGGCCGCCTCGGCGATCTTGGCGAAATCGGGGTTGGCGAGGTCTGTTCCGAAATCGAGAATGCCCGTCGCCTTCATTTCGAGCTCGACGAAGGCGAGGGCGTCGTTTCTGAAGACAATCACTTTCACGGGCAGCCGGAGCTGCCGGAGGGAGAGCAGATCGCCGAGGAGCATGGCGAGCCCGCCATCGCCGGACAGCGAGACGACTTGACGGTCCGGATGACTGACCTGCGCCCCGATGGCCTGGGGCAGCGCGTTGGCCATGGAGCCATGGTTGAAAGAGCCGAGGAGCCGTCGCTTGCCGTTCATGGTCAGATAGCGGGCCGCCCAGATGGTGGGGGTGCCCACGTCGCAGGAGAAGATCGCGTTCTCCACCGCCAGCTCGTCGATCACGCGGGCCACGTACTGGGGATGGCTCCCCTCGCGGCCGGGTTCGTCGATAGCCAGCTCGTCGAGGCTCTTCCGCGCCTTCAGGTAGTGCGTCCGGGCCGCCTTCAGGTGGGCGTCGTCGCGGTGCTGCTGGAGCTTGGGCAGGAGCGCGCGGAGGGTCGTCTTCGTGTCCCCGACCAGACCGATATCCACCTTCGTCCGCCGGGCAAGCTGCTCACCACGGAGGTCGATCTGCACCACGGTCGCCCCGTCGGGATAGAACTGCTGGTAGGGAAAGTCCGTGCCGATCATCAGGAGCAGGTCGCAGTCCTTCATGGCGTGATAGCCGGAAGAAAAGCCGAGCAGACCGGTCATCCCCACGTCGAACGGATTGTCGTACTCGATGAACTCCTTGCCGCGGAGCGCGTGCACAATCGGGGCGTTCAGTCGTCGCGCAAGCTCGATCAGCTCCGCGTGCGCCCCCGCACAACCCGCTCCGCCGAGGATCGTGATCCGAGAGGCGTCATCGAGGAGCTTCGCCAACGCCGCGATCTCATCCTCGGACGGACACACGAGCGGGCTCGGCTCGGGAAATTGCAAGCGCGACAGTCCCTCGCCGGCCTCGCGTAGGGCGACATCGCCGGGGATGACGATGACCGCTACCCCGCGGCGCGACACGGCCGTCTGCATCGCGATCTCGAGGACGCGCGGGATCTGCTCGGGCTGCGACACCATCTCGCAGTAGTCGCTGCACTGGGCGAAAAGGTGCTCAGGGCGGGTTTCCTGGAAATAGCCGCTCCCGATCTCGGAGCTCGGGACCTGGGCCGCGATGGCGAGGACGGGCACCCGGCTCCGGTGGCAGTCGTAGAGTCCGTTGATCAAGTGCAGATTGCCCGGACCGCAACTCCCGGCGCAGACCGCCAAGCGGCCCGTGAGGTGTGCCTCGGCGCCCGCGGCAAACGCCGCCGTCTCCTCGTGCCTCACGTGAACCCATTGGAGGCGGTCCTGCCTTCGAATGGAGTCGGTGATGCCGTTGAGCGAGTCGCCGGAGACGCCGTACATTCTCTCCACGCCCCGGGCAGCAAGGGTGTCAACGAGCAGGTCCGCCACGGTCATCTTTGCCATGAGATCCTCCTAAGCTGATTCCGCTTCCCTCCTTCGACGCCAGCTGCGGCTCCCGCGCGCCGCGCGGCTTCCCTTTTCCGCAAGAACGCGATAGTAGTGGTCGAAACCGCAGCCCCTCGAGATCCTGAGCAGTCGAACGGGAATGGTCCATCTCCGACTCCGGCCCGCGGCGATCGCCTGTGTCGGATTCTTGCGGAAACTCGTGGCGGGTACGGCACATCTCCTCGAAAACGCCATCTCAGAGAGGAGACTCGGTTGATGGCGGGCTCAATCGGATCGTCGAAACTCGGAACATGGTCACGCCCGACATGGCGGCAGACCGGAGGGGCACACGATGAGCACGGTAAGCGCCACCAAGGAACCGGATGTCGTCCTCGTTGGAGCAGGCATCATGAGCGCCACCCTGGCGGTCCTTCTGAAGGAGCTCGACCCGGCTCTCCGCCTCGAGGTATTCGAGAGCCTCGACGGTCCCGCCGAGGAGAGCTCCGGCGCCTGGAATAACGCGGGCACCGGCCATGCCGCGATGTGCGAGCTGAACTACACGCCGGAGCGCGCGGACGGAAGCATCGACATCTCCAAAGCTCTGGACGTCAATGTGGAATTCGACCTGTCGCGGCAGCTGTGGGCGCATCTCGTGAAGAAGGGGGTGATGGCACCCCAATCGTTCATCCATGCGGTTCCCCACATGAGCTTTGTCCGCGGCTCGGAGAACGTGGCATTTCTCAAGAAGCGTTACGAGGCGCTGACGCGCCATCATTGCTACCGGGGAATGGAGTACACGGCGGATACGCAGGAGCTCCGCGAGTGGGTCCCCCTCGTGATGGAGGGTCGAGCCGCGGGAGAGCCGGTCGCGGCAACGCGCATGGTCACCGGCGCGGATGTCGACTATGGCGCGCTCACCCGCAACCTGCTCGGCTATCTCCAGAGCCTCGAGGGCGTCACCGTTCACTACTCACATCGCGTGCGCCACCTCCGCCGCGTGCCAGGGGGGCGGTGGCGCGTGGAGGCGGAGGCTCGGGATGGGGGCCCGCGCCGATCGACCACGGCCAAGTTCGTGTTCCTGGGAGCCGGGGGCGGAGCTTTACCGCTGCTGCAGAAGTCCGGGATTCCGGAGGGACGGGGCTACGCCGGATTTCCGGTCAGCGGCATCTGGCTGCGCTGCGACGACCCCCAGGTGAGCAAGCGGCATCACGCGAAGGTCTACGGCAAGGCATCCGTCGGTTCTCCGCCGATGTCGGTCCCCCACCTCGACACGCGGGTCATCGATGGACGGCGCTCAATCCTGTTCGGCCCCTATGCCGGGTTTTCCACAAAATTCCTCAAGCACGGCTCGCTGCTCGACCTGTTCCGGTCCGTCAAATGGAACAATATCGGGCCCTTGCTGGCGGTCGCGCGGGACAACTTCGATCTGACCAAGTATCTCGTCGGCCAGGTGCTCCAATCCTCGGCGCATCGGTTCGCCACGCTCCGGGAGTTCTATCCGCTCGCCCGCCGGGAGGAGTGGCAGCTGGAAGTAGCGGGGCAGCGAGTGCAAATCATCAAAAGAGACTCCCGGCACGGCGGGATCCTGGAATTCGGAACGGAACTGGTCGAGGCGGCGGACAAATCCCTGGTCGCGCTGCTCGGAGCCTCGCCCGGCGCATCGACGGCGGTCTGGATCATGCTCAGGGTTCTCGAAGGGTGCTTCGCCGACGAGCTGAACTCGGAGAGCTGGAAAACCAAGCTCAAGGACATGATTCCGTCTTATGGGGAGTCGCTCCTGGACAACGCTGAGCTGTGCAGGCGAGTACGCTCCGAGACCGCGGCGGTACTGCATCTGGAGAATGTCTGAGCGGCGCACGCCGACGTGGCGGCATGGTGGCCGGCCTCCCCATGGTCGCCCGCCTGCCCGATCTTGCTGGTGCTGGGCCCTGGTGGCCGCGCGGTTCTGAACGCAGGCAGCGGCTCACCCAGCCTTCGGCACGAAGGAGTCGCGCGCTCCAGGTTTGAGGACTACATAGGCGCGGCGCCACGGCGCGTCATCGATCAGCCGCCACTTGTGACCACTACCGGTATCGTCGGTAGCCACCAATACGTCACCGGCTCGCATGACGAACGTCTCACCGTCGCGAGTCGTGAACTCCAGGGTTCCCGACAGAGTGATCACATATTGGGCCTCGGGCGCGTCATGCCAGCCGAGTGAGGAGTGGGGCGGCGTGTCTTTGAAGTGGATCGCGACGACGTCGGTTCGCTGGTGTTCATCGAGAGTGCCCTCAACGACGTGGGATCCCCCGTCCGTCCCGGTATAGAGCTTGAATGCATGCAGCATGGGTTTGACTCCTTTCGGGTTCGGGTGACTGGGTCAGATGGTTTCGTACTCTCGCAGGGTGAGCCGGCTTTCCAACGCGTAGCGGGCGATCTCGTCCTTGCGCAGGAACGTCACCCCGGGTCGGCCTTTGGCGTAGCGCAGGAACTCATCCCAGGCCCGTACCATCTGCGGCGAGCCGCTGATGCGGTCATGCGCGCTGACCAACATCATGCGGCGGCGATGGCCGGCCTCTTCGAATTGCATGGAAACGGAGAGCACCAGTCGAATGCCGTCCGGCCAGAAATCTTTGGTCATGGTCTCGTTCGTCATTCTCGAACCTCCTCACTGAGCAATTTGGATGGCATCATTTTCCCCCCGCGGTTTTCGGCCGCCCTTTGAAGACCCGGAACAAATAGGCCAGCGACGGGAAGAGCACGAGCGCCCCCGCGGCCAGGGCCCAGAGGACCAGGGTCAGGGTGAGCGTGGGGGCCGCTGCCTCAGTGATGGTGAGCACGGGCGGGACGACGTATGGGTACTGGGCGAGCGCCCAGCCCCACAGGATCAGCGAGACCTGGGCGGCGGCGGCCACGCGCGCGAGGTGATAGCGCCGGGTCCAGAGCGCGCCAATCGCGGTCACCGCCGCCACCCCGGTGGCGATGTGGAGCGGCAACGCCCAGGCAGACTCGCTGAGACCGCGGCCGACGAGCGGAGCGCTCGGCAAGGCGAGGGCCAGCGTGCCGGCCGCGGCCACCAAGACCGCGGCGGCGGCGGCGAGCGCCCGGCGCCGGAAATCTTCCTGGAGCGCGATGTCGTGCGCTTCCACGGTCAGGTAGACGCTGGCGAGAAAGGCGAAGAGGGTCAGCGCCAGCACCCCTACCCCGAAGCAGAACGGTGTGAGCCAGGGGGCGATGAATCCGGCATAGAAGCCCGTCTTGCCCGCCCGCGGCACCGCGCCCGACGCCAGGGAGCCGAGGCACACTCCGAGAAACACCGGGGTCAATGTGCTGGCGATGGCGAAGACGCGCCCCCAGCGGAGCGCCATCGCGCTGTCGGGGCCATGATGCACCCGGAAGGTGAACGCGGAGCCGCGGAGCACGATCCCGATGAGCATGAGGGTCAGCGGGATGTGGAGGGTGGTGGCGAGCTCGGCGAAGGCCGGAGGGAAGCACGTGAACAGGAGGACGATGACCAGGATCAGCCAGACGTGATTCGCCTCCCAGATCGGCCCGATGGCCTCCGCGATGAGGGCTCGCTGGGCTGCGCGCCGGCGGCCAGAGGCGAGAAGATCCCACACCCCGCCACCAAAATCGGCGCCGGCCAGGAGCACATAGCCGTTCAGCGCGACCAGGATCAGTCCGGCCAGCACGTTGGGAATGGTGAAGAGGGTCGTCATCCGACTTCCCCGGATCGCACGCCGACCGGCATGGCGACCTCCGCGGTGGTGGGGCTCCTGAGGACCTGCTGGTAGAGGAGCCAGGCGGCGACGACGCCGAGGAAGCAATACAGCAGGGTGAAGGTGACGAAGGGGATGACCAACCCAGGCATGGGCGTCACCGCCTCAGCCGTCCGGAGCACGCCCTGGATGACCCACGGTTGTCGGCCCACCTCCGTCACAACCCACCCGGCCTCGACACAGATGAAACCCATCGGCGCCGCGGCCACGAGGGCGCGGAGAAGCCAGCGGTGGCCGACGAGTTCGCGCTGTTGGGCGATGAGCGCTAGGGCCCAGGCCGCGACCAGCGCCATGAAGCTGCCGAGCCCCACCATGATCTGGAAGCCGAGGTGCACGGGCAACACCGGCGGCCAGTTCTCTCGCGGGAAGGACTCGAGCCCCTTGACCTCTGCGCTCGGGTCGTGAAAGGCGAGCAAGGACAGCCCCCGCGGGATCTCGAGCGCGAACCTCGTCTCCCCTGCCGCTTCGTCCGGCCACCCGCCAATTCGGAGCGGGGCTCCGGTCTCAGTTCTGAACTGCCCTTCCAGAGCCGCGAGCTTCACCGGCTGCCACTGCGCAACGTGTCGGGCGCTCACATCACCCGAGAGTGGGAGGAGCAGTGCCGCCGGAGCGCCCACCCAGAGCGCCACCAGGAGGGCGCGCCGGTGGAATCCGTTTCCGGGCCCGCGCAAGAGTCGCAACGCATGGATCCCCGCAACGGCAAAGCCCGTGGCGGC
>WNFS01000758.1_pt1 | contig 30159 bp, 17 predicted proteins | sample 5400141 | NCBI WGS metagenome assembly WNFS01 (sample SAMN13153358, study PRJNA577476) | soil metagenome | isolation source: 60 cm saprolite under Madrone tree | place: USA:California | collected 2016-06-14
CCTCAAGGGATCGAAACACCCGCGGCTCCTCTGCGCGCGCCGAGATTCCGGACGCGAGCGTCAGAAACGTAACTCTGAGCGGAATTTCGGTCAAATCGCCCGATCAACGGTTCGTGTGATCGAACTCTGATCCTGGTTAGGCGTTCTTCGACTGCACAGCTGAGGCGCAGTCAAGATTTGGTCAAGTGATCGTTTGCGCTGAAACGGACTGCGTGACTTGCCCCAGTTTGCGAATGCATCTATCTTGCGCCGAAATGTGGAGGCAGAGGTGTCAAATGAAACCAGCCGACAATGCGATCCTGACTATCAGGCAGACTTCGCAGGGTGTTTCGGGACCCATTTCAACCGAACCATTTATCAACGCAAAGCAAGCATCTGGGCTGCTGCACTTGAGCGCGAAGACTCTGCTGAGGTTCGCTCGACAGGGAATCGTTCCAGCTCATCCCTTAACGGGGAGGACCCGCAAGCAATGGCGCTTCTTGGAGTCCGAGCTTTACGCCTGGGCTCACGAACGCGTAAATTTAGTGGCGAGCGACCCGTGCCTAAGTTCAAGGAGGAAATGAATGCAGGCACGATATCAGAATGGCTGTCTCAGGACGATCACACGCAAAGACGGAATTGAACGCTGGCAATTCCGCTGGCGTTCAAGGAACCCGGACGGTAGCTTGCGACCCTGCAAGAAAACCATCGGCCCCGTCAGCGAGTATCCCTTGAGAAGCAAGAAGCTGCAGGATCTGTTGCTTAGCCTGCGAATGACCATTAACACAGAGGCCTCGACCAAGCTGAATTCCATGACGATGTCAGCTCTGGTCGAGCATTACCAACAAGTCGAGCTTGCCGAACCGGAAGACGAGGAGTCAGGCAGAGCTCATTCCACCCGAACCAGGCTCAAGTGGGTGCTCAATCGTTGGGTCATCGCGCGCTGGGGTAAGGTGGACATCAACGCAGTAAAGCCGGTCGCGGTTGAACAGTGGCTCAAGACGCTCTCGAAGGGAGGCAGCGAAGACAGGGAACGTTTGGCCCGCGGCAACAGAGCTAAAATCAGGAACGCAATGAGCGCTCTCTACAATCACGCAATACGCTGGCAGTTCACTGATACAAACCCGATTACGGGACCGGTGAAGGGTTCGGGCGTGCGCGTAAGCGCCAAGAGGATGTCCATTCCCGACATTCTCACCGTGGAGGAGATGCAGAAGATGATTTCTGCCGTTCGTCTGCGGGAGCGAGTCTTGATTTTCCTCGACATGGTCACGGGACTGCGCCGCGGCGAGTTGGCAGGCTTGAAATGGGGAGACATCGACTTTTTGAACCTGCAAATCGACGTACGCCGATCGGTGGTGGACCAGCACGTTGGGAGGTGTAAGACAGAGATCTCCCAAAAACCGGTTCCCATCGACGAATACATTGCCGCTGACCTGCTCGAATGGTACCGGCACACTCCTTACCATGCCCTCACCGACTGGGTTTTCTCGACCGATTGCAACCGGGCTGGTGAGAAGCGCGGCAAGCAACCGCTTTGGTTGTGCAAAGTGATGGGCTATCACATCCAGCCGATTGCAAGAAAGCTCGGCATCCAGAAACGCATCGGGTGGCATACCTTCCGCCGCACCTACTCAAGCATCCTCAAAGACAACGGCGAGGATGTGAAGGTGGTGCAGGAGCTATTGCGCCACGCCTCGACCAAGATGACATTGGATGTCTACGCGCAGGCGCTGACGCCGGCCAAGCGGGCGGCGCAGAGCAAAATCGTGCAGATGATCCGGGGAGGGACTCAGTGTACCGCGAGTGTACCGCGAACCACGGCGACTCGGATCTAAGTCATTGAAAAGGCTTGGCGTCCCCGACGGGATTTGAACCCGTGTTACCGCCGTGAAAGGGCGATGTCCTAGGCCGGGCTAGACGACGGGGACTAGAAGACAGGTGAGGTCTTTGGGCGAACACTTGATACTAACAAGCCGATCTTCGCCATGTCAAAGATTCGCAAGTGACGCGCCTTCGCCGGCGGACTCGCTGCTCAATGCTTTGCGAGACAAGTCCGAGGACATCGGGATCTGGTCGGGTTCAATCGTTCAAACCTACCAAGACGATTTACAATTGCTACCAGGGAGTCACCTTGGCGCCTACCGAGGACACTGTGGCAGATCCGCTTTATCTCGGCTTGTGGTTTCCAAGCTTCAGTGAACAGGACATGATGGCGCACGCACTGTCGGTTCTGCGGCAGTTTCCGTTTTCCATGCAGCGGCCGGGCGTCACCTATCTCGCTGTGCATCCCGTATCGTGGAATGAACCGACGATTCTTGAGCGAAGATTCAATCCCGGCGCGCCCCCGGAGGATGCCGTCGCCGCTTCTTCCGATCTGCTTCACGAGGATTACGCCTATGTGTTCGACGCTGATTGGGACCTCTGGACGCTTGAACCGGTCAGCAGACAGTGGGGGTTGGCTCCCAATCACGTGCGAATGATTGTCCAGGGGCCAGAGTTTGACGAACGCGCGTCGGAGACTACGGGACAGATCGAATTCGAGTTCGGACTTGACACACCGTTTTTACAAGAACAACTCGAACTGGATTCTGAAGCGGAAAGTCGCGTGCGCGCGAATGTGCACAAGCTGGTGGACTTCACCAACAAGATTGAGAAGAACGCGTACGCCAACGGTCGGCTGTTGTGGTCGGATTCGGAAGACAACCTCGCCCAGAAGCTGATCGCACGCCTGCAAAAAGTCCAATAAACAAAAGGCACGAACTCTGCCGGGATCCCGTGTCCCGCGCAGTCGTTCATGCCTTTCAGTGTTCGCTGCGCGGCGCTACTTTGTCCGGCCGCCCTCTACCTTCAATTGGTCCGTCGCAGCAGCTTGCGCCGCAGCCAACCGTGCGGTCAGCACACGGAACGGAGAGCACGACACGTAGTTCAGTCCAACCTGGTGGCAGAATTCCACCGATGACGGCTCACCACCGTGCTCACCGCAGATTCCGATCTTGAGGTCGGGACGCGTCTTCCGTCCGCGCTCGGTCGCCATTTTCACCAGCTGGCCGACACCTTCGCGATCCAGGGCCGCAAACGGATCCTGCTTCAGGATGCCCTCTTCCAGGTATGTGGGCAGGATCTTGTTCACGTCGTCGCGCGAGAAGCCGAACGTGGTCTGCGTAAGATCATTGGTGCCGAAGGAGAAGAACTGCGCCTCCTTGGCGATCTCATCGGCAACCAGCGCAGCGCGCGGCAACTCGATCATCGTGCCCACCAGGTAGTCGACCTTCCGACCTTTCTCCTTGAATACCTCGGCCGCAACGCGGTTCACGATCGCCGCCTGGTTCGCCATTTCCTTTAGCGTAGCGGTGAGCGGAATCATTACCTCGGGAAGCACCTTCACCCCGTCCTTGGCCACAGCCACCGCCGCCTCGAAGATCGCGCGCGCCTGCATCTCGGTGATCTCTGGATAGGTAATACCCAGGCGGCAACCACGGTGTCCGAGCATGGGATTGAACTCGTGCAACTCTTCCACGCGACGCAGCAGCGTGGGGATCACTTTCTTCAGATCACCTGCCCCCCCGGCTCCGAAGCGCTTGTACTTGTCGACCATGCCTTTCTTTTCTTTCGCACTTGCATGCGGCAGGATCGCTATGTCGACCATCAGGTCCTCACGCCTCGGCAGGAATTCATGCAGCGGTGGATCGAGAGTTCGAATCGTGACGGCATATCCGTCCATCGCCTTGAAAACTCCGACGAAGTCGGCGCGCTGCATGGGCAACAGCTTCTTCAGCGCGGTGCGACGGTCTTTTTCGTTGTCGGCTAAAATCATGGCCTGCATGTGCGGAATGCGGTCTTCTGCGAAGAACATATGTTCCGTGCGGCAAAGTCCGATTCCTTCCGCGCCGAACGCGCGCGCCTGGATAGCGTCACGCGGAATGTCCGCATTCGCCCGTACCTTGAGCTTGCGGAATGGATCGGCCCAGCTCATGAACTTGTGCAATTCCTTATCGTCAGACGAAGGTGGCAAGGTATTCAGTCTGCCCTTGATCACGCGCCCGCTGGTTCCGTCGAGTGAAATCCAATCTCCAGCCTTGAACACCTGGCCCTTGACGCGCATCTCGCCCGCTTTCTCATTGACTTCGATGTCGCCGGCGCCCGCCACACAGCACTTTCCCATGCCGCGCGTGACGACTGCCGCATGGCTGGTCATCCCCCCGCGCGAGGTCAGGATGCCGGACGCCACCTCCATGCCGTGGATGTCTTCGGGAGTAGTTTCGGCGCGCACAAGTATGACTGATGCCTTTTTGCCGAGACCCGCTTTCTCGACTGCCTCATCGGCCGTGAAGACGATCTGCCCGACCGCGGCACCTGGAGATGCCGGCAGTCCTTTAGCCAGCACCTCGACCTTCACGCCCTTCTCGTCGAGTCGCGGAACTAGGAAGTCGTACAGCTGATTGGGCTCAACCCGGAAGATGGCTTCTTCCTTGGTGATCAAACCTTCCTCCACCATCTGCAGGGCCACACGCACCGCAGCCAAGCCAGTCCGCTTGCCATTGCGCGTTTGCAGCATGTAAAGCTTGCCATCCTGAATGGTGAACTCGAAGTCCTGCATGTCCTTGTAGTGCGTCTCCAGGCGCGTCGTGATTGAACGCAGCTGGTTGTAGACCTCAGGCATGATCTTTTCGAGTTCGAGGATATGCACCGGCGTGCGCACGCCCGAGACCACATCTTCACCTTGCGCATTCAGCAGAAACTCGCCATAGAACTCTTTCGTGCCAATCGCGGGATTTCGTGTGAAGCCCACGCCCGTGCCGCTGGTCTCGCCCAGGTTCCCGAACACCATGGCCTGCACATTCACCGCTGTCCCAAGGTCATCGGAAATGTTGTTGATGCGGCGATAGTGCCTGGCGCGATCGTTCTGCCATGAGCGGAATACCGCATCGCGCGCCATCACCAGCTGTTCGTGCGCATTCTGGGGAAACTCGCGCTTGGCATGCTTCTTCACCACTTTCTTGTACTCCTCGATCACTTCCTTCAGCGCTTTGGCGTCAAGGTCGGTGTCGAGCTTGGCTTTCTTCTGCTTTTTCTTGGCGTCGAACCCTTCCTCGAATTCGGACTTTTCGATGTCCAGGACAACGTTGCCAAACATCTGGATCAGGCGTCGGTAGGAATCGTATGCGAAGCGCGGACTGTTCGACCTCTTGGCCAGAGCCTCAACGCTCTGATCGTTCAACCCCAGGTTCAGGATGGTATCCATCATGCCTGGCATCGAGAACTTCGCACCCGAACGCACGCTCACGAGCAACGGATTCTCGCCTTGGCCAAGCTTCTGCCCCTGCAACGTCTCCAACTGCCGGAGCGCCGCTTCCATCTGACGATCGACTTCTTTCGAAACTGCATTGTGACGCATGTATTCGCGGCAGGCCTCGGTCTGAATGGTGAATCCAGGAGGCACCGGCAGCCCGGCATTGGTCATCCCGGCCAGACCGGCTCCTTTGCCGCCGAGCACGTCCTTCATCTTTCCGTTGCCATCGGCCTTGCCACCGCCGAAGGAGTACACATACTTCACTTCGTTCTTGGGGCTGGTGGTCACTTCCACTTCGTTTTCGGGGAGAGTTGTCGTCGCCATAATGAGTCCTTTACTGTTTCGAGGGTTCTTTGGGTTCCTTACCTTCGGTCACGATCTCGGAGAAGTCGGCGATCGTGGTGAATTCCTTAACCAGCGTCTGCAGCAGGGCGAGGCGGTTCGCGCGCAACTGTCCGTCTTCGACCATCACCATCACCTTGTCGAAGAACCTGTCGATCGTGGGACGCAGTTTTGCGATTTCGAGCAGCGCCTCTTCATACTTGCGCTTCGTACGGAGTCTGTGCACTCGCTCGGCGGTGTGTGGAACCAGCGCGGCCAACTCTTGCTCCGCGTCTTCCCGTAGTGCCGGGGCGTCCACAGCGGCAGCCACTTCCTTGCCCGCGTCGCTTGCCTGCCGCAGGATGTTTTTCATCCGCTTGAACGCCACAGAAATCGACTCGAAGTCGGGGGATGGTCGCACCTTCGCAACCGCTGCGGCGCGGGCCGAAGCATCCACTACATCCTCGGCATCCGCCGCCAGAACTGCATTCACCACGTCGTAAGCGTAGCCGTGCACGTCCCGCAAGTAAAATTCAACGCGCTCCTGGAAGAACAACCGGGTGGTTTCGTCGAACTTCGCATCGCCCGAGAACTTCCTCTCCGCGTCCGACCCCTGGTAGCGCGACCGCGCGTCCCTCATCAGGTCGCCCAGCCGAAAGGGAAGCTTGTGTTCGGCGATGGTCTTCACGATCGCGTTCGCCTGGCGCCGCAAGCCGAATGGATCCTTCGACCCGCTGGGAATCAGCCCCAGCGCGAACATGCCCGCGATGCTGTCGGCCTTGTCGGCAATCGATAGCACCGCGCCTTCCATGGTGCGTGGCACCGAATCGTCCATCGACTCGGGCTTGTAATGATCGTAGATCGCGATCGAAATCTCCTGCCGCACGTCGTTGTTCAGATGCTCATCCAGCACCTGCACGCGCGCGTAAAGGCCACCCACAATGCCCTGCAGTTCGGTGAATTCCTTGACCAGCTCGGTCGTCAGATCCGTCTTTGCCAGACACGCCGCCTTGTGTACTATGCCCGGACGAATCGCCAGCCCGCTCTGCTTGACGATTTCCGACAGCCAGCTCGCCAGCCGCTGCATGCGCAACGTCTTCTCGTAGTAGCTGCCAAGGTCCTTCTGAAACGTGACATGCTTGAGCAGTTCCGTGCGCTCGCGCAGAGACTGCTTCTGGTCGGTTTGCCAGAAGAAGCGGGCATCGTTGAAGCGTGCCCGCAGTACGCGTTCGTTGCCGTGCTGGATGGTGCCGTCGCGATCGCCGTCGGTGTTCAACACGGCCAGAAAATGTGGCGCCAGCTTTCCGTTCGCGTCTTCCACGGCGAAATATTTCTGGTGGTCGCGCATGACGGTGACCAGCACTTCTTCCGGAAGTTCCAGGAACTGCTTATCGAAATTGCCCAGGATCGCCGACGGATACTCAGTGAGATTCACAACCGTGTCGAGAAGGTCCTTATCTTCGCGCCAGCGGGTCCCTGGTACCGTGCGTATGGCCGCATCCAGCGCTTTGCAAATCTGTTGCTCGCGTTCCGCGCGGCTGAGAACCTTGGCTTCAGCCAGAGCTTTCATGTAGGCGGCCCCCGCCTGCGGAATCGAGACGCTGCGGTCGGCCAGAATCCGGTGCCCGCGGGAAGCGTTCCCGGCCCGGATCCCGTCAAGCTCCAGCGGAATCACTTCTCCGTCGAGCATGGCCACGATCCAGCGTACCGGACGCACGAACCGCTCGCCCGGCTTGCGCCAGTACATATTTTTTGGCCAATAGATAGAGTTGATTTCCCTCGGCAGAAGCTCTGCCAGAATCGCGCTCGCGGGGCGCCCCCTTTTCGTAACCCTGGCAGACAGGTACTCGCCCTTGGGAGTCGTGGCTTTCTCCAATTGGGAGACGTTGACCCCAGCTTTCTTCGCGAAGGCGTGTGCGGCGGGAGTAGGTCGGCCGTCTTGGTAGGCGATGGCTAGCGAAGGCCCGTTCATCTGCTCTGTGACGTCAGGTTGTGCGGAGGGGATGCCGGAGGCGAGCACCGCCAGCCGCCGTGGCGTTTCAAAATGAGCGAGCGCGTGTTGCGGCGCCAGGCGCTCCCGCTCCAGTAACCTGGAAACTTTTTCGCGCAGTTCTTTTGCGCCGGCGTCAATCATCCTTGCCGGGACTTCTTCACAGCCGATCTCGAGCAGAAAGTCTGGCATCAGGCACTCTGTATATCTTCCCAGAATTGCTGAATCATGAATGCTAGCGATGTCACACGTGCGGACGCCGCTTGTGGCCGCGAATACCCTAGGACACAGGCGCGGTCTCCTTCTGTTTCCTAGCCTTCGGCGCCCCCGACCTTGTCTGGCCGGCTGCAGGTTCTTCCTCGGCGGATTTTTCGCACTCGCCCGATTGTTGCTCCAAATACGCTCTGGCAATGCCCACGGCCAGTGCGCGCACCCGCGCAATCACGCCCACGCGCTCGGTCACAGAAATCGCTCCGCGGGCATCCAGAATATTAAAAAGGTGCGAGCACTTCAGGCAAAGATCGTAAGCACCCAGCAGGGGAAACCGCTTTTTATCGACCACCGATCCATTCGTTTCTGTCTTGGTCTGCCGTGAGAGTGCAGCGTACCGGTCAATCAGCGCCCGGCACTCCGATTCATACAATTCGAAGTGCTTCCACGTCTTTTCGACGTCCGCGGCCTCAAAGTTGTACACCGAAAACTGCACCTCATCGGCGAGCCGGACGTCTCCGTAGGTGGTCACCGCCCCGGTCTCGGGATCGCGGGCCCACACAATGTCATAAATCGAATCGACATCCTGCAGGAACGCGGCGATGCGCTCGAGCCCATACGTCAGTTCCGCGGAGATCGGCAGCAGGTCAATCCCCCCGCACTGCTGGAAGTAGGTGAACTGGGTGATCTCCAGGCCGTCGAGCATCACCTGCCATCCGATCCCCCACGCGCCCAGTGTCGGCGACTCCCAGTTGTCTTCCTCGAACTTGATGTCGTGCTGCCGAAGGTCAATCCCGATCGCGCCCAGCGACTCGAGATACAGCTCCTGCACATTCTCCGGCGGCGGCTTCAGAATGACCTGCAACTGCGTGTGCTTGAACAGCCGGTTCGGATTCTCCCCGTAGCGCCCGTCCGCCGGGCGCCGCGACGGCTGCAGATACGCCACCTTGTAAGGTCGTGGTCCCAGCACACGCAGAAAGGTCTCCGGCGCCATGGTCCCCGCGCCCACTTCGACGTCATAAGGCTGCTGCAGCACGCAGCCGCGCTGCGCCCAGAAAGTCTGGAGCTTCAGGATAAGTTCCTGGAAGGTCGGCGGATTGGGGGTCTTAGTCAGGATCGCTTCCTATCGGGGCAGCGCGAATTCGCTCGGCTCGTGTTCCCTAAAATGTTGATCGCCCCGGTAATACTTCACACTTCCTCACCGGCAAGCATTAAAGTCTCGCTCAGCGAGCGACTCCTCGACGTCTTTAAGTCCGCCGTCATGGCCATCGAAGATCCTTACCTTTATCGAACAGTCGGTGTTCGCAGACGCCTGTACTCAACATCTGTGGCCGGAACCAAAGTTCGCCGGTGTGCCGCGGGTTCTCGAAACACCCGTTTTTACGGTCCATGTATTACGCGGCGGAACGAAACTCGATGCTCCCTCCCAGATCGCGCGTGTCTTCGGGTCCTTTCGCAGTACCGCCCTTCCTGAAACGGTGGCTCGCTCGGAACCCTCGGATGCCCGGACGCCCTCCTACTCGACGACGACCAGAAAGTCACCAGATCCAATAGCGCGAAGACTGTCGTCAGAGGGCGCCCGCACTTCATGACCCTTCTCCTGTGGGAATCCGCAGACCAAAGTTGCTAGCTGCTCACTTTCTCCAGCATCCCGGCCGTCACCAATTTCCTCTCAATATGCCGTTCGAGCGTTTGCATCAGAAACTTCCGCAGATCGGAGGCCTTCGCCTTCGGCCATTCCGTTGCTGAAAAACTCTCCACCGGCGCTCGAAACATCTGTTTGGCAATCGCTCTCGACTCTGCCGACATTTCCGACGATGCCAGCCGCTTGTCCTCCGGGCACATCAACCCATCGGCCAGCGCATGAAAGTACGCTCGGCTGCCGTTCAGCGCCCGACCGCAGGCCGTGCACTCGGAAAAGTCCGGCAAAAAACCCACCAGCCGCGTCAGCCAAAGCTCGAAATAAGTGACCGGCATCCAGATGTCCGGCCCCCGCAGTCGGCTCAGCACCGAGAGGGTCAGCCGGAAGACCGCGTCGTTTGCCTCCCGATCCGGCAGCAATTCGTCGAGCAACTCCGCGACGTGTGCCAGCGCGACGGCCCGCGGGTAGCTCACTTCGTCGGCCAGCGGCGACTCGATCACTTCACAGGCATCCAGTCGCGCCAGCTCCTGGCGCTCGCGATCCTCGTAGAAGGCCCGGACAAATGTCAGCGGTTCGAGCGCTCCGCCAAACCGCTTGCGTGACTTTTTCGCGGAGCGCGCCACGCCGCGCACTTTGCCTTCGTTCCGCGTGAAAAAGGTGACCAGCAGATCGGCCTCGCGCAACGGGTAGGTGCGCAGGACGACTGCCTCCGACTCCTTCAGTGCCATGGGAGCCCAGCAGGTAATCTCTGATTGTAATGGAAGCAGGCACCAGACGTCAGCCAGAGCCAGCTTTCGGCCGTCAGCTCCCGGCTGTCAGTTCTTCGCGCCACCCCGGTGCCTGGCCCGGAGAGCCCCGCGATCTCCTCGCAATTGAGGTCGCAAATTGCGACCTCAAAAGCAAAGGAGCATGCCCCATCTCGGACATGCACCCCTGCTACAAATCTCCAAGTGTCCAACAGACGGCTGATACCTGAAGGCTGGGAGCCGCCTTACCGCCCGAAATACTTTGCGTTGCGCTCGGTAAATGCGCTCCACTTTTCCGGAAGATCATCCAGCGCGAAGATCGCCGAAACCGGGCAAACCGGCACGCAAGCACCGCAGTCAATGCACTCTACTGGATCGATATAGAGCATCTCCTCGGTCGCGTGCTTCGGGTCGTCCTTCTTCGGGTGGATACAATCCACCGGGCACGCGTCCACGCAAGCCGTGTCCTTTGTCCCGATGCAAGGTTCTGCGATCACGTATGTCATGTTGTCTGTCTCTCCTGACGCGGTCTGCGGCTCTTAAAAGAACCACAGATTTTAGCAAGAATCGCAGCCACGGTACAGCGCAGAACGCCCGGATACGCCCGGATGCGCCCTCGCACGCCGACTCGCCAGTTCCTGCGCTTTAGCCGGCAAGCCGCCAGCGGGCGGTAGCCCGGCTACCGGCGGCTTCCGGCGAGTTCCCGCGCCTGGCTGGGCTGGTACTCTACGATGTGGCCCGCCACGGCGCTCGCGGCCACCGTCAAAGGACTCGCCAGGTACATCTGTCCTGGCCCGCTGCGCCCGGGAAAGTTTCGGTTTTGGGCGCTGATGACGACCTGCTCCGGCCGGGTCGAAACCCCCGGCCCGGCATTGATGCAGGCACCGCAGCTCGGCTCAATCACCCGCGCACCCGCTCTCTGGAAGATCTCCAGGTAGCCCTTCCGCAGGCAGTAGTCCCGGGTCTCCTGCGATCCGAACTGGATAAAGAACTCGACCGACCGTGCGACCCGCTTTCCATGCTTGAGGGCGTCGGCGAGTACCTCGGCGTACATGTCCATATCTTCATTCTTGCCGGCGGTGCAGGTGCCGCCGTAGGCCAGCTCGACCGGCACCGGCGTGGTGAGATCTCGAATGTACTTTCCGTTTCCCGGGTCGCCCGGCGTGGCCACCATCGGGGAGATCTCTGAGGCATCCAGTTCAATCACCTGCGTGTACTCCGCGTCGGGGTCGCTCTGAAGGCCCCGAATCATCGCCTCGGCCTGGCTGCGATTCATCCCGCGCCGCTCGACCAGGAAATCCACGACCTTGCCGTCTGGAGCGACAATTCCAGTAAACCCGCCAATCTCGGCAGCCATATTGGTCATGGTGGCGCGCTCGTCGACGCTGAGTGCTTCTACCGCCTCGCCGGCATATTCCATCACCCTGGCCAATGCCTTCCCGCTACGCACGTAGTCGAGGCTCAGAATCTTCAGGATGAAATCCTTCGCGGTCGCATTCGGCTGTTTCTGACCGCGGATCACAATCTTGACTGACTCCGGGACTTTGACCCGAACGTCCCTGGTGATCCAGCTATTGAAGACGTCCGTGGTGCCGATCCCGAAGGCCACGCACCCGATCGCACCCACATGCGGCGTGTGAGAGTCCGATCCCACATTGACCTGTCCCGGCAGCGCGTAGGATTCAAGCATCACCGAGTGGCAGATGCCTTCTGAGCCCTTCCGGTCCTTCAATTCGCCGTGCAGCTTGATCCCCTGGGCCTCTGCGAAGTCTTCCTGCTTCAGCTTCAGCTGTGTCGCCAGGTCGAGCAACCCGATCTTTTTCTTTTCCTCGGAAATTACCTCGTCCAGGAAGGTGAGGTGATCGCGGAAGAACCGGATGCTCGAAGCGTCATTCACCGGCACGTCTTTTCCCACGTAATGCTCGTAAAAGATCGCCGCCATGGGCGTGACGTACTCGTGGCTGAAGCGCAGATCGACGCACGTGAATCCGGTGTCTCCCGGCTTCACCGCGTCCACTCCGACCTTTCCTTCCTCGGTCACCATGTGCTTTGCGAAGATTTTCTCCGCCACCGTCATGGGCCTCTTGCCGGTGTTGATCGCCGGCACAAACACCTTCTTCTGCATTCGGGCTACGTTGAAGGGAAACAACCCCCCGTACTCGATGACCTGCCGGGTGATGTGATCCTCACCAGCGGTGAACTCGCCGAGTGCAATCTCGTCACCGGCCCGAATCTTGTCGATCAACGAGAAGTCGGTCGACGTTAGCAGCCCCAGGTTCTGGCAATTCTGTCTGTAAATACGCTCGATGTTCTCGGCGATCACCACCTGGATTCCGGCCGCCATCTCCGCGTAAGGCGACTGCTCGCGGCTCGAACCCTTCCCGCGCCGCTTCCCACTCACCGAGCAGACGAAGCCGCCCTTCTTGACGTCGGCCCGCCCAATCGGGAGAACGCTCCCACACCTCAGCCCCATGTACGGAATCTCGCCCAGCGTCTGGTCAAAGTAGAAGCAGTAGTGTGCCGGGGTGATTTCGTCAGTGGAAATGTCGTCGCGCAGCTTCGGGTTGTTTGCTGGATTCTTCGTGTCCCACGGCAGGTCTCGCCCTGCCAGTTGCCGCCTGATGAGTTCGGGATCTTCGGTGAGAAAAAGGATTCGTCCCGAAAAGCGCACCTTGTCGGGACGCTTCGCGATTTCGCGTTCGAGCAATGACTGAATCACAGTAAGACCTGCGAACCGATGATCTCGGGAAAGCTGTGAATGGTAGGATCCCGGCTTACGACTCATACATATTTTACGCTTGTCGGGCCGTGCCGGGTGGTTTGCCTGCCCGTGGTCCCCGTGGTCCACAACTGGCCGCACAAATCCCCCAGCGTCATACCGAAGCGAAGGACCTATATCGTTGATTCGCCGAGCACACGGCTTTGCCCGACAAATACTTTTTTCAGCGCGCTTTTCAACCGTCTACGGGTGCATTTGCGAGTGGTCATACTTCTCGCCGGCCGGGATCTCAACCGTCAACTGGTTCTCCCTGGGCGGCAGTGGACAGGTCGCATAAGGGGTCAAAGAGCACGGAGGGTTGTAGGCGCGGTTGAAATCCAAAATCAGTCTGCCGTCGCTCACGGCGCCGGTGTCCAGAAAGCGGCCCGCCGGATAGGTGTCGGTCTTCCGAGTCGGGTCGCTAAAGATGATGAACAGCCCCCGAGCCGCGTCGCCTCCCACCGCGTGCAACCGCACCTCCCGGCCCGCCAGGGTGAAGCGTGCCTCCCCGACCACTGGCGTCGTTGTCACGTCGCCCAGAACGTTCGGTACCTGCACTGTTTCCCTGCCGTCCGAAGGCACCCACGTCGCTGTGATGCGATAGGTCGTGCTCAGAGGATAAAACGTCGGGCCCGGATATTTCTCGACTGCGGGACTCCGCAGGTCCTTGACCCGGATGCCCACCCGGTTCCCACGCTGAATGACGTGCATGCGCAGGCGGCCCAACTCCAGCTCCGTGGGATGTCCGGACACGTCCGGATCGAGTTTGCCTGCGGGCACGGGCTGATCTCCGATCAATCCGGTCACCCCGGGAAGGAAGCTCACCGTAACATCGGTCCCCTGCCGTTGAAAGGTACCGGCGTGTGCCGGCACGGTCCCGCCCGGCAAGACCACCGCATTCCCAGTGTCAGAGCCGAAGGTGCTCTCACCCGGCTTCAGCCAGAACAGTCCCACCAGCGTGAGCCAGTTTTGCTTGCGGTCTGCAACCAGGTCCGCTTTCCACTTCTCGAACGACTGCCGGTAGCTCTGATCAAAGGCTGGATCGCGCGGGGCCTGAGCGGACGCAAGAATAGCCGCCCCGTTCCAGGCGAACAGCACGACCAAGACATAGCGAGGAAAACGATCAGATACCATCTGAACACCACCCGAGCCACCACAGTGATCCCACGACAATCACCCTAGCGAGTCCTACTTCCGGTATTGCCGCGGGTCCGGCAGGGGCTCCAGCCCATGGCCCGCAAAGATCTCATCAAACTCGTGCAGAAGGTGTGCATGGATCAAGCCATTCGAGGCCACGACGTCCCGGTCGGCGATCTCAAGCGCCTGTCCGTGAAACCCGGTCACCTTGCCGCCGGCTTCTTCGACGATGAGGATTCCGGCCGCCGTATCCCAGGCATTCAGATTGAACTCCCAGAACCCGTCGAACCTTCCACTGGCGACATTCGCCAGGTCCAGGGCGGCCGACCCTGCGCGCCGCACCCCGTGGGTGCGCAACGTCAGCTGGTGATAGAAATAAATGTTGGGATTCTTGTGCCGCTTGTGACTGGGGAATCCGGTCGCCACCAGACACTGGGACAGGTTCGCCGTCTTCGAGACCTCGAGCCGCTGCCCATTCAGGACAGCGCCCTTGCCGCGTTCTGCGGCGAATAGTTCGTCACGCGTTGGATCATAGAGAACCGCCGCTTTGCGCTTCCCGCGAAACGCCAGCCCCAGCGAAACGCAGAACACCGGGAACCCGTGAGCGAAATTGGTGGTCCCGTCCAGCGGATCGACATACCACCGGTAGTCGCCACCGGTCTCAATCCGAGCGCCCTCTTCCCCGATCACTTCATGATCCGGCCAGTTGGCACGAATCCGCTCCAGAATCAGTTTCTCCGAAGACCGGTCCGCTTCGGTCACCAGGTCAGCATCGCCCTTGTACTCGATCTGGACGCGCCGCCGGAAAAAATCCATCAGCAGCCCGCCCGCCTCGCGGGCAATCTCCGCCATGCGCGGCACAAACTCGAACTCGACGCTCGAAGAAGCGACTTCCGGCGATGAATCGGTCTTCACGAAGACAAAAACTCCTTTTCCCGGGATAACATCTCGAACATGTTCGGAATGAAGTCAGTGCGCAGCGGCCACCTGCGTTGGCTACTTGCGTTTCCCAGGATCTTCCGCGATGTACATGATGTCGTGCTTGAAGATGAACAAGTTGGGCGCGCCTTCGCGCGTCAGGCGGACCATGTTCTTGTCGTAGTATTCGATCCAGCCACGCACCACTTCTCCATCGGTCATCTTGATGGCGACCGGCTTCTGCTTTTCCCCAAGAAGCTTCAGGTAGTTGGCTTCCTCGTGGGTTTCGTCAGGAGGCGGAGTCTTGCCGCCCCGTCGGGCGGCCCCTTGGGGACCTGCATTGAAAGGCATAGGAATCATTTTACACGGTCACTCGAGTTCGCCGAATCGCTCGCGCAACAGACTGATCGCGCCGGAGAAAAGCCGCCAGTTGCAAGGCCAGCGGCTCGATTCGGTGGAAATCTGGGAGCGCTAGAACGTGACCCTCACCCCAAACTCCATCTGGCGAGGCGCGCCGTAGTTGTAAACGCCCGACCCTTGTCCGATTCGCAGGACATCGCGCGAATTGCCCGACGGTGTGCCGTTCGCCGATCCCGCTCCGCCGGTCGACGGCTGCCCGGGTCCGGGGAAGTAATATGTCAGCTGCCCGGAAACCGGCTGGAAGTTCGAGAAGTTGAACAGGTTAAAGAAACGCACGCTCGGCTCGATGTTGAAGCGCTCGCCCAGCTTGAATGGCCAGGTGACCGCCGTATCGAACGATTTGAAGATCGGGTTGCTGAACTGTCCCATCGGAGGCACCACGATGAACGGGGTCGTTCCCCGTAGTGTCGCCAGTTGCGGTCGTGAAAAAAGACCAGCCGTTACCAGCGCCTGCCCCGCCGGCGTCAGCGAGCCCGCCTGGGTGCTGTTGTAGGTATTGATGGCGCTTGCCAGATCGCCGCTGGAGATAGCGCTGAACGATTTCGGTCCCCGGAAGGGAAACTGATCGCCCGGAGTGCCGTCTCCCGTGAAATCGGTCCGGAAGATTTCACCGGGCGTCGCTTGCGGATTGCCCGAGTTCACCAGCATGGAAGGCAACAGAGGCGCGGGTGAAGCATAGCGCCCAATGAATGACAGGCGGCCGCCCCAGCGTGACTGAAGCATCCAACCCACCGTCAACTGGTGCCGGCGATCCAGCGCCGACGGCCCTTTGTAGAAGCCCGGGTTGCGCGAATCGTAGGCCATCGTGCTCCCGGACGGACTGTCGCCCCCGTTGGAGATAAACTTCGAGAGCGTATACGACACCAGCACATCCCCGCTGCGGAAAATGAAGAAATCGTGCACGTAGCTCTGCTTCAACGATGCCTGCAGTCCGTTGTAGACGCTTTGCCCTGCCGAGGTCTGGAAATTTCCCTGCCCCACCAGCGCGTTCGTGCCCGGGAAGGCCGCCCCGAAATCCCGCGGATCGGTTCCGGAGGGAACCTGCACTCCCTCGGTCGCCGGAAGTCCTCCGAGAAAAGCCACGCCCGAGTCCAGACCATTCGCGGCAAAATCATTGATGTTCGCGTTGGGCGCCGCCGAGATGTAGCACGAAATGGCGTTTTGTGAGATGGCCCCCGCCGAAAGGGGCACGCTCGGAAGGCAGCCCGGAGCGCGCTGCGCGATGGTATGCGTGATTGCATTCAGCGCGGCTGTATAGTCCCCGTTGCCGTTCTTGTACAGGTAGTTTCCGTCCCCGACGTGGTTGCTGTCGACGACGATACCGAAACGCTCGCTCACATTGCGCACAAAGTCAGCCGTGAAGGTACCGCCACCCCAGACTTCGCGCTGAAATCCGAGATTCATCTGGTAGGAACGCGGGGTCTGGTAGTTGGGCGCAAACGCCGCCAGGCCATTGACCGGAAGGCTCAGCGAGAGCGTGTTGCCTACGAAGTTCGGATTCCCCGTCGTTCCCGCTGCCGCCACGGCTGCCTGGTAGGCAGTCTGCAGATGCGCGATCGCACCACCGACGGTCCCCACCGGCTGTCCGCATACTTGCGTTGCCAGGTCCAGTCCGTCGATGGTGCGCACTGCCGTCGGAAGCCCGTTGGCGTTCGGGAAGTACACAGCGGTGGTTCCGGCCGCCGATCCCGGCGCGCAGGAAAGCGCGTTGGTGGCGGAATAGAGGCCAGCGCTCAGCCGCGCGGGCCGGTCCAGGCGCACGTTGCTCAGCAGCGACGTGTCGTAGAACACACCCACGCCACCCCGGACAACCGTCCGGCCGTTGTGGAACGGATCCCAGGCAAATCCGAATTGCGGCGCGAAGTTGTAGTTCGGCTGCGTCACCGCCAGTCCTCGCCCAGGAAGATTCGAGAACTGCGCAAGCAGGGGATTGGCCCCGGTGCAAGGCACGAAGACGCTGGGGACTCCGGGGTTCGCGGCAGAGCACGGAATCCGCGCCAGATCCGTGTCCAAGCGCTCCGTGTCGCGTACGTAGTGAACACCCAAGCTGAGGGTCAGGTTTTGACGCAAGCGGAACGCATCGCCCACGTAGCCCTGCAGCCGGATGTCGGACTGTGCACCATGGGGAAAACCAAATCCGGAGTGCTCGGTCGAAAACCGTTGCCCGTTGCTGAGGCTGGCAAACAGCACCGGGTAGTCCAGCGGATTCGGATCGATCCCGTTGACCAGCGCCGTGCTCACCTGGGGCGCGAGCCCGTAAGGAGTCTCGTAGCCTCCAGTACGGATCCAATTCACGCTGCCGCCAAAATGGAAGGTGTGGGGTCGATGGGTTCGAATCACGTCATAGCGGCCTTCCAGATTCCTCTGATCGGTCTCCTGCGGAGCAAAAGGGCTCTGCCCGAACTGCACCCGCCCTCCGGCGAGATCGCCAAAACGAACGTTCACCGGAAGCGACACACCCAGAGGGTTAAGGCCCCTGGTCGCATCCTGCAAGGAATTGTGGTAGTCGAGAATTCCGAAGCGCAGGCTGTGCACATATTCGCCGCTCGTCAGATCGAGGCCCAACGTATGGGAGGGGGACGTATCGTGGTTCTGGTAGACCGAGTAGTCGTCCCCAAAATCATCCACTGCCCGGTTGAAGTTATAGGCGAAGCGGTAGAACGCATGGGTGGTCTTGGAGAACTGCCAGTCCAGTTTCCCTGTCCCTGAGGTGTTGCGGAAGGGCGTCGAATACGATCCGGTCAGCGCCTGAAACGGCGAGGGCATCACCACCGCCCGATGGGCGTCCTGGTGAACGTACTCCCCACCCAGGAAGAAAAACGCTTTCTCCCGGATTAACGCCCCGCCCACCCTGCCGCCGAAGTCTTCGCGCTGAAACTTCAAATTCTGCCCACCGGGAGCCTTGGCAAAAAGCGCGCTGTTGTCGCGAAATAGGCCGTACACGTCGGCGTGCAGGTTGTTCGTCCCGGAAGCTGTCGTCATGCTCACCGCGCCCGAGGAGGTCGGACCGGTCGCAACATTCAAGGCCGCGCGGCTCACCACCACCTCCTCGACGCTGCTCCGGGCAACGTTCTGCGTGACATCGCCCCTGGTCTCATCGCTGATATCGATGCCGTCCAGCCTGTACCGGGACGCCTGCCCGCTGACCTTGTCGATCGAAACGCCCAGGTTGCCGGTTTTCGTCGGGTCCAGCGACCGTCCATCCTGGATCAGGATCCCCGGCTGAAATTGCTGGGTGTTCAGCACGTCGCGGCCGTCTATGGGGAACTCCTCCAGCTCGCCAGGAGAGATTTTGCCCTGCAGGGTAGCCGGTCCGGGATCGATCGGCACCAGCTTTCGATCGCCATTCGTGGTCTGGCCATCGCGAACCATCAGAGTGAAGCGGTTGATGCGGTAGTTGGGGGTCTCAATCCGGACCGAGTACGCGCCCTTCACCAATGGACCCGAATCATACTTGCCGGCGGCGTCGGTCGTAAGAGCGGCTTGGGTGCCGGTGGCTTTGGAGTCAATCACCACCTGTGCGCCTGCCACCGGCGCTCCCGACGGATCGACGACCACGCCCTGGATCGAGCCCCGGGGCAGGTCGTCCTGCGCCTGTCCGAGAGACGCCGCCAGTAGCACGATCCCGCATGTGAAACCTAAGTTTGCGAAAGAAAAAAGATGAGAACCGCGTTTCCCCAGACCCTTCGAAGCGCGCAATTTCAACAAACGCTGTCTCCTTCCCACTCCAGAACATGCGGGTACTGCCACATGGAATCGCTCCCCGCGGGAATGGTTGCTTCCGCTTTACAAAGTCGAATTCACTATCTTACTAAACAAGCTGGGAATCTGCCCGTTTTGAAGGGAAGGACAAGGGAAGGAACCCGGGCAACGAGGGAAGGGTCGTCGATCTCGGCTCTGGCGAGGTGCGAATTGCCGCTCAAAAAAGCTTGCAGAGAGTGGAGTAAAGAGGCCGCCGGGTCCAAGCCAGGCGGCCCAAGGCGAAATGCTTCAACTAGAAGTTCAGTTTTAGCTCGAACTCCACGACCCGCGGTGAGCCGACACCGAACACTCCCGAACCTAGCCCCAGTCGCAGATTGCTGGGCTGCGGTTTCGTGGTGCCATTCGGGGACCCGGGCGAACCATCCAGCACAGTGCTGAAGGGTGCGCTGACCCCATCGAAGTTGGGCAGGTTAAACAGGTTGAAAGCAGTCACCCCTGGCCTGATTTCGAGTCGGTCCTTGAACTTGTATCCCCAGCTGAAACCGAGGTCGAAGGCCCTCAACCAGGATTGGCCAATCGCACCCGAGACCACCGGTGCGATCGCCTGCTGAACGCCACCCAACTGCTGCAATTGGCCCAACGTAAATAGATTGTTCTGGATCAGAACCTGCCCTGCTGGTGTCGTTTGACCAGCGTTACCGGTGTTGTAGTTGTTGATCAGAGTCGCCAGCTTGCTGACGCTGACGTCGCGTCCGAATGCACCCAGCTTGGTCCCTGGCAGAAGATCTCCCAGGCCACCGTTGGAGCCGAAGCTCCCATCCCCGGTCCCGTCGCCGGTCACGTCTGTGACGAACAGACCGCCGGCCAGCCCGGTGACGGGGAGATTCAGGTTCAGCGGCAATGGGCTATAAAAGTGTCCAATAAATGTCATTCGGAAATTTGCCGGCAAATCGGCCGTGCCTCCGAACGACAACTGGTGAGTTCGATCCAACCCGTTCGGTCCAAGGAAACCGGTGGGATGCGCGTTGTCCTGCGAGAAGTTGATGAAATCGCTGTCCCGAGCGGTGGACACATACTTGGAGTATGAGTAAGAAACCTGCAAGTCCAAGTATTTGATCCCCCTTACCGGGTTGTGCACGGTTTGCTTCAGCGAGGCTTGCAGACCGTTGTAAACCGAGCGGCCAATCGGAAACAGCATCTGGTTGGCGCCCAGGTTCTTGTTGACGCCGGGGAACGCCGCAGCCGGTTTCTGCGCAAGGCTACAGGGCAAGCCGGAGCAGAGCGAGTAGCCCGAGTCAAGTCCATTGGAGGCAAAATCAGCGATCGTGGCTGGACCGGGAGGATTTCCCCCTTGGGCAGGGTGAAGGCCCGGGCAGGCCGCGATGGCATCATCGATGCTGGCAACACCGCAGGCAGTGAGTGTTGCTCCTATCGCCGCTTGCGCGGCGGGCTTGTCAAAGAAACGTGCGTCCCCAATATGGTTGGTGTCTACGCTGAGAAGGTTGTGCGTCGCAATGTTGCGCAGGTAATCCACAGTCAGAACCATTCCCGGACGAATTTCGCGCTGCACGCCGATATTCATTTGGACCGAGCGCGCCGTTTTGTAGTTCGGCGCAAATAGGTTCGTGCCGGTGATGTCAATGCCGTCGGTCAGGAAGTTTCCGATATAGGAGCCATTGACCGCGGGACCGGCCGCCAGCACCGAAGCTTGATACTGCTGCTGCAGGGTCACGATCTGCGGGAAAACGCTCCCGATCGGCTGACCGCAAACCTGCGTCAGATCAATGTTCGTTTGGAAAGGCGGAGTTCCGGTCGAGGCGCCCTGCGCGCAGACCTGGGTCGACCCCAGGAAGAGCCCTTGCTGCAGCCGCGCAGGCCGGTCGAACAGGTTGTTGTTCCAGATGGAGTTCTCGTAGAACAACCCAATTCCCGCACGGATTACGGTCTTGCCATTGCCCTTCGGATCCCAGGCCAAGCCGAGCTGGGGTGCGAAATTGTGGTTCGGTTGGTTCACCCGCTTTCCCAAACCCGAGTAAAACTGGTTATTGAACTGGTCCAGTGCCGCAACCGGTCCGGTATCGCTGTCGGTGCGACCAGTATCGCGGACGTAGCGTACTCCTGCGGTTACGGTAAAGTTCGGCCGTAGCTTCCATGAATCCCCAATGTAGGCAGAGACCCGGTCGTCCGGTCCCAATCCTCCTCCCGGAAGCCCGAAGGAGGTTTTCTCGGATGAGAAACCCTGCCCGTTCCCCAAATTCACGCTGGTAACCGGGTAGTTCAATGGATTTGCCGCGCCGTTTGGAAACGGGCAATTCTTGGCGGCCACACAGGACGGAACAAGATTCGGAGAGCCGACCGCCGGAGCCAGTCCCAGGAACTTGGCAAATCCTCCACCCAGGATGTGGTTGTAACCGCCGCCGTAGCGGAGAATGTGATTCCCGAGGACCTTGCTGCCGTCATACTTGATCTGATGGTCGGACTGCATGGTGGCCTGGGGCGCAAGGAAGTTAGGCCCAGAACAGAATTGATCGGCGCCCGCAGTCAGGCAGTTCGGATCCGAACCGATGGCCAACTCGATGCCCGGCGCCGGATCGAAGATGCTCGAACCCGTCACCGCGTCGGCGATCCCGTTTTCAAATTTCGTGTAGCCAAAGCGAATACTGTGCGTGAAGCTGCCCGTATTGAAGTCGATGCCCAGGACGTGTCCGCGTGAATGGTTCACGTTCGCGAACGGTTGGAACGAATTGGGAATGAAAGGCAGCACGCTCTTGTTGCTCTCGTAGGTGAATCGATAAAAGAACTTGAACGCCTGCGTGCTGTAATCCAGTTTCGCAATCCACTGCGGTTCGCGGAAAGGGGAAGTGAAGGTCCCGGTCAGCAACGTGAACGGACCACCCGGCAGAACAGGATTGATGAAGTCCTGCTTGGTGCGCTCCGCATCCACGAAGAAGAACAGTTTGTCCCTCATGATCGGCCCCCCAATGCTCCCGCCGTACTGGTTTCGCTGGAAGGGATTGGTCGATCCGCCGGGCAGAGCCGCATCCAATTTCTGATCGCGGAAGTAGTAAAACCCCTCGCCATGCAGGGCGTTGGTCCCCGATTTGGTCGAGACGTTCACCGACCCGGAAGAGGTCAGCTCGGTGGAAAGATCCAGCGAGGACTGCTGCAAGGAGGCTTCCTGAATCGCACCCAACGGAATGTTTTGCGTGGTCGTACCGACGGTCTCGTCGCTGATGTCGATACCGTCCACCTCAATGCGCGCCGTGCGGCCAAAGCGGCCTCCAAAGGAAATGGACGAGAAGCCGTTCTTGGTCGGATCGAAGGTCCCGCCGTCCTGAATCTGGACGCCCGGCTCCAGCTGCGCGAGATCGAGGAAGTTGCGACCGTTGATCGGCATGTTCTCGATCTGCTGCGCCGTGAGAATCCCTTGCACAGTTGCTTGCTCGGTGTTCACAGCAACGTCGGAGGCCTGTACTTCGACCACCTGCGTGCTCTCCCCGACGGCCAGTTTCGCGTTGACGGTCGAAGTCGTGTTCAGCTGCACCGTGACGGTCTGCGTCTGCGTCTTGAATCCCTTGGATTCGACCCGCACTTCGTACTGGGCGGGTGTAAGTGCGCCGGAGGTGTAGGTGCCCGACGCGTTGGTCGTCGTGGTAATGCTCTGTGCCGTGGCTTTGTTTGTGATGGTCACCTTGGCGCCACTGAGCACGGCTCCCGAAGCGTCCATTACCGTTCCCTGAATGCTCCCCGTCGATATGGTGGTCTGCGCCAGCAGTGCCATGCATGTCAGCGCCAAGATCGCGGCCAGCACCAGGCAAAATCGCAGCGCCGCGCGGCAAGAATTCTCTGATCTCGACATTCGTTCACCTTTCTCCAAGAAGTATCGCGTTCAACCAGTTCTCAACGAAACAATCAACAATTGTGAGGCAAACCGTAAACCTTGTTAGACATGCCTCTTGAGTGACCCTTGGAAGACAAAATCGCCCCAACACTCGACTACCATCCGCCTTGCGAGAAAGTCTGTGTACTCTTGTGCTTTCGTAGACAGGTGCAATGGACAGACCATAACAGCTGGAGCCCACAAACAGTTTTGGACACAGGGTTTCTCAGGAAGATCCAGGCGAGCTGACATTTTGTCTACCGCTGATGTAGGCTCCGGAATCTGGGAGAAAACTTTGGGAAACAGAAAGCGGGCTGAGAAGTTTTGCGGGATCAGTGACGGTGATCCGATGCCGGGTGGGAGACAGTGCCCACCCCAAACGAATCAAAGGAAACTACTGCCGACGGTCCGATTGCACCTCCGATTGGACTGTGCAAGAGGGACCTACGAAGATGATTCTAGAGCCTTACTGTCCCGCGACTTTGCCGTAGGAGGCACGCATCGCTGACAACTTTGCGTCCGTCAAACGTTGGGTCTTCCCGTCGGAATCAAACGTGAAGATCTGATATTCCCCCGTCCACTGTTCGCAACGTGGCCGCTCTTCCCCAATGACAAGCCGTCCGGCGCCCATGCCGGATTCGAAGCTTCCCCTTTGTCCTTTGTGAGTCGCTTCACATTCGATCCGTCGGCGTTCATCGCGAAAACCTGGAACACCCCGCCCTCACGGTTCGAAGCAAAGGCAATCTGCCGGTTGTCCGGTGACCAGGCCGGATCAAGTCCGTGATCGGCCAATTTCTTCTGATTCGATCCGTCCGCGTCCATCACCCAGATCTCCGGATTGCGAGGCGGATTCATGAGGGCAAACGCGTGAAAGGCGATCTTCTTGCCATCATGCGACCAAGCCGGGGCGCACGCGTCACCCTCCCTGAAATTCGTGATTCGCTTTTGCTCAGTGCCATCCGGATTCATGACAAAAATCTGGGAATATTGCGTTTCCTGCAGCGAGCAATACGCGATTTTCGAGCCATCCGGGGAAATGACGGGATCCATGCCATGAACTTTCAAGGCGATTGGGTTCGATCCATCTACATTCATTACGCCGACGACATTTCGCCTGACGTTAGTCACCGCGGTTGTCTGAAAGACGGGCGCTGCATGTGTGCCTGCTACACCACCGCTACCGGAGTCGGCATCGATAATCACTTGAGATGAACTCATCTCCATTGACGGATCCGCTTTCACGAAGACCATCTTTTCGATCAGCTTGCCACCGCGGGTAGTCGGGCTTGAGGCCCCGGAAGACAACGTCTGGCCGAACGCTTGATGAGCGAGTATTGTCGCTATCGTCAGGAGAACGGATCCGACTTGCCGACCTCTCTGCGACATCTCAGCCTCCCAGACGCACCGCATACTACTCCTGATTCCCCCCCTCCAGACCTAGACACGACAACGAAGTCTAGGTGTGAAAAAAGACCACCAGTGCCCATGGGCTCCAGTGGTCTCGACATCCATCAGACTGACTCGCCTAGAAAACGAACCGCAGACCGAACTCGATCTGCCGCTGCGCACCCAGCGAGTAAACACCGGTACCGTTGCCCACCCGGAACCCGTCGAGCGAGCCGTCCTGCCGAGACGTTCCATTGATCGCACCCGAACGCGGTCCGTTCAGGATTCCGCTCATCGTGTTCGGCGGCAAGTTGAAATTGGAGAAATTGAACAAGTTGTAGAAGCCCACATTCGGTTCGATCGTGTAACGCTCCGCGAACGTGTGCCGCCAGGACAGCTTCAAGTCGAAGGTCTTGAGCCAGCCAAAGTCCACCTGACCGGTCGGAGGCGCAGCAATCTGCTGTGCCACGCCGCCCAGTGCCTGCAATTGCGGAAGGGTCATCAAGCCAGCGGCTATCAGCGTGGCGCCCGCAGGGGTTGCGGTACCCGCCACATTCGTATTGTAGGTATTGATCATCTTTGCCAAGCCGCTCGCGTTCGTGCCGCGATCGAACTGGCCGAAGTGCGTTCCGGGCAGAGGATCACCCGCGGTCCCATCACCAGTAAAATCTGACTGGAACATGTCGACCCCTGGATCACCCGTCGACGGCGAGACGATCGCGCTCGACAAGGGGCTGTCGAAGTGGCCAATCATGGATATCCGGAAGCCAAAGGGCGCATCCGCGTATCCCCCAAATGAAATCTGGTGGGTGCGGTCCAGCAGAGCTGGGCCATAGTACCTTCCGGGCTTGTTGTTGTCCGAAGTCTGCAAAACGAAATCCTGATCGCTATCCCCACTCGTACCCGTCAATTGCGCGCCACCAGTGTTGCTGAAGTTGGAATAGCTGTACGCAATCTGGAAGTTTGCGGACTTCACGCCCTTCAGCGGGTTGGCAACGTTCTGCGACAACTTCATCTGCAGTCCGTTGTAGACCGACCGTCCGATCGGCTTCAAGGCAAAAGCAGATGCCTGAGTCGAGTTGATTCCGCCAAAAGCACAAGGCCTGCCGTTAGGCACCGTCGTCGAGGTTGCGAATACGAACGCGCAACCTTGGCCAAAGTGATTGTCATTCGCCAACCCATTGTCAGCGTAATCCCCGATCCCGGCGCCGGCAAGAATCGCACAGTCAATTCCTGCTGAGCCCGTACCGCAACCGAAGTGTGCGTTGGTGGCATCAATGGCAGTCGACGCAGCAGTCGCATTGAAATTCGCCACGCTGCCCACGTGGTTGATATCGATGCCCAGTAGACTCCGGGTTTCGATGTTTCGCAGGAAATCGGCGCTGAATACCATGCCGTGCCGGATTTCACGCTGAATGCCGATGTTCATCTGTACTGAGACCGGCGTCTTGTAGTTGGGATCAAACCAGCCCAGCGGGAGACCTGCACCGGCCGCCAGGAAGTTGCCAATATAGTTCGGGTTCGCGTTTGCGAGGGTGAACGGATTTCCGGCCAGTACCGAGTTATGCCAGAAGCTCAGAATGTTGGGCGCCGCCAGCCCGATCGGAATATGTGACCCGTCTGGGTTCGAGCAGATCGATCCGTTTGGATCGGGGCCGATCAGACCGGACGTCGTCGGAACGACGTTTTGGGCAGCTCCGCCCAGACAGCCGCTGGCCACCTGGTTGAACGCTCCATTCTTCAGACGGTACGGCCGGTCGAACAGCACGTTGTTGTAGATTACGTTCTCGTAAAACATGCCGGCCCCCGCGCGGATCACCGTCTTGCCGTTGTTCTTCGGATCCCAGGCGATTCCCAGTTGCGGCGCTAGGTTCTTGTTGGCTTGCTGCACGCGATTCCCATAGCCCGGAAACTGCGCGTTCACCGGCGCGATCGGCCCAAGATCGCTGTCCGTACGGCCCGTATCGCGGTCGTAGCGCAGCCCGATGTTCACCGTGAAGTTCGGCTTGAGCTTCCAGACGTCTCCAATGTAGAGTCCGATGCGGTTATCCGGTCCCAAGCCACCCGCTGGAAATCCGAGCGCCGGATTCTCGGTGTTGAAACCCAAGCCGTTACCGAATCGCACTCGATTGACCGCGTAGTTCAGCGGGTTGTTGTCGCCACCCGTGAAACAGGGTCCGGTCGGACCCGCCAGGGGACAACCCGATTGCCAGCTGTTGTTTGCATAGAACGCGGTCGAGCCCGGGCATGGGTTCGTAAAGTCTCCCTTACCGCACCCCATTCCGGACCCCGCGCTGGTCGTGTAGGAGGCACGCGGCGCCAGGCCGTAAAAGTCGGCAAATCCGCCGCCCTGGATGTGGTTGAATGCGGCCCCGTAACGCAGGGTGTGATTGTGAATGACCTTGCTGCCGTCGTACTTGATCTGGTGGTTGGACTGAGGTGTGCTCTGCGGTGCCAGCAGGTTCGGTCCCACGAAGAAGGTGCCGGAACTGATCTCCAGTCCGATGCAGCACAAAGGCAGAGAGTTATTGCCGCTGGTCGCGTCCACGATCTGGTTCTGAAACTTCAAGTACGAAAAGCGAATGCTGTGTGCGAAGCTGCCTTGCGCCCAATCAATTCCCACCACGTGCTGGCGAGTGTAGTCGGTATTGTCGTAGACCGAGTACCCCAGACCAAACGTCGCGAACAGTGAGTTTTGGAAGTAGGAATAGCGATAGAACGCCTTCGCGCCATTGCCCAGGTCGTAATCAACCTTGCCCAGTACGTTCCCAGCATTGAAGGGCTGGCTGAAGGCTCCCGTGAACCCTGCGTATGGTGTGCCTGCGTAGCTCACACCAGCGGATGCGGCCTGCTTGGTCTTTTCCGCATCCAGAAAGAAGAACAGTTTGTTCTTGATAACTGGGCCGCCGAATCGCCCGCCGTACTGCTGGCGCTGGAAGTAGTTATCCACACCCCCCACGCTCGCCGCTGCCAGTTTGTCGTTGCGGAAGAAGTAAAAACCTTCCCCGTGGAATGCGTTCGTTCCCGACTTCGTGGTCACGTTCACCGCGCCCGACGAGGTCAAATCCTGCGACAAATCCAACGACGACTGGCTAATCTGAAATTCGTCAATGGCACTGGCCGGAATGTCGGCAGTCGTGGTGCCTACGGTTTCGTCCGAGATGTCCACACCATCCACATCAATGCGCGCCGTGCGACCGAAACGGCCACCGAATGAAATCGAGGAGTAGCCCGCCTTGGTCGGGTCGAAGTTTTGCCCGTCCTGGATCTGCACGCCCGGTTCGAGTTGGGCGAGATCGAGGAAGTTACGCCCGTTCACCGGCAAGTTTTCGATCTGCTGTGAATTGAGCACGCCTTGAACGGTTGCTTGCTCTGTGTTCACCTGGATCGAAGAAGCCTGCACTTCAATGGTCGTGCTCTCCTGGCCCAGCGTCATCTTGGCGTTTACGGTTGAGGTGTTGCCAACTTGCACGTTCACGATCGTGCTAACCGTGTTGAATCCCTTGGCGGCAACCTGGACCTTGTAGGCCCCGGGCGACAGCGGACCAGAGCTGAAGGCGCCCGCCGAATTCGAGACCAGTTCGACGGTTTGTCCGGTCCCAGAGCTCGTGATCGTCACTCTGCTGCCGTTTACAACCGCTCCCGAGGGGTCGGTTACGGTCCCCACGATGCTTCCCGAGCTCACATTGGATTGTGCCAATAGTCCCGTGCTAATCAGCAGCAGGATGGTCGCCAGTACAACGCTAAATCGCAGGCCAGCGGAGGGGATTCGGAGATTGGTCAACATGCGCATTTCCTTCCTTTCAGCTCGTTACGCTTCGGAAGTCAGGGGCCCAGACGGCGTTTACCAGCTCAACGACTTCAGAGAATCGCCAACAGCGTTAAATGTTCAGGATGACGCGGAACCAGCAGGTGAACCCTGTGAGCGTCAGATGCAATCAACAGTCCACAACAGTGCAACATGACATACGATGTTGACTGTTAAGGATTTCAATATTCAACAGCCACCCTTTTGTCGTCAGCACTTACGCACGCAAATACGGATTCCCGTAGCGAGAATCCGCAAAACCGTAGGCGTTAACGCGAATTTGAGGCGTCTCCAGACCAGTCCCAGGTTCTTCAGGGGACAGCGGAAAGCTTGAGTGTCTGTCTACTCGCTTGGTCGGGACGAGTAATACCCGGTCCGGTGCCGGACCCGAAAGTCGGCGCTCTCCGGGGTACCGTTGACCGTCACTTCAATCCGTCGAAACGGCGACTCCGACAGTCGCTGGGAAGGGTAATAAGCCAGCAGGTATTGCGTGCGCAGTTCGTCACTGATCTGGTGGAAGGCGCTGTCGAGTTGGGGAAGTGAACTCGCGTAGTAGTACTTTCCCCCGGTGTCTTCGGAGAGCTGAATCAGGGCGTGTTCGCCCCCGGTGTCGCGGCCCGCGCTGGCTTCCACCGGCACGACAATGATGCTGTACACGATGGCTTCGGCTTGCTGCGCAGCCCGCACCGCGTCGCGGTAGTCGACCTTGCTGACGGTGTCGCCGCCATCGGTGATCACCACCATCACCTTGCGGCCTTTGCGTCGATCGAGCGCCTTCGCCCCCAGGTACAGCGCGTCGTACATCGCGGTCGCCGAACCTACCCGGATCCGGTCGATTCCGCGATCGATGGTCTTCAGATCCGGAGTGAAGGGCACGACCTCGTCGACGATCTCGCTGAACTCGTACACCGACAGCGCGTCCACCGGACGAAGAATCGCGTGCGCAAAGTGACGCGCCGAAGCCAGTTCCAGAGGCAGGTCCTTCTTGGTGCTCAGGCTGGTATCGACCGCCAGAACAATCGACAGCGGCAGTGCGGATTCCTTATCGAACACCGCGATCTTCTGGTCCCGGCCGTCTTCGGCGAGGCGGAAATTGTCTTTAGTGAGATTGGAGACCGGCGCACCGTTCCGGTCCGTGACCGTCACGAACACGCTCACCAGCCGCACATCGATTTTCAGGGTTGTCGAAGGTTCCTCCTGCGCGGCGCACGCGCAGGCGGCGAATACGATGATCAAGAAAAATCTGGCAGATCGGGTCATCGGCCGTCGCATCACTTAGATGCAACCTGCCCGCTGGGGCTGCCTTGCGCGCGGGGAATCTCTGCCGGAAACGGCTCTCCGTCGGCCCATACCGCGCCATCGATGAAGTATTCCCTCTTCCAGATTGGAACCTTGCTCTTCAGCGTGTCGATCAGCCACCGGCAGGCGTCAAACGCCGCGGCCCGGTGGGCGGAGGCGACCACGATCAGCACGCTGGTCTCGCCAATCTCCAATCGTCCCAGCCGGTGCACCAGCGCGACCTCGCGAACCGAGAACTGCCCGAGTGCCTGCTCCGCCAGTTCTTCCATCTGCTTGAGCGCCATCTCCTCGTACGCCTCATAGTCCAGATAGAGCGTCTGCCTCCCGCGCGTCTGGTTGCGCACGACGCCTTCGAAAACCACGGCCGCGCCATCTTCCGGATGCTTGATCTTCGCGAGGACTGCCTGCGTGTCGATCCGGTCCCGCACGATGGTCGCGCGGGTGGGACGCTCGCCCGTTCCGCCGCTTACCGGCGGCAGCAATGCCACTTCATCATCAGGCCCCAGAACCGCGCCCGGTCCCGAATAATGCTGATTCACCGACAGCGCGATGGTGGGAAGCACTTCCCGAATCCTCGGAATCCGCGACTCGTAGTGACTGAGCACATCGGCCACAGTCGAGCCTTCGCGGAGTTCAAGCGAATCACTGCTTCGCCCCACCAGGTCCCTCA
>WNFS01000445.1_pt1 | contig 30149 bp, 24 predicted proteins | sample 5400141 | NCBI WGS metagenome assembly WNFS01 (sample SAMN13153358, study PRJNA577476) | soil metagenome | isolation source: 60 cm saprolite under Madrone tree | place: USA:California | collected 2016-06-14
GTACTCGCTGCCGGCACTGGCATTGAAGCTGGCGATCGGCGGCGTTTTGCTGGCGTTGATCGAGACGGTCAGCGCCAAGATGCGCATCTTCAGGGTTCCCGAGTTCCTCGCGGCGGCTTTCCTTCTGGCCGTGATCGGGCTGCTGGTGCATGGGCTGCTGGAAGCATAGCGAGCGCTCGGAAGATGACTGGCAACGGAGCTTCGACACCCATGCAGCCTGCGCTCGAAAGGCGGGAGGATCGGCTGCGAGGGGCGAAGGCGGGGTTTCGCGAAGCACTGCGTGGGAAATTCGGCCCCACATAGCAGGAAGGTCGACTCGTGATAGCGCTGCTGACACAAGCCATCAACCTGTTCGCCGCCATCCTGCTGATCCTCGCGTTCGCGATGATCACGCAGCGGCGCGTGCTGAACCTGGTGCACCTTTTCACGGCGCAGGGCCTGACGCTGGTCGCCGCGACGCTGGACGTCGGCTATCTGACCGCCCAGCATCACCTGTACGTATCGGCCGGAGCCACGTTCCTGCTTAAAGTCGTGCTGCTGCCGATCCTGCTGCACAAGCTGATCGACAGGCTGCAGGTGCGCTGGGACGTCGAGCCGCTGCTGAACACGCCGATGACGATGCTGGTCGGCATCCTGCTGGTGGCGTTCGCCTTCAACCTGGCCACGCCGATCGCCGCCCTGTCCTCGTCGATCGCGCGCTCCACGCTCGGCATCGCCCTCGCCAGCGTGCTGCTGTCGTTCATGATGATGATCACGCGCGCCAAGGCGCTGCCGCAGGTGATCGGCTTCCTGTCGATGGAGAACTCCCTGTTCTTCGCCGCCACCGCCGCCACCAACGGCATGCCGATGCTGGTCGAGCTGGGCATTGCGCTGGACGTTCTGATGGGCTTCCTGATCCTGGGCGTGTTCATGTTCCAGATCCGCGAGCAGTTCGACAGCCTGGACATCCACCATCTGGAGCGCTTGCGCGAGGACTGATCGTGTTGCCGCTTACGCTGGGTGCAAGCGAGCTGCCGCTGACCTTGCTGCTCGCCTGCCCGATCCTGGGCGCCGCGCTGCTGGCCCTGCTCGGCCACACCAGAATCGGCGCCGAGGTCAACGTGCTCGTGTCCGCCGCCACCACCGCCTGCGCGCTGTGGCTCACGGCCGAGGTCGCGCGCGGGACCACGATCCTGGTGTACCACGAGCTGTTCTTCATCGATTCCTTGAACGTGTTGCTGGTCACGCTGACCGCCTTCGTCGGCTTCACGACCTCGATCTTCTCGCGCCCGTACATGCGGATCGAGCGCGATCAAGGCCGGATGACGGCGCCCCGGATGCGCCTGTATCACGCGATGTACCAGTTGTTCCTGGCGATGATGCTGTGTGCGCTGACCACCAACAACCTGGGCGTGCTGTGGGTGGCCATGGAGGCGGCAACGCTTTGCACCGTGCTGCTGGTCTCGGTGTATCGCACCCCGGCCGCGCTGGAGGCGGCGTGGAAGTACTTCATCCTGTGCGGAGTCGGCATCGCGCAGGCGCTGTTCGGCACGCTGCTGCTGTATCTGGCGGCCGACCGCCTGATCGGCGGCGGCGAGGGGGCGCTGCTCTGGACGCACCTGGAGGCGGTCAAAACGCAGCTCGAACCGACCATTCTGTCTCTGGCGTTCGTTTTCCTGCTGCTCGGGTATGGCACCAAAACGGGGCTCGTGCCGGTGCACCACTGGCTGCCGGACGCGCACGCGGAGGGCCCGACTCCGATTTCGGCCGTGCTGTCCGGCCTGCTGCTGAACGTGGCGCTGTACGCGATCCTGCGCTGCAAGGTCCTGGCCGACGGGGCTCTGGGCAACGGCCTGCCCGGGCGCGCGATGGTGGTGTTCGGGTTGATGTCGGTGCTGCTGGCCGCCTTCTTGCTTCACCGCCAGCGTGACATCAAGCGCATGTTCGCCTACTCGTCGATCGAGCACATGGGACTGATCACGTTCGCGTTCGGGCTGGGCGGCCCGATCGCCAACTTCGGCGGGCTGCTGCACATGACGATGCACTCGTTGACCAAGTCGGCCATCTTTTTCGCGGTCGGACACGCCGCGCAAAAGGCCGGTACCCAGGTGATGGACGAGATCCGCGGCCTGGTACAGATCAGCCCGACCGTGGGCTGGGGGCTGATGCTGGGAACGCTCGCGATCCTGGGCATGCCGCCGTTCGGCATCTTCGCCAGCGAGTTCCTGATCCTGACCTCGGCGATGCGGCAGCTGCCGTGGGCCGCTCCCCTGCTGCTGCTGGCGCTGGCGGTGGCGTTTGGCGCGGTACTGGCCCGCGTGCAGCCGATGGTGTTCGGTGAGACCAACGTGAAGCGGCTGCCGCACCCGCCGGCGCTGATACCGGTGTTCACTCACCTGGGCTTGGGGCTGGCGCTGGGACTGTTCATCCCGCCGTTCCTGGTCAACTGGTACAGCCGCGCGGCCAACCTGATCGGAGGCTGACCGGTGTTGCCAGGCCTTAACTGCACCTTCGACCGCCTGCCCGGTCCGCTGCCGGTCTCGAGGGCGCAGTTGACGCGCAAATCCTGGAAGGCGGCCGCCAGTCTGGCCCGGTCGCTGGGCGGACGCCTGGTGAGCCTGTGGGCGACCGACCGACGGCCGATCGACGGACACATGGCCTTGCACGCCGCCTACGCAACAAGCGCCGGCTTGACGTGGGTGACCTTGCCGCTGACCGACTCGCTGCGCGTCTACCCCGGCGTCGACGACGTGTTCGCCGAGGCGGTTCGGATGCAGCGGGCCGTGGCGGACCTGCTGGGCTTGTTGCCGGAGGAGCACCACGATGCGCGCCCGTGGCTGCGTCACGACGCCTGGCCGGCGGACTACCACCCGCTGCTGGCCCAACACACTGGTCTGGAAACCTTCGAGGGCGCGCCCGAGTTGTATCCGTTCGTCCCGGTCGAAGGCGATGGCGTTCACGAGATCCCGGTGGGCCCGGTGCACGCTGGAATCATCGAGCCGGGTCATTTCCGCTTCTCGGTCGTCGGCGAAAAAGTGCTGCGGCTGGAGGAGCGCCTGGGCTATACCCACAAGGGCATCGAAAAGCGGTTCGAAGGCCAGCGTCCGCTGGATGCCGCGCTGCTGGCCGCGCGCGTATCGGGCGACACGACCGTGGCCTTCGGCTGGGCCTACGCGATGGCGGTCGAATCCGCGTGCAACTGCACGGTGCCGGAGCGCGCGCAGTGGCTGCGGGCGCTCGCGCTGGAACGCGAGCGCGTCGCCAACCACCTGGGCGACCTCGGTGCGCTCGGCAACGACGCTGGTTTTGCGTTCGGGCTGGCCCAGTTTTCGCGGCTGAAGGAGGACTGGCTGCGCTTGAACGCGGCAGCCTTCGGACACCGTTATGCGATGGACACCGTGATACCGGGTGGAGTGCGGGCAGATCCGGCCGAGGCGCACCTGGAGCAAATCGCCCGCCAGTGCGACGATATCGAGCGGGAGACCGGGCAGCTGCGCTCGATCTACGACGAGCACGCGGGGCTGCAGGATCGTTTCGCCGGCGCCGGAAGAGTCAGCCCGGAGCTGGCGGCGCGTCTCGGTTTGACGGGTCTGGCCGGCCGAGCGAGCGGGCAGGCGCACGATCTGCGTTCGGACTTCCGCTTGGCCCCATACGACGCGCTGGGCACGGTCTGCGTCTCGAGCCGTGCCGGCGACGTCGCGGCGCGAGTGGCCGTGCGATTCGACGAGGCCCTGGAGTCGCTTCGCCTGATCCGCACCATCGCAGCGCGCCTGCAGGCAGAGTCGCTCCAGGGCCCGATCCACACCGCGTTGCAAGTCGCTTCGACTCCCGCATACGGGGTGGGCTGGGTCGAGGGCTGGCGCGGCGAGGTGCTGGTGGCGCTCGAGCTGGACCAGTACGGGGTGATCCGCCGCTGCCACTGCCACGATCCGTCCTGGCAGAACTGGCCGCTGCTCGAGCACGCGGTGATCGGCAACATCGTTCCCGACTTCCCGCTGATCAACAAGTCGTTCAACCTCAATTATTCGGGTCAGGACCTCTGACATGTGGCCGATCATCCGCAACATTGCCCGCACCGGCCTTATCAGCGAGGCGCCGCCCGAAGCCGAGCTGCAGTGGCGCACCAACGCGCAGTGGATCGAGAGCGAGATGCTTCGGATCCTGGGCCGCGCGCTGACCATCCGCCACGTCGACGCAGGGTCCTGCAACGGCTGCGAGCTGGAGATCCATGCGCTGAACAATCCTTACTACAACATCGAAGGGCTGGGCATGCGCTTCGTGGCCAGCCCGCGTCATGCGGACCTGCTGCTGGTCACAGGTCCCGTCTCGCGCCACATGCGCGTGGCGCTGGAGCGAGCCTACGAGGCCATGCCCGAGCCGCGCCTCGTGGTCGCAGTGGGCGATTGCGGGTGCACCGGCGGGGTCTTCGGCGAGAGCTACGCGAGCTGCGGCCGGGTCGCCAACGTGATACCGGTGGACGTGGCCGTGCCCGGATGCCCGCCGACGCCGATCGATCTGCTGAAGGGTATTCTGGCCGCCGTCGATCGGCGCATGCCATCCACGATCTCGACCAGGCCGGGGAGCCTTTGAACGCCGCAGTTTCGGCCGGAACACGCGGCTCTGCATGAAGCGGATCCGCTCTCTGCTGGTCGCCAATCGCAGTGAGATCGCGATCCGCGTGTTCCGCGCGGCTACCGAGCTGGGCATCCGCACCGTGGCCGTGTTCGCCAACGAGGACCGTTTCAGCCTGCACCGGTTCAAAGCCGACGAGTCCTACCTGGTGGGCGCGGGCCTGAAGCCGATCGCGGCCTATCTGGATATCGGCGAGGTCCTGCGGGTGGCGCGCGAGGCCGACGTCGACGCGATCCACCCCGGCTACGGCTTCCTGTCCGAGAACCCTGACTTCGCTGCCGCCTGCGAAAGCGCAGGCCTGGTCTTCGTCGGCCCGTCGCCGCAGGTGCTGCGTACGATGGGCAACAAGGTCGCGGCACGCAATCTGGCCGTTGCCAGCGGCGTGCCCGTGGTACCCGCCACCGGCGCGCTGCCCCAGGACCTGGACGGCGTGTTGCGCGAGGCGCGCGCGATCGGCTATCCGCTGATGCTGAAGGCGAGCTGGGGCGGGGGTGGGCGCGGAATGCGCGCGATCGAATCGGAAGACGACCTGGCTTCGCAGTTCGAAGCCGCCCGGCGCGAAGCAGTGACCGCGTTCGGCAACGGCGAGGTCTACCTCGAACGGCTGGTGCGCCGCGCGCGCCACGTCGAGGTGCAGATCCTGGGCGATTCGCACGGCAACCTGGTTCACCTTTACGAGCGCGACTGCTCGGTGCAGCGGCGCAATCAGAAAGTCGTCGAACGGGCTCCGGCGCCGTACCTGGATGAGGCCACGCGGCAATCGCTGTGCGAGTCGGCGCTGCGACTGGCGCGCGCGGCCGGCTTCACGCACGCCGGCACGGTCGAGTTCCTGATGGACGCCGACAGCGGAGCGTATTACTTCATCGAAGTCAATCCGCGGATCCAGGTCGAGCACACGGTGACCGAGCAGATCACCGGCGTGGATATCGTGAAGGCCCAGATCCGAGTGTCTGAGGGCGGGCGGATCGGCGACGACGATGCGCTGCTGCCGGCACAACCGTCGATCCGGATCAACGGCCATGCGGTTCAGTGCCGGATCACGACCGAAGACCCGGAAAAGGGCTTTGCGCCCGACTATGGAAGGCTTACGGCCTATCGCAGCGCCGCCGGATTTGGCCTGCGGCTGGACGGCGGCACCGCGTACACGGGCGCCGTCATCACACCCTTTTACGATTCGCTGCTGGTGAAGGTCACCGCGTGGGGCCACACGGTGGACGAGTCGATCGCGCGGATGCACCGGGCGCTCGGTGAATTCCGGATCCGGGGCGTCACCTCGAACCTGCAGTTCCTGGAAAACGTGATCGCCCATCCGCAGTTCCGCAAGGCAGAGTGCACCACTCGCTTCATCGACACGACGCCGGAGTTGTTCAAATTCCAGCCCCGGCGCGACCGCGCCACCAAGCTGCTGCGCTTCCTGGGGGAAGTCGCGGTCAATGGCAATCCTGAGATGAAGGGCCGCAAGCAGCCCCTGTTGCCGCTGCCGCGACCGGTGGTGCCTGCCTGCGACCGCTCGGCGCCTGCGCCGGCCGGCGCGCGTGACCGCCTGCGCGAGCTGGGTGCCAGCGCTTTTGCCCGCTGGATGCTCGAGCAGCCGCGCGTGCTGCTGACCGACACCACGATGCGCGACGCGCACCAGTCGCTGTTTGCCACCCGGATGCGCACCGCCGACATGGTGGAGATCGCTCCGTGCTACGCCCGCAGGCTGGCAGGGCTCTTTTCGGTCGAATGCTGGGGCGGAGCCACCTTTGACGTGGCGATGCGTTTCTTGAAGGAAGACCCGTGGGAGCGGCTGGCGCGCCTGCGCGAAGCGATGCCCAACCTGATTCTGCAGGTGCTGGTGCGCGGCGCCAACGCAGTCGGATACACCAGCTACCCGGACAACGTGGTGCGCTATTTCGTCCGGCAGTCAGCGGCTCACGGCATTGACCTGTTCCGCGTGTTCGATTCGATGAACTGGATCGAGAATACGCGCGTGACCATCGATGCAGTGTTGGAATCCGGCGCATTGTGTGAAGCATCGCTGTGCTACACAGCGGACCTGTTCGATCCGGGCCGACCCAAGTTCGGTCTGAACTATTACTTGCAGCTGGCGCGCCAGATCGAGCGCTCCGGCGCACACATCCTGTGCATCAAGGACATGGCCGGCGTGTGCCGGCCGCGGGCGGCGCGCGAGCTGGTGCGCGCGCTGAAGCAGGAAGTCGGCATGCCGATCCACTTCCACACGCATGACACCTCGGGCATGGCGGCGGCCAGCGTGCTGGCGGCGATCGAGGCCGGAGCCGATGCGGTCGACGGCGCGATCGATTCGATGTCGGGCCTGACCTCGCAGCCGAACCTGGGCGCGATCATCGCCTCGCTGGCCGGCACCGAACGGATGCCCGAGGTGGATACCGGGGCGATGCAGGAGGTGTCCTATTACTGGGAGGGGGTGCGGCGCTTGTACGAGCCGTTCGAACCCGACCTGCGGGCCCCGACCTCGGACGTGTACCTGCACGAGATGCCGGGCGGCCAGGTCACAAACCTGCGCGAGCAGGCGCGGGCCATGGGACTGGACCACCGCTGGCCCGAGGTCGCGCGTGCCTACGCGCAGGTCAATCGCTTGTTCGGCGACATCGTGAAAGTGACGCCCACTTCCAAGGTGGTCGGCGACATGGCACTGTTCATGGTCGCCAACGACCTGAGCGAGCGGGACGTGCTGGATCCCGAACGCGAGATCAATTTCCCCGACTCGGTGGTCGCGCTGTTCAAGGGGGAGCTGGGCCTTTCGCCCGAGGGCTTCCCAAGCGACCTGCAGAAGAAGGTCCTGAAGGGGCAGGCGCCGCTCATGCAGCGCGCCGGCGATCTTCTGCCGCATGTCGATCTGGACGCGGCCCGCATAGAGCTGGAGTCGCACATCGGGCGCCATGCCAGCGACACGGATCTGGCGTCGTACCTGATGTATCCGAAGGTGTTTCGCGACTTCGCGGAGCATCAGCGCAGCTACGGCGACGTTTCGCCCTTGCCGACCTCGGCCTTCTTCTACGGCCTGCACGACCGCGAGGAGATCGCCGTCTCGATCGACAAAGGCAAGACCCTGATCGTGCGCCAGACCGGACGCAGCGATCAGCCCGACGACGAGGGGCTGATCAAGGTCTTCTTCGAGCTGAACGGGCAGCAGCGCCTGATGCGGATCGCCCGCGAAGGGGCCGTGGCGCTGCGCCGGCACGCGAAGATCGATCCGGGCAATCCCGCGCACGTCGGCGCCCCGATGCCCGGCGCGATCGTCACGGTCACGGTGCACCCCGGTCAGCGCGTCACCAAGGGCACGCCGATCGCGTCGATCGAAGCGATGAAGATGGAAACGGTGCTGTTCGCCGACCGGGACGCGACCGTCGCATCGGTCCACGTCAAGCCGGGCGACCAGGTCGAGGCGAAGGATCTGCTAATTGCGTTGAGCGCGTGAGACCCTCACCCCCGACCCCTCTCTCGCCTGGCGGGAGAGGGGCGATCGGGCACCTCGCTTTTGTGCGTCAGCGCGAAGTACGGGCGATGGGTCGCCCCTCTCCCGCTTGCGGGGCAGGGGCAGGGGGTGAGGGCTCGCTTGGAAGCTTCATCCCGAGTTGATCGAACAGGAACGCTTCGGCATCGGCCATCTGGTTGGCCCGGATCGACAGCGCGCTGCCGATCCCGTGCCCGGCATTCGCGTTGATGCTCAGCAGCACCGGCCGCCCCGACACGGTCGCCGCCTGCAGTCGCGCGATCATCTTGCGCGACTGCATCGGGTTCACGCGTCCGTCGTGCTCGCCGGTGGCCATCAGCACGGCCGGATATCGGGTGTCCTCCGTCACCTGGTGGTACGGAGAATAGGCAAACAGCGCCCGGAACTGCTCCTGGTTCTTCACGGAGCCGAACTCTGTCGTATTGAAGGCTCCGTTCGGATCCAGCTCGACGCGCAGCATGTCATAGATGCCGACCCGAGCCACGACCGCACGGAACAGTTCCGGATGCTGGGTCAGGGCCGCGCCCATCAGCAATCCGCCGTTGCTGGCGCCGCTGATCGCCAAGTGCTCCTCGGAGCTGTATTTCTGCGATACCAGGTGGCGGGCCGCCGCCGCGAAGTCGTCGAACACGTTCTGCTTCTGCGTCAGCGCCCCCTGCCGATGCCACTGCTCGCCGTATTCGCCGCCGCCGCGCAAATTGGCGATCACGTACACGCCGCCGGCATCGAGCCACAGGCGCACGTCCGGCCCCAGAAAGTGCGGCGTCTGGCTGAGGCCGTAGCCGCCATAGCCGGTCAGCAGGACCGGGTGGGAGCCGTCCAGCTTCAGGCCTTTGCGCCGGGCAATGCTCAGCGGCACCCGCGTTCCATCCTTCGAGGTGGCGAACTCGCGCACGACTTCGGCATCCGGGTAAGAGACCGGGCTGGTCTGGGCCAACTGGGTCTCGACCGCGGTGCCGCTAGCCTCGTCGTACCGTGAAAAGTAGGGTGGCCGCAGGAAGGTCCTGATCGAATAAAGGAGCGTGCCGTCCCATAGCGGCTCGACCTCGTCGACCGTCGCCAGATCCGGCAGCGGCATCACGCCCTGGGGTATGCCGTCGTGATCGAACACGGCGACCCGCGAGGGCCCGCCGTCCACCTCGCGCACGTACAGCGCCCTGGACGTGACCACCACGGGTTCGCCGCCGAATTCGCCACCCGGCTGGATCACGTACTGCGACTCCGGCACGATCAGCCGCGCGCGCTCCAGGCTCGGCTCGGCCAGGTCCAGCTTCAGCAGTTTGCCGCGCGGCGCGTCCTTGCGAGACACCAGATAGAGCTGGTCGTCCGGTCCGATCACGGCGGCGACGACTTTGTCTTCGAAGTGCGTCACTTGGCGCGTACTGCCGTCGGGCGCGATCAGGTAGTGCGCATATTCCCCGCCGTCGCCGTTGGCCACCGTCACCAGAACGTGGTTCGCGTTGAACCGGTTGTCCAGGAAGATCTCGGCGACCTTCGGGAAGTCCTCGCCCAATGCGTAAGCGTCCTTGGCCGGCTTGTCGCCGATCCGGTGGAAGTAGACCTTCTGGAAGAAATGCTGCTCCGCGGCGGGCCGATCGGGCCCCGGATAGCGCGTGTACCAGAAACCAGTTGAGTCGGCACGCCAGGCGACGCTGCCGCCCGCGGTCGGGTACTGCACCCGAGGGATCACCTCGCCGATTTCCCGGCGGCTCGCGACATCGAAGACGTGCAGCGAGCCGTTTTCACTGCCGTTGTCCGATAGCGAGACGGCCACCCGCTTGCCGTCCGGCGAGGGTACGAACCAGTCGATCGCGGTCGTGCCCTTCGGATTCAACGCGTTCGGATCGACGATGATCTGCGCCTTGGACGGATCCAACTCCCGCGCAAGCAGCACAATCATCGGCTGTTGCTTCGGAGGTTGGTTGTAAAAGGCAAAGATCCTGTTACCGACGACATACAGCGAATAAAACGAGCTCGAAGTTTTCGAGATCTGGCGCCACAGCCGCTCGAAGATCGGCTTGCGCAGCGGCAGCCCGTCCAGGTACTTGCGCGTGCGGGCGTCCTGCACTGCGCTCCAGCGCTTCACTGCCGGGTCATCGCCGTTCTCCAGCCACCGGTACGGATCGTCCACCTCCACGTCGAAGTAGGTGTCCAGCACGTCGTGCGCGGGCGTGGGCGGGGCGCCGCGATCCACCGCGTGCGCGCTGCCGCACAGCAGCACCAGAGCGCTCATCACAATTGACAATGTGCGCTCAACCTTCGAGCCGTCTTGTGTCATCCTTGCCTCAGGTTTCGGTCGGCCGGACACTCGCCGCGGTTCAATTGTAGGCACCGGGCGGGGCCTGACCATGCAATAGGCACAAGCGGCAGCGGGATTGATTCGCCCAAAGCGAGGGAACCGGAATGTTCGCCATGCAGCTGATGCGTCCTGGGCAGCCGTTGCAGCCATCGATGCGGGCGGATCCGGCGCCAGGCCCCGGGCAGGTTCTGATCAAGGTCGCCTGCTGCGGTGTGTGCCGGACCGATCTTCACATCGTCGACGGCGAGTTGCCGGCGCTGGATCATCCGGTCGTACCGGGCCACGAGATCGTCGGTCGAGTGGTCGCGCAGGGCGGCGGGGTCGATCATCCCGCTGTCGGCGCCCGGGTCGGCGTTCCTTGGCTGGGCTGGACCTGCGGCGAGTGCGAACCCTGCAGGGCCGGCCGGGAGAACCTGTGCGTCAACGCCCGGTTCACCGGGTATCAGCTGGACGGCGGCTACGCGGATGTGGTAGTTGCTGACGCCCGCTACGTGTTCACGCTGCCCGACCGCTACGACGACCAGCAGGCTGCGCCGCTGCTGTGCGCGGGGCTGATCGGATACCGCGCGCTGCGTTTCGCCGGTCAGGCCCAGCGGCTCGGCATCTACGGATTCGGTGCTGCGGCGCACATCATCGCGCAGGTGGCGCGCCACCAGGGCCGCGACATCTTCGCTTTCACGCGGCCGGGCGACGCGCAGGCGCAGAAATTCGCGATCGAACTGGGAGCGGTATGGGCCGGTGGATCGGATCTGCCGGCCCCCCGGTCGCTGGACGCCGCGCTGATCTTTGCGCCGGTCGGGGCGCTGGTGCCGGCGGCGCTGAAGACGCTGGTCCCTGGAGGCACCGTCGTGTGCGCCGGCATCCACATGTCGGACATCCCAAGCTTCCCCTACTCGATCCTGTGGCAGGAACGCCAGATCGTGTCGGTGGCGAACCTGACCCGCATGGACGGCGAGGAATTCATGGCTCTGGCGGCGCAGATTCCGATCCAGACTCATATCAAGATGTGGCCACTTTCGAGCGCCAACGAGGCGCTGGCGGCGCTGCGCGAAGGCCGGCTGCAGGGGGCGGCTGTCGTGCGCCCGGACCCCTAGGACGTCGAAAACAGGCGGCGAAAACGACGCTGCCCGGCTGGCTGCCCGTGCTGCCGCGCTCAGCTGGAAACGCCCAGCTCCCGCGTGAGTTTGTCGAAGCGGTCGCGCAGTTGCGCGACCTCGTCTTCGAGCCGGCCCACGTGCGCCTTCAGTGCCGCAAGCTCCGACAGGCTCAGATCGGCCGGGCCCAGTTCGTGGGAGGCCTGCGGCACGCTGTCCTCGACCGGTGTGCCCGACAGGCAGTGCATCCAGCGCGCCTCGCGCTCGCCGGGCCGGCGGGCCAGCCGCTTGACCAGCGGTCCCCCTTGGTCCGGGGCGCGGGCCGCCAGCTCGTCCAGGAACGCCTCGACCGAGGAGATGTCGGCGAACCGGTGCAGCCGCTCGGTGCCGGTCCGCAGCTCGGCACTGGTCTGGGCGCCGCGCAGCATCAACACCGCCAGCAGCGCCACCGCCTGATCGGGCACGCGCAACACGCGGCCGATGTTGTGCGAATAGCGGGCCACACGCGCGCCGCTCGATTCGATCACCATCGTACGGGCCTTCAATGCGTCCACGGCGGCCTGCACTTCGGCATCGGTCGCTTCGATCACCGGCTCGCGGTTGCTCTTCTGATTGCAGCCCGAGGTCAGCGCGTTCAGCGACATCGGGTAGGTATCGACGACCGTGCGCTCTTTTTCGACCAGCACGCCGAGCACGCGGGTCTCCAGCAGCGACAGCAGCGGCAACTTTGGAGTCATCTCGTGTCGTCCGAGTCGGGCCACTTACCCGCCGATAAAGCGGGCCGGGCGCCGCGCCCGGAACGCCGCCACGCCTTCCCGGTAATCCAGGCTCCCGCCCAGCTCGCGCAGGAACGCGCTTTCCAGTTCCAAACTGGCCTCCAGAGTCTGCGCCGCCGACGCCTGGATCGCCTGCTTGGTCCGCGCGAAGCCCAGCGTCGGTCCTTCGGCCAGGCGCGTTGCCAGCTCGCGCGCGCGCGCGGCCAGCTGTTCGTCCGCCACGCACTCCCAGATCAGGCCCCAGGTCTGCGCCTGCGCCGCCTCGAGCGGCTCGCCGAACAGCGCCAGGCCCATGGCGCGCGCCGGTCCGATCAGTCGCGGCAGAGTCCACGTGCCCCCCGCGCCCGGCAGCAGACCGAGGCGACAAAACGGCTGTACGAAGCTTGCCGAAAGCGCGGCGATCACCACGTCGCAGGCGAGCGCGATATTCGCCCCCGCGCCGGCGGCAATCCCGTTCACCGCGGCTACCACCGGAATCGGCAGATCGCGAATCGCGAGCACGATCGGCCGGTAGCCGTGCTCGACCACCGAGCCCAAGTCGATCGGGCCCAACGCCGGGTCGACCGACTCGTCGTCCAGATCCTGACCGCTGCAGAAGGCACGGCCGGCGCCGGTCAGCAGCAAGCAGCGCACCGACGCGTCCAGCCGTACCATGGCCAGCGCGTTATTCAACTCGGTCAGCATCGCGCGTGTCAGGCTGTTCAGCCGGTCCGGGCGGTTCAGCGTCAGCGTGGCAACGCCCTGCGCGATCTGCAGTTGGAGGGTTTCGAACGGCTGGGACATGGGATGGGGTCGGATAGCGCCTCATATTATCGGGATTTCGTCGCATTAAGGCATCGAGCACGCTGGCTGGCGTGCGCGCGTTGATAGAATCCGCCGTCTTGTGAATACGGCGCTGGCCGGTTATCCGAGCATGAACGTGGAGCAGGCCCGGCTGAACATGATCGAGCAGCAGATCCGCCCGTGGGATGTGCTCGACCAGTCCGTGCTGGACTTGCTGTACACGGTCCGGCGCGAGGAGTTCGTGCCGCCGCAGCTGCGGGCGCTGGCGTTCGCCGACATCGAGCTGCCGTTGCGAATCGACGGGGTCGACACGGGCGAGGTGATGATGGCCCCGAAAGTGGAGGCCCGGCTGCTGCAGGAGCTGGGCATCCAGGCCCACGAGATGGTTCTGGAGGTCGGCACCGGGTCGGGTTACATGGCGGCTTTGGCGGCTCACCGCGCCCATTCAGTACTGTCGATCGAGATCGATCGGCGCCTGGCTTCGTTCGGAGAGGCGAACCTGATCCGGGCCGGTGTCCGCAATGTGCGGGTCGAGTTCGGCGACGGCGCACTGGGCTGGAGCGATCGCGCGCCATACCACGTGATCATCATGTCGGGCTCGTTGCCGGTGCTGCCCGATGCGCTGCTGGCGCAACTGAAGGTCGGCGGCCGTCTGGCTGCGATCGTCGGCGACGCTCCGGCGATGACGGCGCAGATCGTGACGCGGATCTCCGAGACCGGCTACGACACGCTGCCCCTGTTCGAGACCTGCCTGAAGCCGTTGCGCAATGCATGGCGGCCCGATCCATTCCGCTTCTGAAGCGATGGTCTGTCGGGGACCGGTGCCGCGGTTATGAAAAACCTGTCAGTCGCCGAGCTGTCACAGTGGCTGGCCGACACCCAGCGCGAGCGGCCGCTGCTGCTCGACGTGCGGGAGGCGTGGGAGTTCGCGCTGTGCCGGATCGAGGGATCGGAGCCGGTGCCGCTGGGCACGCTCGGCAGTCGCCTCTCATCGATCGATCCGGAGCGCCCGATCGTCTGCATTTGCCACCACGGAACGCGCAGCATGCACGCGGGGCTGGCGCTGGAGCGCCACGGGTGCCGCGAGATCTACAACCTGGTCGGCGGAGTCGACGCGTGGGCGCGCCAGATCGACCGGTCGATGGCCACTTATTGAGCGGGCAGGGCCGGCACGCCGGCCGGGAGGGAGGGTGAATGGTTTCGCAACACGCGATGCGCTCGTGCCTGATTGTGCTGACTCTGACCGGCGCGTGTTCGGCCGCCCGGGCGACCCAGAGCGATCTGCTGTCGGTGCTGAACGAGGCGCTGGCCAACGATCCGGTGTTCGGATCCGCCCGTTTTGCCCAGCAGGCCTCCAGCGAGTCCGAGCCGCAGGCCCGCGCGGCCCTGCTGCCCAACGTATCGCTGTCGGCCTCGATCAATGAGACCCGGTCCCACCTGGTGTCCGATAACAACCAGATCGAGCCGAGCTTCGCGCAGACCTTCACGACCTGGGGCCCGACATTGCAGGTCGCCCTTCCCCTGTACCGGGCCCAGCTGTGGGACGCGCTGTCGCAGTCGAAGCTGACGGTCAGGCAAAGCGAGCTGCAGTTCGCGCAGGCGCGCGAAGACCTGATGGTGCGGGTGGCGCAGGCCTATTTCGACGTGCTGGCATCCAGCGATGCGCTGGCTGCAATCCAGACCAACAAGCAGGCGATCTCCGAGCAACTGGCACAGGCTCAGCGCGAATTCGAAGTCGGCACCAAAACGATCGTCGACACCCACGAGGCCAAGGCGCGTTACGACCAGGCCTTGGCGCAGGAACAGGTGGCGCTGGGCGACCTGATCGTGAAAAAAAGTTCGCTGCGCGCGATCATCGGACGCGATGCGGGCGATCTGGCGCCGCTGCGCGACCCGCCGGAGCTGGCGGCGCCGCACCCCGCCGATGTCGAAACATGGGCTCACGACGCCGAGCAGAACAACTTCTCGGTGCTGGCCGCGCGCGCGGCTTCCGAGATCGCACGCCGCGAGACAAAGCGCGCGCGCGACGCCTATCGGCCGACCGTCGACCTGAGCGGGAGCGTGCAGTGGCAACACGCCACCAATGTCGCTCCGCAGGTGTCCTTGTTCAACAACAACAGTACGACGGCCTTCTCGACCAATACGACATCCGGCGCGGTCGGGCTGATCGCGACCGTGCCGCTGTACACCGGGGACCTGCTGCAAAGCCGGATCCGGGAAGCGCGCGCCAACGAGAGCCGTGCCGAACAGGATCTGGAGGCGGCGCGGCGCAACGCGGCGCAGATGGCACGCCAGGCCTACACCGGCACCGACTACGGGCTGCACCAGGTGCGGGCGCTGGAGTCCGCCGAGACCTCCGCCAAGACCCAGCTCGAATCCACGCGCCTGGGCTATCAAGTCGGTGTGCGGATCAATCTGGACGTGTTGAACGCCAACACGCAGCTCTTCAATACGCAACGCGACCTGAAAAAGGCGCGCTACGATTTCCTGGTCAATGGACTTCGCCTCAAGGCGGCCTCGGGAACGCTGGAAGACCGGGACGTGCAAGCGATCAACGCGCTGCTGCAGCGCTGAGGTGATCGGCCGCAGTCACCTCCGATGCTCGACCGCCGCGGCGACCGCGGCGGACAGCACGTCGTCGATCAGCTCGATCGCCCGTTCGGTGGCGCCGCGGTGCGCCTGTGCAAAGGCCAGTGCCGCCCGCGCCATTTTCTCGCGCCGGGCCGGGTCGGACTGCAAATCGAGCATCGTGCGGACTGCACTGGCCGCGTCGCCCACCTGCAGTGCGGCGCCGCACAGCAGCGCGTCGGCGGCAGCCTGCGAAAAATTGAACATGTGCGGCCCGAACAGCACCGGACAGCCGCACGCGCAGGCCTCGATCAGGTTCTGACCGCCCAGCGGCGCAAGGCTTCCTCCGATCAGCGCCAGATCGGCCATCGCGTAGTACATCGGCATCTCGCCCATCGAATCGCCCAGCAGCACGAGGGCATCGCTCGGCATCGACGCGAACTGCCCGCGCCGCACGACCGGGCTTCCCAGCGCCGACAGGAGCCTTGCCACCTCGTCGAATCGCTGCGGGTGACGCGGCACGAACAGCAGCACCGGAACCGATGCCCCCGCCCGGATCGCAGCCGTCAGCGCGTCGACGACCACACGCTCTTCGCCTTCGCGCGTGCTCGCGAACATCCAGACGCTGCGGCCTCCCAGCCGGCGCCGCCATGCCCGGCCGCGCTCGAGCAGTTCCGGCGGAGGCGTCGCGTCGAATTTCAGGTTGCCGGTGACATGGATCGGACCCTGGTACAGCCTGGCCCAGCGGGCCCGATCGGCCTGCGTCTGCGCCGCCACCGCAGACAGCGCAGCGGCGGCCGGGCGCATCAGCGCCGGCCAGCGCAGCGTGCGCGCCAGCGAGCGCTCCGACAGGCGAGCGTTGACCAGAACGATCGGCACGCCGGCGCGCTGCGCCTGAAACTGAAGATTCGGCCAGATTTCGGTTTCCAGCAGGATCAGGATCGACGGGCGCACCTGCGCCAGAAAGCGGTGCACTGCCCACGGCAGGTCGTATGGAAGGTAGCGCTGGGTGATCCGCCCGGCGAGCGCCTGCAGCACCGGCAGCGCGGCCTCGCGCCCGGTCGGCGTCATGTGGGTCAGCACGAACTGCGCATGCGGGTATCGCCCCGCGAGACGCTCGATCAGCGGCTGCGCTGCGCGCGTTTCGCCGACCGACACCGTGTGCAGCCAGAGGATCTGCGCGCCCGCCGACGGCGCAGCGCGGCCTCCTTCCGGGAGCGGACCAAGACCGAGAAAGCGCTCGCGCCAGTTGCGCCGGTAGCGCGGCTGCCGCAGGCTCCGCAGCAGCAGGTAGGCCACCACCCAGGGCAGCGCAAGGTACCAGCCGAACGTGTACAGCCGCCGTGCCGCTGCCGCCGTCATCCGCTCATTGATTCGCGCATTGGTATCCCGAGGCGGCCATTGTTCGACGAACCTCCGACTCAGCACACTAGCCCGCGTGCGCGGCCCCGGCCGTCAGCAGGTGCCGTGCGGCATCGATCACGTCTTCCGAACTCGGGCAATCGGCCACGCCGCCGAGGTTGACCCGGCGCTCATCGGCTTTCAGACCGACCCGGGCCGGGTCGTAATCGCAGAAAATGCCGACGGTGGCCGCGCCGACCGCAGCAGCCCAGTGCGTCAGCCCGGTGTCGAGCCCGATCACCAGCGTGGCGCGCGCGCACACTGCCGCCAGCGTTTCCAGTCCGGCTGGCGGCGCCACCCGCGCCGTGTGCATCGGCGCGGCCCGACGCACCGTCGCGGCCTTTTCGCGCTCGTTTCCCCAAACCAGCACGCTGTCGAGTCCTTGTTCGGCCAGCCATCCTTCGATCACGCGCCAGTTCTCGTCCGGCCACAGCTTGCTCGCACGGCTGGCGTTGGTCAGCAACAGCGCGAAGCGCTGCTCGCCGATCCATGGCCGCAGCGCCGCCGTCGCGACTTTCGGCACTCGGATTCCAAAGTCGAGCGCGCCACCGGGCTCGTAGCCGAACGCCCGCGCCGCCAGGAGGCGATTGCGGTCGATCGCATGCAGGTTCAAGGCAACGCTGATCCGGTGATCGTAGAGCCAGGATGCGGCCCGCTCGCGGGCGCTGCGGCCGCACAGCCCCGCCACCGGGCCGCGCGCCCAGCGCGCCACAAAGGCGCTCTTGACCAGTCCTTGCAGGTCCAGGATCCGGTCATAGCGGTATTCGCGCAGGTCGCGCCGCGCCGCCCGGATCTGCTTCCAGGTCGAAGGCAAATGGAGCTGGTTGCGCCAGCGCCGCAGGCCGATCGGGATCACGCGCGCAACGTCCCGATGCATCCTCGGAATCTCGGCGAAGTCCTCCTCGATGACCCACTCGATCACGGTTCCCGGGCAGTTGCGCGCCAGATCGGACACGGCCGGCAACGCGTGGACCACGTCGCCCATCGACGAGGTTTTGACGATCAGCACCCGCACCGCATCACCGAAGGCATGGTCGGATGGCGACTAGAACGGCAGGTGTGCAGCTGGCTGAACCTCCAAAATGGCGCGCCGGAAGTCGGCTTGAATGCGCGCCAGCGCCTGCCGATCATCGGCCTCGAAGCGCAGCACGACGACCGGCGTCGTGTTGGACGGGCGCGCCAGCCCGAAACCGTCGGGATACTCGACCCGTACGCCGTCGATCGTGATCACTTGCTGCGCGCCTTCGAAGTGCGCCTGCGAACGCAGCCGCTCGACCAGCTCGAAGTTCTCGGATTCCCGGGTCTTCATATGAAGCTCTGGCGTCGAGACCGCGTCGGGCAGTGCGTTCAAAGCCGCTGACGGGTCGGATTCGCGGCTGAGGATTTCGAGCAAGCGTGCGCCGGCGTACAGACCGTCGTCAAAGCCGTACCAGCGGTCCTTGAAGAAGAGGTGCCCGCTCATCTCCCCGGCGAACGGAGCCCCGGTTTCCCTGAGCTTGGCCTTGATCAGCGAGTGACCGGTGCGCCACATCGTCGGCTTGCCCCCGTGCTTGCGGATCCACGGCGCCAGATGACGCGTGCACTTCACGTCGAAGATGATCTCGCCGCCGATATGCCGGGCCAGCACGTCCGGCACGAACAGCATGATCTGGCGGTCCGGGTAGATGATCTGCCCGTCCTTTGTCACCACGCCCAAGCGGTCACCGTCGCCGTCGAAGGCGAGCCCCAGCTCCGCGTCGGTGCGCTGCAGGCATGCGATCAGCTCCTGCAGGTTCTCCGGTTGGGCCGGATCCGGGTGGTGGTTCGGGAACGTGCCGTCGACCTCGCAGAAAAGCTCGATCACCTGGCAGCCCAGGGCACGGAAAAGGCGGGGCGCCACCGCGCCGGCCACCCCGTTGCCGCAATCGATCGCGATTTTCAACTGGCGGGCCAGCTTGACATCGCCGACAATGCGCTCGACGTACGCGTCCGCGATCCGGGCCGAGCGCAGCGGACCCGGCACGCTGGCACGAACAAGGTCGCCCGTATCGATGCGCCGTCGCAGCGCCTGCAGCCCCTCGCCGTACATCGCCTGGCCGGCCAGCACGAACTTCATGCCGTTGTACTCCGGGGGATTGTGGCTGCCGGTGATCGAAACGCCGGATCCCGTTTCCAGATGGTGGGTGGCGAAATAGAGCATCGGCGTGGCGACCATCCCGATGTCGACCACGCCGCAACCGGTCGAGCGGATGCCCTCGATCAGCGCATCGCCCAGCGCCGGGCCCGACAACCGGCCGTCGCGGCCGACCGCGATCTCGCGCACCGCCAGCGCACGCGCCTCCGAGCCCAGCGCAGCGCCGATCGCGCGCGCCGCTTCCAGGGTCAGCGAACGGTCGACGATGCCCCGCACGTCATACGCCTTGAAGATCGACGGATCGATGGAAGCTGTCATGTTCGGTGCCGGACGCGAGTCCGCACGCGGTTCGCCGCCCCGTTATCGGGCACGGATAAAATCCAGTCTAACAAAGCCCCCGTCCAATGCCGGGCCGAGTCCTGATGACACCGACCGATCTGCCCGAGTGGCACGTGCTCGCGCAGCGCCGCCGCGCGCTGGAGCAGATCCACATCGCAGACCTGTTCGACGACGATCCGCAGCGAGGCGAGCGCTTTTCATTCGAAGCCGCTTCGCTCAGCGTCGATCTGTCGCGCAATCGGATCGACAGCGGCACGCTGCGCGCCCTGGTGGCGCTGGCCCGAGCTTCGAAGCTGGAAAAGCAACGCGACGACCTGCTCGCGGGGGTCGTGGTCAACGCGACCGAAGCGCGGCCAGCCTGGCACACCGCGCTGCGATCGACTCCGACCGACCCGTTCGTCGACCCCGCCTGGGGAGCGAGGCTGCAGGCCGAACGGGAACGCTTTCTGCAATTCGCCGAGCAGCTGCGCGCAGGACACGTTGCCGGAGCGACGGGGCTTGCGCTCGAAACCGTCGTTTGCATCGGCATCGGTGGCTCGGACCTGGGGCCGCGGCTTGTCACCGAAGCGCTGGGACCTGCCCGCCGGCCTTGCGTGCGCTTTGCGGCGAACCTGGATCCCGCCGACCTGGACGCGGCGTTGGCCGAGGCCAATCCACACACGACGCTGCTGCTGGCGATTTCGAAGAGCTTCTCCACACTGGAGACGGTTGAGAACCTGAAAGCCGCGTTGCGGTGGCTCAAGCAGCGCGCACCGGAACTCGACCCCAAGTCGCACCTTGCCGCAGTGACCAGTCAGCCCGACCGCGCGACGGCCCTGGGAATCGATCCGGCGCGCGTGTTCACGTTCCCGGAATGGGTCGGTGGGCGCTATTCGCTGTGGTCGGCGTGCGGCCTGGGCATTGCGATCGCGCATGGCCGAAAGGCGTTCGGCGAGCTGCTGGCGGGGGCGGCGGCGCTGGATGCGCATTTCGCCAAGGCGCCGCTGGAGTCGAACCTGCCGGTTCTGCTGGGAATGCTGGGCGTGTGGTACGTGAACTTCTGGGGCATCAAGACGCGCGCCGTGGTGCCGTACTCGCAGCCCCTGCAGCGGCTGCCCGCCTACCTGCAGCAGCTCGAGATGGAGAGCCTGGGCAAGCGCGTGGACCGCGCCGGAGCGCCGCTTTCCATCGACTCGGCACCGGTCGTGTGGGGTGAAATCGGCAGCAACGCGCAGCACAGCGTGTTCCAGTTCCTGCACCAGGGTACCGGCTGGGTTCCGCTGGATATCGTGATGATTGCCGATCACGAAGCGGGCGATCAGCGCCGCACGCAATTGTTGAACGAGTTCGCGCTGGCGCAGGCCGACGCGCTCGCCTGGGGCGATCGCATTGTGGGCGATGAGCCGCAGCCTTCGCACCGCGCGGCGCCGGGCAACCGGCCGTCCACACTGGTCCGGCTGGCGCGCCTGGACGCCAGGTCGGTCGGCGCGCTGCTGGCGATGTACGAACACCGCACCTTCGTTCAGAGCGTGGTGTGGAACGTCAACGCGTTCGATCAGTGGGGCGTGGAGATCGGAAAGCAGCTGCTGGCGCGCCGCACACGCGCCGCCGGCGCGTGAGCCGCATCGCCCATCGAGTTGTCAAAGCGAGGAAAGCCGATGCAAGCGAGAAGAGTGCGCAAGGCCGTGTTTCCGGTTGCGGGCATGGGCACGCGGTTCCTGCCGGCCACCAAGGCGATGCCGAAGGAGATGTTGCCGGTGGTGGACAAACCGCTGATCCAGTACGCCGTGGAGGAAGCCGCGGCGGCCGGCGTGGAGCAGATGATTTTCGTCACCGGACGCAACAAGCGGGCCATCGAGGATCACTTCGACCGGATCCTCGAGTTGGAGCAGATGCTCGAGCGCGGCGGCAAGCACCAGTTGCTCGAGGCGCTGATGTCGGCCACCCCGCGCGGGGTGACCTTCGTCTACGTCCGGCAGCCCGAGCCGCTCGGACTCGGGCACGCGGTGCTGTGCGCGCAGCCGGTGGTGGGCGACGAGCCCTTCGCGGTGATCCTGGCCGACGACCTGATCGACGCCACCCCTGGAGTCACCGGACAACTGGTCGAAAGCTACCAGCGCCACGGCGCCTCGGTGCTGGCGGTGCAGGACGTTCCGCGCCAGGATACCTCCAAATACGGCATCGTCGCCACCGAGCCGATGGACGCACCGGAGGAGCGCGTGGTGCGGATCGTGGAGAAGCCCCGACCCGAGGAGGCACCCTCCACGCTGGCCGTGGTGGGACGCTACGTGTTGCGGCCGGAGATCTTTGCAGAGCTCGCCACCACGCAGCGCGGCAGCGGCGGCGAAATCCAGCTCACTGATGCGATCGCCCGCCGCGTGCCGCAGCGAGAAGTCATCGTGCGGCGCTTCACCGGAACGCGCTTCGATTGCGGATCCAAGCAGGGGTTTCTGGCGGCGAATATCGCGCTCGGCAGGCGGCAGGGGCTGATCGCTTGAAACGACCAGCACCGCGCAGGCAGCGGATCCGAGCGTGACCCCATCTTCGGTCCAATGGAGCAGTCTCGGCTCCCCGCAATGGGCTTGAGCCGGAATCTGCTCGCCGGCGGAGTCAACTCGGCGGTCACGGCGCTGCTTGGCCTCGCCGTCGTCCCCGCTTACCTGCGGTATCTGGGAACCGAGGCCTACGGATTGATCGGCTTCTACGTCACGCTGGTGGGTCTGCTGCAAGTGTTCGACTTCGGCCTTGCGGCCACGGTTACCCGCGAAGTTGCACGATCTCCGGTTGCAGCAGGCCGCACCCCGGTCGCGCCACTAGTCGCAGCGCTGGGGCGGATCTATTCGGGGATCGCAGTGGGTGTCGCGGTAACGCTTGCGGCGCTGGCCTCGCCGATTGCGCATCGCTGGTTGAATGCGCAGGTCCAGCCATTGGAGCAAGTCAGAGGCGCACTCGTGCTTGCCGCGGTGGCGCTCGGGCTTCGCTTCCCGGCCATCCTTTACCAGGGTGTGCTGCTGGGCGCGCAGCGGCTTGCGCATTTCAGCGCCATCAACATGACGATCACGGCGGTCAGTCAACTCGGAGCTGTGGCGCTTCTTGCCTGGCTCAAGCCGGACGTCCGGGTGTTCTTCGGCTGGCAGATCTGCGCATCAGTGCTGCTCGTCGTTTGGTTGCGGCGCGCGGCCTGGGCCTCCATCGGAGGCTCTGCGGCGGTCGCACCAGACTACACGCCGATCGCGCACCTTTGGCGCTATTCGGCGGCGATAGCAGGGATCAACGTGATCGCTCTGTGTTTCATGCAATTCGACAAGGTCCTGTTGAGCCGGATGCTGCCACTGGCCCAATACGGCCAGTACATGCTGGCAACGTTGGTCACCAATGGCCTTTACGTCGTGATTACCCCGATCTTCAATGCGCTGTATCCGCGTTTCTCGGCGCTCGTTACACAGGAAAGGCAGTCCGAGCTCCAGGATCTTTATCGGCTGACGTCGCACCTGGTGGCCGCGGTGATGTTTCCGCTGGCGATGCTGTTGATCGTTTTCGGCGAAGGGATCGTGGCGCTGTGGACCGGAAATGCGCGCCTGGCGGCGGACGTGGCGCCAGTGATCGGACTGCTGGCAGCTGGCACCAGCTTGCATTCGGTCATGTTCGTTCCGTACGCTCTGCAGCTCGCGAAGGGAGCCGCAACGCTTGCGCTGAGAATCAGCCTGGCCCTGCTGCTGGTGCAGGGCCCCCTGATGTGGTGGCTCACTCGAACCTGGGGCGGTGTCGGCGCTGCGTGCGCTTGGTTGTTGCTGCATATTCTTTATCTGACTTTCGGAAGCTGGACCACCCATCGGCGTCTGCTTCCGGCTGTCACCTGGGGCTGGCTGCTTCACGACGTCGGCGGTCCGTTCTTGATCGCCGCCGGCGTGGGACTTGCCAGCTGGTACGCGATACATGACTATGCTGAGCAGGGGACCGCCGTGGTGCTGGTCGGTGCAGCATTGGCGGTGGCGTCGGCTGCGCTCACTGCGTTGACTTCCCCGCGGCTCCGGCGCCTGCTCGGTTCGCTGAGGCGACGGCCAATGGCCTGAGCGCGAGATACACTCGCACCTGCTTGCAATTACGCCATGACTCGTTCAACCGGATCGGGTTCAGACCACATCCTCCTTTCAATCTGCATTGCCACCTACCGGCGTGGCCCCTACATCGGCGAGACACTCGATTCAATCCTGCAGCAGATGCCGCCCGGGGTGGAGCTGCTGGTGGTGGACGGTGCCTCGCCTGACGATACGCCGCAGGTGATGCATCGCTACCTTCAGAAGCATCCGGAAATCGTGTATCGGCGCGAGGAGCGCAACTCCGGCGTCGATGCGGACTATGACAAGGCGGTCGGCTACGCCAGAGGCCGGTATTGCTGGTTGATGAGCGACGATGACCTGTTGATGCGGGACGCGTTGGCGCAAGTACTGGTCGCACTGCGCGACGGCGTCGATCTGCTGGTGATCAATGCCGAGGTGAGGAACAAGACGTTCTCCGCGGTCCTGCAACCCAGATTGCTTCCGGTGACCTCCGACCTCTCGTACGGCCCGCGGGAGAACGAACGCTTCTTCGTGCTGGCCGCCAATTACCTGACTTTCATCGGTGCCGTGATCATCCGGCGCGAACTGTGGCTTGCTCGCTCCCGCGAGCCATACTATGGCACCAATTTCATCCACGTCGGCGTGATCTTCCAGTCGCCGCTGCCCGGGTCCATCCGGGTTCTGGCTGATCCGCTAGTAATGATCCGCTATGGCAACGCGCTGTGGAGCCAGCGCAGCTTCGAAATCTGGATGTACAAATGGCCCGGCCTGATCTGGTCGTTCGGCCACCTTTCGGAGGCTGCGCGGCGCCGGATCACGCGCCCCAATCCGGCCCGGAGCCCGCAACGCCTGCTCTGGTTCCGCGCGATCGGGGCGCTGGGGCAGCCCGAATACGAGCGATTGCTGAACGACAATCCCGACGCGGCGGCCCGGCGCCTGATCGGCGCGGTGATGTGGCTGCCGGCGTCCCTTCTGAACGCTGCGCTGGCGATCTATTGCCTTTTCAGCGCGCATCCGTTTGCCCGCTTGAAGCTTTTCGAACTGGCCAAGGCCTCCTGCAGCACCTCGGTGTCGCGCGTGCTGGCGCGGCTGCGAGGCGCCTCGGACGTATGACCTGGCAATCGAGGCAGCGATGAACAGGCAGCACTTCGCTTATGTGGCTCATAAGCTGTGCCGGCACTTCGGACTGGATTTTTTGCGCGTCGACACGCTCCAGCGGCTGCTCGCCAGCGAGCGATATGCCGACCGCAGCCGAATACTCGAGGACCTCGCCCGGGTTCTGGACCGGGATGGGCTGTACTTTTTCGCAAGCCGCCTGGCAGAGTCTCATTCGCAGATCTTGCAGGATCTGTTCGTGTTGTTTGAGCTGCAGGAGAAGCGGAACGGGTTTTTCGTCGAATTCGGCGCAACCAACGGACTGGATCTCAGCAATACCTATCTTCTTGAAAAAGACTACGGATGGACCGGTATTCTCGCGGAGCCCGCGAGGTTCTGGCACGAGGCGCTGCACAAGAACCGCACAGCGATCATCGATCACCGATGCGTTTGGCGGCGAAGTGGCGAGCGAATCGAATTCAAGGAAAGCTGGACGCCGGAGCTGTCGGGCATAGAGCGGTGCAACCGCTTTGATTATCGGTCGCGGCAGCGCGACCTGGGCGGCCACTATCCGGTCGAAACGGTCTCGCTCAATGATCTGCTGCGGGAGCACGATGCGCCGGCTTGCATCGACTACCTCTCCGTCGACACCGAGGGCTCGGAACTGGAGATCCTGTCCGCCTTCGACTACAGCCGCTACCAGGTCAAGGTACTGACGGTCGAGCACAACCAGACGCAACAGCGTGAGAAGTTGTTCGAGCTGCTTTCGTCGAAGGGATATGTGCGCAAACTGGAAACCTGCTCGCATTTCGACGATTGGTACGTCAAGCAGAGGCAAGACTAGCGGGTGCGAGCGGCCGCGGCTGCCAAGCTGGAATTTACAATTTGTTTTTGCGACCAGAGGAGCCGGATCATGGATGCGTACAAGGCCATCACCGCGTGCCGCGTCAGCGGGAGCCAGAACCTCGTGTCGGTTCTGAATATCGGCCACCAGGAACTGACCGGCGTGTTTCCGCCTGCCCGAGACACGAGAGTCACGTCCGGCCCGCTCGAGCTCGTCTGGTGCCCGGAAAGCGGGCTTTTGCAGCTGCGCCATTCGTTCGAACCGACCGAAATGTACGGGTCGAATTACGGGTACCGATCCGGCTTGAACCAATCGATGGTCAATCACCTTGCGGACAAGGTACGCTACCTGCAACAGCTGGTGCCGCTGAACACGACCGACGTGGTGGTCGACATCGGGAGCAACGATGCGACGCTGCTGAAGGCGTATTCGGACTCGCGCGTTCGGCGTATCGGCATCGACCCGACCGGCAGGAAGTTCTCGCAGTTTTATCCCGCCGAGATTGCGCTGATCCCGGACTTCTTTTCTGCCGATGCGCTCCGATCGATCGAGCGCAAACCGGCCCGCATCATCACTTCGATCGCGATGTTCTACGACCTGGAGTCACCAGTCGAATTCGCCCGCCAGATCGCGAGCGTGCTGGCCGACGACGGCATCTGGCATTTCGAGCAGAGCTACATGCCCTCGATGCTGCGCCTGAACGCTTATGACACGATTTGTCACGAGCATCTGGAGTACTACTCGCTCAGCGTCGTCAAGTCCATCGTGGAGCGCGCGGGACTGCGGCTGGTCGATGTCGTGATGAACGCGATCAACGGTGGCAGCTTCGCGGTCACCGCGGCCAAGGCTTCAAACCGGTCGATCGGGTCCAACGATGCCGTCATCGACTGGCTGCTCGAACAGGAGGAACGGATGGGGCTGCGCACGCCGCGACCGTTTCGCGACTTCGAAGAGCGCGTCTACCGGCACCGGGACGATCTCAGGCGCCTGATCCTGGCGCTCAACGGAGACGGCAAGCGGATCCTCGGCTACGGTGCCTCGACCAAGGGCAACGTGCTGCTGCAGTTCTGCGGCCTGACCGAGCGCGAGGTCGGCGCGATCGCGGAGGTCAATACGGACAAATTCGGATGCTTTACGCCGGGCACCCGGATTCCGATCATTTCGGAAACAGACGCGCGGGCGATGCAGCCCGATTATTTCCTGGTTCTTCCCTGGCACTTCAAGGAAGGAATCCTTCGAAGGGAGAAGGAGTTCCTGGCCGCAGGCGGAAGAATGATCTTTCCATTCCCCGAAATAGAGATCGTCTGAGGCACATCAACCCTTAGACGGGCACCTCTTACGCGATCGTTGCCTCGAATAGCCCGAAAAGACAATATTGGCGCAGGTGCTGGCTCAGCCATTTGGAGCGCCACAAGGGCGTGTAAAAGGTTTCCAAGGGCGCGAAGCCCGCCGCTTTCAGCGTCGACTTCAGCGACGACTCGTCGTACCTCACCTTGTGGTCCGGATCGCAGTTCCACCCGAGCCAGCCAGGCACCCCGACCAGCAGGCGACCTTCGGGACGCAACACCCGGCGCAGTTCACGCATCAGTGGATCCGGGTTCGCAATGTGCTCCAGCACGTTGTCCATCAACGCCGAATCTAGACTCGCATCCTCGAACGGCAGGATATCCGGCTCCATCAGCCGTGCGTCCAGGCCCTGCGAGCGGCAGTAGGCCACTGTATGGGCATTGACGTCCACCCCCACGGTCTGCGGCCGGAAGCGCAAAAAATCCCCGATGCCGCAGCCGACATCGACCACCTGGCCGCGCAGGCGGTCGCAGATTCTCGGATAAAGGACAAAGCGCCGATACAACGCTCCGAGCGGGCTTCGCTGCATCAGGTACTCGCCATACGCCTGTTCAGCGGTCATCCGGCTGCTCCTGGAGCGCGTCCAGATACGCAGTGCCCAGATACGCGCACGGTTCGATGGCTGCCCCTTCGGACCATTCGTTCCACGCATTTATCAACGCAGGCAGGCTCGATGAGCTTGCGGCCTTGTGCGCGAGGTCGCCAAACAGCGCCGGTGGCAGATACTCCAGGCAGGTCGAACGGCGCCCGTAACGGGGAGCGTTGTTCCAACCCGGCGTGATCACCTCCTGCACGTCGCCGAGCAAGGTCGAGCGAAACGCAAGGCGTTCGGCAGAAATCAGATAGCGTTCAAACTCGGCGGTCGAATACGCAACGCGCTGCCTTTGCAGACGGTCACGCACGACCAGCAGTCTTCGGGCCGCGCCCCTGCCGAGCGTGAGCTGGGTAGCGTGGAGCAGCCACTTGGCGCCCGGTCCGCGGCCGAACCCGCGGCGGGCGAAAAAGAGCCGCGGCTCGAACAGATAGGTCGCCTCGACCAGTTCGCAGTACGCGGCGTCGAGGGGATTTTTCACGAAATGCGCAAAGGCCGCGTCGAACCCACGACGCCGCAACGCATTCCGGTACTGCTCCAACATCGCGCTCACACTCCTGAAGTGGGCGAGGTGATACCAGACGAACAACGGCCGGCCATTCCAGCGATAATAAAAAGGATGCGAAAAGCAACGAGCGAGATAGTCGCAGTGATCCTCGATCTGGCTCGATGTCGGTTCATCGGCCAACTCCACCAGCGGACGCGGATCTCCCAACCACCTGCGAGACCAACCCTCGGAGGCCCAGATCAGAAACCAGGGGATCGAGCGCTGCGGGTCCGAGGTCGACAGGACGGTCCGTTCGAATGCACCCAGTTCCTGATGAGTGTAAAACCAATAGTGGTAGACGGCGAATCCCGTCAGATGCGCGGCCTTGACCTCGTGGATGTGCTCGACGTGCAAGCCCGCAGCAGCACCGTCGTAAAAGCCCCGAGCCGGCGCCCTGCGCGGCCATTCGTCCAGCATGTTGGACCGGGCGACCAAGCTCCAGTCGGTGAAGCCCTTGCCCCATGCGAGGTCGTTGGTCGGGATCGGGTAAAACTGGGGAAAGTAAATCGCGAAGGCGTTCATAGCGGCCCTCGCGCCTCTGTTCGGCGGACGGCGGGATGAGCCTGCACGGCACTCAGACTCCCCGAAATCGGTTGACCGCGTCGGTGGTCAGTCACGGGCAGATCCCGCTCGTCAACGCGCTGATCGATGATCTGAAACGCCATGCCGGCCCGCATTTGCAGCGGCTGGTCGTGACACTGAACGTCCCTGAACTGCAGCCGCTTTCCGCCGACGGCACCCCATTCGAGGTCGTGACCCTGCGCAATCAGGTTGCGCAGGGCTTCGGCGCGAATCACAACCAGGCTTTCCGCCACTGCGAAACCGAATGCTTCGCCGTACTGAACCCCGATCTGCGCCTTGCGTCGGACGCGCTGGGCGCCCTGTGCGAAGCACGGACCCCAGGCGACGGCGTCCTGTCGCCCCTGATCCTGAACCCGGACGGCAGCCCCGCCGATGCAGCGCGCCGCTTGCCGACGCCCCTGCAGATCACGGCACGCAAATTCCGACGGTACCGGGCGGAACCCGATCCGGATTTCGACTGGTTGGCGGGCATGTGCCTTGTTCTTGACTCGGCGGCTTTCCGCTCGCTCGGTGGCTTCGACGAGCGCTTCTTCATGTACTGCGAGGATACCGATCTGTGCCTGCGCATGCAGCTTGCCGGCTGGAGCGTGCGCTACGTCGCAGACGTTCAGGTCGTGCACGACGCCCGCAGGGACAGTCATCACTCAGCGCCCCACCTGCGCTGGCACGTCGCGAGTCTGCTGCGCCTGTGGACCTCTCGTGCTTTCTGGTCGTACCGGCTGCGGCGCAGAGCGCTCGTCTCGTTGCGTCGGACCGGGCTCAGCCTCGAAGGATCCCGCAGTCCCTGAAGCAGGCAGTGAACCGCTCGTCCCAGGCACCGATCCGAGCGCCGGTGGCCGCCTCGAAGCGGGTGCTGTCGAGCACCGAGTAAGCCGGGCGCGCGGCGGCCGTCGGATACTCCGAGGTAAGGATCGGAATCACCGGCGTAACCAGGCCGGCCAGCTGCACAATTCGTTGCGCGAACTGGAACCACGTGGTCGCGCCGTACGCGGCGACGTGAAACAGGCCCTCGGCCGGGACGGGCCGATCCAGCGCGGTGAGCGTCGCCCAAGCGATGTCCCGCGCCCACGTCGGAGCCCCGACCTGGTCGTTCACGACGCGCAGTTGGGGACGTTCGCGGGCGAGCCTGAGCATCGTCAGCAGGAAATTGCGGCCGCGCATCGCGTAGACCCAACCGGTGCGCAGGATCAGATGGCGGCAGCCGCTGCCGACGATTTCCTGCTCGCCGGCGAGCTTGCTGTGCCCGTACACGCTGATCGGCCCCGGCCGGTCGGTTTCGACGTAGGGCGTCCGCTGCGAACCATCGAACACGTAATCGGTCGAGTAATGAACCAGCAGCGCGCCCAGCCGGGCAGCTTCCTGCGCCAGCACCGCCACCGACTCGGCATTGACTGCGAAACAGGCCTGCGAGTCCCGCTCCGCGGCATCGACGGCCGTATAGGCGGCCGCATTGACGATCAGATCGGGGCGAATCGAGCGCACAGCGGCAGCAACGTCCTGCGGGCGACCCAGATCCAGCGCCGCTCGCTCCGGCGCCACGACCTGCCCCAGCGGCGCGAGGCACTGCTGAAGCTCCCAGCCGACCTGGCCGGTGCGCCCCGTCAGCAGGATCTTCAATCGAAAAGATCCGCCCGCTCGAG
>WNFS01000912.1_pt1 | contig 30054 bp, 21 predicted proteins | sample 5400141 | NCBI WGS metagenome assembly WNFS01 (sample SAMN13153358, study PRJNA577476) | soil metagenome | isolation source: 60 cm saprolite under Madrone tree | place: USA:California | collected 2016-06-14
GGGGAGCCTGATCCATCTGCTGTTCGCGTTTGGGGGCGGGCGGGAAGCGGTAGTTGTGGTTGCCGTTGACGGAGTTGCGGATGGATTTGCGCCAGCCGTCCGTGCCGAACGTGTTGATGTACTCGTCCTCGGAGATGTGGATGGTCTGCAGGAGGGTTTGCGCCATGTAGGCGACGGTGCGGGCGATTTTGGGCTTTACATCGCCGCGGATAACGGCGGGGATGAGGCGGCCGAGGGCGGTGCTGAGATCGCAGGCGAAGAGGTAGTCGCCGGAGAAGAAGTAGGCCAGGTCTTTGCTGAGCGATTCAGCAGCGTGGGCGCGGGTTTCTTTTTGGGCGTGGTCGAAGCAGAGATGGGAATTTTTGCCGGTGCGAGGGGTGCGGCAACGGCGGCCATCCGAGAACGTGAACTTGCACAAGGACACGCGGTCCTTGGGACTGAGAGAGGACATAGAAGTCTCCTTAGAGTTGAGTTTTGGGATTTGCTGACTGAGAAGAGCCGGCAAGGATGCCGGCGCTACAAAACAGAAACTCCCCGGCTGGAGCCGGGGCGCAGTTTGCAACAGGGATATTATACCACAACGGTACTGCGGATCAAGGTTGCACAAGGAAGGAAGGAAAAATCAAAACCCGCAGCCTTAAAACCGAAGGCTGCGGCACCCTGCGTTCAGTCAAGAGAAAAACGTAAAATATAAGTTCTGATAATACGATTGCGTCTATTAGCAGTGCCCGGTTTGCTCCACTTTGAGCCACTTTCATCAAAGCAACAGCGAAATCTCAATTCCACGGCTGTGCACAGGTTTTCCACATCTTCCTGCACAACGGCAACGCCAACGCGAATGGTGTAGAGTTCGCGAAGACTTCTTATCGTAGGAAGACCATGCTCCGAAGGGGAACTGGCGTGAGGATTCGACGAAGTTTTTTGTGTGGCGCAGGTAGTTGGCTCGCTTTCGTTGTGCTGGCCTTATCCATCGCGGGTTCGATTGCCGGGGCGCAAGGGACAGCCGATGACATTCCGGACCGGCTGCTGACCAATCAAGACGTTATCGAGATGGTGGGCAGCGGCATGACGCCACTCGCGGTCATTTCCCAAATTCACCATTCACCCTGCAAGTTTGACAAATCCGCAGCGGGGCTGGACGCCTTGAAGGCGGCGAATGTGCCATACCGCGTGGTGCTGGCGATGATGAAGGCGCCGGAGTTACCGCCGGCGACGAAAGGCCGCATTGGTGTGGTGATCCCGGACAGCACGCCGATCCAAGTAAGCTTATCGGAGGACCTGAGCTCCGATGTTCAGCAGCAGGGGTACATCATTTATTTTCAGGTTCTCGAAGAAGTGCGAATCCGAGGGCTGAGAGTGATCGCCAAGGGCGCGAGGGTGCGGGGAAAGCTCCTGGGCTCCAAGGACCGGTCGCGCACGGGCGAGGCGGCGAGGCTGGATTGGAGTTTGACGGACGTGCTGGCAGTGGATGGCCAACGATTGCCGCTGCGAGGCGGCAGCGCTGTCTCCGGAAACGAACTTCAGCAGGAAAAAAATGTGACGGTTGGGAAGGGCGAAGAGTTCAAGGCGTTCACGTATGGCGTTCGCAAAGTCAATGTGTTGGCGCCGATTCCGGCGTCATCGAGGAAACCGGAAGACTCGACCGGTCCGAATCCATGACGGACGAGACTACGGGACTGTTGCTTTACTTGCGGCAGAGCCCGACGTTGTCGAATTTGGCACCGTTGCGCCGATTAATTGCTTGCTGATTGAAACATGTTCAAATAGACTTCACTACAACAAGCCAACGCTCGAGCAAGCTATGCGCATGAGCGGTTGCCGCGCTTGATTTTTCACACGATCCATTCTCTATCCAGGGAACAGCAACATCCAAAGGCATACACCTCCGCGATTGCGGAGGATTTCTCTACGGAGGATTATCATGCGCGTAAATCGTAGTCTGCTAATCGCGGCGGTGGTGCTGCTTGCCGCGGCAGCAGCTTTTTCTCAGTCTGGTAAACCACTCAGCAACGATGACGTAGTCCAAATGGTTAAGGGTGGTTTCGACGAATCCACCACGGTTGCAGCCATCGACGCGGGGGAAACGAGTTTTGACACTTCGGTGCAAGCATTGATGGCGCTCAAGGCGGCGGGGGTGAGCGAAAAAGTTATTTCCGCCATGTTGGCTGCCACGAAGAAAAAAGCGGAAGCAGCAAAACCAGCCGCTCCCGCTCCCACAGTGGCGCCCGCGGCGGCGGCCAATCCAGACTTCCCGGAAGACATGGGCGTTTACACCAAGTTGAAAGGCTCACTCGCGGAGGTGTACGCCGAAGTCGTGAGCTGGAAGTCCGGCGGCGTGGGCAAGAGCATGCTGACAGGGGGTTTCACGAAGGGACATGTGAACGCCACAGTCACCGGTCCGAAGAGCAAGCTGCAACTGGGAACGCCAATCGAGTTTGTGATCAAATGCGCGGAGGGCGTTACCCCGTCCGAATATATGCTGCTCAAGCTGGACGAAAAGGGTGACCGGCGCGAATTCCGCGCGGTGACCGGCGGGGTGTATCACTCCTCCGGCGGCGCGCAGAAGGATGCGATCAAGTTTGACTTTCAGAAGATCGCGCCGCGAACTTACAAGATCGCGCTGATGGGATTGAAGAAGGGTGAATATGGCTTCCTTCCTCCAGGAGCAGGATCAGTGGGGGGAACGGGCGGTGGAGCGAGCGGCCAGACGGTGCAGGGCGGCTCGATGACTTCCGGAAAGCTATATTCGTTCGGAGTCATCGAATAGACGGCCAGCAATTTTGAACAATGCAATCGCCGACCGAAGACGCGCTAGCGGCGGTCGACGACGTTGTGGCGGATGTCCTGGCCCTGGACGAGGTAGATGACGTCTTCGGCGATGTTGGTGGCGTGGTCGCCGATGCGCTCGAGGTTCTTGGCGACGAGGATGAGTTCGAAGGCGGGAAATACCACGCTGGAATCGCCCATCATGTAGGTAAGCAATTCACGGAAAATCTGGTCGCGGTAGTGGTCCACCTGATCGTCGGTGGCGAGGACGCTCTGCGCGAGCTCGACGTCGCGGCGGACGACGGCGTTGAGGGCATTGCGAACCATTTCCTCGGTGAGCTCGCTCATGCGCGGCAGATCGACGTAGGGCTTGACGCGCGGATGCCGGAGGACGCGGAGCGCGCCCTGGGCGATGTTGACGGCCTGATCGCCGATGCGCTCGAGATCGTTGTTGATGCGGGAAACAGCCAGGACGAAGCGGAGATCGGTGGCCATGAGCTGGTGGAGCGCGAGAAGCTGAACGACGCGATCGTCGATTTCCATCTGGAGCTCGTTGATGGCGTCTTCTTCGTCGAGGACACGCTTGGCGAGCTGCTCATCGGTGTCCAAAACGGCGTGAACGGATTGGTGCACGGCGCGTTCGGCGAGGCTGCCCATCCAGAGCAGGCGCTCTTTCAACTCGTTGAGATCTTTTTCGAAGTGGCGTTCCATGAAAGCCTTCCCGTGACTTCTCAGACCCGAAAAGCAGATTCCTCGCTTCGCTCGGAATGACAATCAAAAGCAATGCTTCCAAAGCAATGCCTTAGCCGAAGCGGCCGGTGATGTAAGCCTCCGTGCGGGGATCACCGGGCGTGGTGAAGAGCTGCGGCGTGGGACTGAACTCGATCAGTTGTCCAAGGAGCAGGAACGCGGTGAAGTCGCTGACGCGCGCGGCCTGCTGCATATTGTGAGTGACGATGACGATGGTGCAGAGATCCGTCAACTGCACGAGGAGCTCTTCGATTTTCGCGGTGCTGATGGGATCGAGCGCGGAGCAGGGTTCATCGAGAAGAAGCACTTCAGGCTCGACGGCGAGGGCGCGCGCAATGCACAGGCGCTGCTGCTGGCCGCCGGAAAGTTCGTAGGCGGACTTGTGGAGATGGTCCTTTACTTCGTCCCAGAGCGCGGCGTGGCGGAGGCTTTTTTCGACGGCCTCGGAAATAGGGAGCTTCGAGCCATTGATCCTCAAGCCGTAAGCTACGTTATCGAAAATGGACTTGGGAAAAGGATTGGGGCGCTGAAAGACCATGCCGACGCGGCGGCGATGCGCGGTGACGTCCTGCCGGAGGATGTTCTGGCCGTCGAGAAGAATTTCGCCCTCGAGGCGTGCGCCGCGCACGGTTTCGTGCATGCGGTTGAGGGTGCGAAGGAGAGTGGATTTGCCGCAACCGGATGGACCGATGAGCGAGGTGACTTTGTTGGTAGCGATACCCATGCTGATGTCGAAGAGGGTCTGCTTGCTGCCGTAAAAGAAATTGACCTTGGAAATGCTCATGCGCATGGCGAGAGCGGCGGACGTTTCCTTGGCCGTTGCGCTGGTCGCGATGGGTGGGATGTTCACTGACACTGCTGGCCTCACAGAAGCGTGCATAGGTTAAGTCCTTGGAACCGCAATACCCCGGGAAAGAATCGCCCGAGCAACGATGTTAATGATCAAAATCAAACCGAGCAGGACGAGTCCGGCGGCCCAGGCCTGCCGATGCCAATCATCATACGGAGAGATAGCATATCTGTAAATCATCTCGGGAAGGGCAGCGGTGGGCTGATTCCAGCCCTGGCTCCAAAAGCGATTGCCAAAAGCGGTGAAGAGGAGCGGGGCGGTTTCACCAGCGACGCGGGCAAAGGCCAGCAGAACGGCGGTGAGAATTCCGCGATAAGCGGCGGGGACGATGACGGTGGCAATGGTTTTCGATTTGCTGGCGCCGAGGGCCATGGCGGCTTCGCGCAAGGCGTTCGGCACGGCGCGGAGGAACTCTTCGGTGCTGCGAAGGGTGATGGGAATCATCATCAGGCCTAGCGCGAATCCGCCAGACAGGGTGGAGAAATGCTTGAAGGGCAAGACGACCAAGCTGTAAGCAAAAATGCCGATGACGATGGAGGGCACGCCGTTGAGCAAGTCGGCGGCGTAGCGAACGACAAAGGCGGTGGTGCTGCCGCTGAATTCCGCGAGATAGATGGCGCCAAAGAAACCGACAGGAACCCCGATGAGCGCAGCGAGCAGAAGCAGTTTGCCGCTGCCGAGGATGGCGTTGGCCATGCCGCCGCCCGTTTCGCCGACAGGCGCCGGCAACTTGGTAAAGAAGTTCCAACTGATCGATGTTCCGCCATGAAAGACAAGGTAGCCGAGGATCAAGAAGAGCACGGAAACGGAAACCAAGGCGCATACGCCGGTCATGGCCAGCATGAAACCGCTCACAAACTTGCGCCAGCGCAGCCGGGAGTTCATGCGTTCCCCATTCCAGCGCCGCGCTGGGAAGTGGCCACAATCAGCAGGCGAGCGAGCCCGTTAAGAACGAAGGTGAGAAGAAAGAGCACGAGTCCCAACTCAATAAGGGATTGATAGTGCAGATTGCTGGTGGCTTCGGTGAGCTCGTTGGCGATAACGGCGGCAATCGAATACCCGGAGGAAAACAGAGAAGCGCTGATGGCAGGAGTGTTGCCAATCACCATGGTGACGGCCATGGTTTCGCCGAGGGCGCGCGCCAAGGCAAGGAAGATCGAGCCCAGGATGCCGCCTCGGGCAAAGGGGACGACCACCTTCCAGGTGGATTCCCAGCGCGTGGCGCCAAGAGAGAGAGCGGCTTCGCGCTGATCGCGAGGAACGGAGAGGAGCACTTCACGCGAAACAGAAATAATATACGGGATGACCATGATGGCGAGGACGATGCCGGCGGTCAGAAACCCGACTCCATAGGCCGGGCCTTGAAATAGCGGAAGGAAGCCGAAGGAATGTTTGAGGGCCGGCTGAATGTATTGGCGCATCAGGGGAACGACGATGAAGACGCCGAGGAGGCCGTAAATCACGCTGGGAACGGCGGCGAGAAGATCAATGAAAAATTCGAGAGTGTCGGAAACTCTCGCGGGTGCGAGTTCGGCGAGAAAGATGGCCGCGCCGATGCCTAGAGGGACGGCGATGAGAAGCGAGACGGTCGCGGTGACCAGCGTGCCGTAGATGAAGGGCAACGCGCCGAAATGGTCGAAGATGGGATCCCAGACGGAGGTGCGGAAAAAATCAAAGCCAAACTTGTGGCGGGGAAGAGCGGAGCCTTGCCACAAATCGAAAACGAGGAGGAGGGTGACGAGAACGACGGAAACAGCAAACAAGAAGGTGATTATATGGGCAATTTCATCGCCCTGGCGGAGACGGGAAAGAAACGAGCGCGAGCCCGCAACAGGGCCCGCGCTCGGAACAGTGGTAGTCGTTGATGCCACTCTGGTCGCTCAAACTACTGGATTTTGCTGATGGCTAGCACTTCCTTGGCCACGACTTCCTTGGGCAGTTTTGCGTAGGACAACGCCTCCGCGTAGTTCTGACCGTCCGCCAGCATCCACTTCACGAAGCCCTTTATAGCATCACGCTTGCCCGCATCGGAGAACTTTTCTGGAATCAACAGCCAAGTGAACGTGGAGATCGGATAAGCAGCTTTACCTGGCGCGTTGGTGATGGAAACGCGGAAGTCATCCGGCATTTCCTTGGCCGCGCCGGCAGCGGCGGCACTGACGGCTGCAAGCGAGGCTTTGACGAATACGCCCGAAGCATTCTTCACATTGCCGTAAGGTATTTTATTGGACTCGGCATAAATAAGTTCCACATAGCCGATAGAGTCTGGAGTGTTCTTGATCGTGCCGGTGACGCCTTCATTGCCTTTGCCGCCAAGGCCCACGGGCCAGTTGACGGAACCGCCTTTGCCAACCTTGGTCTTCCATTCGTCGCTGACTTTAGAGAGATAGTCGGTCCAGCAGTAAGTCGTTCCGCTGCCCTCCGCGCGATGCACGACGACGATGTCGTCGGCAGGAAGCTTGACGCCTTTATTGGCGTCGGTAATGGCCGGATCATTCCACTTGGTGATTTTGCCGAGGAAAATTCCGGCAAGAGCGTCGGGAGTGAAGTTCAACTCCGCGGTGACTCCGGGAATGTTGTAGGTGGGAACAACCGCGCCCAACACGGTGGGAAAATGAAGAATTCCGGAGCCGTGCTTGTCCTGGTAGGCCTTGAGCTGTTCGTCGTTCATGGGGCCATCGGTAGCGCCGAAATCGACGGTGCCTTCGGTGACCTGTTTGATGCCGCCGCCAGAGCCGATGGATTGATAATTGATCTGAAGGTTGGCGTTTTTCTTGTGATACTCGTCAAACCACTTGGAATACATGGGATATGGAAATGTTGCGCCCGCACCGTTGATGGAGAGCGCGCTATCGGCCCACAGAACACCAGCAACGGCGAGAACTACCACGAGCAAACCCGCAATTCGCTTCATGCTTATCTCCGTGTGAAATCATTGGTCTTTTTCCCGGGGGGAGGAAAGTATGACTTCTGATTGTTACGGTATTGTTACAACGGGTTGATTGTTGGTTGAATCGGCGAGAAGCGAGGGGCCGGAGGCGTGTTAAGGTTTTTGCGATGAAGGATTTAGAGCCCCGATAATGACCGGGAAATAAAAAGGGCAGCCCGGGTGAGGGGCTGCCCTTTTTCCGCCCCCAAGGGAGGAGCGGAACGCGATTGCCTGGCCGGAACTACGGTAGGTAATAGCGGAAGGAAGTGAACACCATGTTGTCCACGGCCTTCGGCTGGATGCCCCCGGCACCGGACCAACCGCTCTTCGTGATGTACGAGTATTGCAAGCCCCAACGAACTCCACCCTTCGGCCCCTGGTACATCTTATGCCAGAAGCCGAGAGTGCCTTCCTGGATGAAGCGGATGTCGCCTGCACAGGCGCCGGCCCCAGGTGTTGAAGAACCGGCAGGCACAGCCTCATTCCCGCAAGTATTGTTATTGGCAGTCGGTCCACCATAGCCCCCCGCTCCTGTGGTCCGCGCTACGACCGTGTTTACAAGGAGCGGCGCGCCAGATCCGGTACCGGTGACGGACGTTGCGGTGATTTTTACGCTGTTATACCCAGTATAAGCAGCGCGCCAGCCGTATTCCCCACCGTAGTTGAAATAAATATCCAACTTCGGGGTTGGATGGAACTCAAGCGTGCCGAGGCCATGTGCTGTACGGATCAATGCCGCTGTGCCGTCCGGACGGAACGTCATGTCCGCCAGTTGTGCGGCGCCGTAACGACCAACGCCGTCTCCGGCGAGGCCCTTTACACCGAAGTCCAGCTTCTTTGAAAACAGCGGGATTCGCATAACCGCTCCGAAACCGCCGCCTGTGCGTGAATCATTGAATGCCCCTGCAACGCTGGGCGCTTCCCCAGCAGCCAAGGCCGCGCAGGTAATTGGGTTACCTGTGAAGGTGGTAGTGTTCCCGTTCGCAGCGGTTATCACCGTCCCGTTCGCCGTGTAGCTAATTACACCGCAGGGATAAATCCTGTTCCGGAAGGTGCTGAGGATTCCGAATAACTCATAATGTCCGTACCCAGGATCCGCCGCTGCCTTGAAGACAAAATCCGGAGCTTTGTTAACTGTATAGCCAGTAGCGTCGAACGCATTATACAGGCCACCGCCAGCACCAGGGGCGTTGATGAAGAAGTTTTGCGTGACCGCACCAGCCGCGGTTGTAAATGACGAGAAGCCGCGCCCGCCAAATGTCGATTGCGGGCCTTCGACGGAAACGCCGACCGCGAACTTGCCACCGAAATCCTTGACAGCGCGGAAGCCGTAGCCCCGTGCGTAAGTGAAGCCCACGGTGTAGTTGACGTCGATGGTCATCGGGAGAACTTCCTGGCGGTTCTGGATGCCCTTGCGGGTCTCGGTCGCTAGCGTCCACATTTGCCCGCCGGTAAACTGCCAGCCGTTATCAAATGCCGCCTGTCCCCACAATTGGCGCTGGCGGAGCACGTAGCTATTGGTCTGCCGGTTGTTGGAAGTCGTGCCGGCGCCGAAGAAGTCCGCCTCGTAGTAGGCGCTTACTTTGGCGCTTCCGACTTTCGTGTCGCCGAGCAAGCCGATTCGGGATTGACGACCCGAGAAATTGCTTTCGGTAACTCTACTTAGCGCGTTTCCGGGGTACGGGATGGCGTTCATCGGAGTAGGAATGTCCCCGCTGGTGGCCCGCTGGCGGAAAACCGTCTCTGCCGCGATGAACCCGATCGGAGTGATGTTGATGCCCTTGTACTTGATCGTGGCGGGGCCGGTTTCCTCGGCCTTCTTGGCGTCGGCTTGCTCCGTGGCCACGGTGGTCTTGAGGACTTCGTTGCTGGCCTTCAAGGCACTGACCGTGGAGTTGAGGGAAACAGCGGTGGACTTCACTTCGGCGGTGGTGTTCGCGGCCTCGGTGGCTTTGGTACTCGCTTCGGCCGCACGAGAGTTGGCTGCCGCCGCCGCTTCGCGCGCCTCGTCAATCTGACGATCGCGCTTGGCGAGCTCTTCCTTCAGCAACTGGAGCTGCTCCTGCTGAGACTGCAGAGTCTGGCGAAGCTCTTCGAGCTGCGCCGCGATGGCCGCATTGGAGTTCTCAGCTTTCTTGGCCGCTTTGGGCTTGGCCGGCTGAGCCTTGGCAGGTTGGGCATCGGCGTCCTTTGGTGTATCGGCAAAAGCAGTTCCGGAAACGAGGAACAACGATAGTGTGAGCGCTGCTAGTTTTTTCATTTCCTCTCTCTTTGGAGCAAAATTCGACCTGGTACCGAAAAGAATGCGTACCACCCCGCGCCAAAAGGTAAGGGCCCCGTCTTACAACTGCGTCAATCGAATGTGAATATCCTGTAACAATCATTGGGAATCCACGGGAAACCATTGACGTATCAGAGGTTGCGGATTTTCCGGTTTGTTAACGGCAGCAAACAGAGAACGAGGCGAGCCGAAAAAAACGATGCAAGGGCCGCATCTCGTCCACTGCCTGGCTGCAGGACAAACCGAGCCATCCGCAATCTCCAAAGGGCGGCTTCCCCTCGGCACCGCGAGGAGGGACCTATTTCGGTGAGGAAATCGTATAGGCGAGGACGATTTGGGTCAAGCGATATTGGTATTTGGCGCCGGTACGGACGATATCCTGCAATGGAAGAATTCCCGGAAGATCGTCCCCCCACATCCCCTACGGTCTGCTGTATCATCCCTCGGCACGGACGCTTGGAAATTGAGGTTTGCATGAGGCGCCGGAACTTGGGGGCGTGGGGAAATCATGAAACGAATACTCTTTGTGCTTGGCATACTGGTCGTAGCCATTCAGCTCGGGACCTTCATGGCCGCTACGGCCTCGGCGCAGACACCAGTGCCGCCGCTGATTTCTCCGGAGGTACATTCCGATCATCGCGTGACGTTCCGGTTTCGCGGTCGCAACATTAAAGAGGTGGCGGTTTCGATTGAAGGCACAGCCAAGCCGCTACCGATGCAGAAAGACGATCAGGGGGTCTGGAACGTAACCACGGAGCCGCTCGCCCCTGATTATTACGGATACTCGTTCATCGCCGATGGCGTGGGGCTGCTTGATCCTTCCAATCACGCGATCAAGCCCAACTTTCTTTATCGGGCGAACGAGTTGCACGTGCCTGGGCCGTCGTCGCTTTCCTGGGAAGTGGGCGCCGTGCCCCATGGCGAGATTCATCATCATTTTTACAAGTCGGGAATAGTAGGGGACGATCGCGACTTTTATGTTTACATGCCGCCCGGGTACGACCCGCGCGGCAAGCAAACCTATCCCGTCCTCTACCTTTTGCACGGATTCAGCGATGACGCGAGTGCGTGGACAGCGGTTGGCCGCGCCAACGTGATCCTGGACAACCTGATTGCGCAAGGCAAAGCAAGGCACATGATCATAGTCATGCCGCTGGGCTATGGCGCGCCGGAGGTTCTGCTTCCCAACTCTGGGGTGTGGCGCGATCGCACGATCACGGAGCGAAACTTCAATAAATTCAGCGAGGCGCTGCTCACGGAGGTGATCCCGCGCGTTGAGGCTGATTATCTGGTGACTAAGGACCGCAACTCCCGAGCCATCGCGGGCCTCTCCATGGGCGGCTCCGAATCTTTGCTGACCGGCCTGAATACACTGGACAAGTTTGGCTGGATTGGGGCTTTCAGCTCCGGAGGGATCACCGAGGATTTTGACAAAGAATTTCCGGCAGTGGACTCCAAGACCACGGAACAATTGCATTTGCTCTGGATTGCGTGCGGCACGGACGACCGCTTGATGGATATAAATCGAAGATTCCGCGGCTGGCTGGCGTCCAAGAATATCAAGCACGTGGACATCGAGACGCCCGGCGCGCATACCTGGATGGTCTGGCGGCGCAATTTGACGGAATTCTCTTCGCTGCTTTTCCGGTGATTTTCGGAGATGAGTTTCTAAATTGCGACGCTGGTTTCAATCATCGTCGTTCCTTTTAGAGCCGCGGGTTTCATCTTCATCCACTCTGGCGATTCCGAGCCGCATCGCTTGATACGCGGGAAGCTGCGCCGCTTGTGGAACGTTTGAACCGTTTCCCGTGCACGCGAACCAGATCACCGCGTTCAAAACTTTCGGGTCGGCCATGTCCGCGTGGGCAAAGTCTTGCCGGTTCGATTTTTTCATCCATTCGGCGGCAGCCTTGTTTTTTGGCTTCTGCGTTATCAAGTTGTCCGCGGCGATGGCCGGCAAGACGGCTTTGTAGGGCGTCAAATCCGGGGTCTCCTGGAAAATATCCATGGGAATCGCCGAGGCATCGAGTTGGTTCATGGGCGCGATTCCCAGCAGCAACTCGATGGTGCGAATCATGCTGACGGTGTTGTGAAATTTGTGGATGAGAGCTCCCGGCCGATTGTAGGCGCTGATCGCTAGTCCAACAGATCGATGCGAATCGACGTGGTCCGGCCCGGCCTGGGCGTCGTCTTCAACGATGAAGACCGCCGTGTCTTTCCAATAGACGCTCGAGGAAACCGCCTCGACGAGGCGTCCGACGGCGTAGTCGTTGTCTGCAACCATGAATTGCGGCGTCGGGAATCCATTTTTCATTCCAGTGGTATGGTCGTTGGGAAACCGCATGACGGTAAGCGCGGGCATGGAATCAGCGCGGCCCGCTTCGCGGTCCTTGACGAAGCCGCGAAACTCAGCGAGCCATTCGCCAAATCGCGAGTTGCCGCGGCAGTTCGAATTAGCGTTGTCCTGAGTCACGGCCGGATCGGAGGAAGCTGAAGGATCGAGAGCGGCTTTGTAGCAATCGACCGTGATGCTGTCCGGCGCGGTCACGTCAAAGCTTCGGAAACTCAGGCTGTGATGCTTCTGCAACGATTCTTTGTTGGCTATCGCGCGCACTGCGTTTGAAGTGTCGGGATAGCTCTTCTTGCGTTTTTGACCGGCAGCTTCCACGTCTTTCGCGGAAATCACGGTTACGAATTCGCCGTAATTCCGGTAAGTCAAACCAGCGCGTGCGACGGCGTCCCAAAGGTAGAGGGTCTTCGGTTCGCCGAGGTCGGTGAAACCCTGGCGGTAGGGAAGATGCGTTTCGAGGAGATCCGTCAAGGCGGCCAGCACATCGCCCTTGAATTTTCCGACTTGCAAATCACCAGGTGGCTCGTAATCCGGCAGCCGGTTGTAACCTTCCCAGTCGTAGGTGCGGCCACGGTCGGAATACTGCCAGCGGAATCCTTTGTCGACGTAGTCGGTGGAGAACGCGGCGGTGGCCCAGTTGTGTCCGTCCGGGCTGGCTTCGGAATTGACGAAGAAGCGGTCAAACAAACCGAAACGCTGCGCGAGCGCACGGTGGTTGGGCGTCACGGATTGCCGCGTGCCGTCCGCCCGCTGCGCGGTAACGCCACTGCCGAAAATGGCCAAGGCGGCCTCGCCATCGGCGGCGTGCCCATCGCCGGAAGCTTTCACATCGCCGAACACCTGATCATAGGTACGATTCTCCTTGATGATGTAGATCACGTGCTTGATCGGACTGGCTCCTGCAAAAAGCTTCGGCGGAGCAAAATCCATCAGGCCGTCATTCTGCATGGTTTGCTGCGTGTAGCGCGCCAGCGCCGGGCCGTCCGGCAACGGGACGGCGCTGATGTTTCCCGAAACAATCGAGCCGCTGTATTGACCGCCCTGGCGATTTTTCTCTTTGTTCGGAGGAAACGCGGCGTTGGGCGGATTCGGAGTGCGGCCGCTATTGTTCGCGCGCATCGATGATGGCTCGAATCCCGTTCCTTTGCCATTTCCGACGAAGAGTTTGCCGTCTGCAACGGCGACCGCAGAAGGATACTGACCGGTTGGAATAAAACCCAGGATTCTCGATTTTCCGGATTCGGAGATTTTCTCCGCTGGCTTTGCGCCGCGTGCTTTTTCGGAAAGGGCGACGATCGCGACGGCGTTGCTGTGAGCATTCGCTACATACAACGTTCTCTCGTCCTCACTGAGGGCCAGCGACTCCGGACTTGCGCCGGGTAAGGCATCTTCTGCGAGCCGAACGTCGATGCGCTCGATCTCTTGATCCGTAGTTGTGTCAATTACCGAGACGCTGTCCGCATTGGAATTCGCAACAAAGAGCCGTGTCCCAGCAGCATTCGGCGTCATTGCCGTTGGGTGGCGGTCAACGGTGATGTACTTCCGAACAACGCTCTTGCCGCTCAGCGGAATGACTGCCACTGATGAGTCATTCCAGCACGATACGTAGGCCCGCGCGTCCTTGCCGTTTCCCAGCACCACTACCCCGTAGGGATAAATGTTTTCGTTCAACTTTCCGGGATGGTGCAAATCCACTCTCTCCATCCGGCGGGTATCGTGGAGACGGCGCACGATCGTAACGTTGTCTCCCAGGTTGTTGGCCGTTACCAGCGTGTTGCCGTCCGGAGTTAGGGCGAGGCCCGTGGGATAGAGCGCCGCCTTTCCCTTGTTGTAGTCCGGGCGCGAGACTTCACCTGGTTTGCTGATTTCGAACGAGGATGCTTGTACTTTCGTATCCGGGCCGCCCGATTCCGGCTGCACCGGCGCCGCTGCTTTCGGATTAAACCGGAAAATCCACACTTTGTTTTCGAATCCGCCGGAAACGTACATTTCAAAATTTCCATCCGCGCCAGCGGCCGGCGAAAAAGCGACGCCAACATTCGCACTTTGCGGCGTAGGGAAATAAATATTTTGGATTACCAGGGGATCAGGCACAGCATTCAGGTCGATCACGGCAATCGATTGCTGCGCTCGATTCGTTTCTTCGCTGAACTGGACGCCAAACCCGCTGTTGACCACCAGGAGATAGCGGCCCTTGCCGCCGTGCCCGAGAGAATCGGGACTACGAAGCATGGTCATAGGCATAGCCCCGACAGCCGGCAAATGAGTCGCAGCATCCATCACCAGCGAACCGGCGGGTGTAATGGGGCGACCCTCGCCGGCAGGTTCTTGCTGGCACCGCACGCTTCCGCAGAAACCAAAGCAAATCACAAGAAAACCACCGGTTATGGCTCGCGATTTCATATGCCCGCTTCTCCGATCTCTGATGTTGGTACTGTCTGCCATCTTTTGGTGCCGCCCTAATTTACATGCATCCGAGTGTAAGAAAAAATTGTTTCGCAAAGTTTACAATTAGCGTGCCGATGCGGCGCGACGCCTGGCAACGGATTTGACGCTAAACGCTTCTACTTTTAGGATGAATCTGGCGCCTTCCCCCGGTCTTTGACAAGCCGCCAGCGAGCCCTCATGAAAACCAGATTGCCCTGCCTCACTGTGCTCTTGTTCTTGCCGCTGGCAGCGGCTGGTCAGACTGCCGACGAAATTGTCAAGAAAGCGCTCGACGCGCGCGGCGGAGTCGAAAAGATTAAAGCCGTCCGATCCGAACGAATCAGCGGCCGCGTCTCCTTTGGGCAAGGCGCGGAAGGCACGTTTGTGGTGGAGCTTAAGCGGCCCTTGAAGATGCGCGCCGAGATCTCCATTGAAGGGCAAACAATTGTTCGAGTTTACGACGGGAAGTCGTCCGGCTGGATGATTAATCCTTTCGCGGAAAACAAGGAGGGTCAGCCGTTGTCTCCCGAAGACCTCAGGAACATTTCCGATGAGTCCGACTTTGACGGCCCGCTGGTGGATTACAAGGCCAAAGGCAACCAGATTGAGCTGGCCGGCAAAGAAAAACTGGACGACAAGCCCGTCTACCGGCTGAAACTCACGAACAAGAACGGAGACGTGCGGTTTTACTTTATTGATGCCACGACTTTTTTGCTCTTGAAATGGGAGGGCACACGGAAGACCGAAGACCAGGAACTTCCCTGGGAGTCCTTCTCTTCGGATTTCCGCGAGGTCCAGGGCCTGAAATACGCATTCCGGATCGACCAGGGCAGCCCGGGCGAATTCAAGCAGACTCTCACGGCGGAAAAAATCGAGATTGATCCTCTAATCGATGACTCCCGGTTTGCCAAACCAGTTCCGCAAGTTGCGCCACCCGCGCCAGCGCCACTCGCAGCTCCGGCACCGGCCAGTCCTCCACGCTCAAATTAGCTGGCATGCAGAGGGATGCTTCTCGCCCTGAAAAGCAGGTTGAAGGCTAGTTCTGCGTAGATGGGTGTCGCGAATGCAGGCGGTACAGATTTGCGATGGAATAGGTGAGGCCGGCAAAAGCTGTAAAGCGTGGCAATTGTCCGTATACGGCGATGTACGCACCGCCGTCCAGCACCAAACGAGGCGACAGGCTATACGTCGCGGCGTTTAGCAGTGTCATCGTGGCCGGTGTCGTAACGTTCTGCCGGCTGAATCCTGCAATCTCCCCGGTGTACCCCCATTTTCCACTCAAGGGACGGGAATACGAGAGCGCTGTGAAGTATCTGCGGTCAAATCCGCCGAGCTGAGGTCTGCCCACAAATTGCACGCCTTCGTTGACGTCAAAGTGATGCTTGCCAAAATCTTTGCTTACAAGAATTTGCCCCAGGTGCGCCATCGCACCGTAGCCGAGTTCGGGCCTGGCCGTCGGTAGTGTCGCCACATAGAGAACAGCCAATGTCGGCCGAGCCTTGCGCTGCGGAAATAACTTGTACTTGAAACCGGCTCCGGAATCTCCCAGGCCGGCGGTGCCCGCATCCCTCTGGATGGGATTGTTGAGAAACCACAACTCAAGGTTTTTGACCGCTCCCCATTTCAACAGCCCGTTAATGTTCTGGTGCCCCTTGGCCGCCTCGAATCCATATTCGATCTCGAATACTCCGAGTTGCACCATCTCGGCGGTCGATGCGAACGTCGGCCGGTTTGGCACGGCGGTGATTTCTTCAGCTTTTGGATCTTTTTGCTGGTTCTCTGAGGTGGCCGGCGACGTATCCGGCGTTTGCCCGCGAACAATCACTCCTGTAGCAAGCAGGCCCAAACCGACCAGTGCGACAATGCGCATCCGCTAATCCCTGTAAGACGTGTTCGAGCAACGATTCATTCTAGCAATCACCGCACAAACACACTGCGCTATCCTTGTTTACATGCCTGATGGGCAGCAGCAGTCGCGTGACTCACTTAGTGCCGGCCTCTGCGCCGACTGCGTTCATTCTCGCCGGATCGAATCGGCGCGCGGCTCTGCCTTCATCCTCTGCAATCTTTCTCAAACCGACCCGCGCTTTCCCAAGTATCCGCGTCTACCGGTGGTCTCCTGCGACGGTTACAAAAAGAAGCTCTGACGCCGGGCCGTAGTTTAATAATTAATTTTCTTCATACCGTTAGTTCACTGTGTGGTAAGTTATGGATGGGTTCATCGTCCCGGCGAGGTCTGCTAATGGCTCCCCGTTCGCAAATCGCTCTTTGCGCGGTCTTGCTTTCCCTTTGCCGTCCATCGAACGCGTTCGCCGACAAACTGCAAATTACCAGCACGCCGCCCGGCGCCACGGTGGAACTCGATGGCGTCGCGGCCGGCATCACGCCGTTCGAAAGAGATTTTCCCGGCGGCTATTTTCGCAAGACGAGAACTTCCATGGGTTCGCGCCTCGAGCATCCTGTCGTGGCGCGCATCAGTCTCATCGGTTACGCCAGCAAGGAAGTCAAGCTCACCGAAGGTCCCATGAACTGGATTTCTCTCAACGGGCGGAATCGAGGCGAATACTGGCTCTTTAAGTCCGATCATTTTCACGTGGACTTGCAGCCGATTTCCGAAACTTTCACGGGCGAAGTCGCTGTCAAAGTGTCCGACGACGGCGCCAGTCTTCAGCCCGAGCTTTCGCTCGAAGAGCTTGTTCGCCAAACCAAGCCCGCTGTCGTTTACTTGAAAGGGCTGGACAAAGCCGGCTCGGGGTTCTTCGTCACTGGCACGGGAATCATCGTCACCAACGCCCATCTTGCACGCGGGGAAGAAATTCTGGTCACCATTCTTTCCAACGGCCAGCAACTCGAGGCCCAAGTCGTGCATATTGATCCAGACTTGGACATCGCTCTCGCCAAGGTGGAAGTCCCCTCCGGCAAATTCGATTTCCCCCATTTGACCCTGACGGACGCGGCGGGTGTTCATCAGGGCGAAAATGTACTCGCCATCGGCAATCCGGGCGATGCCATGCTTTTCAGCGTCACGAAAGGCATTGTCAGCGCCGAACGGAAAATTTCCCGACGCCGGTCCGGGAACGTGGATCCAGACGGACATGCCCATCAATCCCGGCAATAGTGGCGGTCCGCTTCTGAACGGGCGAGGCGAAGTTACGCAAAAGCTCATCAAGAAGAACGTCTTGGGGATCGGATTTGCCCTCAGTGCCACGGATCTTCTCGAGGTTCTTCACCGCTTCTATCCCAACTTGGCACCGGCGAACCACGGCACTACTCAAGCCGCAAGACCAACGATACTGGGCGACAGTGGTGAATTTTCTGAAGCATTGAAGACTGCCTCCCCGTTCATCGCGGACGCCGTAGGCACCGTTTCCGTTTTCTCCGAACCGGACGGCGCGGAAATCTTTGTTGACGACAAATTCCTGGGCAACGCTCCGGCCACACTGAAGCTTCCAGTTGGACCGCACAGTATCCTGCTGAAATTCCCCGGTCACGCCGACTGGCGCCGCACTCTTGAGGTCCTCAAATCCAGCAAGACTTCTCTCAAGGCTGCCCTCGACCCAATCTCGTGAACTTGACCGTTTCGACGTGAGCATACTCAAGCGGCAATAAAAAAGCAGGGCGCCACCGTGGACGCCCTGCTGAATTCGCTCCGATGTGTATCTATTATTCCGGTTGATTCGGTTGCTTCGGAATTTCTGGATTCTGATCCGGTGGAGCCGGCTGCGGGTGCTCTGCCACCGGCGTGACGGTAGCTGCAGTCGCTCCGCTCGCGGCCAGTTCGGAAGGCTTGTACTTTGGCGCGCTGATATATCCATGAACGAAGTTCTTGCCGATCTTGTTCACCACCACCTGCACCGGCTGAGATTCATTCTCCGTGTGGATCCAGATCGGCTCGTAGAGATTCACTCTTTTCTTGCTGAGCTGATTGTCATCAACAACCATCGACACGTCGTAATTCATGTGCTTTGCATCGGTCCGGCGCAAGGACAACGTGAGCGGTCCGAAGCGCTGGAACTGTTTGGACTTGGTGAGGTCGAATTCGAAATAGTTGCGCTCCCCGCGCTTCTGCAACACGACCAATTCCTCATGCGTTTTGGCAATGGAACCGCTGAGTTCGTCGCGCGTTGAATTCAGAGTTCCTTCGAGGTCCGCCCGGTTCTTGGCTACCTGGTCCTGCGTGTCTTTTAACTGTTTCTGTTGCTCGTCAATTCGCGCCTGGAGCTCTTTCAGCCGTTTGCTTTCCGCCGTAGTACGCTTGCCGGCCACGGCCTTCGCTCCCGTCCCATTCGCATTCGCGGCAGAAGCTTTCTTTTGGGCAGCCGCAGCCTCGGCAGCCTGTTGGGCAGCCGTCATTTCGTTCAGCTTCGTCGTCAAAGTATTGAGCTGCCCTTGCATATCGTTAATTGTGGCGGCTGCCATAGACTGCTGCGCCGCCAAATGACCGGCCAGAATCTGCTGCCGGTAGCCATAACCAAAAGCCAGCCCGGCCAAGACAAGCAGTGCAACACTGGCCACAACAAGCCAGCGATTCAAACCCAGGTTTGAGAACCCTCTTTCATTTCCATTGTCATTTGATTCGAAGTGTTCAGCCATTGTCCTTCACCTCAATCTCGTTCAGTTTCGGTTCGACTCGCCGCAGCATGCAGGCTGCCACCCAGTCGGACCGGCAAAATCTCGCGTCTCGCCCTTTGCTTACCGGCTGGCGCAGACTTCCTCCTTCGTTCCATGCAAGGCGAGCACCGAGCATCGGGAGATCCGTTCTTTTGTTAAGTCCTCTGGTGTCAAGAGATAAGAAGGAAGTCTCGAAAACCTTCTCGAGTAGCGCGGGTACTAGTCCTGGTATTTTTTCCCTGCCTCGGAGCTACTTTCTCTAATCCCAGTTTTTCCTAAGACCTCGCCGATTTTCGCCTCCCTCGCGTTGCTCCAATTCTTTCCCTGTGCTAGCATCCGCCTCGTCAGGAGACCGGACCAGGGACGATTCATCGGACCTTCGCCCTCGCCCCACGGGGACCCAGGTGCAAAGGCCACGTTCTCCTCCCTCAGTTTCAACTTGCCAGGCTCAGGCCTGCGCCTGAATCCTTCAGGACGGTCCTCGCCTATGGAGGTTTTTATGAAGAGCTATCTCACCAAGGACATTCGAAATGTTGGCATTGTCGGCCACGGCGGCACCGGCAAGACCCAACTGGTGTCGTCGTTGCTCTTCACCGCGGGCATGACCCCGCGCTGGGGAAAAATTGCGGAAGGCAGCACCACAACCGACTGGGACGAAGAAGAAATTACGCGAAAGATTTCGATTCAAACGGGCCTTGCGTTCGCCGAATGGTCTCCGACTCCGACTGGCCCCTCCGGCTCATCTGAGAAAGTCAAAATTAATTTTATCGATCTCCCCGGCTATTCCACATTCATTACCGAAGCGAAGGCCTCTCTCATTGCTGCTGATGCCGCGCTGATTGCCGTTGACGCTCATGTCGGCTCCCAAGTCACCACGGAAAAAGTTTGGGACTATTGCACCGAGTACGACATTCCCCGCGCCTTCGTTCTCACCTGGATGGATCGCGAGCTTTCCAGTTTTGAGCGCTCCATGGAGTCGCTCCAGGAAGTCTTCGGCCGTAATGTGGTTTCTCTCCAGTTGCCGATCGGGACGGAAAGAGGATTCCGCGGGGTCATCGACCTGGTAGCCATGAAAGCGCACATGTATAAGCCCGACGGTGACGGTAAGCCCTCCATCGAAGAAATTCCCGCCGCGCTCGCCGACGAAGCCAAGGAAGCCCACGAAAAGCTGGTCGAAATGATCGCCGAAGGCGACGACGAAATGATGGAAGAGTTTTTCCGGGAAGGTACCATCCCCATCCACGACCTCATCCCCGCCGTTCGAAAGGCCATCGTCGCCGAAAAAATCTTCCCCGTCCTGATGACCTCCGCGATCCATAACATTGGCACTGCCAGCCTGCTCACCTTCCTCGCTGACGTCTTCCCTCACCCCGATGAGCACGCACAGGTCGGCTTCAAGGAGCCCGGCGGCAAGGGCGACCGGGTTGAGCGCAAGTACGACGACAGCCAGCCGCTTTCCCTCTTTGTCTTCAAGACACTTGCGGATCCCTTCGCAGGCCGGATCAACTATTTCAAGGTCAAAAGCGGCGTCTTGAAAAATGACGCGACGCTCATTAATTACAATCGCAACCTCCCGGAACGCTTCCAGCATGTCCAGGTTGTTCAGGGCAAGCAGCTCACCGAAGTCGGCGAGTTTCATGCGGGAGACATCGGCGCGATCGCCAAACTGAAGGAAACGACCACGGGCGAAACTCTCGGCGACAAAAGTTCGCCCATCTATTACTCGCCCGCGCAACTTCCCGAGCCGTCTATCACTTTTGCCATCGAGCCGAAAACTCGCGCCGATGAAGACAAGATCGGCGTTTCCATCCATAAAATCCTCGAGGAAGATCCGGCGCTACGTTTCATGCGCGATCCGCAAACCAAGGAGTTCCTGCTCGCCGGCTCCGGCCAGCAGCACATTGAAGTCGTCGTCGCCAAGCTCCACAAGCGCTATCACGTTGACCTCACCTTGAAGCCGCCCAAAGTTCCGTACCGAGAAACCATTCGTGGCAAGGCTGACGTCGAAGGTAAGCACAAAAAACAGTCCGGCGGGCACGGCCAGTTTGGAGTCTGCCGCATCAAGATGGAGCCCGTCGAGCGCGGCAAAGGCGTCGAATTCGTCGACGATGTCTTTGGCGGTGCGATCCCCAAGAACTGGATTCCCTCGGTCGAGAAGGGCATTCGCGATGCCGCTGCCCGCGGATTCCTGGCAGGATTCCCCGTCGTGGACTTCCGCGCCATCCTTTACGACGGCAAGTATCACGATGTCGACTCCTCGGACATGGCTTTCAAGATTGCCGGCTCGCTGGCCTTCAAGGAAGCGATGAAGCAAGCGCGTCCCGCGCTCCTTGAGCCGGTCATGCACGTTGAAGTCTATGCCCCCGACCAATACTCCGGCGACCTGATGGGTGATCTGAGCGGGCGCCGAGGCCGCATCGCCGGCAGTGAAAGCCGCGGGCACAACGTCATTATTAAGGCTCAGGTGCCGCTTGCCGAAATGCTTACCTACGCCAACGATCTCATTTCAAAAACGCAAGGCCGGGCCACCTATTCCATGGAGTTCTCGCACTACGACTACGTGCCCAACGAGCTTGCGGAGAAGGTTATCGCCGCGCACAAAGCAGCCCACGGCGAACAACTCGTTGAAGAAGAAGCCTGAGCGCCGCGCGTGTCCTGGCGGACAGGTGCCGAATACCCTACAAAAGTGCGAGATTGCGGCGGGATTGCCGCTTCTCGGGCAATTGGCTTTCACTTCCATCGCCCGATCAACATCCACCCGCGGCGATTGTTTTGAGTGGACTGGAGTGAAGCCACGCTACGAACTGCAAGCGGTCTGCCAGACGCAGAGCCGCCGGGGAGCAATGAATTGCTTATGAAATCCGCTAAGAAAACCTCTCTCTTCGCGTTCTTCTTAATGAGTTTGATTATTCTCGCGGGCTGTAGCCACGCGATTGTGAGCGGCGGTTGCACTGTTAATTGTGGTAGTGGTGGCGGTCCTTTCACCATCGGCGGCACGGTCAGCGGCTTGGCGGCGGGCGGATCTATGACGCTGCAAAATAACGGAGCCGAGAGTCTGGTAGTTTCCGCCAATGGCCCTTTTACATTCAAGACCGCGATTGTCGCCAACAAGCCTTACTTAGTTACGGTTGCTGTGCCCCCCGCCACGCCACCTCAGACTTGTACAGTGGCTGGTGGCAGTGGCACTGCGACAGCCACAGTCACCACCGTCGTTGTAACGTGCACCACGGGCACCGAGGCCATCGGGGTAACGGTTGCCGGACTTACGGGCACCGGCCTAGTTCTGCAAAATGGCACCGAGTTCCTTACGATAACCGGGACCACTACTACGTCCCAGTTCAAAACAGCCATCCCCTTCGGTCAAACCTATAATGTTACGGTTTCGACCCAACCGACCAGCCCGGCGCAGACCTGCACAGTCACCAACGGCAGTGGCACGTCCACGGCAGGCGTGGCCATCAATGTTCAGGTCACCTGTTCTCTTGGGACACTTTCCATTGGAGGCTCGGTTTCCGGATATTCCGGAGGTACAGGTTTTGCTTTGCAAAACAATGGTGGCGACACTCTAACGATTACGAAGAATGGCGCGTTCACGTTCCCGACACTCGTCCCCGTCAACGGCGCCTATAATGTTACGGTTTCTGGGCAGCCTTCCGGTCCCAACCAAACCTGCACCGTGAGCTTGGGCAAAGGGACGGCCACAGCCAATGTTACTAACGTTTCGGTGGTATGCCCGGCTGTCTTCCATCCCATCAACGTCACCGTCGTGGGGGTCTTGGGCGCCAATGGCGCCATGCAGTTGCTGGACAATGGCGGCGATAATCTTGTGACACCCAAAAATGGCGACTACGTTTTTGCCACGCCTATCGCCCACGGCAGCGCATATGACGTTACTCAATTTGTTGCACCGGGTACGCAATTCGAAGGCTGCATCGTCTGGGGTTTCAGCGGTACCGCTCTCACGACCCCGGTAAGCCCTGTGCCGCTTGTCGATTGCGGACACAATGATTGGACATGGATGTCTGGCACTAATCAGGCCGATCAATTTGGCTCGCCTCAACCGCCACCTACTACACCTCCTGCCCCGCCGCCAGCATGCCCGCCGGTGAGCACCTTCACCCCCGGCGGAAGCAACTATTCGGCGACGTGGACCGACAACAGCGGCAACCTGTGGCTCTTAACTGGCGATGTGTTTAGCAGCACGACTCCGCCGCCTTCAAATATGCCGGGATTCTTCAATGAGTTGTGGGAATTTACCGGAACCAATAATTACGGTGGTAGTTGCAGCAACGTCTGGACGTTGGTGAGGCCTCCCACCCCTCCGGGATCCACCCCTCCGGGACGCTGGGGCGCAGTTACCTGGACCGATCCTTCCACCGGCAACCTCTGGTTATTCGGCGGACAGGACGGTGGCTTGGCGTTCCTGAACGATTTGTGGGAGTACAACATTGCAACGAACCTATGGACGAACCTTGGCGGCGGTGGCAACCAGCCAGGTGTCTATGGCACGCAGGGCACAGCCTCAGCACTCAACTTGCCTGGTGGACGCTGGGGAGCTAGTGGCAGACGCGATGCTTCCGGCAACGTATGGTTGTTCGGAGGATTTGGCTGCGATTCGACAGGTCCCGGCTGTTCAAACCTGTTGCTCAACGACTTATGGAAGTATAGCGGCGGCCAATGGACCTGGGTCAGCGGCGCTAAAACGGGAAATCAAGCTGGCACCTACGGTACGCAAGGCACCGCCGCAGCCGGCAATGTACCCCCTGGGCGTCAGGCGTCCGTCGCCTGGATTGATAATCTCGGCAATTTCTGGATGTTTGGCGGGTTCACAAGCGGTACAAACGGATTCAACGATCTGTGGAAGTTCGACCCGGTGGCCACTCAATGGACCTGGGTCAGCGGCTCTAAGGGCGCAACAAGTACTCCCGGAAACTACGGAACCCAGGGAATTGCGGCCTCTACCAATGTGCCCGGAGCTCGATGGATCTCCGCAGCTTGGAGCGACACCCACGGAAACCTCTGGCTCTTTGGTGGACAGGGTTTCGATGCCACAGGAAATGGCTCACTCGGCGACCTTTGGGAGTTCGCCCTCAGTACCACAACAGACCCGGGAAACCCAGCGACGATAGCGTTGAATCAGTGGACCTGGATCAAGGGCCCCAACGCGGTCAGCCAACCTGGCATTTACGGTTTGGCTCCCGACCCCAGGGTCTGGCCTCATGTGACGAACAATCCCGGAACCCGCTGGGGGCCTGCCTACTGGACCACCACTCCTGCGCAAACTGGGGATCAGATGTTCTGGATGCTCGGCGGCGAAGGCTTCGATGCAACGGGCTCAGCTGGAAAGGGCTTTAGGTTGCTAAACGACCTGTGGCGATATGTGCCGTATCCTTGATTCAACAGCAAACAACCTGTTCTTTCACTGGAACGAACGCCGGAAGCCCAGCATGGGTCTCCGGCGTGCTTTTTTCTTCAGCCCATTTTCCCCCGTTCCGCGCGGCCAGAAATTTATCCGCACGCATAAAGCGGCCCACGGCGAACACCTTGTTGAAGAAGAAGCCTAGACTGGGAATTTTAAAGGCGTTCAGATGTTCACAACTGGCGGACGGTTCCTCGGATCACGAATTCCGTGGGCAGGATGCGCTGGCTGAAGGCCATTTGCGGGTGATGTAGCCGCTCGAGAAGCATCTTCACACAGGTCTCGCCGATCTCTTCTTTGTGGACGCGGACGGTCGAAAGCTGTGGGTCCATCAGAACGGCCTCTTCACGATCGTCGAAGCCCACCAGGCTGATATCGTCCGGCACTTTCACTGCGTGTCGCTGCAGGGAGCGCCAAAGCCCGTAAGCGATTTCGTCGTTGCCGGCCACAACAGCAGTGGGTCGCGGCTGCCGGGACAGGATTCGCGCTACGCTCTTTTGACCGAAATCGACAAAGCTCTGAGCATTTCGAACCATGATTAGGACGGATTTTAGTTTCTTTTCGCGCATTCCTTGCCGGTAGCCTTCGAATCGGTGGTGAAGCCACGGGTAGGAAGTGTCTCCGGCGAAAACAATCTGGCGATGCCCCTTGCCGATCAGGTGGCGCGTGGCATGGAGCGTTCCATTGAAGTCATCGAAGCCGACCTGGTCGAATTGCTGCTCTTCGCCCATTCCAACCACATTGTTGCTGAAGGCCACAAAGGGCATATGGATGGATTCGATCCTGCGGAGCAGATTCGGATAAATTGTTCCCGCCAGAATAAGTCCATCGATCAAGCCATGCTCCTGAAGAACCGGAGGAAGGTCGATCCTATCGGGAGGCGTTCTCGGAGAATAATGCAGCGCTGCGAACAGCACGTGCTGTTTCAAGCTGGTGGCATAGGATTCGACGCCTTGCAGGATGCGCGCATGAAAGGGATGGAGAAAATCGCGATTGCTCAAAAGAAAGCAGACCATTTCTGTGCGCCGCTTGAGAATCCGGCGGGCCTGCGCATTAGGGCGGAAACCCAGCCGACGGATGGCCTCAAGTACGCGCGCACGCGTTTCCCGGCTCACCTGAGAGCTGGAATTCAGCACACGGGAAATCGTTCCTATGCCAACGGAAGCGGCCTGCGCCACCTCGCGAATCGTCGTTTTCCTTGGAACTGCTTCCATGGCGATCGGGCCTCGTGTCGCTTTGGCGCCTGGCTGGGTTCGGTGAGGAATCGTCAACCCCTCTTGCGTGAGCAAGTCTAGCACACCAAAACGGCGATGGCATCGTCAACGGTCAACAGGTTCGCTGATTCCGCCCCGTAGCAAGGTGCTGGAAAACCGATGCAATCTATTGGTTCCCTGAGATTCTGACTTGACAGAGGCCTTTCGCTCAGCTAGGGTGTGGAACCAGTTCCAAGGATATCGGGGTTTTTCTCGTACCGGGGCTGGAGTCTTTTCGAATCGAGTGGGGTGATGTCATGAAAAAACTGTTTGGTTCGTCTTTCCTATGGATGCGCAGCATGAATAATTCTCATGCAAAAAATACCGAAGAATTTGCGGCGCCTGCCACTGCAGGTCCGGTCAAACTGTGGCGGCTGAGCATGGCCGTACTGCTCGGGGCACTACTCCTGGGCTTTTCTACGCCGGTCAGGGGACAGGCGGTCAATGCAACGCTGCTCGGAACCGTGACGGACTCGTCAGGGGCTGCGGTTTCCAACGTGAGGGTGACGATCACGGAAACAAATACCGGGATCAGCCGTACTTCCCAAACGAACGAAAGCGGCAACTATATATTTCCGGATCTGCCGCCGGGCACGTATACGGTCACTGCGGAACAGTCAGGATTCAAACGAGCGTCCAGAGCCGGCGTCGATGTAATCGTGAACACGACTCAGCGCGTAGATCTTGTCCTCCAGCCTGGAAACATTTCGGAAACCATCACCGTCGAGGCGGAAACCCCCATTCTTCAGACTGAGCGAGCGGACACGGGACGCAAGCTCGAAACCGTGCTCACGGAGAACGTACCGCTCGGCACCAATCGCAATTTCCAAAATCTTCTGAACATTGTTCCCGGCACGACTCGCGCGACTTTCCAGCATTCGCAGTTCTTCAACGCGAGTAATTCGCTGCAGACGGAAGTCAACGGCCAACTGCGCCAGGGCAACAACTACCAGATCGAGGGCATCGACGACAACGAACGCACGGGTCTTCTACAGATCCTGATACCGCCGCTGGAAGCCATCCAGACGGTAGACGTGTCGACGAGCAATTTCGATGCGGAACTGGGCCGCGCGAGCGGCGCCGTTACCAACGTCATCTTGAAGTCGGGAACCAACAGCTACCACGGCGCTGCCTACGAATTCGCCAGGAACAGTTATTTCAACGCCCGCAACTTTTTCGATAAATCCGTTGGACATCTTGCTTACAACTACTTTGGCGGGAATATTGGGGGTCCGATCAAGAAGAATAAGCTCTTCTTCTTTGCCGACTATCTAAAGGTATTTGATCACGAGGCAAACACAAACACGATCTCTATCCCAAACATGGCCTTCCGCTCCGGGGATTTAAGCTCTTCGACAACGCCAATCTACAACCCGTTCATCGGCCCGTCGAATGGCACTAGCCGCGCGCAGTTGTTTGCTACTTCCGCTCCCAACATGGGTACGGTTCAGGGTCCTAATGGAATAACGGACCAAAGGGATGCATACAATCCTGCCTGCAAGACAGGCAGTTGCCCTAACATCATCCCGCTGTCCTTGATTGATCCCATCTCCGCCAAACTTATGGCTCTTCTGCCGCCCACAACTGGTACCAGCAACACCAATAACTACTTTGCTTTGCTGCCCTTCCACAAAGATACGGATTTTGTTGACGGTAAGGTGGATGCCAACATTACCGATAAAGATCGCCTTAGCGCGCGATTCAGCTACCAGCGTCCATCCATTTTCCAAGCGCCGATATTCGGTATCGCCGGTGGGCCAGCGCAAGGCAATTTTGAAGGTTCGGGCCTACAGAACACCTATAGCATCGGCCTCAATTACAATCGCTTTTTCTCGAATACTTTGGTTGCTGAGTTCCGCGTCGGTGCAGGGTGGTACCATAACGAGGCTCATAACAGCGATTACGGTAAGAATACTTCAACTACGCTCGGCATTCCTGGCGTCAATCTCCCGGGCGACCCAATAACCAGCGGAATCGTGGGCATTACAATTAACGGCGGCACATTTTCCAATCCGTTGATTGGCTTCTCTGCGAGCCTGCCATGGATTCGGTCAGAAACGAACATTGACTTTGCCAATACCTGGACCAAGATTCTCGGCAATCATACGGTTAAGTTTGGCGTCGACCTTCGCCGGATTCGGGATGCTTTGCTCCAGGAGCAGACCTTCAGCCCACGCGGTCTTTATACTTTCAACGATGGGCAGACGGCACGCAACTGCGGCCCTGGAGATACAAGTCCGGGCTGCCCTGATCCTGTTAAGTTTCCTAACGGTGGCGGGTCGGCGACCACTTTTACAAACAACTTCGCCAGCTTTCTCCTCGACGTGCCGGGTCAGGCAGGACGCGATCTTGCGACCTTCTTCCCCAACTATCGAGCCACGCAATTCTTTGCCTTCGTGCAAGACAAGTGGCTAGTAACACCCAAATTCTCGGCTGATATTGGAGTGCGCTGGGAGTTCTATCCACCTGCCACGCCCGCTGCCAAGGGGGGCTTTTCAAATTACAACCCAGCCAACAACACGCTAAGCGTGAGTGGCTACGGCAGCAATCCGGACAATCTTGGGATCGCCACACATTACAAATACTTCGCGCCGCGCCTGGGGTTGGCCTACCGTCTGAAGGAATCGACTGTCTTCCGCGCTGGATTCGGGATCAGCTATACGCCATTTCCCGACAACAGCTACGCTTACAATTTTCCGGTGCGTGCCAATAACGCCTTCAATCCAGCAGTTGCCATCTTTGGTCCGGCAGTGCTTTCTGATGGGGTAACTCCCGCTATTTTCGAGAATGGTTTCCCCTCTCTCAGTCTTCCCGTGGTCCCGTCGAACGGCGTCATCACCAGTACGACCAGCGCCGCTGCGGCCACGGTACTCAAATCTAACCTCTTTGTGGTGAATCCCAACTTCAAGAACCCGTATGTGGAATCGTGGAATGCCGCGATCCAGCGGTCTCTGCCTTGGCGTTTCGTTCTCGATGTAGCGTACGTCGGGAATCACAGCGTCGACACCGTCGTTAATTACAACCTCAATGCGGCTACGGCGATTGGCCTTCCTAACCAGAACGCGAATAATGGGCGTCCCGAGTTCCTTCCCTTCGGACGCACCGCGGCTACGAATCTCCTTTTTGCTGGATACTCGTCCAGCTACCACGCTTTGCAGGTGAAGTTTGACCGGCGGTTCACCGGCGGTTTCGCAACCACTACGGCCTACACATTCGGCAAAGGCATGGGCTTTCAAACCGGCGACGATGGAGGCCTCTCCTTCTATATCAACCAGCGACGCGATTACGCCCGGAACGACTTTGATCGCACACAAACCTTCGTGCAGAGTGTTGTTTACGATCTGCCTTTTGGAAAGGGCAAGCGTTTGGTTTCTTCAGGAGTGGGCGCCGCCGTACTGGGCGGTTGGCGCGTCTCCAGCTTTCTTACGCTGATGTCAGGCCTTCCACTTTACTTTACCGCGCCCGGATCATCTCTGTTGGCCCCGGACAACACCCAAACCCCGGATTTGGTCGCTCCTGTGCAAATCCTTCATGGGGTCGGCATCGGCAGCCCCTGGTTCACTACGTCGAGCTTCGCTGCTGCGGCTCCCCGTACATTCGGCAATGTTGGGCGGAACTATCTTAGCGGGCCCAACTTCTTCAACCTGGATGCTGCACTGTCTAAGTCGATCCGCTTTACGGAGCGCTACAATCTGGATCTGCGCCTGGAGGCATTTGGCGCGACCAATACGCCACAGTTCTTCTTTAATAACACGAATGGTACACCGGCGGGCGGTACGGCGGCGGGGACAACGCTGGGCAGCAATAGCTTCGGCCATGTCACAAATGCCAGCGGCGGCCGGCAACTTCAACTCGGCGCAAAGTTCAACTTCTGATCAGGCCGCCATCTACAAGACAAACGCGCCGAGTGCGCAGCCTGAGTCAGGGTTGCGCTCGCCATTCGGCCAGTTGTTCGGGAAAAGTGAAACTGTTTGCGGATCGAGGTCGATCCCTTTTGATAAAATCGCGTAGGAGGAGCCTAGATGGCGTTTTGTGTTTCACGTCGTGTGTTTCTCACTGGTCTCGGGGTGATGACGGCCGCCACGGCCCTGCCCTCGATCCCAGGCTATGCATCTCTGAGTCCGCCGCTCTACCCGCCGATGGACTTGTCGTATTTTGATACGCCGATTACGCCCGCGCCTGCCGACATTCTGTTTGGATATGCGTCCATCACTTGGAACGGAAACGACCGGCAGGCGATCGAAGACATTGCGGCGCTGGGCTTCCATGGAATTCAACTGCGGGCCAATGTGCTCAAAGAATTTGGCAGCCCCACGGAACTGCGGGACTTGCTCGAAAAGCACCAACTGAAGATGGTTGCGCTCTCCAGCGGGGGCGTACGTATTGACCCTGCACTCGAAGCCGATGAAATTGCCAAG
>WNFS01001225.1_pt1 | contig 29977 bp, 25 predicted proteins | sample 5400141 | NCBI WGS metagenome assembly WNFS01 (sample SAMN13153358, study PRJNA577476) | soil metagenome | isolation source: 60 cm saprolite under Madrone tree | place: USA:California | collected 2016-06-14
AAATTGCATGGGCCATCGCCATCGCGTTGCACAGGGATTAGGAGAACAAAGCGCGTGAAATTCTCGGCGTTATCCTGGATGTCGTCGGCGAGAATGACGCCTCCGTAGTGTTCAGCGGCGCGGCGGCCGGCAATCGCTGCGGCTGTTTTGTCGCCGCGAGAGAGGACTTCGCGCACGCTGCCAGCCGTGTCTTCGGCGGGAACGCGCTTGAGGCCAGGATGAGCGACGAAAAAGCGTTCGCACTGAGCGAGAGCCATCGGATGGGAAGCGACCGAACGGATGGAATCGAGCGAAGAGCCTGGGCAGCCAATGAGTCGATGTTGAATTGGGAGGATCGTTTCCGCAACCATCCCGAGATTGCTGCCGAGCAGTAAGTCATAGACCCTGACGACAGAACCCGCGAGGGAATTTTCCACAGGCGCGAGAAGAGCGTCGGCTAACCCTTCCTCGATGGACCGAAAGGCCGAATCAAAAGTGGGGCGAGGCACTGGAGTGATATCTACACCGAGGAGCTGAAGCGCGGCTTCTTCGCTAAAAGCACCGGGCTCGCCTTGGAAGGCGATGCGCATCTGCGTCTTACCGATGTCTTCCAACCCCATAGCTGGTCAGCCTCCGTGATTCAGCGAAGTCGCGGCGGCGTCACGAGCTGGGCGCAGGAAACACGCGTGCCGCCGCGAGAACGGCGCCCTATGATGAAATGAAAATGGGGCGGCTGCAAGTTGCGCGGCGGCGCTTGTACAGCTGGGCAAATCCATCCGAGAAACCACGCAATGAAATTACCGATGGCGGTAAAAACTGTGGCGACGCTGGCGCTGCTTATGAGTCGGCGCTCTTTTCGATATTTTTTGGCGTCACGCTGGCGAGCGTTGTGTTGATTCATTTTCGCGTGCGGGCGTCGTGGCAGGATGCTTGGTGTGTTCTCTGTGGAGCAGTTCTATTCGCGGTCATCGATGTCACTTTTTTCCATTTCACGCCCAGCTTAGCGGGGACTGCTTCATTTCTGGGGATTAGCAGCCTTTCGATACTTGGACCGCGCGCGATTTGGTCGCGGGGTAAAGAGCAAGAGCGGGTGGCGCTGGCGTTTGTACCTGCGCTGCTTTTCGTGAAGTCGGGATTGCGGCAGCACGATCTTGCCCGGATGGACGGAGAGGGCCAGCCCGAAAGTTCTCAATCTCTATTTGTTTTCGTTTGATTCGAGCTTGCGGGTGCAGATCGCGTTTCTACCAGGTCGGGCCTATGCGCTATGGCCGTGGGTTTAGGGTCGCCGGAATGGCCTCCACCGCTTCGTGAAAACCGGCAGACACATTGGCCGCGAGTTCGGATGCGGGACGAGCATGAAGCACTTCTCCGCCGCACGCGCAGGCAAGGTATACTGCGCCAGGGGAGAAAAGAAATGAAACTGGAAAGACCGGAGCCTGGGGAGTACGCGGCCTACTACGAGAAGTACATTGCGCTGGTTCCTGGAAATGACATCGCGAGTGCGCTCGAGGCGCAGCGCGTGCAGACCATGCAACTCTTTGCGGGACGCAGCGAAAGGGACGGCAATTTTCGCTATGCGGCGGACAAGTGGACGGTGAAGGAAGTGCTTGGCCATGTCAGCGACTCCGAGCGAATTTTCACCTACCGCGCGCTGCGGATTGCGCGAGGCGACCAGACTCCGATGCCAGGGTTCGAGCAAGACGATTACGTGCGCAGCGGCGGATTCAACGCGCGGCCGCTGGCAAGTCTAGTGGAGGAATTCGCGCATGTGCGCAGTGCCAGCCTGGCGCTGTTTCGCTCGCTTGGCAAAGACGCTTGGCTACGGCGGGGTACCGCCAACAAGAACGAGGTGAGCGTGCGGGCGCTGGCGTACATTACCGCGGGACACGAGCTGCATCACCGGCAGATTCTCGAAGAGCGATATTTTTCGGCTATTCCGCGCGCCTGAACCGCGTGGTTCGCGGACGCTGACCATGCCGGGGTTTCAGGACGAAATAAAGCGGAAAAGTTGCTAGCGTAATGCTGAACACCGCGGCGAGGACTCCCCCGAGGCTTGGGCGTCCTGCGGATGTTCGAAGGCGTCTCCGAGAAAGTAGAAACCCAAGATCAGGAAGAGCGCCCGAAGAAAACCGGCCAAGCTTCCGAAGCGACGTGCCAACCCTCCGCGAATGACTAGAGGTTTGAGGGGGTGATGGGCGACGCGAACAAGAGTTCCCGAGCGCATAGCTCATCCCTTACGGGAGCCTCCTTGCGCCGAGACCGGATCTTCGACCTGCAGAAACTCCAGATATGTGAAGTTCGGCGGGGTGTATTTCTTTTTCATGGGTGCGCCGTAGACGCAGAGTGGATTACTTCCTTCGATCTCGCTGTTTGAGCGGACCAAAACTTCGCAGTGACACGCCGGATTGGTGCAGTGCCATTGTTCCCCTGTTTTCATGATCATGATGCCCGTCCCTTTCTTGACTCTAAGCATGCTGGGATTGCCGAGAAGGCAGCAAAGGCCGGGGCTCGCAGTAAGTGGAGAAGGACGATATAGAAGGGTAATTAAAAGTCAAGAGTAAGATACATACAGGTAGAAGGTACTCGTGAGATAACACAGGCCCTTGGGCTAGCGTTCGCCTTGGAGGCGTGACAGTTTCTTGCGCCTTTGTTCCGCCGTCGCTGGCGGGAGCTGCCATTCAGGAGCCACTCAGGAGAATGCCCGGTCGTGAAGGTCTGTTTTCACGATTCGTTTGGGTGACGTTGACGCAAAGCGCCGACGGATGCTATAAAATACTGTTCTAATAGGCAGCGTCAGGCCCACCGTACGGCCCCTTCCGGGTAGGGGCGCGCGGCGCGGCTGCCAATCTGGTGGCCGGTCCGTGGCCCCAAAGCGAGTTTTAGGCTACACAACTTAATGCAAGAAATTGTTCGCCAACTGGGAGAACTCTTCCTTCAGGCTGTGCCTACAGTCCTGATCATCCTCCTTTTTTACTTCATCTTGCGGGCGGTTTTCTTTAAGCCGCTGCTTGCGGCTATGGCCGAGCGCGATGCTCGAACCGCAGGCGCCCAGGCCGCCGCCGAGCTGGCCCAGGCCGCCGCCGCTCGGAAGGCCAAACAGTACCAGGATGCCCTTAAGCAGGCCCGCACCGAGGTGTATGCCGAACAGGAAGCTGCGCGCAAGAAGGTGCTCGATGAGCGCACCGCAGTGATTAAGGAGGCTCGCGCGGCGGCGGCGGCGCAGGTGGCTGCCGCCAAAGAGCGCATTGCCCGAGATGTTGCTGCGGCGCGCCGCGAAATCGAAGCTACAGTCACACAGCTCTCCGCCGAGATCGCTCGGCGCATTCTGCAAACGCCGCCCCGTCCCAGCAGCCCGGCAAGAGAGGCCCGATGAGGCAAATCTCCATGAAGCAAAACCAAATTAGGCAAAGCGGGCGGATGTACGTTATCGCGAGTCTGGTCCTTCTCTTTTTCTGTGCCGCCGTCAGCGCTCGTGCGGCTGAAGAGGGCGGAAGTTCGGCGACGGATCGCGCGAACGAAATTTTCAAGTGGATCAATTTCGCGATCGTCGCGGCGGTTTTGGTATGGCTCTTTGCGAAGAAATTGCCGGCGTGGTTTCGCGGAAACGCCGACAAAATTAGTTCTGCCATTACCAAAGCAACCGCCGCGAAGGTAGAAGCGGAGCGCCAGGTCCGCGAAGCAGAGGCCAAGCTGGCGAATCTGAAGCAGGAAATCGCCGCCCTTCAGGCTACCGCACAGCGCGAAGCTGCCGAGGAAGGGGAACGGATCCGCGCACTTGCGCAAAGTGACGCGAAGAAAGTTGGTGTCGCGGCTCAGGCGGAAATGGAAGCTGCTGAACGCGCCGCGCGTCTGGAGCTAAAGGCTCTGGCCGCATCACTCGCCGTTGACGGCGCGGAATCGTTGCTTGCTAAACAGCTCACGCCCGCGGCGCAGGAAACGCTCGTGGATACATTCGTGAAAAGCCTCGAAGGGAGGCCGAATTGAAATCCGCGAGCCTCCAGTATGCGAATGCGCTCGCGGATGTCGCTCTCGCCCAGGGCGCGGCAGACACAGCGCTGAAGCAATTGGGCGATTTTGCCGCTGCCTTTAGCGAGTCGAGCGAGCTGCGGAATTTTCTGACGAGTCCCGCCGTGCCGCGCGAGGCGAAGCATGGCGTCATCGAAAAAATAGCGGCGCGTATCGGTGCGGGCAAGATCATTCGGAATTTTCTTTTTGTCATCGCGGACCATCAGCGCGTTCACATCCTGCCGGAAATCGTTGCTTCCTTTCAGGATGTTATCCGGCAGCGGCAAGGCATCGCCGAGGCTGAGATTTCTTCCCCTGTGGAGCTCAGCGCCGCCCAGAAGAAGCGGTTTGCGCAAACGCTTGAGCGGCTGACAGGCAAGAAAATTCAGGCAAAGTATTCGCTGGACCCGACGCTACTGGGCGGTGCGGTTGTGCGCGTGGGTGACACGATTTATGACGGCTCGGTGCGCAATAGCTTGAACGAAATGCGCGCGCGGCTCGCGGCGGAATAGAGGTCAGGAGCAGGCATGGCGAACATCAAGGCAGACGAAATCAGCAAGATTCTGCGCGAGCAGATCGAGAACTACGAGCAGACTGTTTCCGTCGACGAAGTCGGCGCAATCATCAGCGTGGGTGACGGCATCGCGCGTGTCCACGGCCTCGAAAAAGTCATGGCCGGAGAGATGCTCGCTTTTCCGAAAAACATTTTTGGGATTGCGCTCAACCTGGAAGAGGAAGAAGTTGGCGTTGTGCTCCTTGGCGAGTCTGCTGAATTGAAAGAGGGCGACGTCGTCAAGCGCACGAATACCATTATGTCCGTTCCGGTGGGAGAGGCACTCGTCGGCCGCGTGGTGAATCCGCTAGGTGAACCACTCGATGGAAAAGGACCTATCGTTTCGAAGCAGCGCAATCCACTGGAGCGCATCGCTCCCGGCGTCCTCGATCGACAGCCTGTTCGCGAGCCTCTGCAGACGGGCATCAAGGCTATTGACGCTATGATTCCCATTGGTCGCGGGCAGCGCGAGTTGATCATCGGAGACCGCCAGACCGGAAAGACCGCCGTCATCCTTGACACCATCATCAATCAAAAGGGCGGCGACGTTATTTGCATTTACTGCGGCATCGGGCAAAAGCGCTCGACGATTGCGCAAGTCGTGAAGACGCTCACCGACGCGGGCGCGATGGATTACACCATCGTCGTCGCCTCCAGCGCCGCGGAACCGGCATCTTTGCAATACATCGCGCCTTACGGCGCGTGTGCCATGGGCGAATATTTTCGCGACAACAAGCGCCACGCTGTCGCTTTTTACGATGACCTCTCGAAGCATGCGCAAGCTTATCGTGAGATTTCCTTGTTGTTGCGCCGCCCTCCGGGGCGCGAAGCCTTCCCTGGCGACGTGTTCTATCTCCACTCACGTTTGTTGGAGCGTGCCGCGAAGCTCAACGACAAACTCGGTGGCGGCTCGCTCACAGCGCTTCCCGTGATTGAAACGCAGGCCGGGGACGTTTCCGCGTACATTCCGACGAATGTGATTTCGATTACGGACGGGCAGATTTATCTCGAAGCCGATCTTTTCAACGCTGGCATTCGTCCGGCCATCAACGTCGGTATCAGCGTCAGCCGCGTGGGGGGCAACGCGCAGATTAAGGCTATGCGCCAGGTGGCCGGGACCCTGCGTCTGGACATGGCGCAGTACCGCGCACTCGCCGCTTTTGCGCAGTTCGGCTCCGATCAGCTCGATAAGGTTACCCGGGCTCAGCTCGCCCGCGGGCAGCGCCTCACTGAAATACTGAAGCAGGATCAGTACGCGCCGCTCTCCGCTGAAAAACAAGTGCTTAGCATTTATGTCGCAACAAGCGGTGCGATGGACAGCGTGGCCGTCGCGGACGTTCGGCGCTTCGAACGCGAATTCCTGCAATTCGTCGAGACGAACTATCCGTCAGTGCTTAAGAATATCTCCGCGAAGAAAGCCCTTGATGATGTCATTAGGGCGGAAATCAAAACCGCCGTCGACGGCTTCAAAGAACGCTTCACGGCTACAGTGGCTGCCGTCGCCGCGAGCTGAGGACTCGACCGTAACGATCGATCATGCCCACACTTCTCGACTTTCGACGTCGCATCCGCTCGGTGAAGAACACCCAGCAGATTACCCGCGCGATGAAGTTCGTCGCCGCGGCTCGCTTGCGCCGCGCGCAGGAGGCGGCCTTGGCTGCCCGTCCTTACGCCAAGGAACTCGCGCGCGTGCTGCGCTCGATTATGTCGCGCATCGATCAGCCCGAGCATCCGCTGCTCGCGCATCGCCCGGAAGAAAAAATCCTCGTGATCGTTATGACTGGTGAACGCGGCCTTGCCGGGGCTTTCAACTCCAACGTTTTGCGCAAAGCCCATGAGTTCTTCCGCTCCAATCGAGACAAAAAGCTTTCCATCATTCCTGTGGGGAAGAAAGGCCGGGACGCGCTAAAAAAAGCTGGATTTCACTTCCCCGCCGAATACGTGAACGTACTGGCTCTCGTCGATTTTGGAACCGCGCGCGACCTCGCTTCGGTCGTAACTGATCTTTACGCCAAAGAAGATGTGGATTCGGTCTACATCGTGTTCAGCGAATTCAAGACGGTCATGACGCCGAACCTGGTTCTCGAAAAACTTTTGCCCGTAGAGGCGATGCGCGCCGACGAACAATCAGCCGCCGAAAACGAATCGGCGCAGGTCGACTACATTTACGAGCAGCCCAAGGAACAGCTTCTCGATAAGCTGCTCCCGCGCTACATCGAAACGCAGATTCTCCGCGCGATGCTGGAATCTTCCGCCGCTGAGCACGCAGCGCGCATGACCGCCATGGATTCCGCGACGAGAAACGCCGGGGACGTCATCGAGGCACTGACCCTGCACATGAACAAGGTGCGTCAGGCTGCCATCACCAAAGAGATTATTGAAATTGTCAGCGGAGCTTCGTCTACCGCGTAGGAGAAGGCATGGCAGAGAAACACGTAGCCGTCGGACGTATTGTGCAGATCATTGGGCCGGTGCTCGACGTTCAATTTGAAGCGGGGCATTTGCCCTCGATTTATAACGCGGTTCGCATCACGAGCGAGGGTTTCAGCGTTCCCGAGCCCATCGATGTCACGGCCGAAGTACAGCAGCACTTGGGCGAGGGCCGCGTGCGCTGCGTCGCCATGGAGCCGACGGAAGGCTTGGTTCGCGGCATGAAGGCCGTCGACACGGGTGCTGGCATTACGGTTCCCGTCGGGCGTCCAACGCTCGGTCGCGTGATGAACGTGCTTGGCAAACCCGTGGATCAGCTTGGGCCGCTGACGAGCAAGACGAACTACGCCATTCATCGGCCTGCACCGTTGCTGGCTGATCAGTCGACGACGCTCGAAATGTTTGAAACCGGCATCAAGGTCATCGACCTGATTCAGCCCTTTTTGAAGGGCGGAAAAATTGGATTGTTCGGCGGCGCCGGTGTCGGCAAAACCGTGCTCATTCAGGAATTGATCAACAACGTCGCTATGCAGCATGGCGGCGTGTCTGTCTTCGCGGGCGTCGGCGAGCGCACTCGCGAAGGAAACGACCTTTGGCTGGAATTCCAGGAGGCCGGCGTTGTGGTCCCCGGAAATTCCGAGAAATCCCGCGCCGCTTTGATCTACGGCCAGATGACCGAACCGCCCGGCGCGCGTCTCCGCGTCGGCCTCACCGGCCTGACGGTCGCGGAATATTTCCGCGACGAAGAACATCTCGACGTTCTTCTTTTCATCGACAACATTTTCCGTTTCGTGCAAGCGGGCTCGGAAGTGTCCGCTCTTCTCGGCCGCATGCCTTCCGCCGTGGGTTACCAGCCGAATCTCAACACTGAAATTGGCGAATTGCAGGAGCGCATTACTTCCACGAAGTCCGGCTCCATCACTTCCGTGCAGGCGATTTACGTTCCTGCCGATGACTACACGGACCCAGCTCCGGCTGCGACGTTTACGCACTTGGACGCTACCACAAACCTCAGCCGCCAGATCGTCGAGCGCGGTATTTATCCTGCCGTCGATCCGCTGGCCAGCTACTCGCGCATTCTCGATCCGCGCATCGTCGGCGCGGAGCACTACGCCGTGGCGCGCGGAGTGAAGTCCATTCTGCAGCGCTACAAGGATCTGCAGGACATCATCGCCATTCTCGGCATCGAAGAACTTTCCGATGAAGACAAGCGCACCGTGGCTCGCGCGCGCAAAATCGAGAATTTCCTTTCGCAGCCCATGTTCGTGGCCGCGCAGTTCACCGGCCTGGAAGGTAAGTACGTCAAGATTGCGGACACTGTTCGCAGCTTCAAGGAAATCGTCGAAGGCAAGTACGACGACATTCCGGAACAGGCGTTCTACATGGTCGGCACAATTGATGAGGCCCTGGCAAAGTCGGAAAAAATGAAAGCGGGCGTCTAAGCGCAAATGCTTCCGGAATCCATCGAGCTGGTCATCGTCACGCCAGAGCGGCAATACTTGCGCGAAAGCGTCGTCGAGGTGCTGCTGCCGGGCGCAGCCGGAGAGTTCGGCGTTTTGCCGGGCCACGCGCCGCTCATGACCGAGCTCGGCATCGGCGAGTTGACCTACCGCGGAGCTGGTTCGAATCCCAGCGGCGTTCTCGCCATCATTCAGGGATTCGCCGAAGTTTTGGGCGACCGCGTCACTGTTCTTGCGGAAACCGCCGAACGCGCTGCGGAGATTGACCTTGCCCGCGCGGAAGCCGCGAAAGCTCGAGCGGAACAACGATTGGCTGCCGGTGATCCGAATATCGACTGGGACCGCGCTTTTATCGCCCTCCAGCGCGCCGTCATTCGAATCCAGGTGGCGCGCAAATATCGCGGCGCGCCTGTCGAAACTCGCTGATCCCGGCTGGTCCTTGCCTGAAGCGGCACATCGTCCCGCGCCTTTTGCGACGCCGTCCCCTGTTCGGCATCTAATGTAACTGGAGCCGTTGATGGAAACTCTGACGATGTACACCACTGCATGGTGCCCGGATTGCCGCCGCACAAAAAAGTTCCTGAAGGAGCGCGGAGTGGAATTCCGTGAGGTGAATATTGAGGAAGACCCTTCCGCGGAAGAAATCGTCATCAAAGCCAACGACGGCAAGCGAAAAGTACCCACGCTCGAAATCGGCGGACGCTATTTTGCGTGCAGTCCCTTCGACGCCGAACAACTGGCCGAGGATCTAAATATCCGCCTGAGCTCCTAATTCCGTCGGGATTGTAATTTGTAGTGGGACGTGCACTGCGCCGGCCCTAATTGCTACCTCGGCGGCGGCTCTGTGGGTGTGCTTTCGACTTCCAATCCACGTTCACTATTTTTTTGTCGGCGAAGCGGAAACCTTCAGTCTTAACGATTCCGTGACGCTTTCATCCAGCTTTCGCCGGACGGCGGCGGCTTCCTGTCCAAGACGAGCTTCGCTCTCCTTGCGGGCTTGCGATATGGCCGTGAGCTCGTCACCGACGGTCTTCTGCAAAACATTTTCGGCGTGCAGTAGGCAGGCAAAGACAAAGCGCTTGGGTTGTTGTTGTTTGCGCAAGAATTGGGCGTAGTTGAACCAGTCAGAGGCCGTGCTGCGCGGATCGGAAAGCGCCGTATCGAGTTGAAGCGCATGCTGGTAGGACTGCGCCGCTCCGCGAATGTCGTTTTGTCTCTCCTGCAAATCGGCGAGATGCACGAGGGCGAGGCTTTCCAGCGCCTTCTCACCAGCCTTGTCGGCAAAACCAGCGGCAGCGCTGTAACCCCTCGAAGCATCGCTCGCGTGATTGATCGCGGCATCAGCGTCGGCGACTTTGATGAGGGCAGCGAGCACTGGGCCGGTATCACCGGGATTTGTTTGTCGCCGAGCGGCAATAGTCTCCAAGTACACGCGATAGTGCCGGGCAGCGGCCTGTAGTTCACCTTGTTGGTCGAGAGCTTCCGCGAGATAGAGTTGCGCGTTGGATTGTGTTGGGTCGACGTCGACGGCGCGTTGCCAGTTGTCGACGGCCTCTTCGTCATGCCCCAGGCGATGCGCCAGCATTCCATAATTGATCAGAGCGTTGGCGTTTCGCGGCCAGCGCGTGATAATTTTCCGGAACTGAACATAGGCATCGGGATCGCGCCCTGCTTCAACCAAACTCCGGCCATAAGACTCTTGCAAAGCGAGACTTGCGGGATTGACGGCAGCCGCGCGCTGCATGGCCGCGAGCGCAGCGTCGCGCCGCCCGGCGAGCTGCTCGGCGCGGGCGAGGCGGACCTGCACGGAGCTGTCGTTCGGATTCAACTCCGCCGCGCGCTGAAGCGCTCTGAGGGCGCTCGTTTCACTTGACCACCAGAAGTGCACCTGGTCCACGCCTGCCCAGACGAATAACAAAGCCACCGTCGCGATGCGAAGGGCACGAGCGGCTGGCGCGCGTCCCCTTAACCAACGAGCAGCTACGCCAAGACCGGTTTGCTTTTTGCTTGCGTCACGCGGCGATTTTTGCTGACCGTCCAATAGCAGTGCGGCGATACGCGAATCGCGCAACTTCCAAATCGCGCCGTCCAGGATGAAATGATGAATATTTACCAGAGCCGTGAAAGTCAGAAAGCTCGCGGCAAAATCGGTATGAAAAACACGGCTGACGATCCACGGCCCAGGTATGAAAAGCGCGATTCCGCCCGCAATCAATGTCACAAGATAACCGGAAAACGACCAACGGGAATCGCCGGCCGCGCGGGCCTCTTTTTGCTGGTAGTAACTCGTGATCCACAAATACTGCGTGGAATGCAGCACGGCGAGCAGTCCACTGCTGTAACGAGTTTGCGGAATTTCCCGTCCGCTGATGAGCTCGATCACCGCCGGCAAAAGAAACCAGAGGAATTGCGTCACCGCGAGGGTAAAGACCGGAAGAATTGTCCGGAAATTGCTCCTGCGTGCCAACGAGAGCAAGGCCCAGCCACTGGCGCCAACAAAAAACAGTGCCAGGGCTGCCCGTGCAGGAAAGAATAAGGGCATCGCCAGACGCCCCGGTATGGAAGCTCATTATCAACAAAATGTAGGAAGCGATAAACGAAAGCCGAAGCGCGCGGCGTTCCGTTTCCGTGGGTGAGATGCCCGCGCGTCGGGCGAACATCATCAGCAATCCGAAGTTTTGCCCCGTGTAGTGCCACGGGCTCCAGCAGATGTAAAGCGTGAAGATCCAGGGCAGCAGCGCATACCAGAGGTGAGTGACGACTCCGGCCAGCGCAAGCAGCAACGCGACGTGAACAGTATAGAGGCGATATTTTTCGAACTCGTCGCGTGTGTGGTACGCCCGATAGACGGTGGCCATGAAGTGCGGGTAGTTTGACAGCAGCGCGAGAAAATAAAACGCCACGCTCCAGCCACGCCCGTAGGAATTCGCAAAATAGAATCCTGCGAGCAAGAGCGGCGCGGACCACGCGCCGCAGCCGACCGTCAAGTCAATCCATGGTCGATAAATCCAGGGATTCGGTAGCCGGGAGGGCGAGGCAGGCGGCGAAGAACGCTGCTCCTCGGGAGGAGTTATGGTGATTGTTCCCACGCTATTGCAGAGTAACGCAGGCTTGGCGCGCCTGGGCGCCGACCGCCGCCGCCGCATGCGGAATCGGTTACTTGTACTTGCAAACGAACTTCCGGTAACAGCTTCAGAAAACGCCAAGGAAGCGCAGAAGCAATCCTGCCAGTGCTCCGCCGAGCATTGGACCGATGACCGGGATAGGCGAGTAGCCCCAATCGGACCCACCTTTTCCGGCGATCGGCAGAACGGCGTGGGCGATGCGCGGACCCAAGTCGCGCGCTGGATTGATGGCATAGCCGGTGGTGCCGCCCAGGGAAAGCCCGACGCCCCACACCAGGCTGCCCACAAGATAAGGGCCCAATCCAGCGGCAGGACCCGTCGCCGCCACCTTCTTCGAGAAAATCGCGCCAATTACGAAGACGAGAACAAACGTTGCGCAGACTTCACTGAATAAATTCGCCGCCAGGTTACGGATGGCAGGCGCGGTGCAAAAACAAGCCAGCTTAGCGGCAGCATCCGGAGTTTCTTTCCAATGCGGCAAATAGTGGAGCCAGACAAGAGTGGCTCCTGCGATAGCGCCGAGGAGTTGCGCCGCAAGATAGGGAGCTAGCTTGCTGAAGCTTGCGTCACGCACCGCGAAACCTATCGTGACTACAGGGTTCAAGTGTGCGTCATTGCTTCCACCGGCAATGGAAACGAACACGCCTGCCATGACGGCAAAAGCCCAGCCCGCCGTAATGACTATCCATCCGCTACCTTCGGCTTTCGAGCGCTTCAAGAGCACTCCAGCAACAACTCCATTGCCTAGCAGCACGATAATCATGGTGCCCAGGAATTCGCCGAGAAAAGGGGAAGTCATTCAACTATCTCCTCTGTATGGAATTGGCCTGTAGCAATACGCCGTCCCGCGCTTCAAGAATCAACCCAATCAAACGAGCGCGTGATCGCTTTCTTCCACTGCTTATAGAGTTCTTCGCGCTGTGCTTCTAGGAAATGTGGCGTCCAAGTCTGATCCACGGCCCAATTGGTTCGCAGTTCGTCCAGGCCTGAGAAAAATCCAACAGCGAGCCCCGCCGCATAAGCAGCGCCGAGCGCCGTCGTCTCCTGAATCACGGGGCGCACAACCTCGCGATTCAAAATGTCCGCTTGAAATTGCATCAGAAGCTCGTTCACGACCATCCCGCCGTCGACGCGCAGGGACGACAGCGCGATCTGCGAATCTTTTTCCATCGCTTCTACGACTTCGCGCGTCTGAAACGCGGTTGCTTCCAGAACCGCTCTCGCGAGATGTCCTTTGTTGACGTAGCGCGTTAGCCCGGCGATCACTCCGCGCGCATTCTCTTTCCAGTACGGCGCGTACAGCCCGGAGAACGCCGGAACAAAGTAGATGCCTCCGTTGTCTTTCACCGTGCGCGCCAGTGTTTCGATGTCGGAGCTTTTCTCGATCATGCCGAGATTGTCGCGGACCCATTGCACCAGCGCTCCCGAAATCGCAACGCCGCCTTCCAGGGCGTAACATGCTGGAGCGCTCCCCATCTTGTACGCGACCGTCGTCAGCAACCCGAAGTTCGACGGAACGGCGCGCTCGCCGGTGTTCATCAGCAGAAAACAGCCTGTTCCGTAAGTGTTTTTCACTTCGCCGGGGCTGAAACAAGCCTGCCCGACCAGCGCAGCCTGCTGGTCGCCAAGAATGCCCGCTACTTCAACGCCCGCGATAGTCGGGAGAGTAGCCGCTCCATAAACCTCGCTGCTCGACCGCACCTTCGGCAGCATCGCCCGCGGAATCTCGAATGCCGACAGCAACTTTTCGTCCCAGTCCAGTGTTTGAAGATTCAGGAGCTGCGTCCGGCTCGCATTGGTCACATCGGTGACGTGGGCGCCTCCCGCTGGTCCGCCAGTGAGATTCCACACGAGAAAGGTGTCGACATTTCCGAAAAGCAACTCGCCGGCAGCCGCCTTTTCTTTTGCGCTGGGAATATTGTTCAGCAGCCAGCGCAGTTTTAGGCTGCTGAAATACGTGCTCAGCGGCAAGCCAGTCTTCGCGCGGAAGCGGTCTTGTCCGCCGTCGCTCGCAAAATGTCCGACGTCCTCAGCGACGCGCGTGTCCTGCCAAACGATCGCGTTTGCGATCGGCTGACCCGTGCGGCGTTCCCAGACGACAGTGGTTTCGCGCTGATTGGTTATGCCGATCGTGGCCAAGTCCGAAGGACGCAATCCTCTCTGCTCAAGCGCCTCGGAGATCACCTCTTCCGTGCGCCGCATAATTTCCAGCGCGTCGTGCTCTACCCATCCGGGCCTCGGAAAGATCTGCTCGTGCTCCTTTTGCGCGACCGCAACAATGCGCGCCGCCTTATCAAACACCATAAAGCGCGTGCTAGTTGTGCCCTGGTCGATCGCCCCGATATAGCTTTTCACGAGAGTGGCCCTCTCCGGCCGCGATGCATTCTACGACGGAACCCCCTTATCTCAACTCTCGTTCATGTACGCCTTTTCTCCGTGCCTGCATCTAACTATATGGGATGAGAAAAGGGAGAGCAGTTTATGAATAAAAACATATATCGAAAGGGGTCGCTATTGCTTGGCGTACTCGCCTCGGCGTCATTTATGCCGCTCGCTTTGAAGGCAGCCTCGAACAGTGCGTCCGCAGCATCGGATCCCTCTGCAGTTGTTATGACCGTGACGGCTACCGCGAAGAAAAACGCGCAACCGCCTGCAATATCGAAGAATGACGTCGAACTCTATCAGGGCAAGGAACGCGTACAGGTAGCGAACTTCAAGCGCGGAGAAACTCTCTACCTGGCAGTGCTCATTGATGATTCGCTCCGGAGCACCATTGCCAGCCAATGGAACGATCTTCGCGCGTTTCTCATGGCCCAACCGCAAACCACCTATGTCGCCGTGGCCTACGCGCGAAATGGTGTCGCCATGGTCGCCCAGGATTTCACAACAGACCATGCACGAGCGGCAAAAGCCCTTCGTATACCATTTGGGAGCATCGGCGCTGCATCGAGCCCATATCTCTCAGTCCAGGATTGGATCAAGCGTTGGCCCGCCTCCGGAGAACGTAGTTCTATCATCCTGTTCTCTTCGGGGATTGATTATTTCCGCGGAGGTCCCGCTACTCTTGATCCCGACCTCGATACGACCATTGCCCGCGCGCAGAAGCAAAACATCAACATTTGGACCATCTACGCGCCGGATTCCGGTCGTGTTGGCCGCGGTTCGTTCCGTGCCTTCAACTGGCAGTCGAACTTGGACCGTCTTTCGCAAGCGACCGGCGCCGAGTCTTACTCACTCGGTCTCGGAACGCCCGTCAACCTGAAACCGTATTTCGATCGAATCCAAATGAACCTCAACAACCAATATCTTCTCGCCTTCGTGGGCGATGGCGGCCACAAGGGTAAGTATGAGACCGTGAAAGTAACTTCAGAGGTTCGCAACGTCGGATTTTTGACGCCTTCAGAAGTGTTTTTGCCGGCAGTAAGGTAATTTTCGAACACTTGGTTCCAAAATTTTCGTTCCCAGGGCGCGGGCTGGAAGGTCCGCGCCTTTTCTTCTCCGCATGGCTCTTGTAACTTTATTTTTCCATCGGGCCAATAGTCCTCGGCATCTAAGATTGCGATGCAAGAAAGGGAGTTACGCTGATGAACAAGAATCTAAAATGGAAGGGGGCTCTGGTGTTAGCGGCCATGGCTTTTGCAGCTGCAACGCCGCTCGCATCAAAAGCAACTGCGACAGATGCTCCCGCGGTGACTATGACCGTCACGGCGGTGGGCAAGAAAGAAACTCAGCCGCCTCCGCTCAAAAAGGATGATGTGCAGCTCTATCAGGGCAAGGAACGGACACAAGTGGCGGACTGGAAACGCGGAGAAGCGCTCTTCCTGGCAGTGCTCATCGACGATTCGCTCGAAAGCACCGTCGCAAACCAATGGAACGATTTGCGGGCGTTTTTCATGGCGCAGCCGGAGAACACCTATATCGCAGTGGCTTATGCGAGGAACGGCGCAGCCATGGTGGCGCAGGACTTCACCAAGGATCACGCTCTTGCCGCCAAGGCGCTGCGCATACCATTGGGCAATGCGGGTGCGTTTACCAGCCCGTATCTCGCCCTCCAGGACTGGATGAAGCGCTGGCCCGAATCCGGGGAGCGTAAATCCATCATGTTATTCTCCTCTGGCGTCGATTATTTCCGCGGGAGCTTCGATCCCATCGATCCCGATCTCGATACCACCGTCTCGCGCGCCCAAAAGCAGAACATCAACATTTGGACCATTTACGTTCCGGATGCCGGGCACGTCGGCCGCCGCGAATTCCGCGTGTTCAACGCGCAATCCAACCTCAGCCGTCTTTCGGAAGAGACTGGCGCCGAATCTTACTATCTCGGTTTTGGCTCGCCGGTTACTCTGAAGCCGTACTTCGACGAAATCCAGATGCATCTCAACAACCAATACTTGCTCAGCTTTGTGGGCAACGGCGGGAAGAAAGGAAAGTTCGAACGCGTGCGCGTGGTCTCGGAGGTTCCAAACGTCGAGTTCCTGACGCCTTCGGAAGTGTTTCTGCCGCCTGTAGAGTAACCGAAGCTACAAAAAGTAAGACAGGTCCGGCGAGGCGCGAGCCGCAAGGTTCGCGCCTTTCGCTTTTCTTGGACAGGGCTTGTCTCTTTTCTTGCCCTCGGGCTAAACTAGCGCCCATTGATGCCGGCTCGTTAGGAGAAGGATATTCGCCATATTGAATCGGTTTAAATGCCAAAGCTTGTTTGGCGTTGTGCCGGGAGCTCATGATGATTCCACTCAGCAAGAAAGAGAATTTCTTTTCGCGATCCATTGCTCGGATTGCCAGGGAGGGCAGAGGCCTTCTTGCTGCCTTGGCCCTGGTAGCTCGGCTGCTCACAGCCGCAACGATCGCTGCACCGGTTTCACGCGCCGATGGCGATATTACGTTGCGCGAAGGATGGGCGGTGCAGTCTTCCGCGAAGGTGAGCGCTGGTGGTGAAACCGTCTCCACATTCGGCTTCGACGCCTCGAGTTGGTACAAAACTTCTGTGCCGAACACAGTGTTTGCCGTCCTCGTCGAGAACGGCGTACACAAGGATCCGTACTTCGGCATGAACTTGCGTTCCGTCCCTGGCGTGTCCTATGCGATTGGATCGGAGTTCGCCAACCTGGAAATGCCGGAGAATAGTCCCTACGCTGTCCCGTGGTGGTACCGCAAGGAGTTTGAAGTCTCCGCGCAATTTAGTGGAAGGACAGTATGGCTCGCGTTTCACGGAATTAATTACCGCGCGAACATTTGGATCAACGGGAGAAAAGTCGCGGGCTCGGACCAAGTTGCCGGTGCGTTTCGCCGCTACGAGTTTAATGTGACGCAGTTCGTCAGAGCGGGCGCAAAAAATATCGTCGCTGTCGAAGTTTCCGCGCCTCACGCCAACGAACTCGGCATCACTTGGGTCGATTGGAATCCCACTCCGCCGGACAAGGACATGGGTCTTTGGCAAGAAGTAGTTCTTTACGCGAGCGGCCCGGTTGCGTTGCGGCATGCTGCGGTAGAGACCAAGCTCGACCTTCCGGCCACCGACAAGGCCCACTTGACCGTTCGCGCCGAGTTGCAGAATGCCTCGAACGCTCCGGTAAAGGGAGTCCTGCGCGGAACCATTCTTGGTGCCGCCGCGCCCATCGAATTCTCACAAGACGTCAAACTGCAGGCGGGCGAGCGCCGCTCCATCGCCATTACACCGGATCAAAGTCCCGCGCTTGATGTGCGGAATCCCAAGCTCTGGTGGCCGTACCAAATGGGCGAACCTTATCTCCACAGGCTCGCTCTCAAGTTTGTTGTTGATAAAGGTCTTGCATCAGATCTGCTAAACATCCCATTTGGCATTGTGCAAACCGACTCCGAACTAACACCCGACGGCTATCGCCTCTTTAAGGTAAACGGCAAGCCTGTACTCGTCCGCGGCGGTGGCTGGGCTCCAGACATGATGCTGCGCATCAAGCAATCTCGTCGCGAAGCCGAATTCCGCTATGTGAAGGAAATGGGCCTGAACACCATCCGCCTCGAAGGCAAGCTCGAAGACGAAACCTTCATGGAGCGCGCGGACCGCGAAGGCATTCTCGTCATGGCCGGCTGGTGCTGCTGCGACGCCTGGGAAAAATGGGGCAAATGGGGCGATGAGAATCGCCGCGTTTCCGTGGATTCACTCCGCGATCAAATCCTGCGGCTGCGTGCGCATCCGAGCATCCTCGTTTGGCTCAACGGGAGCGACAATCCGCCGCCCCCAGATCGCGAAAACGCGTATCTCCAAGTTGAAAAAGAGAACCACTGGCCGAAACCCATCATTTCTTCCGCGACAGCCAAAAAGACCGAGCCTACGGGAGAAAGCGGCGTGAAAATGTCGGGTCCCTACGAATATGTTTCCTCAAACTACTGGCTGCTGGACACCAAGGCTGGCGGCGCTTACGGATTCAACACGGAAACCAGTCCCGGTCCCGCCGTGCCTCCGCTTGAAGGCTTGAGATCCATGTTTCCGCCAGACAAGCTCTGGCCCATCAACGAATTTTGGGATTTCCACGCTGGCGGCGGCAAATTCAAGAACATTCAGGTCTTCACGAACGCTCTCGAGAAACGCTACGGCAAAGCGAAAGACGTTGCCGACCTAGCCTGGAAGTCTCAGGCCATGACCTACGAAGGCCAGCGTGCGATGTTCGAGGCCTACGGCCGCAACAAGTACAAATCCACCGGCATCATTCAGTGGATGCTGAACAACGCTTGGCCCGGACTGATCTGGCATCTCTATGATTACGATTTGCGTCCCGCCGGCGGATATTTTGGCTCCAAGAAAGCCCTCGAGCTCGTCCATGTCCAGTTTTCCTACGACGATCGCAGCGTTGCTATCGTCAACGGCAAGCAGGAGCCCCTCAACGACCTAAAGGTCGTCGCCAAGATTTACGACACCTCTATGAAGGAACTCTTTTCCCGTGAAGCCACCTCCAATGTCCCCGCCGACGGAGTCACCAAGGCCTTCACCGTCGCGGAACCCGCCGGCATTACTTCCACCTATTTCCTCAGCCTCGAACTCTTCACGGCTGTCGGTGAACCAAGCCAGAAGCGGGATTGCCGCACCCAAACCTGTTTGCTCAGCCGCAATTTCTACTGGCTCTCCGCAAAGCCCGACGTCCCCGATTTCAGCAAGACCGAGTGGTATTACACTCCACTGACCGAATTTGCGGATTTCGCAGCCCTGCAGGATCTTCCGAAAGCCGCGGTCGCCGCTTCGATGAGCGTCTCCGACGCCACCAACGAAACCGCCGCGCGCGTCACCGTGGAAAACACTGGCTCTGGCCTCGCTTTCCTAGTTCGTCTGCGCTTGCTGAAAGGCCAAGACGGCGCGGAAGTTCTACCCGTCTTCTTCGACGACAACTACATCTCGCTGCTACCCGGCGAGAAACGCGAAATCACAGTTCACGTCAGAAAGGGCGACCTCGGCGCTGGCAAACCCGTCCTCGCTGTTGACGGCTTCAACGTCGCCCCGATCGAGGTTCAGTGACGCCGGTCGAAAACGATTCCATCGGCTGTCTTCCCTATGCTGTCTATTTTTTGGGTTAGAGTAGCCATCGCAATCGGCGAGGCTTTTTACCATGAAACCGTTCACCGCGCCATCACTGGCCGCCGCCTTCATTTTCTTGAGGTCCAGATCGAGTCTCACATATTCCTAACCGTGGTAACCTCTTTAGAATCAACATCTGTAGCCGGTCCGTAAATGTTGATTTTAAAACGATTTACAGAAAGGCTAAATCCTTTAGATACAACACTTACAAAAACGGGGGAGGAGGGTAGACATGGAACTAGACGTAGATAATGATCGCAGGGCGCTCAGTCAGAGCCTCCGTGAGCCACGTCGCGTGTTGAGTCTCGAATCACCAGCTCCGGATTCATCTTCTGCCTTACAGCGTTCCACTCACGCTTCTCAAGCCCTGCTTTGATTCCTTCCATCACGATATTGACGGCATTCGTTCCCATAGCCTCGAGGGGCTGGCGCACAGTTGTCAGCGATGGCGCGCTCAAAGCGGACATCGCCACATCGTCAAAACCGGTCACCGAACACTGTTCTGGCACTTTCACTCCGGCCTTTGTCAGGGCGCGAATCGCCCCCAGCGCCGTCAAGTCGTCAAAAGCCATCAGCGCCGTGAATTTTTTCTTTTTTTGAAGCAGTTCCTCGGTCAGCCGGTGGCCGCCCTCGAACCCGGAGTTGGGGTCGAACGAATCCGGCAATTGCAGCACTAGCGCGGGATCGATCTCAAGTCCCGCGGTGTGCGCGAATTTCTGAACACCGCGCCACCTCGGCGGGCTGTCGATGAGCATCTTCGGTCCGCGAATGAAAGCAATCTTGCGATGGCCGAGCTGGTGCAGATGTTCCAGCGCCATGCGCCCGCCCGTCTCGTTGTCCACCATCACCGAGCTGACTGTGTCGCCCGGCAGCTCCCAGCCGATCGTAGCCGCCGGAATATTGCGTTTGCTCAAGTCCGCCAAAACGTGAATGTCCACAACCAGCCAGTTGGCCACCACAATCAGGGCTTCGACGTGATGCTCGAGCAGCATCTCCAGATAGCGCTCGAAACGATTGCGCTGGTTGTGCGCGTCGGCAAAAATCGGTACATACGACGATTGATAAAGCGCATTTTCAATTCCGCGAAGGACCGGCGTGCAGAAAGGATCGGTGATGTCGAAGAAAACCAGCCCTACGGTGTGGCTGCGCTTGCTGCGAAGAAAGCGCGCCATAGCGTTCGGGCGGTAGCCGAGTTTCTTGGCTGCTTCTTCGATTCGTTTTTTCGTGGCGGGAGCGATGTAGCGCGCTAGCGGTGCGTTATTCAACACGATCGAGACTGTTGCAGGAGAGAAGCCGCTGTCTTCCGCGACGTCCCGCATTGTCACCATCTGATTTTTGCCGCTTGCGCGCTTCAAGTGGAGGCCTCTTGGGTTGCCATCATTCTGCCAGAGTTCGGTCATTTCTGTTAAAAGAACGGCGCCGCGCGCGGCTTATTCCGCCGGAACTTCAAAGGACAAAGGTTCACGAAACCACTTCGTTTTCCATGCTCCGAAAGCGATTCCTGCAACCATCCAAATGGTGCCCACGATTTTTGCCGGCACGCTGAGGTTCCACCATAGGCCCAGGCAAACAAGGAATCCCACAATCGGTGTAATAAAATTCGTAATCCGTTTTTCCGGCTGCTTCACGAAATAGTGCATGAAGGCCGATGCGTTCACGCCCATGAATGCGATCAGTGCGCCATAATTCAACAGCTCGATTCCTTTTTCAAAGGTAAGGAAAAAAGATCCCACGAGCACGATCACCCCGATAAAGACAACGTTATTTCGCGGAACATGGTGCTTCGCATCCACTTTCCCAAAGAACGATTTTGGCAGCGCATTGCTTTTTCCCATGCCATAGAGCAGCCGCGCCGCGCCGATCTGTGCCCCCATGCCCGACCCGAAATTGGCCACCAAAAGTGTCGCGCCAAGAATCGAAAACAGCGGCGCCCATGTCCGCGCCGCGGCATAAACATACGCGGTATCCTGATTCGGAAACGGTTCCGACGCGGGCCACACCAGCTGGGCCACGTAAACTTCCGACGCTGAAAGAATGCCGACTGCCAGACACGTCAAAACGGTAGCCAGCATAATATTCCGCCGCGGATTCTCGGCTTCCTCCGATAGCGTCGAAATCCCGTCGAATCCAATGTAAGTCAGCACTGCCAGCGAGGTGCATCCAAACAAATCGTTAAACGTGAACGTCTTCGGGTCGTAGAACGGCCGCGTAAAAAATCCAGGATCACTGTGCGGAGGCCCGAAGATGTATCGAATCGTCGTCACAAAAACCAAGACAACGACTCCGCTCATTAGCGCGGCCAATGTGGCGTTAACCCGCGCCGAGGTTTTAATTCCCTGCATGTTCAGCAGTGTGAACACCACCGCAAAAAATATTTTCCATCCCCACACCGGCAGCCCCGGCGCAAATTCGTGCGCCTGCCCCGCGCACCAAATCGTGCAGATCAACGGATTCACGATGTAGTCCATCACCATGCTCCAGCCGGTGACGTACCCCGCGGCAGGATGAATTTCGCGCGCCACATACGTAAACGCCGAGCCCGCGCTCGGATAGACCCGCGCCATTCGCCCGTAGCTCACGGCCGTGCAGAGCATCGCTACCATGGCGATCAGGATCGCCGTCACGACGTGGCCGTGGCCGCGATCGCTCAGCGCTCCGAACGCGGACATCGGAGCGACCGGCTGCAGCACGATGATTCCGTAAAGGAGTAGATCCCACAGGGTAAGCGTTCGCCGCAGTTGCGGCCCGCTGCTGGCGCCGGCTTCGTTGCTCAAGCACCTCTCCTTTTCGTGGGCGCGCCATTTTTCGAGCCGAGAATCACTGCTCGCGTCAAATTCTTCGGCACATCGGGGTTCAATCCCTTGCGTAAACCCACAGCCAGCCCCAGCAGTTGCGCCGGAATAGCCGTCATTGCCAGCCGCGCGTACTCCGGTTCGCCCAGGCCCAGCTCAACCAGCAAATCGCTATCGCGTCGCAAAGCCGGCGTCGCGCGGTTAGCGACAACGAATGTGACAGCGCCCAATTTTTTCAGTTCGCCAACGAGCAAGCTTTCCTCATCCGCCGCGGCATCAGAAACAAGAAATGTAATCAATGTATCTTTGCTGGCGATCGATTTCGGCCCATGGCGGAATTCCAGCGTGTGATACGCCTGCGCGTAGGAAGAAGACATTTCGGTAAGTTTCAGCGCGGCCTCTTGCGCCAGCCAGTAATGCCCGCCCTGCCCCAAAAACACAAAATCCGCGAATCGCTGCCTCGTTCCAAGCGCCCGAATCTTATCAGCATTCACGCCAAGCCACGTCGCCGCCTTTTCCGGCAATCTATCCAGCGCAGACGCCAACCCGCCATCGCCTGCAAGCTTCGCGCCCAGCCTTTCAAATAGCAGCAGGATCGACGTAAACGACCTCGTCATCACCATGCTCTTCTCGTCGGCCCACGGCAGCTTCACTGTATGTGTGCAAGACTCCTGCAGTGCGGTGTTCTCACTGCAGGTCACGCCCAGCGTGCCTACCGTTCTATTCGTCTTCAACCATTGCGCTGCGCGTAAGACCTCGGTGGTTTTCCCCGACCGCGACACGAGTACTACCTGCCGCGCGCCAGTCCGCTGCATCACCTCGTGAGGCGCGAAAAGCAGCTCCGACGCCGGCACTGCCGTGCACGCCACCTGAAAAAGTCTTGAAAACTGCGCTGCAATCGCCCCGGAGAGGTAATAGCTCGACCCGCAAGCGACAAACAGCCACGGCTGCTGCGGTAAAAATATTTCTGAAAGCCGATCCAACTCGCTGTTTTGTACGAACTGCCGCGCCGTTTCGATCCATGCTGCCGGCTGAGACAAAATTTCTTGCAGCGTCTGATGTCCCGGAACCCGCGTTTCGGACCCTCCTCCGCGCACAGCCCTCGCCGCTTTTTTCAACACTCGCCGCTTATTTTTTTTCACTCGAGCCCCAAGCTCCTTTCGCTTGCTCGGCTCCGGCCGGGCGGCTTCCAGCTGTATTCAGCCGAAGATCGAGAGCAGCATCCGCTATTCGCGGGAAATATTGAATCGTTTGAATACCCGGAGTTTCTAAGAATTCCGGGCTTTGCGCAAGCCAAAAGATTGCGCTTTCTCTCAACACCATGTGCGAATAGCCCTCTCCGGCGTGCACAATTCTGCGGATTCCACCTGTCCTTTCGTACAGTAAGAATAATTTCCACGGTCATTGTCTCTTGGTTAAAGTTCCCTCACTTTTACCGCAACGCGCGCCGCTCACTCGTAGTCTAATTAAGTAGCGCCTCGTCCCAGTCGAGGGCCAAAAGTATGGACGGGGAACCCCTGATGAACGGTCGCAGTCCCACCAAGGTTGTCTTGTGGCATGTGCTGGGCTTTCTGCTCGCCTTTTTCGTTGCTTATTGGCTGCGGCCTTTCTCGCTCGAACCCGATCCCGTTCTCCAAGGCTATCTCCAAGTCATCAGCGCGCTGTTGGCATTCGTTTTCTCCGCGCTGGCCTTTGTCCGTTTCCAAGGCACCCAGGATCGCATCTCGTTGATTCTCGGTGGCGGCTATCTTCTTTCTGGCGCCGTGCTCTCCGCTTCCAGCGTTCTCTTCTTCCAGTTCTCGCAAGACACTCCTGCACGAGCCACTTGGGCGCCTGTCGCTTGGTGGGTCAGCCGCGTGACCTTGGCGCTGTTGCTCCTTGTTGCCCTCCTCGTGGAACGCTTCATCCCGCGTTCGCGGCACACCAAAGGGGAAATCGCCGGCGCTTTGTTATCGGTGATCGGTTTCACATACGTGATCGCTGCGGCTCTTCGCCGCCTTCCGCCGGAAGTTTCCCGCCATCCGGGCTCGCTCGTGCCCAGTCCGCAGCAACTTCTACCCGGAATCATTTTTCTCGCGGCCGTGATTTGGTATCGCCGCCGCCTTGATTCCGAGGACTCCGCCTTCGACCGCACCATCTACGCGGCTGCTTGGATGAACTTCGCCGCCCAGCTTGCCGCGTGCCAGTCTGAGCGCCTGCTCGACGCGCCCTTCGTTCTTGCCCAAGTCCTTACCGTCAGCAGTTACGCTCTCGCTCTCGGCGGCGCGCTTCTCGATAACGCCCGGCTCTTTGAACAGGTCCGCCATCTCGCCGTCAGCGACCCGCTCACCGGCCTCGCCAACTACCGCCGCCTACTCGACGTCCTCGAAAACGAAACCGAGCGCACTAACCGCACCGGCCGGCCCTTCGCCGTTCTTCTCCTAGATCTAGACGGCCTAAAGAAAATTAACGACCGCTTCGGCCACCTCGTCGGCAGCCGCGCTCTTTGCCGCTTGGCGGCCATCTTGCGCATTCATTGCCGCGCGATTGACACCGCCGCGCGCTACGGCGGCGATGAGTTCGCTCTCGTTTTGCCCGAGTCGAAGGACGCGGAAGCGCAGCACGTCGCCAATCGCATTCGCGTAGTTATGTCCGAGGACGAGGAACAACCCAAGCTCTCCGCCAGCATCGGCATTTCAATTTATCGCGGAGATGGTGAGAGGATTGAAAAACTTCTTTCCGAAGCGGACCAGGATCTCTACGCAGAAAAGGCCCGCCGCGTGAAGCGGGGCATCGCCGCATTCCATGCCCGCCGCCGCACCCCAAAAACGTGAACTCCTCAGGTGATTCGACTGTTGACCCGGCTTACTCGCAGCGGTGGATGAAACACGTTAGCCGCGTGCTCAGTTCTTCTTGAGGATTTCCTGCAGCTTGGCGGTAAACTCTGGATAATCGCCCCCGAGCGCTTCCACGAAGCCTTTCATCACGATTTCCCGCTTGCCTGCTGGCCACAGATTTAGATCTTTCAATGCTTCGTCATATTCCCGGCAGAATACGTGCTGCAGCGTTCGCGATTCCAACGTGCTGATGATCCGTTCATCTTCTGTAAAGTTCCGCTCACCCGTGTTCGCCAGTTTCTTCAAATCTTCCGGTGCTACGTAGCCCCTTTCGAGCCGTTGGTCTTTCGTTCCGCAATATTCCTGGGTGACGTCCACCAGTTTGCCTTCGCGCACCCGTAAAACTTTCGCCGCAAACGGACGCCCCGCCATAGAGGTGAAGCCCGCCGGTCCTCCGGCTCTCTGCCAAATCACCATTTGTCCGTCTTTGTCCTTGTCAAAATCGACTCGCCCCTCCATCGCGATTTCAAACAGTTTGTGGGGTTTCGGCGCAAGCGAGTAGATAACGTATCCCCAGCAGCAATGTTGTCCGCCGCCTGTATCTGCGCGAAACACGACGTCTGGCTTTCCGTCGCCGTCAAAATCCTCGCCTGTTAATTCTTGGTCGAACACCACACTAAAGCCCTTGGTACGAAACACCACGCGGCCCGCGCTGTTGTAAATGGCGGCCGTGCATTTGAATTCGACGTCATCAGGATTTCTCGACGGCCCCAGAGAAATTTCATAGCCATCCCATAATTTCTTCTTCTGGGCGGCGTTGTCCTCACGATACGAGTAGCAGGAAATCTCATCTTTATCTTGCGCATGAATCGCGGGGCAAATGCAGGCGGCAAAAAGAATTAACAATGCAAAGCGGCGCACGATGGGTTTTTTCCTTCCCGCGCGGTCAGTATACGGCGCGGTTTTGTGTCGTGGCTTTAGTATCCAGCGAGTAGCGCGGTTCAGGTTTCCCTTTGTCGAGGAGTTGCCCGGCAAGGTACTCGCCCACGGCTGGTCCATGCTTGAATCCGTGCCCTGAACCGCCGCCGACGAACCACGCATTTTCCATTTGCGGGTGCCGGTCGATCAGAAAATCGCCGTTCGATGTGTTTTCATACTGGCACACGCGCGTCTCGACCACCGGCGCATTTCGCATTGCCGGAAAACGGCTCGCCACATACTTCTGCACTATTTCCGCTTCTGCAGCCGTCGGCAAACGTGATTGTGTATCGGGATCGACTCGCTCTCCATGATGGTCGAGAGCAATCTTTAGACCGCGGCCTTCCAGGTCGGGCATTCCGTAATACTCGTCTTCCTGAAAAAGCCATGTCGGCAAAGCCGGCGGTGCGAATCGCTCGTCTCCGGGCGGTACGCCGAAAAAGAAAACTTCCTGACGGCTCGGAAAAATCCGGTGCCCAAGAATTTCTGGAAAGACTTTGCCAAGCCACGCCCCGCAAGCAAAAACAAACTGCCCCGCGGAGATCGATTCGCCGTTGTTACATTTCACGGTGTCCAGACGTCCGGCTCCGCGCGGCGTCTCAATCAAAGCAATCCGAAACTCCACGCCCAGCTTGACGGCATCCTCGACAACAGCCGCAACAGCTCGCCGTGCCAGCAGCACTCCACTCTTCGGTTCCAAAAATCCCCGCGTCACGCGTTCGAACGAAATCTGCGGATAACGCCGCTCGAGTGCCGCCCGATCCATCTCCTCAAACGGCACTTCGCACCGCTTCAGCGTGGCCATCGTCTGCCGCATGCGCGAATCGTCTTCGCCTGCGAGCCACAGCACTCCCGTTTCGTGGAACAATCGTTGTCCCGTAGCGACACAAAAGCTTTTCCACTGCGCCAGCGAACGCTGCGACGACCGCGTATAAATCTCGTCCATTCCATAGCCCATTCGAATGATGCGCGATTCTCCGCCTGAGCTGGCCCGCGCGTTCGACGGTCCATACGCATCCAGGAGCACCACGCGCTGCCCGCGCCGCGCCAAATGCCAAGCGCTCCAAGCCCCAAACACCCCCGCCCCAATAATCGCCGTATCGTAAGTCTTTGCAGTAGCCATCGCCGCAGCATCCTATCGCATTTGCTCTTGGTAGCACAGGTACTCCTGCCTTTGCGTTTTTCGCATTCCGAGCGATCCATCTTTACCAGAGTGCTGCACCGAGCGTCATACACATCATCTCCAGACTGAAATGGACATGAGTCGTATGCGCTGCTCTCAAAGCTCGTCCCGAGCCGAGATAACTGGTTAGTTCGGATAACCGGAAACTGACTCACACCAATCTGTACTACTGTCTATAGTTTCCGGTTCCTCCGGTGATACCATGCAACGTTCCGTTTAATGCTTGGAGGTTCGTGTGAAATCGCTGCGCCAGCCCGTCAAATATTTTATCTCGGCCTGTCTTCTCATCGTCTCCGCTTGTCTCGTCGTTCATGCTCAGCAAATCGATCCCAAGACTTACGGCGGCATGAAATGGCGCCTCATCGGCCCCTTTCGCGGCGGCCGCGCGATCACCGTCGCGGGCGTGCCGAGCCAGCCGTACACCTACTATTTCGGGGCCGTCAGCGGCGGCGTCTGGAAAACAACGGATGGCGGGCTCTCCTGGGACCCACTCTTCGATAAGCAAAGCATCTCCTCCATCGGCGCGATTGCCGTTGCCGATTCGGATCCCAACGTGATTTATGCCGGCTCCGGCGAAGCCTGCATCCGCGGCAACATCTCCTTCGGGGACGGCGTTTACAAATCCGCCGACGCTGGAAAGACCTGGACCAACGTCGGCCTCAAAGAAACGCGCCACATCGGTGACGTCATCATCCATCCCAAAAACCCCGATATCGTGTTCGTCGCCGCACTCGGACACGCTTACGGCGCCAACCCCGAACGCGGCATTTACCGCACGCGTGATGGCGGCAAGACCTGGGAAAAAGTTCTCTACCTCGATGATCGCACCGGCGGTATCGAAGTCGTTTTCGATCCCCACAATCCGCACGTTCTGTTTGCCGCGATGTGGGAAGGTTGGCGTAAACCTTGGACTCTGAATAGCGGCGGCGACAAAGACGGCCTCTACCGTTCGAACGACGACGGTACCACGTGGAAGCGCATCGAAGGCAACGGCATGCCCGAAGGCACACTCGGCCGCATCAGCGTCGCGGTTTCTGGCGCGGATTCGAATGTCGTCTACGCGCTCATTGAAGCCAAAAAAGGCGGCCTCTATCGCAGCGACGACGGCGGCGTGAACTGGTCGCTCATCACCGACGACCATCGCTTCACGCAGCGCGCTTGGTATTTCACGCACGTCTGGGCCGATCCCAAAAATGTCGGTGGCGTTTACATCGCCAACACCGGCCTTTACGCTTCGAGCGACGGCGGCAAATCCTTCGCACGCCTCAACGCGCCCCACGGCGATCATCACGCCTTGTGGATCGATCCCAACAACACAAATCGCATGATCAACGGCAACGACGGCGGCGCCACGATCAGTGTGGACGGCGGCAAAAACTGGTCCACGCAAGACAATCAACCAACCGCGCAGTTTTACCACGTAGCCGCAGACAACGATTTTCAATATCGCGTCTACGGCTCGCAGCAGGACAACTCTTCGATCGGCATCCGCACGCGCAGCGACCACGGCTACATCGCTACCGGTGATTGGGACGCCGTCGGTGGCGGCGAGAGCGGCTACATCGTGCCCGATCCGCGCGATTCGAACATCATCTACGCCGACGACGAAGGCCCCATCCTCACGCGCTTCGATCGCCGCATTAATCAAGCACAAAGCATCGAGGAATGGCCCGAAGATCCCAACGGCCACGCCGCCGCTCTGCAAAAATACCGCTACACCTGGACCATGCCCATCGTCATTTCCTCGCACAATCCCGACGTCATCTATCACACCGCGCAATACGTTTTTCGTTCCACCGATTCCGGCCGCACGTGGGCCACCATCAGCCCCGACCTCACGCGCAACGACAAATCCAAGCAGCAGGATTCCGGCGGCCCGCTCACCAAAGACCAGTACACCGTGGAATACTACGACGTGATTTTCAGTCTCGCGGAATCTCCCAAGCAGGAAGGCCAACTTTGGGCCGGCACAGACGATGGCCTGGTTCAACTCACGCGCGATGGCGGCAAGACCTGGGAGAAAGTCACGCCAAAAGATGTGCCCGAATGGGCGATGATCAGTCTCATCGAGCCCTCCCCCTTCGACGCGGCCACCGCCTACATCGCCGTCGACGCCCACAAGCTCGACAATTTCAAACCCTACATTTTCAAAACCAGCGACTTCGGGAAATCATGGACAAAAATCATCACCGGCCTGCCCGACAATATTTACGTCCACGCCGTTCGCGAAGATCCCAAGCGCAAGGGCTTGCTCTATGCGGGGACCGAGACCGGCATCTTTGTTTCCTTCAACGACGGTTTAAACTGGCAACCTCTCCAGCTCAATCTCCCCGTCACGCCGATCCATGACATGGTCGTTCACGATGACGCGCTCACCGTCGCCACTCACGGCCGCTCCTTCTGGGTCCTCGACGACCTCAGCCCGCTACGCCAAGCCAGCGAGGCTATCGTCGCCGAAGACGCGCATCTGTTCACTCCTAACGCCGCCTTCCGCACTCGCGAAGGCCACGTAAACCCCCGCCGCTATCCTATCGGCGAAAATCCCCCATCCGGCGCAATCCTCTATTACTACCTGAAAGAAGCCCCGAAAGATCCCGCCAAACTCGAACTCCTCGACGCCGATGGCAAAGTCATCCACACTTTTACCAGCGAAGAAAAGAAAATCGACACCGGCCCCGACGAAGGCGAACGCGATCTCCCGGTCGAGCACATCCCCGCCAAAGCTGGCCTGAATCTTTTCGTTTGGGATCTGCGCTATGAGCTACCGACAAAAGTTTCCGGCCTAATTTACGACTCCGGCGACCCCGCTGGCCCGCTAGTTCTAGCTGGCAAATATCAAGCGCGCCTAACGGTTGCGGGAAAATCGCAAACCGCCCAATTCGAAGTAAAAATGGATCCCCGCGTCAAAACCTCGCCCGAGGATCTGCGCAAACAGTTCGACCTAATGCTCAAAATGAGCGAGCGCCAGGACCTGATGAACAAAACGGTGTTGGCGATTCGCGATTTGCGCACGCAGTTGCAAGTGCTCGAAAAGCGCATCGGCACTGGTGACGAAGCGAAACCTCTGGTCACCGCGTCCACGGATCTGCGCAAAAAAATCAGCGCCATCGAAG
>WNFS01000450.1_pt1 | contig 29963 bp, 24 predicted proteins | sample 5400141 | NCBI WGS metagenome assembly WNFS01 (sample SAMN13153358, study PRJNA577476) | soil metagenome | isolation source: 60 cm saprolite under Madrone tree | place: USA:California | collected 2016-06-14
CTGGGCCTTGGGAATACCTATCCCAGTGCTACTTATTCTATTTGCAATCCGCGGTTGTACATAAGGGTTAACCGACCGCGAGCGAGAAGGTGTGTCCGCGCACCTCTCGATGCCATTGAGCGGCGAGAAAGAGTTATTACAAGTTTTTGGACTTCGACCGATTTCCTTTTACTTGAAATCAGTGTAGTCGAGGCTTCAGCCTCAGAGCAACCGGTCAATCAAAGTTTCCTCTTGACTGATCTACCCAAGGCGACCAAGAACATCACGCTTTTGCCCGTAGCATGAGGCGAGAAAAATTCCGTCACCTCGTCGTCGAAGAAGGTAAGCCCCGAGGCGCCGAGGCGTTGAGCATAGGCGGCAAGATATAGTTTCCCTCCGATAACGCTTGCTTCCAGTTGGGCGGCCCGGTAGCCCCGGTTGCCGAAGCGTTCCAGGACTCTATTAAGGTCTACAAGGAAAAAGACGTCCACGCTGCAATCGGCGGGAATCTCCTGTCCGAGTCCGAGATATCCGGCATCGCGGCGAAAATCTCCCTCCTTGAGCAGCTCGAGCGAATTGCTCTCCCGGTGAAAGACGTAGGCGCCGGGTGAGAGATCGTCCACTGCATGTACGATCAGATAGAGATCGTTAATCGGCGGTTCCTCCGGATGGAGAAAGTCGAATGGGATCCCGCGCGTCGCCCGGTCAAGCATCGTGGAAAACCGTTCAAAGGTGATCGACTCGCGGGAGAATTCGCGGGTGGAACCGCGCCGTTGAATCACCTCCTCGATAGTATCCCGAGGAATCTCAGCGTCGCTCAGCGACGGAAGGGCGATCAAACGCTCATTTGAAGTCGTACTCTGACTTTTGGCTCTGGTCGACGAATTTATCATTGCGCGCCAATCCGCCACCTCCTCTTTGCTCTCCAGGGACGACGCTTCATGCATCGCCCGGATCGCCGGGTAATCGATTTCAGTTTTGGAAAGCGGCGCGGTCTCGAACTCCAGCGGCGCAACTGCTGTGGATGATCCCTTCGCCTGAGCGGGCATGTTACCTAGAGCTACGATGGCGGTGACTCCCTCGCGCACGGGATCTAGACTTAGTAGTCGATCCACCGCATCGTCTATGAAGCCGAGAACGATCCGTGCCGGCGTGTGACGCCCGATTGCGGCGGCTAGCAGGTTGGCGAGGATAGTGCCCGTGTCCCAGTAACAGTGCCGATAGGCTCGCGACTGGTACTTCCAGGCATTGCGCCAATAGGTCGAAGCGCAGACGATGATAACAGGGGCGTTGGCTATGGCAGGCTCTCTGCCACTCGCCTCCACTAAAATATCGCGATAATCCCCGACACGTAGCTGCCGCAAGGCGAAGTCCTGGGGGCCAAAGTGATAAACCCCTGCCTGTAGATCTGGCAACTCGCCACAAACGAGATACAGATCGATGTGATAAAGCGCGCCGGTACAAGCCGCCGCACGGAAGAGCATCTCGCCTCCCGGATAGCTCCTGCGCCTGGTGATGCCGGCAGACAGATAAAGGATCTCCGCTAGAATCTGAATCGAGGGAACGACTTGATCTCTTAACGAAGCATCCGAATTCGAGATTGCCTCCAGCGCGGTCATCCCTGAAGAGGAGAGATGTTGGGGCAGAGGGATGGGCTCCAACTTGGAATAGATTTTAAGGGGAATCGGCTGGTTGTCCCAATCCAGATAATGCCGATTGGTGCGGATGCTTTCATCGGAATGCTTAGTTCCGTTATGGTAAGCCCACGTGGCCTGGAGCTCCTGGTTCTTCATGGCATTACTCCTCCGCAGAGCACCGATGGGGTATCGTCTTTTTTTGTTGCGCGACCGTTCGAGTGCTTATTTTCAGTGTAGCATGCACATCACCGTTTTCTTGCTTACCAAGATAGCTGGAACCGATGACGAAAAGTAGTCCGGTGTAAAGCACCAGTAAATCAATTGCTGTGGTATCGAGGCCGGCCTACGATCGTCAGATTGCTATTATTTTGCACCGAGTTGCTGCTGCAGTTTCACGAGCTTGGGTTTGATTTTCTCGCCCAGTGCCATCTGAGGTTCGGACGGGGCGTAGCCCTGTTCCTTTTCCCATACGGCGATCACCGGCTTTGCCATCTCGAATGCTTCGACGAACGAATGGGTTTTGCGAAGCGCTTCATCGAAAAAGGCTTTGCCGAAGTAGGTCCATTCCGCTTCGTTGCTGCAACCAAAAGAATTCTTGTCGGAGGCGGAGGCGGAAATTATCAAACTGTTTTCGTTTTTTAATGTGTTGATGAAACCTCCCGAGTAGCAGGCGGATATGACGACCACTCGATTCTTGATGCCCGATTCGTCCAGCAGCGCGCGCAGTTTCTCGGGATTCAGCTCATGGAGCTCGAGCGGTGCAAAGTCGAGTGAGAAACGGTGCGTTTTCGAGCCGTGGGAGGTCAAAAAAAGAAAGAGTATATCTTCGCCGTTGTTCATAACTGTGGCGACGCGCTGCAGTGATTTACGCAAGCTGGTAATGCTGGCAATAGGCGAGGTGGCGAGACTCTTGGCATTGTTTACTAGGCGGATGGTTTTGCCTTCGCTGCCGAAGCGTTCCCGGAACAGGCGGCCCACAGCATCGACCTCTTTCATGAAAACGTCCTGATTGCCGTAGCCACCCATACCGATGAAATAGACGTCGACTATGCCCTGGCGCCCGGGGCGCATGGCGGCAAGTTCTCGTTTAAGAAGCTCAGCTTGGCTGTAAAAGACCTCTTCATCCAAAACCTGTTTGCCGGGTTGCGCAGATTGCAAATCGCCTTGGTTGCTTGCGGCTTGCCAAAGTCTATGCTCGCGGTTCATGTGGGTGAGCGGTAGAACAAGCAGAAGTAAGCAAGCGGCATAAGTTAGGGTCCTGCGTCCCAGATCGCCCGCAAGCGGGCCGGCGGCGGTCCTGGCGCAGGCCAACGCGAACCATATGGGTGGAACCACGTGGTATCCCACGTTGACCTGGTACGGCCAAGGTTGGGGATGGAGCGCGAGAGCGGCACCATAGGTAAAGTAAACGACCGAGTCGATGACCGCTGCGATCATCAGAAATGCCTGCAAGAGGGAAAGTGTGTTCTCGCTTCGGCCGAGGGCATAAGCAGTAACGATCGCTGCGAGCATAATGATGGGCAGGTGAGCGATGGCCGAGGGAATAGCATCCCAATCGAAGCGGCCGTCTATTCCTACTGACGCAACGTCGTAAAGAACTGGAATCAACAAAGTCGCGGCACTGAAAGCAGCGACCTGCCACCAGGTCACCGAGAAATGATCTGGAGCGCTTTCCTGAAAGAAAGCGAGCCTGAAAGCATTTGCCGAGGCCCGCCGCAGGAACGCTAGGATACTATCGCCATCTTCGCCCGCGAACTCGAATGTGGTCCTCATGGTCGGCGACCGACGAAAGCGCCGGCCCCACGCTATTATACAGGGACGCGGTCCTGATTGCTCGGCGGCAGGAAAGATAGAGCTGAGAACGGAATACTGGTCCGGCTTAGCTATAGGGAATCAGCGCGTCTCTTTCCCGGCGGTAGCTGCGTTGACTTTGTGCCGGGTCACGATTGACGAAAAAGCGATGGAACATGGGATGGTGCAGACTCCGAACTTCGTGCTCGACAAGAAAAACGCAACTATTGCTATCGGGGTCGATAATTTCTTTAAAGCGAAATTGATGATTCTGCACATCCTCCGAAACCAAGCCACGATTTTTTAGGAAACCATAGGGGCGGGAAAAGTTTGCAACGTATATGGCGATGTGGTGACCGTCATAGTCACCTACGGGTTCTTTGGTTTCCCGAAAAACCAATGACTGATTGCGACCGATCTGCACTCGGCCCGCGGTTCCCTGTTCACCGGACTCGGTCGTCGACGGAGCCCCCAACACTTGATCGTAAAAACGAGCAATGCCTGCAGCTCGGCCAGGCCGGACTAAGAACTCCACATAGGGAATTCCCAATGCCATATCGCCAAACTTGGGACCGGCAGGATAGCACTGAAAGCGATTTCCCCAGGGACAGGTGACCGCAATATGGTCCGCCTCGACTGACCAGCGAAACTGGGTGCCCGCGAGTGTTTCTTCCACCGATACGAGTCTTTCTTTGAGGGCATCAAGATTGGGCACGACGACGCCGATGTGCCCATGAATCACTTGAGCGGGTCGAGTAGGAAGATGAAACTGCTGTTCGCCTACATTCGCCCACATGTTGCGCAAACCAATGTTCATGTATGGATCGCGAGTAAAGCCCAGGCCGACGATATAAAACGCAATCGCTAGGGCTTGATCCGGAACTTGGACGTTAACATGCTCCAGAAGGACTATATTTCCGACGTCTTCGTCTGAATATTCAATCATGGCCGACCTCGTAACCCCTTAGAGTCCTGGGAATCCTGAATCCTTGCTTTGCCGACTTGCCTAGTCATTCGCCGCTTCGGCATTGCTGCGTATCCAATCTTTGATTCCTTTTTCTTCTTCGTCTTTGTGCGCGTGATGCATCTTGGCATGCAGCCATCCCAACTCCACCACCTCTTCTAGGGCGCCTGTGATTGCGACGGTGCAACCCTTCTCGCTGGGATATTTTCTGCAGTCGACTTTGAATCGATTAGCCATAAAATTGCTGTCCCTGGTTTATAAATTCATCGGTCCGTTACTTAAAAGCCAAGCTTACTTTTATTCCTGTAACGGGAATCTTTCAAGACTAATGAGCCCCGCTTTGGGTTGTCCGCGTCTTGAGTGGCAAGTTACTTTTTGACTTTGTCGATGAAGCCACTTTTCTTGATTTCCTCAAGAACACTTGGTTCGAGCAGGCGGAGCGACTCGGGGCTTTGACCCTTGGCTTTTGGGTTGGACTTCGCCGTTTGAGCGATCACGAATTCGAGTCCTTTGCGATCCGGGAGAGTGAGCAAGTCGTCGCCATACCGGGCCAAGAAATAGTCATAACCGATACCATACACTTCATCGTCTGCGCGTATGTATTTTTTCATTACCTGAATCGCCAAAGCTTTGTCCTTCTTGACAAGATAAAGCCCCTCTATCAGAGCCTTGACGAAACTCGTAACCTTTTCTCGATTAGCGTCGAGATAGCTTCGCTTCACCATGAGCGCACTTTGAGGAAAGGCCATACCCGCCTCCGCCATATCAAGAAGAAGATTCATACGGTACTTTTTAATGGCCATGGACGCGAAGGGCTCGCTGAACAGCGTGGCCTCAGTAGAGCCGCCGGTCAAAGCGCTGAGACGATTTGGGTTTCCACCTAACTGAATAACGGTTACCTGTTTTGGATCCACGCCAAGCTTTTCGAGACTTGCCTGAATGGCAAAATCCGTCGCCGACCCGAACTGGCTGATGGATACTCTTTTGCCTTTCAACTCTTCCGCATTTTTGATTTCCGGGCGGGCGATGAATTTGAAAGCAAACATATTGAATCCGCCCGTGACCATGGCAATATCAGCGCCCTGTAAGTTTGCTGTTATCGCCAAAGCGCCGGTGGAGAAGAGGAATTGGATCTCATTGGCGAGCAGTGTCTGTACGCCTAGAGTGCCGCTGTTCAGCGCCAGGTATTCGACGTCAAAGCCATATCTTTTGAAAATGCCTTGCTCATGCGCCGCCCAGATAATCGAATGAAGCGGAGTAAAGCCGCCGCTGCCGACACGGATTTTTTCGGCAGCGGGTAAAGAGTTGCCGGAGACCCATAGCAAAAATAAAATCCAGGCGATCAAAGATGCTCTCCGGATCATGTATTTTCCCTCTTATTGTTGGTCCGCTGGAGCATCGCAATCGGTGCCACAACTGCGCCGGTTTAGACAGCCTGTCATGAATTGCAGATTTCCTCGTAGGATGGCGTCGGCATCCCCGCCTCCCAGGAGGAATCACGTAATTCAAGCCGGTTCCCGCTGGGATCAAGAACGAACAGTTGTCTGCCGGTGAAGAAACCGCCGGGGCGATAGTCGATGGGCTCATGAATCTTGATGCCCAGATCCCGAAAGACTTTGCAGGCCTTATTGAACATGTCCGGGCTTACGTCGAAGGCGTGGTGCAATCGGCCGTCCTGCTCAACCGTTCGGACAATCGGATCCTTGCGCTCGCAGAGCAGGATGTTATGGCTGCCGAGGGAGAAGCAGGACGTGCGTGAAGTGGCGAGGCGTCCCAAAGGCTGCAGGCCGAGTATCTCGCCGTAAAACTTTTCCGAGTCCTCGAGATTGTTCACTGGAATCGACCAGTGAACGACTGCATCCAATTTCAGGATTCCCATAGGCGTACCCTTTAATTGAATCGCTTCGCGTGTATCCTTTCAGCGCCTGGCCACGAAAAAGCTGGGTCCAAACTTACCCACGAGACTCGAAGGCGAGGGTGGCGTAGCGCATGAAAATACCACCACGCGGCTCGGCGAGCGGGCCGTTCGCCACCAGGCAGGCGATAACATGCTTAGCTCCCGGCACAGCTTTGGCGCTCACTTCCACCCGTTGCTGGGCATTGATGCCGACGATGACGCCGCCCGCGCGATCAATCTTGCCGTCGATCCAAATTTCACCATAGTTATCGACATTCGTCTCAAAAAACACGCGGGAGTCGGCTAATGCTACGCCATCTACTTGCCCAGGTATTTCCAAGGTGATGCGGTACCAAGCAAAAGTGAAACCTACGGAGAGGCTTTGGCGAATGTTGGTACAGACCTCCCACCTGGAGTCGTCGTAATCCGGCAGACGCGCCGGAGTGTTCAGCAACTGAGCCTTCAGCCCTTCGTTCGGCTCTCCGGGGACCAGCCCTGGTCCGACACGCCACTGCCCTTTAATTTTCTTTTGATCGTCCCCTTTGTTTAGATCTAATTCTATTCTCGGCATGTGATCCTCCTCGGTTGCTATTTTTTCCCGTCCCAAATGTTGGCGAAAACGCCGCCTTTATCCGTTTCATTAAGATAGTTTCGGTCAATATCTTTGGCCGCGTGTTGAATTTTTACGGTCGGCCACGACGTGAGCCTGCAAATAGAGTGTTTCACTAATTCGATAATGAACACTAGGGCGGCCAAAGGACTACTGTCAAGCGCATTCTTAGAGGTATCTTGCGGTTGATTTTTTTGATAACAGAGGGATCACTGCCATGATTTATCATTCGGCTCCAATGGACCGGGGAGGGTCAGATGCCAGCATCTACAATAACGCTCGCGTGCCAAGATTATGACCATACCCGTGCGCTCGTCGACGGTGCGGTTCCGGTCGAAGGCTTCGATCTCAAGGTGGTGACCATCTCGCCTCCCTCGCAGATCTTTCTGCGGATGCTCAATAAGGAAGAGTTTGATGCCTCTGAAATGTCGCTCTCGAATTATATGATCGCGCTGGGACATGGGGACAGGCGGTTTGTGGCCATTCCTGTTTTCCCGTCCCGCGCTTTTCGGCATTCTTATATTTGGATCCATGCGAACGCCGGCATCCGGGAGCCGAGGGATCTTATCGGTAAACGGGTGGGCATCGCGGATTACTCGATGACGGCATTGCTCTTCGTTCGCGGCATGCTCAAACATGAGTACAACGTCTTACCGGAAGACATTCATTGGTTTCGCCGCCGGTCCGAACATGTGTCCATCAAAGCGCCCGCCACCCTCCGGATCGATAACATTGAAAAAGATCAGACTCTCGATGGTCTGTTGGAAGAGGGCAGGCTGGATGCAGTGGCCGTGACATCGCCTCCGCAAAGCTTCAAAAGCGGATCGCTCCTCATCCGGCGTCTCTTCCCGGATGCAAGGCAAGTCGAAGCCGAGTATTATCGTCGAACGAAAATCTTTCCAATCATGCACCTTGTGGTGTTACGGCGGGCCCTTTACGAAAAAAATCCTTCGATCGCCACTGCCCTTGCAAGGGCCTTTCAGAGAGCCAAGCAGAAAGCCTACGACAGGCTCGAGGAGGGCCTGTTACCCATGCCCTGGATGAATCTTGACCTTGAACATACGCAGCAAGCCATGGGGACGGACATGTGTCCTTACGGCGTTAAACTGAATCTCCCCACCTTGGAGGCTGCGACTATGTATTCCTACGAGCAGGGCTTGACGGAGCGAAAATTGCCGGTGAGCGAACTCTTCGCTCCGGAAACATTAGATCTTTTTAGCGGCAGTTAGATCCTACGCGCTTGCGGGTTACCAGGCGAGCAGCTTCACTTTGTTTTTGGCGCTCTTGCCGACCTTGTTCCGGGGAAATTTAGCGGCGATGTGCTCGAGAATATCCTTTCCCAGGCTACGCTCGTCTCCGGGACGCTCCGATAAACTAAATCCAAGCGCGAAGAGTTCTTCCGGAACAAGACTTTTTTCTTTCTTGAGCGCCTCGAACAGCGGAAAAGCGGAATTACGGTAGAGATCGATGAACAGCTCCACGGCAGGATGCTGGCGGTGACTCGCAACCGTGTGCGAATGGAGTTTAAGTTGAGCCAGGGCGAGGGGAAATTTGCTCTCTGCATGGAACTCGGAAAACTCCTTTAGCGGTGTCAGAAATGCGACTGCCTCTTTGTACTTTTTGGACTTCAAAAGCCGTGCGCCATGGGCCGCAAGCTTCTCGTACGCATAATCTCCGTCAGCTTGTTTGAGAACGTTTAGAAAGGCGGTTTGAATCCGATCTTCAGCTTCGACGGATGCCTGTAATCGCTTCCAAAGTGCCTCCAAAGTATCCTGCCGCCATTTTCCTTCGAAGGAAGGCAGCAGCTCGGCGATGCTCCACGCTTTACTGGCGTCGTTACACTCGACGAGTTCCTTGATCAACGCAATTCGCGCTTCGGGGATTTTTCTTAGAGATCGCGCCGCGACATCCCGTCGCCGATAGTCCGGATCGCCCAACTGTTCGAGCAGCGTACGCACCGTTGCCGGCGAGCTGAAATCTCCCATCTTGCGCAGCGCAAACTTTTGCACGTCGGCATGGGGACTCCCCAGCAGTCGCGAGAGCAGGGGGCGGGAGTCGTCTGGAAGTTCGTGGGCGTCGAGCAATTCCAGAGCCCGACGCGTGGCTTCGGAAAACTCTGCTTCTTCGAGGACGGCGAAGAGCTTCGCGTGTTCATCCTTTCTCAAGTCTTGCTGCCTGAGGCAATGGAGCAAGGCTACCAACGCGTGCGAGCGGAGGCTGGAATGGTGCTCGGGAGCAACAAATTTGAACAGCCAGCGGCGGGCTTGTGAAAAGCCCAGTTGCCCCAACAAGCGCAGCGCCGAGACCGCCGCAGGCCGCTGCTGTGTTACGTCGAGCTTCAAAGCGAAAGCCTCGACTTCGGCATACAGCGATTCCTGCTCTTTGGAATCCATCCCCCGGATCGCCGGCGTCATGAAGTCGCACACGGCCTTGTTGAATTCGTCAGTTCCGGAGATAAGCAGTTGCAACAATCCCTTGACGGCTGCCTTGCCGCGCGCAGCGCATAGAATGCGGGCGGCGTTCAATTGCCATAGACGCGATCTATTGGGTGCTTGTTTGACCAGCGCGTCGACCGCAGATTGACCGGCGCCGCTTAGCAATCGAACCACTCGCTCCTGCGTTTCTTTGTCCGCATCGTCCAAAAAACGGAGCAAGGGAACGCACGACCGGGTTTGCACTTCTTCTAAATAACGGAGGGCGTAATCTTTGAGCACGGGGTTAGCCTGATCCAACGCCGCAGAGACGGTCTTTGTGACTTCGGAGTTCTGCGCTTTAAGCGCGGCCAGCACCAGTAACGCGGCGCAGCGGTGCTCGATGGATCCGTTTTCCACAAGAGTGATCAATTGCTGAAGGGTTTTGTCCATAGGGTAAAAGTTTTGCCTCCCTTTAGAATATCTACCAACCGTGATCTGCTGTGAAAGTCAAGCGAGCCGTGATCTCAAAAAACAAAAGGCCCGATCTTATAGAAGATCGAGCCTTTAGGTTCACGCTTTGCGGCGCTACTATGGGATGGCGCTAGTGAATTTAGCGATCGGCGCGAAATGAAAACAAACGACTATTTTGTCATGACGTTGGTTGGCCGGAGGCGATGACGAAACGAGCCCGGCGATTTTGCACCCAGCATTCTTCCGTATGCTCCGTGCACACCGGGATCTCCGATCCGTAACTGATCGTCGACAGTCGATCGGCGGCAATACCGAGAGTGACCAAGTAATCCTTGGCTGCCTGTGCACGCTTAGCGCCGAGCGCCAGATTATAGTCGGCGGTACCTCGCTCGTCGCAGTGTCCTTCGACCTGCACACGCAACATTGGATTGCTCTTAAGCCAGTCGGCATTCGCTTTAAGAGTCGCACGGCCTTCTTCCGTCAGATCGTAGCGGTCGAAACCGAAGTACACGTCTTTGACCGGGCTGGATGCGGGCGTCACGGTACTCTGACCGCTCTGTAACGCTTCGAGGCTAGAAGGCGCTGAAGTCAACCTTTTTGCCTCAGCCGAACCAAGGCCTCTCCCGACAGACGCGTTGGGATTCTCCACGGTCCATTCCGGCGACGGCTCATTGTGCGTCTGTACAACCTGCGGTCCACAACCAATTAATGTGAATAAAGCAAGCAAGCTCCAAACCAGAACAGTCATTTTGCTTTCCTTTCCAGTCCTTTTTGGGACTAAGAGAACTGAATCCGTCTGCTGAAGCTGAAATTGTGAGGCATCGCCACTAAGCTGTCAACGGACAGTAACGGCATTTTGTCTTCCCAGTCGAACCGTTACCGATATTTTTCCGCTGGATATCCCTCATGCTCTTACATTAGACTAAATTGCTCAACAAACGTTTGGCGAGAAATGATGCGAGACCGTTCCGACCGCCCAGCCCCAAAACCGCAATCTCTTATTCACGGTTGCGCCGGGCGAAAACTCCGCAAAGTAATTTTCCCCACAACCCGGCGACAATTCGTGGCTCGCCGGTTTCTAATGGTTTTGTAATAACAAACGGACGCATAAGGAGGATTGAACTATGTATGGATGGCGCGCTCGCATTGGACACGTAGCTCCATCGCGCGGAGATACGCTGGTCTATGAATTTTACAAAATGTTTCCGGAGGGTTTCATGATCCTCAATACCACTGGAACTGTCCGCCAACTCGTGGATGCTGATTTCGATCGGCAGCGGCAGCGGATCGAGGAAGCGGTGCAGGACCTGGTGGAAAACAATTGTGATTCGATCATCTTCAGCGGCTCGCCGCTCTTTACCAAGCTGGGTTATGGCAGCGACCGCGAGCTGGGCAGGCGATTGACGGAAAAATTCGCCGTGCCGGTCGCCGCTGGTCTGACGGCAGAAGTCGAGGCGTTGAAGGCGATGGAGATCAAAAAGATTGTCGTCGGAACGCCATACGGGGATGAACTCAATCAAAGGTTGAAACGTTTTCTCGAAGCTTCGGGATTCGAGGTTTTGCAGATCGCTGGTTATGGTGTGAGTAAGAACTCACAACTGACGGATCTGCCGGTGCACGCCGCCTACAAGATCGCCAAACGTCTTTACGCGAGGGACCGTGGCGCTGATGGGATCTTCATTCCATGTCCTCGTTGGCCGACTATTGTCGACGTCGCGTTATTGGAAGAAGAGATTGGCAAGCCTGTTGTCACTAGCAGTCAGGCCTGTATCTGGTATGCCATGAAGTTGATCGACGTTAGAGAGAAAGTGACAGGGTATGGACGTCTGATGGCGACCTTGAAAAGTTAATCAGAGTGATTGCCGACTCGATCCACACGAAGCGGCATGAGGGTGCTTCCTGACGAAAAGGGTTTGATCATCTTTGAGCTGCGCGCGCCGCGTATCCCAAAGAATCGCATAAGCGAGCCAGTTATCCGGCGCCCAGTTGCTTCATGAACCAGTCAGCAATATAAGTGCGCCGGTCGAAACGTTTTTCCCCGTGACCGACACCGTCGAGCATTTCTCGGTGCGGCGAGTTAACCGCCTTCTCGTAGAGCTTGAGGGCCCCGCGTGGGTCCATGACCCGGTCGTCGTGGCTGTAGCCTACCAATAGAGGGCACTCAATGCGGTCGGTTTTGCCCTCCAGTGTAAATTCCTTAATTTTGTCTCGCGCTTCTTTGAGATCCTTGGCGCCCATGAGCCATCTCAAGCGATCTTGAATGGGTGGGTAATAGTCAAAGATATCATCGACCAAATTGTAGGCGCCGCTCCAGACCGCCACTGCCTTGATCCGCTTTTCCGCGGTTGCGGAGCGTGGTCCAGAATATCCCCCCATACTGGAGCCGTGAAGTCCGATCCGGTTCGGATCGACGTCGGGACGCGTCACCAGATAATCGATCACGGCCTTGGCCACCCGCTCGGAGTCCGGCGGGGCGTACAGTTTTTTCTCTCTAAGTGTTCCGCCGTGTCCTGGTCCGTCCACGTCGATGAAAGACATGCCCCGGCGTACGTACTGGCCGGCTCCGCCGTCTTCGCCGCGCAGTAGAATTCCATCGGCTCCGCCGTAGTTGTAAACAACGGGCAGACGGGTCCCCGCTTTGCCCCGTCCCGGAAAGTAAAGGGCATCGAGCCTGTGGCCTTCGTAGGGAATCTGCACTTGTTCGAAGGGCGGGGAAACGAGACTCCACGCCTTGTCAAACGTTTCTTTTAGTTTCTTGTAGCTCGACAGCATGCGTGGGTCGGTTTCGGGAAGGTAAACGAGGGCACGCCGATAGAAATCCGTAGCGCGTAGATAGAACTCGTGGGCGGTGACTTTACGCTCTTCGCGTTCGAAGTCCGCAGCTAAATGCTCATTTTTTCCCGCTACTTGAGACCATTCGGTGTGCCAACTTTCTAAATTGAAAAATTTGACCCGGCGCGCCACCGCGCGAATATCCGGATCGGGATTGTCTGCCGAAACTTCTATACGAATTTCTAATTGGCCTCCGCCGGGCAGGCCGCGTCCGGGATAAAGCATTTTCTCAGCGTGGTATCTATCAAGCACGTCTCCGCCTGCCGGGTTCGCCATTTGACGCTCCTTTTTTTTGACGGTCTAACGATTTGATTCGAGTTCTTCCTTGCCCCAGGACGTCAAAAAATTCAAGCGCCGCGAGTCATGCTTTTGTGGAGGGTATTCGAGAGAGGTGATGCGCTGATTCTTACCGTTTGGTTCCCGCATCGAGGCGTGCACGCATATAGGTACGCACCGCACCGACTCCCTCGTAAACGCACGGGAGCGTTACTGTAAAAACGGTTCCCTCTTGCGGCTGGCTCCTAACGCCGACGGTACCGCCGAGTATCTCAGTGAAGGTTTTGACGATGTGCAACCCTAACCCAACACCACCCTGGGATCGAGTTCTGGAGGCGTCAAGTTGACGAAACTTTTCAAATACCAGAGGCAGATCTTCAGGTGCGATGCCAATGCCGCTATCGGCGACACTAAGTTCGATGCGGTCTAACCCCGCAATATGACGCGCCGATACGGTAACGTGGCCGGCTTCCGTGAACTTAAGCGCGTTGTTAATCAGATTTTGCAGAATATGTTTCAGTTTGTCGCGGTCCGTGCGGATCACCGGAAGAAGTAAGGTATAGTCCCAACGAAGACTTACGTCTTTTCCCAGGGGGTACTCGTAAAGTAGCTTGAGCTCGTCTAAAAACTCGGAGAGAGGTAATTCGTCGCACTCCACTGCAACTGCCCCGGCCTCGATCTTCGTTGCGTCCATGATGCTGTTGACCATCACCAGCAACTCGTTCGAGTGGCGCGTGACCTTATCCAACGCCTTGACCTGCTCGTTGTTGATCTCGCCTAGGACTCCATCTTGGACGATTTTCGTATAGCCCGCGATTACGTTCAGAGGGGTACGGAGTTCATGGGACATAACGCCCAGGAATTCGTCCTTGACTCTGTTGGCTTTTTCAAGATCGGCTGCCTGCTTTTTGGTCTGCTCGTAGAGCTGGGAGTTGTGAATCGCTCCCGCAGCGTGTCCTGCAAGCGTTCTGAGGAAGTTGATTTCCTCGTCGCTAAAGGTTTGCTCCTGCCGGCTATAAAAAGACAGAATCCCCAGCACTTTGTTTTGAGCTATCAAGGGTAATCCAAGATAGGAAACGAATCCGCTTTCGCGAAAATAGCTTCCATCTAGACCGGTGCCTTGGATCTGAATGTTCGATGCCACGACAGCAGCTTTGGAACGAAGCACCGGATGGGACGAGTTATCGCCTCCATCTGGACTGTGCGCTTTCCATGCTTCTTCGTCAACGCCGCGTGCTGCGACTTTGATGAGTGTCTGATCGTTCCCCGCAAGTAACATAATCGTCGTCGCGGTCTGCGGTGCTAGTGCGGTGAGTTTTTCCAAAAGGACGCTGAGTACCGCGTGCAGTTCCAAGGTGGACGTTGTGGCCCGGTTGATCTCGTAAAGGGCAGCCTGGCGTTCCGTGTGACGTTGGATATCCAGCTGGGCTTTTTTCTGCTGCGTAACATCGCGAATGATACAGACGAAGGCGACGGGGTCCATCGATGGATCATCCCGCATGACGAAGGAAGAAGCGCTCAACGTTGCGACGCTGGTCTCTTGATCGATCAATGGGAATTCGTAATCGCGAACAGAACCACTCAATATGACGCGGTCGAGAATGAATTTTGGAGCAGCAATGATAGGCGCCAAATGTTGGATACGGCTTCCGAGCAACGCGTTTTCCGGAAGTCTGAACAACTGGCAAGCGGCTCGATTGGCTACTCGAACGGTTCCTTGATTATCCAGAACGAGAAGGGCGTCCGCCATTGCGTTGATAATTTCCCTCGCGGCGAACGCCGGTGTAATATCGACGAGCCTGAAGCGCCACACAGCTCGCGCAGTCAGGATGATGAAGCAGAGTACTGGGATGTGGCCAAACGGATAGAGGGGTATGCCGAAAGCGGCAAGATAGTCGAAGGAGCCGAGATACGCTATGCAGAAAGCGATGAACAATGCCTTGTTTCGCAGTTTCCCAACGCCCGATGCGGCTGCATGATAATCTTGCCAGTAGTGTCTTAGACTCAAAGCCATTAATCCGAAGAAGAAACCGAGAAAGGGTATACTCATCCATTCGTAGCGCGCGTAGTAACCCCACCAAAAGCGGTTGACGCCACTGATGAATGTGTCACCGTGCAGCACGGTTGCATAAAAAAAGCCGGAAACCAGCCAAGCGAGCCAAACTCGCCTCTTGTGTCGAGAATAGATCTGCAAAGTGCCGACAGTGAAGTGGTAGACAGCGGCCGGGATAAAGGTGATCCCCAACTGCCCCATGAAAGCCCAGGTGCTCGCCGTGGACTCAGCCACGGCGCAATACATGAACGAGTAACAGAATAACCATATCCCAGCAGTGACGGTCATGATGAAGAAGGAAAGACCGACACGGGAGTTGCGCTCGCCGACGAGCACGATAAAGCCCAGTGCAACGATGGCGACAGCGGTCGCTAGCGTGGGAATTGCGTACGGGTTAAAGGCGTAGTTGGCCAGGTTGAAAAAGTCGGCGGTCATGGGGTCTGGAAGGGTTCCCCGCTCAAATCCCGCGAAGGAGTTGTTTTGAAGTAGAAATGAAAGAAGAAAAAATCCTGCGCTGGGAAAGATCTTTGCTTGCCAAAACTTCGGGGTGCCATTGCACACCAAGGACGAACCTATGGCGCGGGCTCTCAATGCCTTCGATCAGTCCATCTTCCGCCGTGGCATTGACGACAAGCCCCTTGCCCGTTCGCTTGATGGATTGGTGGTGGGTCGTATTGACTTCCAATGTATGCTTCTGAACGATCTGTCGGAGGCAAGTCCCAGAATGAATTTTTATTGGATGACCCCCGTGATCCTTTTTTGCTCCTTGTTCGTGGTTGTTGGCGAGTGGAAGCTGGGTCGCGATATCCTGGTAAAGGGACCCGCCCAACGCTACGTTAATCGCCTGCGCGCCGCCACAGATTCCCAGAAGCGGTAGGTCTTGGTTCAAGGCCAGATCAACTAACTCCAACTCAAACTCGGTCCTTTCTCTTTTGATTGTACGTAAAGCATTGATCGGCTTTTCGCCATAGTAACTTGGGTGGATGTCGAAATTTCCCCCGCTAATCAAAAGTCCGTTGAGGCGCTGCAAAATCCTGCGCAGCGCCGCGCGGGAAGCAATCGGAGGGAGGACAAGGGGCATTCCGTCCGCTTCTTGGACCGCTCGGTAATAGCGTTGAGCCAAAAATAGGGTTGGTTCTTGTGCAGTATTGGTACCATTCGCTGGAAGGCCCGACAGATCCCCGGTGATGCCAATCAGGGGTGCTTGGCTCATGCTCAATGGGCTCATTTTTGTTGGTCGTATAGACTCTTGTAGATTCGGTGGTTGCGCATGACTAGCTTAACGTAACCCCGTGTTTCCAGGTAGGGGATGCGTTCGACGAACTCCTCGGCGTCGTCCGTCAGAATCTCCTTCTCCCAACGATCGACTGCGGCTTCACCCGCGTTGTAAGCGGCGATGGCTTTGAACCAGTTGTTTGAATAGCGTTGAAGGAGGTCTTTCAGATATTGTGTTCCCAGTGCGAGATTGATGTCGGGTTGGAATAATTGCTCGTTGGAGGGCGGAGTGGTCCCGATCTGCTTGGCTACGCGCGCTGCCGTTGATGGTAGCAGCTGCATCAAACCCAGAGCCGTGGCCGGCGAGCGTGCGCGGGAATCGAACAAGCTCTCCTGTCGAATCAAGGCGAGAATGAGATAGGGATCTAACTCGCGTTCCTGGGCCTTTTGTTGAATCATGTCCCAATACGCCAAGGGAAAGCGATAGAGGTTTCGATCATTCGTCGAGCTGGGAATTTGATCAGCGATACTGAGGCTGCGGCCGTAAGCCTGGTTTTTGAAATATTCGTGCATCAGTAGCGGGCGTAACTGCGAATCCTTTTTAGAAAGGCGGTCCACTTCATTCAGCTCGGCGACCGCTAAGGGATAAAGCGAAATCGCAGAAAGGTCGCGGGCGCGAGAGAGATGGTAGGAAATCCCAGCGTTCAGCGGAGGATCGGTTTCTGCGGCGGCTGGAGCGCCGCTCATTTTGGGCTCTTCAACCGCAATACCCACTCTCACCAGGGCACGCAGTGCGAGAGCCTGATAGTAAGACTCCTCGCTGCCATCGACGACTTGTCGATAAATACGGATGGCGGCTTCTAGGTCGCCTGACTTCTCAGCGCTGCGGCCTTGCCAGTACAGTCCTGCGGTGCGTAAAGCGCCGTCCGTGGCTTGGGCGGCTAGACTTTTGAACGTTCCGTAGGCTTGTTCCCATTCCCCGGTTCGGTAGTAAAGCCAGGCGAGGCGCCAAATGGCGTCATAGCGTGCTGGACTAGTGGAAAAATTTTTTGCCACGCCGCTGTACAACGCTATCGCTTCCTGTTTTCTGCCAAACGACTCGTAAATATCCCCGGCGGCATATTGGGACCTTTCGACGTAAGAGCTCGTCGGATAGCGCTCCATAATCTGTTTGAAGTAATCAAGCGCTTGGGCGTTATCGTGTCGGTTCCACAAGACCTGGCCGATCTGGTATAGTGCTTTGGGCGCCTCAGGGCTTTCCGGATAGTCACGAGCGATCTGCTCGAGCAGCGGAATCGCTTCGTTTCGCTTCCGAATAGAAAGATAGAGATCGCTGAGTTTCGTTAACATTCGGAGACGGAAGGCCGGCTCGGGGTTGCTGCCCAAAAGTTTTTTGTAGAGAACTTCTGCGTCTCCGCTTTCTCCTTCCCGCACCAATCGATCCGCTTCCTCTACAATCGCTTGAGTCGTGCTCAGCCCGAATTGCTCTGGGTACTTTTCCCTGAGCCGTCGTACAGCGGTGCGCGCCGATGCCGCCCAACGCGAGCGGGGGAAAAGGTTTCGCAATTCTGAATAGAGCCCATGCGCTTGACCTAGATCCCCCATGGCTTCTTGCGCCTGTGCTTGAAGTAAAATTGCTTCATCGAGTATTCCAGGTCCAATGCCTTTTCCATTGCGCAAGGTGCGCAGAGCCTCAATGGCCTCGGTATATTTTGTTTCCGCCAAATCTATTTTTGCTCGCTGCAGCTCTGCGGGGTAAACCCAGATACTTTGGGGATAGCGTCTCCTAAGCTGGGAAAGAAACTGTCTTGAAACGTCGAAGTTGCCTTCGTTGTATGCGATCAACGCCAGATAGTAGAGGCTGTAGTCTGCGAGCGGGAAGTTCGGGTCCAATGCGCGCTGAAATGATTCTTTGGCCTGGGAGAAATTTCCGTTCGAATAAGATGCATAGGCGCGGGCGAAGTTTTCTCGCGGCTCAGGGGCTTGCGCGAAGGCCGGTGAAGAAATGCCAAGAAGGATAAAGGTCAACAGGAAGAATTTGGCTACCGAAAGCATCTTGTTTGTGAAAGTGTAACGGACGTGAGCCGCTGAATCAATGATAAGGCAGGATCCACTTTGTGCCTAAGCAAGGAAACGCATTGCGGTTTGGGCAGCAACTTCTCCTATTGTTTTTTGGATTTACGGAAGCTATTTTCTAAGAACGAATTATCCTGAGGCGAGGGGCACTTAACAACGGGTTTGAACGGTCATCATTCAGGGCTTGAAAACGGAGGTCAAATCGCTTGAAAATCGAGGGAACTTATACGTTTAACGCTCCCAGAGAGAGAGTTTGGCAAATTTTGCTCGATCCAAAGATCATGGCCCAGTGTATGCCCGGGTGCGAGAGTATGAACCAGATTGGACCGGATCAATATGAAGCGATCATGAAGGTTGGCGTCGCTTCCGTTAAAGGAACCTATAAAGGGAAGGTGTCGATCAAGGAGAAGGAGGAACCGTCTCATTACGTTCTCAGTGGCGAGGGTTCCGGCGGGCCTGGGTTTATGCAAGGTGACGTGTCTATTAACCTGGAGGAAAACAACGGGCAGACGGTGCTCAAATATATCACGGATGCAAAGGTGGGAGGACTGATTGCCAGCATCGGGCAGCGAATGCTCAACGGCGTAGCGAAGATGATGGTGGATCAGTTTTTCAAAAAGATAGAAAATTTCGTTTAGCAATATTTCACCGGCTGTCCCACTAAAATTGTCTATCCAGTTCCGTGTTGGAAGATCATTCGGGTAGGATTGTGTTTCCCGTTGTCAGCGTCATCATCCCCACCTACAACCGCTGGTCGATGGTCGTGGAGGCCATCGAATCCGTATTGGCACAGAGCTATAGGCTTTTTGAGGTCATTGTTATCGATGATGGCTCCAACGACGGTACTGTGGAACGGCTGGCGCAGTACGGTGCCAGGATCCGACTTGTCTCACGTCCGAGAAGCGGTGTGGCGGCCGCGCGAAACTGCGGTGTCGCTTTCGCACAAGGTCGATATGTGGCGTTTCTAGATTCGGACGACATTTGGCTCCCCAAAAAACTGGAAATCCAGATGGCGTTCATGGAGCGACACCCGGAAATTCAGATTTGCCAGACCGAGGAAATCTGGGTTCGCCACGGGATGAGGGTAAATCCGAAGACCAAACACACAAAACCTTCCGGCGATATTTTCCGGCCGAGCCTCGACCTTTGCTTGGTGAGTCCGTCGGCGGTTATGCTGACGAAATGTCTGTTTAAACAGGTTGGGGGGTTCGACGAAAGTTTCCCGGTGTGCGAAGATTATGATCTCTGGCTGCGAATCGGGGTCGACCACCTGGTTCCGCTCATCCGTACGTCCCTGGTTGTGAAGCGGGGAGGACACGTCGATCAGTTGTCCCATTCCATGTGGGGCATGGATCGATATCGGGTCGAGTCGTTACGGAAACTTTTGCGGAACGGTCTTCTCGGTGAAAAACGACAGTGGGTGATCGAGGCGTTAAAGCGTAAGACTTCCATCCTGTCACAAGGTGCGAGGAAAAGAGGAAAAGAGCCTGAGGCGACTGCATATGAAGGGATGCTATCGGAATTTTTCCAGGAGAGATAGATGTTGGAGGCGCAGATTTGCCAATATGCACAACGCAAGGGATTCCATCCGCGGACGCTGGAACGGTGGTTGGACTGGGATCAGCCGGATCGAGACGCTTTATTTCGTCTCGCCATTAGTCTGAAGATCGGGGAAAATCATCTGCGTGATCTGATGGACTGGCTTGAGGAAATCAGACTTCGTGATCAATCGAAGATCCGGGAAATCTTGGCAAGCAAGCCGATAACCGACGTTGAATCCGATTCTCGATTAGGCCGAGCCGACAAGCTTAAACGAATAAAGGAAGAGATTAGACGGCTGCGGTTCCCTAGACTCGCTCAGACTGAGGATTCGATACGCGCGCGAATTCAGGAACTGAAACTTCATCCTGAGATCCGTCTGACGGTGCCGCCAGGTTTGGAGGGAGGTAGGTTGCAGATTGCCTTGAGCGCCTCAAGCCACGATGAGCTAAGAAGGCTGACCGTCAAGCTCGCCAACGCGGCGGATAAAGACATTGTGCGGGAGATTTTTGGTTTTTTGACGGGACCGGCCAAGGAAAGTAGACCAAAAGCAAGCAAGTAAGTCTTTCAAGGGCAGAGATGCAACTTTTTCAACCTCAAGAGGTCATCGTCGAGAAAGGTTCGGAAGCGAGTCCGATCTACAGGAACTTGCGCAATGCGTTGCCGAAAGTTCCTTTTAGAATTGTTAATGCGCTTTCAACGGAAAGCGGAACGGCGGATTTCTCGGTGCGCACATTTGGTGCCGCCAAAGAGAAACTTTTCCTGACGCGACACAAAGGAGAATTTCTCAAGAAGTGTCCGGGCAGCGAGGGTCAGGTTTGCTGCAATTATTTCGTCATTAACTTTGCCAGCAACTGCCCGATGGACTGTAGCTATTGTTACTTGCAGGAATACCTGGCCGACAATCCTGAACTCAAAGTGTTTAGCAACGTGGACGATCTGTTGACTGAGGCTGACGAGCTTTTGAGCAGGCATCGACGGTTTTTTTTTCGTATTGGCACGGGGGAGATCACGGACAGTCTCGCCTTGGATCCGTATATTGGCTTCGCCCGTGAAGTCGTTCCCTTCTTCGCCGAGCAGCCCAACGTGCTCCTCGAGCTCAAAACGAAAAGTGACTGCATAGACGGGTTGCTCGGTTTAGACCCCAAGGATCGGGTGGTGGTGTCATGGTCGATGAACCCACAGCGGGTCATCGATCTGGATGAACATGGAACAGCGTCGCTCAACGAAAGGTTGCTGGCTGCCCGACGCTGCCAGGACGGCGGTTACCGGTTGGGGTTTCACTTTGACCCCATCGTCGAATACCCGAACTGGGAGAGAGATTATGAAGAGATGCTGGAGCAAATTTTTAGCAGTGTCGACTGGCGTAGGATTCCCTGGTTGAGCATGGGGGTTTTGCGCGATACGGTAAGCTTGAAACGGATTATCCGGGATCGGTTTCCACGGACGCAGCTTATGACCGGCGAGCAAGTGCTCTGCCCTGATGGGAAGCTGCGTTATTTTCAACCCTTGCGGATCGACATGTACCGCAAGATGCTCCGTTGGATTCGGCGGGCCGCACCCACAGTCAAGGTCTATCTCTGCATGGAGTCCAGAGAAGTCTGGGAGCAAGTCTTCGGCTTCGCTCCAAGCTGCGAAAGGGAGCTCGGCAATCAATTGGCGCCTGCCTTTTAGTTATCCCGCATTATCCCGCATGCCAAATAAAGAAAGTTCGATCGGGGTATTCGACTCTGGTATAGGGGGACTTACCGTCCTTCAAAAGATTATTGAGAGCTTACCCAAGGAAAATACCGTTTATCTAGGAGACACCGCGAGGGCTCCCTACGGGACAAAATCGGTTGAAACTGTACTTCGGTATTCATTTGAGAATACTGAATTTCTGCTTCAAAAAGGTGTTAAAGCAGTTGTCGTGGCGTGCAATACATCGACGGCTATCGCCCTGACCCAACTGAAAAATAGCTTTTCGATTCCTGTAATCGGAGTCATCGATCCTGGTGTGCGGAGGGCGATCAAAAGTACAAGGAATAAGAAAGTTGGCGTTATCGGCACCGAGGCAACCATCCAGAGCGGCGCTTATACTCGCGCGTTGAAAGAAGCCGATGGAGCGGTTGAGGTGTATAGTCGCGCCTGTCCGCTTTTCGTGCCGTTGGTCGAGGAGGGATGGATCGACAACGACGTGATGGAAATGACCGTCAAAGCTTATTTGGGTAGTCTCAAGCAAAGCGGTATCGACACCTTGATACTAGGGTGTACGCATTATCCGTTACTTAAGAAAGCAATTCGCAATTTCATAGGAACTGGCGTTCGACTAGTAGACTCAGCGGAGGAGACAGCAAGGGAAGTAGAGGCGACGCTTAAGAAGGCTGTGTTAACCAGAAGAGACGGCAAAGGAATTCATAGTTTTTTCGTCACAGACGCTCCGGATCGCTTTATCAAGGTTGGCCGACGCTTCCTCGGTGAGAAAGTGGAGTCGGCGGTGCGTATTGAACGCTAAACGGCTTCATTAACTCACTTTAATATTGTAACGGGCGGTAACAATCGTGTATTTTAATTGGTATCGTAGCTGTTAGGAGCGGCGCTAGACTAAGGAAACTTTGGGAGTCGCATCTTTAGAATGTTGAGCTTAATCAAAAAGATCGTGGGCACGAAGAACGATCGCGAGGTCAAGCGGATGCGCCCGTATGTGAGTCAAATCAATGAGCTGGAAGCGGACTTTGAAAAGCTTAGCGACGCCGACTTGCGCGCTCAAACAGAGCAGTTCAAGAAGCGTATTCATGAGGTCACCGATCCGTTGCATAGCGCTCTCGAAGAGGTCCAGAGGGAGGCGCTCGCGGCCGACGCGGAGCAGCGCGAGGAACTGAAAAGCCGGGTTGAGGAATCGGACAAAGAGTTGCGTGAAGTGGAAGCCCGGGTGCTGGAAGAAATTTTACCCGAAGCCTTTGCGGCAGTTCGTGAAGCCTCCCGGAGGTCCATTGGACTGAGGCATTTTGACGTTCAAATGATCGGTGGAGTGGTCCTACACGAAGGCAAGATCGCCGAGATGAAGACCGGCGAAGGAAAGACGCTGGTCGCGACTTTGCCGTTGTATCTAAACGCACTCACCGGACGCGGAGTCCACCTGATCACGGTCAATGATTACTTGGCGCGCCGCGATGTCCAGTGGATGGGGCCAATTTATCACAAGCTCGGCCTATCGGTGGCCTCCATCGTCCATGAAGCCAGCTATCTGTTTGATCCAACCTTTTTAACCAAGGACTACCGCTACTTGAATCTGCGCGCGATTACGCGCCAAGAAGCCTATCGTGCAGATATCACCTACGGCACGAACAACGAATTCGGGTTCGATTACCTGCGAGACAACATGAAATTCTCCTTGGAGGAATACGTCCAACGAGAGCTCAACTTTGTTGTTGTCGATGAAGTGGACAATATACTCATCGACGAGGCTAGAACCCCGCTGATCATTTCCGGTCCGGCGGAAGAGTCCACGGACAAGTACTACGTCATTGATCGCATCATTCCTAAGCTGCAGCGAGGAGCCGTGATCCAGGGGGATCCCTCGCAGGAGGATCGCGCCGCCATTGAGGCTAAAGGCGACTATACCGTGGATGAAAAGAGCCGTTCGGTTACCCTGACGGAAACCGGCGTTGCGAAAGTGGAACGCCTGTTGGGCGTGCACAATCTCTACGATCCTCGACAGATCGATACGTTGCACCATGTCCAACAGGCATTGAAGGCCCATGCTATTTTTAAGCGTGACGTTGATTACGTCGTGAAAGACGGTGAAGTGATCATCGTTGACGAATTTACCGGCCGCTTGATGCCCGGTCGACGCTGGTCCGACGGCCTTCATCAAGCGGTAGAAGCTAAAGAACGGGTGCACATTCGCGAGGAGAACCAAACGCTCGCGACGATCACCATCCAAAATTATTTCCGCATGTACAAGAAACTGGCGGGAATGACTGGAACCGCCGATACGGAAGCGACTGAGTTCAAAAAGATTTATAAGCTCGACGTAGTTGTCATCCCGACGCATCGCAACATGATCCGGATTGACCATCCAGATGTGGTCTATCGGACGGAGAACGAAAAATTCGATGCGGTGGTTCAAGAGATTGAAGAGCGTCACAAGCAGGGACAACCCATATTAGTGGGTACGACTTCCGTCGCGAAATCTGAGCGCCTCTCTCGTATGCTCAAGAAAAAAAGCATAAAACACAATGTCCTCAATGCCGTAAATCACGAGGGGGAGGCGACTATCATTGCTCAGGCCGGCAGATTTGCAGCGGTCACGATTGCGACCAATATGGCTGGGCGGGGCACTGACATTCTGCTCGGTGGAAACCCGGATTTCTTGGCCCGGTCTGATATGGAAAACGAATGGATTAACCGGGCGGCCAAGCTGCCGGTTGGGGGGGCAGGACGTTACGAAGATGCGTTGAGGGAGCTGCGCGAGAAGTACGACGAAGAAGTCCAAAAGGCTGAGAAGCGTTATGTGAAAGACGGTGAACTTTACGAGCAGCAACGGAGCGACGCCCTCAAACGCTCAACCGAAATTCAAAGGCAGGTCAGGGAGATTTCGCCGTTCCGTGATAAGCGGGAACGGTACGAAGATTTGTCTGCCACGGAACTGATTGAAGCGCTACACGGGATGCGACCCATTCCCGAAAGCTACTTGCAGGCAAAGCAAGATCTCGAGGCTTCTCTGCTGCAAACCCAAAACGGGGACAGTGCGGATCCTAATGAGGCTTTTGAAGAGGCACGGCAAGATTTCAGCGAATGCATCACTCGCTGGCAACAAAAAAACGGCGAGCGGCAAGATCTGCTTGAAGCGCTTGATGAAAAGCGACGCAACTACGAGCAGCGGATTAATGACTTCGAGTTCGACCAGGCTCTCTTGGCCCTGACGCAGGGGGAGCAGGAGCCACTCGTAACCGAGTACCGTAGGGTTTACCAGGACTTCGAGGAGGCGGAGGCGCGATGTGAAGAGATCCGGCGCCCTTATGAAGAAGCGATTCAAGAGGCACAGCGCAATTACGAAGCTAAGCGCCAGGAATACCTGAGGGTGGTCGAAGAGATTCGCGAGCAATTGGACAAGGCGCCCGAAGAATATCGCCAGCGTTTTGATGAAGTGTTAGCGGGTTATAACCGAGTCTGCGCCGAAGAACGGGAGCAAGTAATCGCCGCTGGCGGGCTCCATATTCTGGGCACCGAACGTCACGAGAGCCGACGGATAGACAATCAGTTGCGTGGAAGAGCGGGACGGCAAGGGGATCCGGGATCGTCGCGCTTCTATTTGTCTTTGGAAGACGATTTGATGCGTATCTTCGGCGCCGATCGCATTCAGGGCATCATGAGCCGATTGGGTATGGAAGAAGGCGTTCCCATCGAGCACGGTCTCGTAACACGAGCGATTGAGAACGCCCAAAAGAAGGTGGAAGCCCACAATTTCGACATTCGTAAGCATCTCTTGGAATACGACGACGTTATGAATAAGCAGCGAGAGGTGATTTATAACCAGCGAAGAGAGGTGCTGAAAGGGCAGGACTTGAAGCAAGATGTGCTGGAGATGGCTCAGGGGCTTGCTGATGAGATCCTGGCACGATACGGGGATAAAGAGCTTCACCCTGCAGAGTGGGATCTGACTGGTTTGAGTGGAGGGATGCACCACCAATTCAACCTTCGGGTGGATTTTAAAGCGGAGGAATTAGAGGAGTTGACGGTAGACGGTCTGGCGGAGATGGCGAACCAAAAAGTAGCCCAGGCTTACGAAGACAAAGAGAATCGATTCGGGGCACCTATGCTAAGGCAGCTGGAGAAAATCATCATGCTCCAGACGATCGATAGCTTGTGGAAGGACCATCTTCTCAATATGGACCATCTCAAAGAAGGAATTGGGTTGCGCGGCTACGGGCAGAAGAATCCCCTCCAGGAGTACCAGAAAGAGGGCTTCGAGATGTTTGAGGACATGATTCACCGTATCCAGGAAGACGTCGTGCAAAAACTCTTTACCGTAGAAATAGCCCGAGAAACCGTCGCGCAACAGATGGAGATGCAGCAGCCAGGTCCGCAACGGATGGTGCTGAGTCACGGTGGCGAGAACGTCCAATCGGCGCGAGCTTCGCAGACGAAGCGGCAAGGTGAGAAAGTAGGAAGAAACGATCCTTGCCCGTGCGGCAGCGGGAAGAAGTACAAACGGTGCTGCGGGAAGTAACGCACTACACGGTAGGGTTATTCCCTGTCATAGCGCCTGCCTGTCGCGGGAGCCTCAGTGCGTTGCTAGATTCCGCGCCATCTTCCCGTACTCCTCTTCAGGGTTAGGTGCCGATGACGCCAACTTATTTCCCGCTCCGAGCTTAATTATCTTGTCTTTGAATTGTTGCAGATCCTTTGTAACGTTTCTTGTGTCGACGACTAACTTGGATAATCCAACGATTTTTCGAAAGTCGTAAACGCCGTGATCCGTAAGAATAATCGTGCAATCCTGGCTTTCGATAACGGCTGGCGTTAGGTCGACTGAGTTCAAAGCACTACCATTCATTCTCAAGGAGAGTACCAACGGATCGTTGTAGGATAGAATAGCGCCCTTATCGCTTAGCATGCGCATGACGTCGAGCGCAGGAGATTCCCGGCAATCGCTGACGTTTTTCTTGTAGGCAACCCCAAGAATCAAAACCTTTGAGCCCCGAATACTCTTTGAAAAACGGTTGAGACCCTCACCAACCATGTTCGTCACCACGGAGGGCATCATGCCGTTGATTTCGGATGCCAAACCGATAAAACGAGCCTGAAAGTTCAGTGCTTTCAGTTTCCAGGCGAGGTAGTGAGGATCGATGGGAATGCAGTGGCCACCTAATCCTGGACCCGGATAGAAAGGAATGAAGCCAAAAGGTTTGGTGGCAGCTGCATCGATGACTTCGTAGACATCGACGCCGAGCAAGTCGCACATCAAGGCTAATTCGTTGACCATTCCGATATTCACGCTGCGGAATGTGTTTTCGAGAAGCTTAACCATCTCTGCGCACTTTGTGTTTGAGACCGCAATCACGTGCTCAATGAATTGAGAATAGAAAATGCGCGCGATTTCCGTGCACGCATCCGTTATGCCGCCGACGATTTTCGGCGTGTTGTGGGTATTGAATACCGTGTTACCTGGATCGATTCTCTCTGGAGAAAAGGCGAGAAAGAAGTCCTTTCCGACTTGTAGGCCGGAGCTTTCAAGTTCCGGAAGAATGAGTTCATCTGTGGTGCCAGGATACGTGGTGCTTTCTAGGACAATGAGCTGGCCGGCGTGCAAATATTTGCGAATTTTTTCGGTCGCCGACAATATAAAAGAAATGTCCGGATCTCGGCTCTTGCTCAGGGGTGTGGGGACGCAAATACTGACGGCATCGACATCGCCCAGCGCGCTGAATTCAGCCGTCGCCGTAAATCGACCTGTTTGCATCGCGCTGGCAATAGTTTTGTCGGAGACATCTCCGATGTAAGATTTGCCTTCTTTTAGCCGGGCGATCTTGTTTCGGTCGAGATCGATGCCCACGACCTTGAAGCCAGCCGAGGCGATCTCTAGAGCTAAAGGCAGGCCGACATAGCCAAGTCCGATAACGGCGGCGGTTGCGTTGCGGTGTTGTAACTTAGCTTTTAAAGTTTCCAAACTAGGAGACCTCCCGAGTAATATTTTGTTGCTTGGGCCGCATCCGCGTTACTTTGAATTCTTGAATCTGGATATTGTATTTGTCGATGAGATCGTAAAGATTCACCCTGCTAATGCCGAGGTCCTTCGCTGCACGACTCACCACGCCATTGTTTCGCGAAAGGGCTCTCTTTATATAATCTATCTCCATTGCTATTTTAGCAAACTTTAAATTAACATCTGTCGAGCCGCGCTCCAACCTGAGCCCTAGATCTAACGGCTTTAAGACCGGATAGGAACTGAGGACGACCGCGCGATTTATCACATTTTCGAGTTCTCGAACATTGCCAGGCCAGGGATGGGCCAAGAGGGCCGCTTCCGCTTCCGACGACAAGCGGGTAAGCGGCTTGCGGTTTTCCCGACAATATTTTGTTAAAAAGTGCAGCGCTAACGGAACGATATCGTCCTTCCTTTCACGAAGCGCCGGCATTTCCAACGGCACGACCTTAAGCCGATAATACAGATCTTCGCGGAAGAGCCGATTCTCAATGTCTTGTCTGAGATCCCGGTTGGTGGCGGCGATGATTCTGATATCGAGTTCGATGGACTGGTTGCCGCCGACTCTTTCTATCTTCCGGTCTTGAAGAAAGCGCAGGAGTTTAACCTGTAAGGTGGGAACCAATTCGCCGATTTCGTCCAGAAACAAGGTGCCTGTGTGCGCCAGCTCAAATTTACCTTTTTTCTGAATGTAAGCGCCGGTGAAGGCACCTTTCTCGTGTCCAAAGAGCTCTGTTTCCAAAAGGTTCTCCGGAATAGCTCCGCAATTGACAACAACAAAGGGGTTATTCTTCCGCTGGCCCTGTCGATGAATGGCGTGAGCCACGAGTTCTTTGCCGGTGCCGCTCTCACCGCATATCAGCACAGATATATCGGAAAGGGCAACGCGCTCGATAAAACGGAAGATGTCTTGCATGGTCTTCGAGTTTCCGATAATCCCATGAAACTCATTTCCGGATCCCTGGTAACTTTGCTGTAGACGCTGATAGATCCGATATATATGGCAGCCCCGTTGGATCATGACCATTAGGTCTTCCAATCGGACCGGCTTTGAATAGTAGTCGAAAGCTCCCAAACGCACCGCCTGCAATGCCGTCGTCTGATCGTTGTTGCCTGTGACGACAATCACTCTGGTAGATGGTTCTTTAGTTAGCATCCGTTCCAATAAGCGGAGACCACTTAGATCGCCGTGATTTCCTGGGTTCAAGGAAAGATCCAGGGTAACTACCGCGACCCTCTCTCGCTCGAATTTGGTTATTGCGTCGCTCTCGTTCGACGCGGTAAAAACGTCATATTCCGCCTCCAGGACCGAGCGCATTTCCTTAAGGATGTTCTCCTCGTCGTCCACCAACAGGATTTTCGCTTTCACAGATGTCAGTTCCTTCCCTTGTTTTCCTTAAGTGTAATTAGTTCGATAACAATTTTGGATTCGGAGATTTCTCCCAGCTGATAACTTCTGCGTTTAATTTATTTTCAAAGCAAAAGAGAGAGACGGTCCTAAAAAATTAAATGAGTTCCCTAGGCGTAGAGCAATTACAATGCCACTATCCTGAGTTTCGTAACTGGAAAGGCGCGCAGCCGAGTGACGAAAAGATCGGTGTCTTGTCGGGCGCTGCCTCCCGAATCATCGTTTGAGTTCTGACTAAAAGGCAAAAAATGACTCATTGAAACTTCTCTACTAATGATTTGAGGTGTTCGAAGAATTTTTAAGTCTTTTACTGAGCAACTCTAAGCGACTGGGACATAAGCTCCCAGCGAATGAGAAATTCGCCGGCGAAGCCACGAGCTAGTTCTCTTTTTGCGTCGAGACAACCGTTCCGTCTACTAGTACTAGCGGCTCGTCCGCTTAACCAAAAGATTCTCGTCCTCCATGAAAGTTTGGAAGCGCGTCATTAAAGTCGGAGGCCTTGGGTAACTACGAAACAACCTGCGAATTGTGACAATTCGTCTTCTTGTATCTTAACTTCCTAACCATCACCCAGGGAATAATGTTCCCTGCCTTAGGCCGTCATTAGGCCATCATTGAGGAACGCAGCGTCTTTCCAATTACATTTTTGGGCATATTGTTTTATCGAGCAAAACGAGTGGAATCTCGCCTCTAAGAGCGTTTTGAAGCACTAATAGGAATTCGTGGGAGCTCCATTGGAAGACTGTTAAGCGTCAAGGGAAGACCATAAGGCATAATAATTGCTTTGCCAACTTGAACTGTAAACTTTCATGACATTTTTCCTTGACTCATCATTTATGTTGTGTCACATTTCGGAGCTTGATTTAGCTTGCGGATGCTTCTAGAAACTGGAAATTTATTGCTGTGGCTGGGCCGCTAAAAAAGTTAACATCACATCAGGCATCGCGTTCGGGGACCGTGGATCAACCATTCTCCGCACCAGGCGGCCTAGTACAACGTAGTCGATCGGTATCTTTGCCGCGCGAACCGTTGCCGAGTTATTTTTCGGAATCTTTGCCGTGCGTTCTGTATGAATGCAATGCCTCTTTTGAATTAACCTACGTATCAGAAA
>WNFS01001957.1_pt1 | contig 29942 bp, 26 predicted proteins | sample 5400141 | NCBI WGS metagenome assembly WNFS01 (sample SAMN13153358, study PRJNA577476) | soil metagenome | isolation source: 60 cm saprolite under Madrone tree | place: USA:California | collected 2016-06-14
AGATAGGCCGCGAAGCGTTGCTGTTGTGCGCCTGGCGCCGAAGTAGTGGCGCTCATGCCGACAGAGTGTAGGCAGAACGGGTGCAATCGCTACTAATTTTTGTAGGAACTGTGCCTTATTTTATAACACAGTAGTACTAACCATTTGTGGGAACGATTCAGCGTTCTGTGCCCCCAGAAGACGCTCGACATCCAACACCGACAATTCCGTTGCCGAGGAATGAATTATTGGAGATAGACATGCGCGGGTTCATACAGAAACGAATGCCCATTTTGACCATTTGGACCGCATTGCTTTGTACGCTTGCAGTGCCTGCGTTTTTGCGGGCTGATGATGATAAGGACAAAAGCGCGCTGCCGGCAAAAACCGCTCCTGCTAAGCCGGATTCACCGGCTCCGTTGACGGAGCGCGAACGCATGCTCCTCGATCGCGTCGAGCAACTGGAAAAGCGCGTTGCGGAACTCGAAATCAAGGGCATTCCGTCATCTGCTCCCTCGGCCGCTTCAGCGGCTGAAGTCGTGGCCTCACAGCCGAACTCCGCAGGTAACGTCACTGCGTCAGCCGCGACGGTCACCCCGGCGGAACGCGCAGGACCGGTAACCGCGGGCGCCAGCCCAAACGTTATCCCCGTGGACAAAGCGATTGCTTCCGTCGCTGCACAAGGCACCGAAAATGGCAAATCGGGCGCGGCCAAGGCGCCGGCGAGCGAGCCGTTCGCGTTCGCGGACTTTACCTGGCTGAACGGCAACGCCCGCACCAAAGAATCGCCCATGGACACGAAATTCTTTACGCCGGAAATCCGAGCGGATGTCGATTACATTTACGATTTCAACCACCCGAAAGACGACACCATCGGCGGCTCGAGCGAAGTCTTCCGGTCAAGCGAAGTACAAGTGACCCAACTGGGCGTTGGCGGCGATTTCCACTACGACAACGTGCGCGCGCGTTTGATGACGCAATTCGGGCTGTACTCGCAAACTACTCCGCGCAACGACGCTAGTCCGGCACGTGGCCAATGGAACCTCGCCGACGCTTACCGCTACGTCTCTGAGGCCTACGGCGGCTATCACTTCAACGTCTTGCATGGAGTCAATGTCGATGCGGGAATCTTCATGTCTTACGTCGGTCTGTTCAGCTACTACCAATTCGACAACTGGGCTTATCAGCCGTCGTATGTTTCCTCGAACACGCCGTGGTTTTTCAACGGCGTTCGCGTGCAGATTTTTCCCACGGAGCACCTGAAGATCGAGCCGTGGTTCGTGAACGGATGGCAGTCGTACGGACGATTTAACAACCGACCTGGTCTTGGATTACAAATCCTCTGGAGGCCGAATGGATGGCTCTCGATCCTTGGGAATCAGTATGCATTGGGCGAGGACGCGCTGAACACCCCCGGCCGTGTGCGCTATCACACCGACGACAGCATCGAGGTCAAGTACTACGACCGCCCCGGAGAATTTTTGGACAAAATGGCTTTCTCATTCACCGGTGACATGGGATGCGAGCATGGTGGCGGCGTAAGCTGTGCGGGAAATTCCGCCAAGGGCCCCAAGCAAAGCTTTTTGGGTTATATGCTTTACAACCGTTTTTGGTTCAAAAACGATCGGTATGGCCTGACACTCGGGGGCGGACAGATCAATAATCCGGGTCGCTATCTCGTGCTTCTGCCGCCAATCAACGGCGCGACGGCCACTTCGGGAACGCCTTATTTCACCGAAAATCCCGGCGATCCTTATAAGGCCTGGGACGTATCGGGGACTTTCGACTGGATGCCCAGCCAATACATTACTTTCCGTTGGGAATATAACCATCGAGCGGCGAACGTACCCTACTTTTCAGGGTCGGGCGGCGTCACCCCTCCGGGCGGCAACAATGGCGCACCCGGGTCGTTCGCCTGTCTTAGTGGATTCACGGTGTGCAACGGCTCGCCGGCAAATACGTGGTTTCCGGATCTCCGGAAGACCGAAAACCGGATCAATATGGCCATCCTAGTCAAGTTCTAGCCATGATCGGTAGTGGGTCGGCGTCCGATTACGCGATTTTATCGGGCGCGCTGCACCGACTGGTTAATGACTTTGCTATCGTTGCCGTTACTTTCCTGTGAAACGGCTTGCCGTCAAACTCGATTGTGTCAGTTCCTTGACGTTCAGCTCACCTTTTTTGTGCTTATCCAACTCTTTCGAATTCTGCTTCCATAAACTTCATGAACTCTTGCTTGGAGACCATGCCGTGCTTGTCGGTATTCATAAGGGGCAGCAATTGCTTGATCCCGTCCTCGCCAATCAAAAGCTTATTTTGCGGCTTCGGAACCGAAGCTTTTTCAGCGGCCGCATTCCCAAGCATGGTCCCCGTCACAACTAACACCGCGATGACGACTACAGTCCAAATCTTGCCTTTTCGCATCAGCATGGTTGACTCCTTATAACTCTGGCCTGATACGGTGAAAGCACAAACCCTCCTTCCGGATCCGGTCTCCATTCACCGGGATGCGCACTTTTGACCTCCCGGATTTGGCAAATGTAGACCCATATTCCTTGAAATCGTCAATGCGAAATATTTATGCGACGAATCTAAGTTATTTGAGCGACGACGGCCTAAAGGCTCCGCTTGCCGGCGCTCGGTAATTACCATTAGTGCGCACTCTCTTTTGCACACGCGCGAATTGTCTGAATATAGCCAACAACGTTCGAGCGCTCGGCGAGATGCCTTGCGGCCGCCCGCCCGTTGGTCTTCCTTCCAACCACCGCGTCGCGCACTCCGTCACGATTACATCACATCCTCGGCGAAGTCTCTCCCTGGCGATGCATCATCGATATACCTTGTAAGGATGACCGCGCCCTAACCTCGCGGTGCCGCTGAGGAGGAGGTTTGTTCGCATGTACAAGATTGCAGCTCTGTTCACGCTTTGGCTGGCGCTCTCGCCTTCGTGGAGTCCGCAAAACGATCTATCCCAATGCTACGAGCGTTGCCAAGCGCCGCCGACGGACCCGGAATCGGAGCGCCAGGAGATTGTCAACCTGGAACGAGAAGCGGCGCGCGCCATTCAGTTAAGCGATGGGACGTTTTTCCGTCGCGTCTATAGTGACGATTTTGCGGGCACGCTTTCCCACGGTGAGGCGGTTAACAAGACGGAGTTTATCAACGCAGTGCAGTCGAGCCTTATTAAGTACGAAGCATTCAACGCCTCGGATATCAAGATCCACATCTTCCGCGAAACGGCCGTTGCAACGTGCTTGTGGTCCTCCCGCGCCATCGTGCGAGGACAGAGCGTGAATAGCCAGATGCGCGTCATGCACATTTATGTAAAGGGCGGGAGCGGTTGGAAGGTGGTCGCAGGTCAGACGAGCCCCCTGCCGCCCTACCTACAACAGGTGCTGTAGCTTTCATTTCGAGCGGGAGCGCGCATCTAGCGAGTGTTCTTTAATTGGATTGACTTTTCTCAAGAAGGAAGAGTGGCGCGTTCCGCGTTGACGGCTGCTCCGATAATCCCCAGATCGTCGTTCGAGGGAATCACTTCAAAGCGGCTGCCCTGCAGCGGGCTCATCTTCACCATCTCGTGGACGTTTCTCTCGAGCAATCCGGTATCGATAAATTTCGCGTTAGGTCCCGTGATGTAGAACTGGCCCGGGCCTTCCATGTGGATGCTTGTTGCCGTGGCAGCCGCGAGCGCGCGGTGGCACCGCGTCACAAATTCCGAACAGCGCGTATCGCCCGCTTTCGCGTTTGCAAAAACTTCTTCTGGCTCCATGTCCAGAAACCGAAGTCTCATCGAGCGGTATCCCAAAATCCCTTCGAGGTGTCCACGACCGCCGCAGCCGCAAAAATGTTCCTTAGGGTCCAGCGTGACTACCGAGTGTCCACCTTCCCAAACGCCTTCGCTCCACGGATAGCGGCCGAAGCCGATGCCATTTCCCAAAGTCCAGACACGGTTCAGTTGGTGTAGTTTGCCGCGCGTCGCGGCAATGCCAGCGGCCATGGCGTCGGCGTCATTGAAGACGCGAACGGGAACTTCTTTGCCATCCATGCGCAGCGCGCCGGTCAGTGCTGCTTGCAAATTGAATCCCTTCACCTGCTGCAGGTTTGGAGAATCTTCCACGACTCCGTCGCGTATCACACCGGGAAACCCTAATCCGATGGCGTGAATCTTCTCTCCCTTCGCCATCGCATCGAGCTGCTGTCGGATGCACTCGGCAATTTTGTCCGCCGGCATGGCCAGCAATGCGTCTACCGAATCTTCTTTTTCGGGATACCTGCGAAGCGGACCGACGACCTTGTGGCCCTCCACGAGGCTCACCGCGATATGTTCCATCACCAGTACACCGGCTGTCCTGCGCATGTTCTCCCTACCTGTCTTCCATCCGGCTATCGCCAGCGATCTCGTGTTTTGTCTTCCGGCCTTCTCGCTCGGAACCACTACGTCTTGGCCAATTTGTTCAGACCGTTGAACGCCGCCGTCTTGTAACATTCCGCGAGCGTCGGATAATTGAATACGCTATCGACGAAATACTCGATCGTTCCCTTAAGTGCGAAAACCGCTTGCCCGATGTGGAGCAGCTCCGAAGCTCCTTCTCCGATGATGTGCACGCCGAGCAGAGCTTTCGAATCGGGATCGAAGATGAGTTTCAGACGCCCTGTCGTGTCGCCACGAATCTGTCCGCGCGGGATTTCCCGGAAATAAGCGATCCCCACTTCGTATGGGACGCCCTCATCAGTAAGCTGCTCTTCCGTTTTGCCAATAAAAGAAATCTCAGGAATGGTGTAGATCCCGTAAGGATAAAGAGCCTTGTTCGATTTGATCGGCATTCCGAATGCATTCGCCGCCGCGATGCGGCCTTGCTCCATCGAAACGCTGCCGAGGCTCGGAAAGCCAATCACGTCACCCACCGCAAAAATGTGCGGCTGTTTCGTGCGGTAATCCGCATCCACGGCGACGCGGCCCCGCGAATCAGATTCCAAGCCTGCCGCAGCGAGATTCAGCTCGTCTACATTTCCTTGCCGGCCGATGGCATAGAGCAATGCTTCGCCTGAAACTTTCTTTTTGCTCTTGAGGTTCGCAACCACTCCCGCATCGGGAGTTTCTTCCACGCTTTCCACTTCTTCGTTGAGCCGCAGCGTGACGCGCCGATCGCGCAGATGATAGCAAAGCGCTTCCACCATCTCCGCGTCTGCAAACTCAAGCAGGCGGGGGCGCTTTTCGATGAGCGTCACGCGCACGCCCAGCGTGGCAAACATGCAGGTGTACTCGACGCCGATCACTCCCCCGCCCACAACAATCATCGTCTTCGGTATTACCGGCATTTGCAGGATCTGATCGCTGTTGATGATCGTGCGGCTGTTGAAAGGAACGAGGGAAGTCGAGGCTGGTTTTGTCCCCGTGGCGATGATGACGTTCGCCGCTTCGTAATCGGCTTGACCGCGCGAACCAACCACTCTTATGTGATGCGGATCGACGAAGCTTCCCATGCCGGTGAATATCTCGATGCCATTCCGCGAGAGCTGTGCCCGGATCACATCGATCTCTGTCTTGATCACGTGCTGGGCGCGGAACGCCAGGTCCGCCATCGTGATCTGTTCTTTCACCCGATAATTGACGCCGTAAATCCCCTGGTAATGAAAGCCGGAGAGATGCAAGACCGCTTCCCGAATGGTTTTACTGGGGATAGTGCCAGTGTTGATTGCAGTTCCGCCGATGACTTCGAGTTTCTCGACGAGCGCCGCGCGTTTGCCGAACTTCACCGCTTGAATCGCCGCGCGCTGTCCCGCGGGACCAGAGCCGAGTACGATGAGGTCGTAACTTTCCATGGAGACTATACTGCGAGGCCGAAAACAGCCGCGCAAGTATACCACCGTCAAATTTGTTGTCCTCTGCTCGTTATTTTTTCCGCAGCCTTCGCGATATATTCGAGGAATCCTTCCGGCGGAATTACACGTCAAACGGAGGACTGCTCTTGATGAGCAAAAATCTCAATTGGGGTCATTCCGCCCGGCGAGGAACTCAGTATGCTCGATAGCCTCCTAAGAGACATTCGCTACGGAGTCCGGAGCCTGGCGAGAACTCCCGGTTTTACCGCGGTTGCCGTGCTTACTCTGGCGCTCGGGATAGGAGCGAACACGGCAATTTTCAGCGTGGTCGAAAATGTGCTTCTCCGACCCCTGCCGTACCCTCACCCCGAGAATTTGGTGGAGATCTGGAACACTTATCGGCCACAGGTCCCCCGGGCCGGATTGTCCCCGGGCGATTATGCCGATTGGCATCAGCAAGCCACCAGCTTTTCGGAGATGGGGGCCTATGCGGAAATCTCAAAAGGGCTCAACCTGACCGGCGATGGTGAGCCTCAGCGCGTCCTGGTTGGCTATGCCAGCTCTGATCTTTTTCCCATGCTGGGAGCACGCGTCGTCGCTGGGCGCTCCTTTGTCCCGGAAGAGAACCGCGCCGGTAGCGCGCCAATAGTGATCCTGGGCCATCGTCTTTGGCAGAGCCGGTTTGGGGGCGATCCTGCCATTGTCGGCCGCACGGTTACTCTCGACAACAATCGCTACACTGTCGTGGGCATTCTTCCCGCTGGTTTCCAGCTTCTGCGCTGGGCCGATTTATGGATGCCCATCGGTCAATATGACGACGATCTGACCGAGCATATTCATCACGCATTCGTTGCCATCGCCCGGCGCAAACCGGGCATCAGCCTTGCGCAGGCGCGCGGCGAAATCGGGCGGCTCAATCAACAAGAAGCAATCGCCTATCCGGATGCTCATAAGGGTTTTGGAGTCCTAGTGCAAGAACTCCAGGATCCCTCCGCGGCGAGTATGCGCAGCACTTTGCTTGTCTTGTTCGGCGCGGTCGGCCTTGTCCTGCTGATCGCCTGCGCCAACATCGTGAACTTGCTCCTGGTGCGCAACGCCGCGCGTGAACGAGAAGTTGCCGTGCGCACCGCCCTAGGGGCCAGCCCCTGGCGATTGATCCGTCAGTTGCTCACCGAAAGCACTTTGCTCTCCCTGCTGGGCGGAGTGCTGGGCATGTTCTTCGCCATTGCCGGACTGAGAGCCTTGATGGCGTTAGTCCCTGCCGATCTCGCCATCTTGAATGGGACCGGCTTGAACGGCGGGGTCCTGGGATTCACAATTGCAGTTTGCCTCGCGACGGGCCTGGTTTGCGGTTTGCTCCCCGCGGCGCGCACCCTAAAGACGAATCTGGCTGGCGTATTGAAACAGGGAAGCAAGGGCGCCAGTTCCTCCGGGCATCACAAAGCCCACAACTTGCTGGTGATCTTCGAAATCGCCATGGCTCTCATGCCCCTGATCGGTGCGGGTCTCCTGCTCAGGAGCTTTCAGCACCTTCTCGAGGTCGACCCCGGCTTTCGGGCGGACCACATCCTGACGATGGAAATTCAGCAGCCCGCACTCTCTTTTGCGCAAGTCAACCAGCTCTCCCAGGAGGAACAGCTTAAGCTGGGCGAGAGGAAGTCTGTGCAGTTTGAAGAAATTGCCGCGCAAATCCGTGCCCTGCCCGGGGTCAAAGAAGCGGGGGGAATCGACGATTTGCCCCTTGGCAATGAGTTTCGCCAAGCGTCAAGATTTGTGATCGAGGGCCAGCCGGTTCCTGCCGCTGGCGCACGACCGATCGCTCAGACTCGCACCGTAAGTCTCGGCTATTTTTCTTCGCTGGCAATTCCATTGCGCGCAGGCCGCTACTTCAACGAGGACGACTGGAAAGTCCTGAACATCGTTATTAATGGGAACATGGCGCGGCGCTACTGGCCGCAAGGAGATGCGCTCGGCAAGCGCGTCAATTTCTGCTCGCTCGACCCAAAACCTTGCTGGTTTTCAGTTATCGGGATCGTCGGCAACGTGCACCAGTTTGGACTCGATGCCGGGCCAACCTTTGACGCCTATTTCGTTGGCGGGTGGACACCCTATCTTGTGGTGCACACCGCCTCCGATCCCGTCACCGTCACGGCCGGCATAACGGAGGTCGTGCACAAAGTGGATCCCAATCTGCCGATCACTCACATGACGACCATGGATGGGCTGCTCTCGGATTCCGTTTCAGCGCGCCGCTTTTCCGCGGTCCTGGTCGGAATCTTTGCGACACTCGCGCTCTTGCTCGCGGCCATCGGAATCTATGGGGTGATGAGCTATACCGTTAGCCAGCGCACGCAAGAAATTGGGCTCCGCATGGCGCTTGGCGCGCAGCTCACCAATGTGCGCGGAATGATTCTCGGGCAAACTCTCAAATTGACCCTCATCGGGGTTGGGCTTGGGCTGGCGGGCGCTTTTGTTCTTGCGCGCTTTCTGGCAAGCCTTCTCTTTGGGATCGGCACCTACGATCCGGTTACGTTTCTCGGCGTCGCGATCATGCTAATCGGGGTCGCGCTCGCGGCGTCTTACATTCCCGCTCGGCGCGCTATGCGTGTGGATCCGATTGTTGCCCTGCGCAGTGAGTAGAAGTAATCTGGGTCTGTTAATACATCCTTGCTACCTTGCCACGGCGATGAAAATTCGAGTCTAAATCGCATCGCGCGATACGGCGCGTTGACTTGCCTGCCCGCGCACCCTAAGATGGCCGCCAAGGTAGGTCCCGCCCCATGATAGGCCAAACTCTCGGCCACTACCGCATTTTAGAAAAGGTCGCCGCTGGAGGGATGGGGGTGGTTTATCGCGCTCATGATGAGCAACTTGAGCGAGATGTTGCACTGAAGGTCCTACCCACGGGAACCCTCAGTACCGATGCCTCCCGCCGTCAGTTCCGCAAAGAAGCTCTGGCGCTCGGCAAATTAAGTCATCCTAACATTGAAACGGTATACGAGTTCGATACACAAGATGGTATCGACTTCCTCGTTATGGAGTATGTGCCGGGGAACACCCTTGCCGAACGGCTTGCCACGGGAGCCATGCCGGAGAAAGAAGTGGTGGCTCTGGGGATGCAAATCGCTGCAGCAATGGAAGAGGCCCACAGTCGCGGGATCGTTCACCGCGATTTGAAACCTCGGAATATCGCCATTACGGCGCGTGGACAAGCAAAGGTGCTGGATTTTGGTCTGGCGAAGCTTCTGCCCAAGATGAACGAAGTGACTTCCGAAACTCTGACAGACACGCAAGCTGGTGCGGGCACACTGCCCTATATGCCGCCGGAACAACTCCAGGGCGAGCCCGTGGACGCCCGTGCGGACATCTACACCATCGGCGCGGTGCTTTACGAAATGGCCACCGACCGCAGGGCGTTTCCGCAAGAACTGCCGTCGCGCGTTATCGATGCTGTTCTCCACCACCCGCCAGTTCCTCCGCGCGCGCTCAATTCCCGGATTTCGCCGGAGCTGGAACGCATCATCCTTAAATGTCTCGATAAGGATCCTGGCCGGCGCTTCCAGTCGGCTAAAGAGCTGCTGGTGGATCTGCGGCGGTTAGGCACAACCTCAACCGCGCATTCCATGCCAGCCCGGCCTTGGGCTCCAGTGCGGAAGAGAGCTGGGCTACTCGCCGCCTATACCACAGTCGGGCTGCTCGCAGTGGCAGTCCTGTTCACAGGGCTGAATGTCGGCGGCTGGCGCGACCGTGTGATGGGCCGGCCCCGGCCTGCGCAGATTCGGTCGCTGGCAGTCCTTCCACTCGAAAATCGCTCCCATGATCCAGAGCAGGATTATTTCGCGGACGGAATGACAGACGAATTGATCACCGAACTCGCGAAGCTTAACGCCGTCCGAGTCATTTCACGGACTTCCGTCATGCGTTATAAGAACACGGACAAATCCTTACCAGAAATTGCCAAGTCTTTGAATGTAGATGCTGTCGTGGAGGGTTCGGTCCAGCGCGTGGGAGATCGTGTGAAAATCAGCGCCAGGCTCCTTCAGGCACGCACCGATCAAGAATTATGGGCGCGCAGCTATGAGCGCGACCTGAGTGATGTCCTCGGTCTGCAACACCAGGTCGCGGAAGCAATCGCAGGCTCTATCGAAGTAACCCTCAAACCCGCTCAGGGGCCTCAAAAACTTCGCTCGGTCGATCCCGCGGCGCACGAAGCCTATCTGAAGGGCTTGTACTACTGGAACAAACGCACTCCCGACGGCCTCAAGAGAGCCCTTCAATATTTCCAGCAGGCGATTGAGAAGGATCCAAACTACGCACTTGCCCACGCCGGTATGTCGTATACATATGCGTTTGCGCCGGAGCTGGGACTTCCGTCCGAAATCGCCAAGGAAAAGCAGAAGGCCGCGGCGACCAGAGCCGTCGAACTGGACGATACCTTGCCCGAAGCCCACACGGCGCTTGCCGGGGCTCTGCAGAACGAATGGAATTGGGACGGAGCTGAGTCGCAGTACAAGCGGACGATCGAATTGAACTCGAATTATGCAACCGCAAGGCACTGGTACTCGATCTACCTTTCCGTGGTCGGACGCCATGAGGAAGCCATTGCAGAGGCGAGGCGCGCCCTTGAGCTTGATCCCCTCTCGCTGATCATTCAGGCGAACTACGGAGGGCGGTACCTTCGCTCGGGCCGCAATCAAGAAGCTATCCAAGAGTGCCAAAAAGCACTCGACATGGACGCCACGTTTGTTGTCGCCCATAGGTGCGTTGGCTTTGCATATCTGCAGATGGGCCGCGCTCCCGAGGCGGTGGCTGAATTTCAGACTGCTATCCGACTTTCAGGTGGTGACCCCGAATCTGTTTCCGCCCTGGGTTTTGCTTTCGCTGTCACTGGAAATAGAAGGGAGGCTGCAGAAATCGCCAAGCGGCTGCAAAGGCCCTCAGAGGGCGCTTATGTACCTACTTATTATATTGCCATCGTCGATTCCGGACTAGGAAAGAAGGACGAAGCGTTCGCCTGGCTGGAGCGCGCTTATCGGAATCGAAGTGCTGAGTTGCCCGAAGCCAAAACGGAGCCGATGTTTCTTAACCTTCGGGAAGATCCGCGTTTTCATGACCTTTTGAAACGGATGGGCCTCCCTCTCTAGCCAGGCTGGCCTAAATTTCGAACGCACTACGGGAATTGAGTTGACTTCACTCGGCGGGTGCGCTAGTTTCCCCCGAGTTGCGCCCTTTGTCGGCCCTTCATCGATATCTATTCCGGAATTAGTGCAGCCGAAAAGACTGCCTGGAGGATCCCATGGCCGCCCGCGTTAAGAGAGTTGTCGCTAAAGAAAGAATAGTCCAGGTTAAGCAGTTGACGATGGCTGACAAAAAGAAGTTCATGAAAGCCCTAAATCAAATGGAGAGCAAGGTCGAGGAGATGGAAACACACATCCGCGATTTGTACATCATTACCAAATCTTTCTCGTTTTGGATAATTGGATAGTCTGAGCCTTGTCGCCGTTTGAAGACTTCATACTGGCATAATTCGTGAAGATTCGAGAAACACGTCTGCGGCGTGCCGTCACCGTCGCAATCTACTGGCGGCGAAACGAACTCGTCATCGAGAACTATCTCAGCCGTAACCGTGTGGCCTCGGCTCCTCTCACCGTTGCCGTGCTCGATTTCTTCAGCTGCTGGCGCATGCCCTCTGAGTTCTATCGCAAATTTGCCAGATATGAGCGAACCAGCATTGTGCGCTCTCTACGGCAACTTCAGGAACGACACTTCCTTCTGCTCGAAGATTCTGCGGAGGCCCGCCTTGACGAACACATTCAACAGGTCTGGTCGGCTTGGCTTCCCGCTGCTGGGATGCTTCAATTCGGAACTCGAAGTATTCAATACGAATCAAACCTAGCGCTCGTACGTAGGCGGTTCTTGAAGCGAGCGAAGGAAAAACCACCGCCTTCCCCCGTCAAGCACTACCCCCGCTCCCGGCGGGTTGCGCTTCCCCCGCCCCGCAAGGATAGTTCATTCACTTCGATTCTGCTCGCGCGGCGGACGTGGAGGCGATTCTCAAAGCGCGCTATTCGGATGGATGATCTCGCGACGCTCCTCGGGTTGACCTGGGGTGTGCAACGCTGGGTGAATTTCCCCGGAATCGGACGCGTCGCTTTGAAAACTTCTCCGTCGGCCGGTGCGCGGCATCCTATCGAGGTTTATGTTTTAGTGGTGAACGTGGAGAATTTGCCCCGCGGCATCTATCACTATGCTCAGGACAACCACCATCTCGAACTCCTCAAGCGAAACTCGAGTTCGCGGGACATCGTGAAGTTTCTGGGCAACCAGTGGTGGTATGCGCCGGCCGGAGCACTCATGTTGATGACCGCCGTTTTTCCGCGCACCCAGTGGAAGTATCCGGATGCCGCCGCTTACCGCACTGTGATGATTGATGCGGGACATGTTTGCCAGACCTTTTGTCTTGTTGCGACTTGGTTGGGCCTCGCGCCCTTCTGCACTATGGCCTTCGACCAGGCGCTGGTGGAAAAAGAACTGGCCATCGACGGTGTAGGGGAATCTGTCGTTTATGCAGCTGGTGTGGGGAGTCCCCCATCTGGAGCGGACTGGGCCCCTTGGCCGCATCCTAGTCGCTGGGCAGGAGTTACTACCAGTTGAGGCCGTCACTTGGTTGCTGTCCGGCTAGCGTGATCCAAGGCTCAGTGCTCGATTCAAACCCTCGTTTGGCTTCCGAATTCACTTCATTTTCCACATATTTCCACATTTAAGTTCAATTAATTCGGACGGACAGACGTGGATGCAAACACGTGGAAATGGAATTCCAGCAGAGCTGGTAAGTGTTCTGCGAAATAGCCCCAGTTGTGGCCGCCCGGGTACAAATGAAACTCGTGGGGGATGTGCCGCGAGGTTAGCAGCTTGTCGAGAGCCGCGGCTCCTGCGTCAAAGCCGTAGTCATCTTCCGAGCCGCAATCGAAGTAAATCTTTAGTCCGGCAAGTTTTGCGGTGCGCGCGATCGTCACAGGATCGTTTTGATTCCAGAACGTGGGATCGAATGGCGAGCCGAAGGCATCGCCCAGAACGCGCAGCTGGCTCATCTGCCGAGAATTTTGCGCGCTGATGTTGGGCAGCTTCTCGATCAACGCAGCGCTGTGCGCGCCCACGGCGGCGAAAAGCTGTGGGTGGCGGAACGCGATGTGCAACGCGCCGTATCCGCCCATCGAAATCCCGGCAATTCCGCGCGAATCGCGCCCCGCCTGCGCGCGATAACGCTTCTCGACCCCTGGCATGAATTCCTGCAGGAAAAAATCCTCGTAACGCCGCTTACCATCGTGCGAGTTGATGTAGAAACTTGCGCCAGCGGCGGGCGTCACAATTAAGAACTCTCCTAACTCATGCTGCTCCCACAAATCTTCGACGAGATTCATGCCGCCCGAATGAATGAGGAATTGATCGTTGTCGCCCAAGCCGTGGAGCAAATAGAGGATGGGATAACGACGCGTTTTCTCCGCGTCGTAGCTTGGCGGCAGCAGTACGCAGTAGGAGACAGTGCGCACGAGAATTTTGCTTGGCAGGGAGACGCATTCGGCGCGTCCGGTAGCCCGCGCCGCTGGCGCCCAAAGAATACAACCCGTGTAGCCCATCAGCAGCGCCGTCAACGCAGGGCGCCAAATTTTATTCATACCGCAGGGCCTCGACAGGGTTCAGCCGCGCTGCCCGCGTCGCCGGATAGAGCCCCGCGGCCAGACTCACGATCACAGCAAACGCGATGGCACTCAAAACCAGCCACCATGGCACGGAAAAAACATGCGCCGACGGCAAATTTTGCCGATGCAAATAAATATTTGTGCCCCACGTCAGCGCTCTTCCGATGAACCAGCCGAATCCCACACCGAGAACTCCGCCGAACAGCCCCATCACCCCCGCTTCCACGAAAAACAGTTGCTTCACGTCACGGTCTGCCGCGCCCAGTGCCTTCAATATGCCAATCTCGCGCCGACGCTCCAAGATGGCCATCACCAAAGTGTTGATAATGCCGAGTGTGGCCACGGCCAGCGCGAGGCTGCCGAAGATCGCCAGCAGCAGATCGAAGATCGTAAAAAACAATCGCAAGTTGCGCGTGGCATCCAGCAAGGAAAACGTGCCGAACCCCATGTTCTTAATCGCCGTCTCGATTGGTTCGACTTGTGAGGGGCTTGTCGCGCGTACCGTCAAGCTCGCGTACGCAGGCTTTCCATTTGTCGCGCGTACGGCATCACGCAGATCGTTCACTTGCGCCGCTCGCAGCGTGGACGCCACCTCCAAAGGAATCAGCAGACGTCCGCTACCGAATCCGCCGAATCCAGCCGCCGGCTCCGTCTCAATAATTCCAACGATGCGCAATTTTTTCTCGCGCGGAACTATGGAAAACCCTCCGGCGTTTGCGTCCGCACTATTTCCGATGCCACCGTCGCCGCTTCCGCTCTGCGGCGGGAGCGCTTCCCGCTCCGCGTAGCGCACCACCAGATCCTTGCCAATCAGCGTCGCCGTCTGCTCGGTCAAATCCTTTGCGAATTCAATCTGCAGAATCGCTTCATCAGCGTTCGGTCCCGAGAAAAAACTTCCTTGTATTCCATCGTATGCGCCGTTCCCTCGCGCCGAATCCGGCACGCCCGCCACAATCGTCGAGTACGGACTGCCGTTGTAGCGCACTTCCGTCGGAAAGCGAATCTGCGGATAGACTTCCACTACGTTAGGCAGACGCTCCATCGTTTTTCGCGCGTCATCATCCAGCGCTGGAGCTTCCTTCACTGGCGTGGCAGCCGCCGCGGGGCGTCGCATCATTTGCATATTTCTTCGCGGCATCACGATAACCGTATCAAACAGCCCGGAATTCGAGAGCCGCTTCGAGGCCAGCTCCTGCAAACCCACACCAAGAGAAAGCATCGCCACCAGCGAAGCCACGCCAACCGCGACGCCCAACGTCGTCAGCGAATTTCGTAGCACAGCTTCTCGCAAATTCCGCAGCGCCAGGTCGAAGAGGTCCCCCGCCCTCATGATTTCACTCCGTCGATCAACAATTTTCCGTCCGCAAGCGCGACGATGCGGTTTGCGAACCGCTCCGCGAGCGGCCGTTCGTGCGTCACCATCACAATAGTCATGCCCAGCTTTTGCTGAATTTCTTTCAGCAGCAGCATGATGGATTCCCCTGTCGCGCTGTCCAAATTTCCCGTCGGCTCGTCCGCGAACAAAAGCGTGGGCCGGTTCACCAAAGCCCGCGCCAGTGCCGCTCGTTGCTGTTCCCCCCCGGAAAGTTCACTGGGCCGGTGCGTCAGCCGTTTTTCGAGCCGCACTCGCTCCAAGGCTTCCTGCACTCGCGCACCGCGCTCACCTCGATCTACCTCCGCCAGCCGCAGCGGCAGCTCCACATTTTCTTCCAGCGTCATGCGCGGCAGCAGATTGAACGACTGAAAGACCATGCCTACCGTGCGGCTGCGGTACCGCGCCAGCTCTAGCGAGCTCAACTCCGATAAGTTCCTGCCGTTCGCGAAAATCGCGCCGCCCGTCGGACGGTCCAGCCCGGCCATCAGATTCAGCAGCGTCGATTTCCCCGATCCTGAACTTCCCAGCAGAGCCACGAATTCTCCAGAGCGAATTTCGAGTGTCACGCCATCCACGGCTCGAATCACCGCGGTGCCCATCTCGTAGTGGCGCGAAACTTGATCCGCGCGCACAGCCAGCCAGCTCAGCCTATGCGCCTTCCCCGGCGAAGACCCCGAATAAGTCAGAAATATTGTTCAGGAAAATCTCTTGACACGGAACAGCCTGCCTGCTAGTTTCATAGCATAAATGCTAGAAAAATAGCACATGACCAGAAAACCCAAACCGAACACCCTCTCTCGCCGCGAACGCCAGATCATGGACATTCTCTATAAGCTCGAGAGCGCCTCCGTCGGCCAGGTTCTCGCCAAGCTCGCCGATAAGCCCAGTTATTCCACCGTCCGCGCCCAGCTCCGCGTTCTCGAAGAAAAAGGCCACGTGCGCCACGAAGAACACGGCCTCCGGTACGTCTACGCCCCGGCGGTGCCGCGCGACGTCGCCCGCCGCTCGGCTCTTCGCCACCTCGTCGAAACTTTTTTCGATGGCTCGACGGAAAAAGTCGTGGCCGCGCTGCTCGGCGGTGAAGCCGCGCGTATCTCTCCCGAAGAACTCGATCGCCTCGCCCGCCTCATTTCGAAAGGCCGAAAGGAGAGCTAACCTTTATGATGACGAGTACGCTCGCCAAGTATGAACTCGCGCTCGCATTTTTCCTGGCGTGTTCCGCCAAAGCCACGATCCTCCTCGCATGTGCCTGGGTCACCGCAACGGCCTTTCACCGGCGTTCCTCCGCGGCTCAACGCCACCACGTCTGGGCCGCCGCGATTCTCTGCTCGCTCGCGCTTCCTCTTTTCGTGCTGCTGCTTCCGGCCTGGCAGTCCGCCGCATTCAGCAGCGCCGCTGCTTTCTGGACTCCCTTGCACGCGAACGCAACGAGCTCCAGCCCTTACGCAATTCCTTCCATCATTGTTAATGCCGTAGCGGCCTCTCCTGCCTTCAACAAACTTGCCATCGCCGCACTTCTCGTCTGGGCGGTAGGTTTTTCGCTCGTCATACTGAGGCTCCTCGCAGGTCTGGCGCGCCTCGCCTGGGTCTCTGCGCGCGCGAAACCTCTCTTCGATGACAATTGGATGCGAACCGTCTTGGAGCTATCCCAGTTCCACAAAATCGCTCGCTCCGCCCGCCTTCTGCAATGCAGCAATCCTCTCGCCATGCCGCTCACGTGGGGAATCTTCCGCCCCGTCATCGTGCTGCCTTCCGGCGCCGCGCATTGGCCTGAAGAGCGCCGTCGCATCGTACTTTCCCATGAACTCGCGCACATCGCCCGCCACGACTGGCTCTTGCAGATTTGCGCGGAATTCGCCCGCGCCATCTATTGGTTCCATCCTCTCGCGTGGCTGGCCGCCGCACGCCTGCGCCATGAAAGCGAAAGCGCTTCCGATGACGCTGTCCTGCTTTCCGGAATTGCGCCATCGCTCTACGCCAGCCATCTACTCGATCTCGCAAGGACACTCGAAAACTCCGGCCGCGCCTGGTCCACCGCTCTAGCCATCGCGCGTCCATCAAATCTTGAAAGGAGATTTGCCGCCATGCTGAACCCGTCCATCAATCGCCGTACTCTGTCTGCGAGAACGAAATTCCTGGTTCCGTTTCTCGCTTTTTCGTTGCTGCCTCCCTTCGCCGCTCTCCGCCTAACGGCGCAGAATCTTTCCGGCAAAGTCAGGGGCTCTATCCACGATATCAGCGACGCCGGTGTTGCCAACGCCACCATCATCATGACCAAGCACGCGGCCAACACCATTGACATGACCATTGATATGACGACCTCCGACCACGAAGGTAATTTCACCTTCAAACCATTGCCAGCAGGAAATTACGAGCTGCAGGTCTTGAAGCCGGGATTCAAACCTTATCGAATGCCGCAGGTCGCGCTTGACGCCGGCCGCGACTTCTCTGAATCGCTCACTTTGGAACCGGGAGCGATCACCGAGCACGTGATGGTTGTCCCTGAGAACTCGGCCAAACTTGCTCCCGTTGAGATAACCTCAGGCAAACCGTCCCGTCTCAGCATTGGCGGAACCATACAAGCCTCCAAAATCATTACGAAGGTCCCGCCCATCTATCCTGAGTCCGCCAAGTCAGCAGGCGTGCAGGGCACTGTCGTCCTCCACGCCATCATCAGTAAGGATGGCAAACCTCTCTCGCTCCGCGTCATGAATGCTCAAGTTGATCCGGATCTCGCTCGTTCCGCTGTCGAGGCCGTCAGCCAGTGGCGCTACACCCCCACATTGCTCAACGGCGAACCGATCGAAATAGAAACGACCATTGACGTGAATTATTCGCTGCAGCGCTAGCCCGAATAGCCTATCTCCACTTGAAACAACTTTTGCGCACATCTACAAAATAATTGGGGCGTCAACGCCGCATCTGCGTTGACGCCACCATCCGCCGATGTTACCCTCGCGCCGCAGTCGCCAATGACGCATGCGCGCCGTCGACCTCATCCGCAAAAAACGCGATTCCGGTGAGCACTCCCGCGAGGAGATCGACTTCCTCATCTCCGGCTATACGAGCGGCGAAATTCCCGATTACCAGATGGCCGCCTGGCTCATGGCCGCGTGGCTTCGCGGCATAAATCGTTCCGAGCTCACCGCGCTCACCGAAGCCATGCTTTTCTCCGGCCAAGTCCTCAATCTCTCGCGCATTCACGCCAGAAAAGTGGATAAGCATTCCACCGGAGGCGTCGGCGATAAGACCTCGCTCATTATCGCTCCCATCGTTGCTGCGGGTGGCCTCACGGTACCGATGATCAGCGGCCGCGGCCTCGGCCACACCGGCGGCACGCTTGATAAACTCGAATCTATTCCTGGCTTCAATGTAAATCTTTCTCTTGAGGAATTTTACAGCGTGCTTCGCGAATGCGGCATGGGCCTCATCGGTCAAACCGCGGAAATCGCTCCCGCCGACAAAAAGATCTATGCTCTCCGCGACGCCACTTCCACCGTGGAAAATGTCGGCCTCATCTGCGCCTCCATCATGAGCAAAAAGCTGGCGGAAGGCATCGACGCTCTCGTCCTGGACGTCAAAACCGGTTCTGGCGCCTTCATGAAACGCGAACAAGATTCCGTCCTGCTCGCCGAACTTATGGTCGAAACGGGCCAGCGTATGGAGAAAAAAGTCGTCGCTCTCATCACCGATATGAACCAGCCGCTCGGCCGCATGGCCGGCCACGCCCATGAAGTCGCCGAATGCATCGAGGTTCTCAACGGTGGCGGTCCCGACGATCTCGTCGAATTGAGCATCGAGCTCTCCGCCTGGATGTTTTTTCTTGGCGACCGCACCAAATCCCTCGATGATGGCCGCCTTCTCGCCGAAACCATGATCGCCACCGGCGAAGCCAAGCAAAAATTCAAGCAAGCGATAAGCCTTCAAGGGGGCAATGAACGTATTGTCGACGAGCCGCGGCTTCTCCCCCAAGCCCACTCGCATATCGATGTCGCGAGCCCCTTGGAGGGATTCATCACTGCAACGAACTGCGAGCAACTGGGTACTGCTCTTGCCACTCTCGGCGGCGGCCGCGAAAAAAAAGAAGACACGATCGACCACGCTGTCGGCCTCGAATTTCACAAGCGAATCGGCGACCGCGTAGAAAAAGGCGAGCCTCTCGCCACAATTCATTACAATAGCGGCGCAAAGCTGGGCGAAGCGCAAAGCCTCATCGCCGCCAGTTACGAAATCGGCGAAGTCGCGCCAAGCGAAAGCCTACCGCTTATTCGCCGCATTATCGGGGTTTAGCACTGGGGCCAACAATCTCGCCGAAATTTGCATGGAAGAAACTTGCTCGGCAGAAACAGAAAGAGGTCCACGAATGGGACGTTTTACTGGGGTGCTTGGCCTGCTCGCCATGCTGGGTTTTGCGTTTCTGTTTTCAACCGATCGCAAAGCCATCAAGCTCAAGACCGTTCTCTGGGGCCTCGGGCTGCAACTCTCATTCGCCATCTTTGTTCTGCGTTTCCCCGTCGGCCGCTACCTTTTTGAAAAGGCCGGCTACTACGTCAATCTGCTCCTCAGCTACGCTTTTTACGGCTCCCAATTTGTCTTTGGCGAGCTCGGCCTGCCTGCCGCTCCGACTCCCGGTTTTGCCGCTTCCCCCCAGCATTTTATTTTTGCATTTCAGGTGCTGCCTACGATTATTTTCATCGCCGCTTTTTTCGCGCTCCTCTATCACGTAGGGGTCATGCAATTTATCATTCGGATCGCCGCTTGGATCATGACTCGCATCATGGGCGCCAGCGGCGCGGAATCGCTCAACGTCGCCGCAAGTATTTTCATGGGCCAGACCGAAGCCCCGCTCACTATCCGTCCCTTTTTGAACAAGCTCACAAAATCCGAGCTGATGGTCGTCATGACTAGCGGCATGGCCCATGTCTCCGGCGGCATCATGGCCGCCTACATCGCCTTCGGCATCAAAGCCGAGCATCTTCTCACCGCGGTTATCATGACTGCCCCAGGTACGCTGCTTATGGCAAAAATGCTCGTGCCGGAAACCGAACAGCCTCTCACCGCGGGCCGCGTCGAAATGCCCGAAATGGAAAAAGAAACCAATTTCCTCGGCGCCATTTCGCGCGGTACTGTCGACGGCCTTCATCTGGCCCTCAATGTCGCCGCCATGCTCATCTCTTTCATCGCTCTCCTGTATCTCGTCAACGGCGCCATGGGCGGTATCCACAACTGGTTGGGCACGCATCCCCACCTGCACATGACGTGGTTCCCCTCAAGCCTTTCGCAAGTTTTCGGCTGGATCTTCGCTCCCGTAGCCTGGCTCATCGGTATTCCCTGGAGGGATTGTGCAGAAATGGGCAATCTCCTCGGCACCCGCATGGTCATCAATGAAGTTGTGGCCTTCCAACACCTCGGCGAAATAAAAGACAAGCTCGACCCGCGCACCTTCACCATCGCCACCTTCGCTCTCTGTGGTTTCGCCAACTTCAGCTCCATCGGTATCCAAATTGGCGGCATCGGCGCGCTGGCCCCGGAACAGCGCGGCCAACTGGCCAAATTCGGTATCCGTGCCATGCTGGCCGGTACTATGGCCAACCTCATGTCCGCCTCAATAGTCGGCATCCTCTCGTGATTTTCTTTCGTAGGGGCACGGCACGTTTACCCTGAGCTTCGAAGGGCCGTGCCCGCTCTGCGGCGGACGTGCCAAGAATTCCGAAAGTGACACAGCCAATCTTGGCCGTGTTCGGCAGTTAGTGACACCGGCCCAACTCAAGGTAAAATCCCAACGACAGCATGAGCCCCCTGCGAAAAACCGCCAAAAAAAAGAAGCCCGAATCCGAATTCGAACGCGCCGAATCCGCTGCGAAATTCGTCTTTTCCAAAAGCAAACTCCGCCCCCAGATCGCCCTAGTTCTGGGCTCAGGTCTAGGCGCCTTCGCCGACGAATTCGAACGCTCAACCAAAGTCCCTTACACCCAAATCCCGCACTTCCCCCGGTCCACCGCCATCGGCCACGCAGGCCAACTCGTCGTCGGCAAAGTCGGCGAAATCCCTGTCGCCGGGATGCAGGGCCGCGTCCATCTCTACGAAGGCTATTCCGCCGAAGACGTCGCCTTTCCTATCCGCGTCTTCGCCCGCATGGGCATCAAAGCCGTCATCCTCACTAACGCTGCTGGCGGGATCAAACGCGAATGCGTGCAAGGCCAGCTAGTCGTGATCAAAGATCACATCAATCTCCAGGGCGTAAGTCCTCTCACCGGCCCCAACGACGACCGCTTCGGCCCGCGTTTCCCGGACATGACCGTGGCCTACGACCGCAGATTTCGCGAAATGATTGTCGCCGAAGGAAACCGCAACGGCATTGGCCTGTTCGAAGGCGTCTACGCCGCGCTGCCCGGTCCCAGCTACGAAACTCCGGCTGAGATACGATATCTGCGCACCATCGGCGCGGATCTTGTGGGCATGTCCACCGTTCCGGAAGTGATTGCCGCGCGACACTCCGGCATGCGCGTTCTCGGCATTTCTTGCGTCACCAACGCTGCCGCTGGCATTCTCGATCAGCCGCTCGACCACAAAGAAGTTCTCGAGACCGCGGAACGCGTCAAGAGCCAGTTCATCGCTCTGCTGAAAATCGCTATCCCGCGAATAGCAGCGGAGCTCGACTGATGCGAAGGATCTCTCGGAGGGCCGCAGCGTGACAGAACATGACGCACTCGTGGAAGCCGCGCAGCAAGCGCGCGAAAATGCGCACGCGCCGTTTTCGAATTTTCGCGTCGGCGCTGCGCTGCGCGCCGCTTCCGGCAGAATTTTCGGCGGCTGCAACGTGGAAAACGCGACCTATGGCTTGACTGTCTGCGCCGAACGCATCGCTATTTTCAAAGCCATGAGCGAGGGCGAGCGCAATTTTGACGCTATCGCTGTCGTCACCGATACCGATACGCTGACACCGCCCTGCGGCGCATGCCGCCAGTTGATCTGGGAATTTTGCGGCGATGTCCCTGTGATTCTGTCAAATTTAAAGGGCAAAACGGAAACGCTCCAGATGCGCGAGCTGCTTCCGAAACCGTTCGATTCTTCCAACTTATAACAACCAGGGGAGGAAAATGAATCCAAAGCAAACTGCAAAAAGGAAGATGGCTATCATCTTTGCGTGCGTGGCGGTTGTTTCTGCTGGTGAGCTGAAAATTTGCGCGCAGGGGGCGGCGCCGGGCAAGCCAGCCAATTTTGTCGATCTCCTTATCACTGGCGGCACCGTCGTCACAATGGACGCGGACCGCCGCGTTATTGAGAACGGGTACGTGATCGTCAAGGGCGACACCATTGTCGCCATCGGTGAAGGTCTTCCTCGAATGCCAAATGGTCCGATCTTCACCAAGCAATCCATCGAAGCCAAAGGCGCTCTCATTTTGCCGGGATTTATCAATGGCCACACCCACGTTCCGATGACGCTGCTCCGCGGCCTGCACGATGACGTCACGCTGGACGAGTGGCTGCGCAAATATATTTTCCCCGCCGAAGCGAAAAACGTGACGGAAGATTTCGTGCGCTGGGGCACACGTCTCGCAGCTGCCGAACAAATTCGCTCTGGCGTCACAACGTTCGCGGATATGTATTACTTCGAAGACGCCGTCGCTGAGGAGACCAAAACCGCTGGAATGCGTGGCGTCCTTGGCGAGACGTTTCTCGATTTTCCCGCGCCCGACAACAAAACGAATGCGGCCATGCTCGAATACACCGAGAAATTTCTGAAACGCTGGCAGGGCGATCTGTTGATTCACGCCGCGGTCGCGCCGCATTCCATTTACACTTGCTCGCAAAAAACTCTGCAGGATTCGGCCGCTCTCGCGCGCAAATACCATGCACCGATCCTCATTCACGTCGCCGAAATGAAAAAAGAGCTGGACGATAGTTTGAAACAAAATGGCCTTACACCTGTCCAGTATCTCGAGAAGCTCGGCATCCTTGGTCCGGACGTGCTCGCGGCGCACTGCATTTTCGTTGACGCGAAAGACCGCAAAATCCTTGCCGATCGCCAAGTCGGCTGCGTCCACAATCCTTCGAGCAACATGATGCTCGCTAGCGGAGTAGCTCCTGTGATTGAGGAGCGCGCGGCTGGCATCGCCGTCGGCCTCGGAACCGACGGTCCGGCCGGCAGCAACAACGACCTCGACTTGATGGAAGAGATGGACCTTGCTGCCAAGCTCCAAAAAATTACCAAGATGGACCCGCGCGTGCTCGGCGCAAAATCGGTCGTGGAGATGGCCACCATCGATGGCGCGAAAGCGCTCCACATGGAAAAAGAAATCGGCTCACTTGAAGTTGGAAAAAAGGCCGACATCATTTTGATCTCGCTAGAGGAACCCAACGCCGTTCCCATGTACGACGTGTACGCGCAACTCGCGTACGCGCTGAAGGGCAGCGACGTCGAAACGGTCGTGATCGGCGGACGCATGGTCATGCGCGAAAAAAAACTTCTGACGCTGAACGAGCCGGAAATCCTTGCCAAAGCCCGTGAGTACGGAACAAAAGTTGCAGTTTCGCTGCATTAGGAACCTACTTTGACGGCAAGCGCGCTGGATTCACCGAATGGATAACCATAAAGGACACCCTTTTTCCCGTATCGCCTTTTCAGCAATTCCCAAGCAAGCCAATTTCGGATGCCCTTGCTCGTGATGTTGGTGAGATCGCTCTTCGCGCTCATTTTGCGGCCAGCGTTTGCTGGCATCATCATTCGTTGAGTTTCCTCTCGATCTCTTGGAAACCGTACAAAGCAGCAAGTTCCTTTCGCGCGGTGGCCGCATTGCCCTCGGTAACCGACATTCTAATGTAAATGCAGGAGCTTCTCGTGAACAGTACATCCTTGGGAACAACGCAGATTGTTTTGCGGACACCCGCATTGTTTGAGAAAGTCAACGTACTTTGCGACTGCATCTTCGAATCCTTCCTTCAAAGGACTCCTTCGAGAAGCCGTCCGAAGAAGAACAGACTCCATCGTTTACCGTTCTTCACTACGGGTGATATTGTGGCACGTCCATGAACACGTCCTACAACCAGATTGCGGGACAGAGCGTGGAGCGACTCGCTGCTTTGAGCGACGGCATCTTCGGCGTAGCGATGACTTTGCTTCTGCTGGAGCTTCATGTGCCCGCGAAGGAACTGATTCACAACGAAGGGGATTTGCGTGGCGCGCTTGCCGCTCTTGCTCCGCAGCTTCTCGTCTATTTGATGAGCTTTCTGACGCTTGGTATTTTTTGGGTGGGCCAACAGACGCAGCTCAACCACCTTGAGCGCTCCGAGCGTCACTTCACTTGGATTCACTTGGCGTTTCTTTTTCTGGTGACCCTCATGCCGTTTTCCACGCGGCTCCTGAACGAGTTCATCAACTTCCGCACGGCGCTGGTCGCGTACTGGGCCAACATACTGCTGCTCGGCGCTCTGCTTTACGCGAGCTGGGGCCGCGCGGCACATGCCGAGCTCGTCAGGAGCGATACTCCTCCAGAAGTTCCGGCCGCGATTTGCAGGCGCATCTTGATTGCACAATCGTTTTATGCGTTCGGTGCACTGCTCTGCATCTTCAACACCTATTGGAGCATTGGGTTCATCGTTCTGGTGCAACTGTACTACGCCATCGCACCACGATATGGGCGACGCGAACGCACCGAGGAGGCCTAGATGGAGCGGATAAATTACTTGGGGTTCCTTGAAACGGCGATAGAAGAAGCGCAGTGCGGGCTCGCCGAGGGCGGGATCCCGATCGGCGCGGCTCTTTTCGATAATGCTGGGAAGCTTTTGGGGCGCGGGCACAACCGCAGAGTGCAGGAGGGCGATCCTTCGGCGCATGGAGAGACCGATGCGTTTCGCAGAGCGGGACGCCAGAAAAGTTATCGCGACAAAATCATGGTGACGACGCTCGCCCCTTGCTGGTATTGCAGCGGAATGATTCGCCAATTTGGAATAGCAACAGTAGTCGTCGGAGAATCTGTGAACTTTCGCGGCGGGATAGACTGGCTTCAGGAAAACGGAATCAAAGTGATTGATCTTGCGTCTAAAGAATGTGAGCAGATGCTGGGCAAATTTATCGCGGAGAATCCGGCGCTTTGGCACGAAGACATCGGCGAAGACTGAGCTGTGCCCTGTTGAACGCGGTTTTTCCCGCAGCGAAAGTGTGAATTGTCCATGAAACGAAAAATCAGCAGGACCAAATGGCTTCTATTTGCGTGGAGCTGTGTCGCAGCAGCGTCTCTTGTACTTGCGCTGCATGCGAGGGCTTCGGCCGCGGATGAAATTCCAAGGCTCGCGGCGCTCATGGAATGGAAGCAGGGAACTGTCGTTGCGGACATTGGCGCGGGAGACGGGAGCTACGCATTCGCAGCCGTAGAAAGCGTTGGCGCGAGGGGAAAAGTGTTTGCGACGGAAATCGACAAAGAAAAGCTTGCGAAGCTGCGCGACGAGATCACGAAACGGAGTTTGAAAAACGTCGAGGTCATCGAGAGCGGCGACGCGGAAACGAATTTGCCCGCCTCTTCTTGCGACGCGATTTTTCTGCGACGTGTGTATCACCATCTGACGAAACCGCTGGAGTTTGACGCGAGTATTCTTCGCTCGCTGAAGCCCGGAGGGAGGCTGGCGGTTATTGATTTTCCTCCTCACCCCGAGTACGGCAAAGTGAAAGGGGTGCCGAAGGACCGCGAAGACCATGGGATCCAGAAGAAAATTCTGATCGACGAATTGAGCAAAGCAGGTTTTCAATTCGACAAAGTTGTCGACGATTGGCCGACGAGCGATTATTGCGTTTTGTTTGTAAAGAAATGATCGTCCCTCGCGGCGTGGATGCGAAACCCGAGACGGCGGAGGGAAACGCGCGCAGAAAAAGAAGAGCGTTCTAAAGACCCGCACCTACATTGGGCAGGAAAGCGCGTGATTGAGGCGCCGTCAGTATGGGCGGCCAGGCTTGCGCAAGAGGGACAAGATTTACGCAGATTCATTGTACGTGTCGTATTTGACGGCGATGTCGCGAACTTCTTGGAGGGTCATGTTGCGGAGGATTGTGCCGTCTTCGAGGATGGTTTCGAGCGCGTTGGCGCCAAGCGTGGAACTATCGGGATTAGGCGAATCGTTCGCAACTTCGACTGTGGCGAATTCCTTGCCGTTTTGGATCAGGTTGAAGCGGCCGCCTTTGCTGGCTTTGGATGGATCGGTTTTGGGGTTTTTGTAGACGTTGTGCCATTTGCCGGCGCGGTCGATGGCGGAACACTTTAAGGCGAATTTCAGCGTGTCACGATTCACTTGTTGGAGAAGCGCGCCGCCCATTCCGTAGCTCCAGATATCCTGGGACCAGCCTTTGCGCGTGAGCTGAGCTGTGATGTTTTGGATGGTGTAGAAATTTACGCCGTCGCCCTGAATGAAGCGCACGTTGGGGACGGTGGTCTTCCAGCCTTTCTTATTCACTTCGTAGCCGAAGATTTCCGCGACGATTTTGAAGAGTTCTTCTAGGACGGCGACGGCATCGCCGGAGTCAGGGCGGATGACGAGAGTCCCTTTGCGTTGGAGAATTTTGTCGCGAAGGGCGCCGCCCCATAGGTTGCGGACGGCATTGTAGATATCGTAGGAGTCGCTGACGCAGGCGACCAGGCCTTCGGGGCAGTTCTCGAGCATGTTGGCATAGGCCTGGCCTTCGTTGGCCTCGCCCCAAGCGGTAATCGTGGAATGCTCGGAAGCGGGGATGCTGTAAGCGGCGCAGTTGAGAGGATCTTTTGTAGTGAGGTCCGCTGAATAGAACTGATTGAGAAGCTGGATCGCGGCCAGTGTATCCGTGCCGAGAAAATTGAGCAGATGGGCGGCGCCGCCGATGGCTGCGGACTCTTTCGAGGAAACGCCTCGGAAACCGAAGTCATGGAGCTTGAAAGGAAGTAGCGAGGGATCGCCCGTGCGGACGAGAGCTCTGCCTATAACTTGTTTGATGGCGCGGGAAAGTGTTGCGACCGTGATGGGATACCAGACTTGCAGGAGAACGGTTTCCGCCCAGTTGGTGAGCCAATAGAACTCGGAGTCGGTGTTCTCGATGGTTATGAGCGCGTTGTGACTCTTGACGACGGTGCCTTCCTTGACGGCGCGAATGCGCAATGGAAGACGGCCACCATGTTTTGCGTAGAGGGATTTAAAACCCTGGTAATTGAAGGACTTAGGGTGGCCGCCAAAGTGGGCGTGAGCAATGCGGCGGGCCTCCTCGACGTCGTCGAGAGTGAAAACCTGGCCAGCGAAGTTGGATTTGACGATGTACTGAAGCATGGCCAGCATGGTCTCGTCGAACATGCCGCCGCGGGATTCGACGTAGGAATAGATATGGCGGGTGTCGGGCGGGTATTGCCACCAGTGCGTGAGCTTGTAGGAGTCTGTGTTGAGAATCGGATTCAGGCGAAGAGACTGCATGGTGCTCCTTCGGAAAGGAAATAGGGTATCAGAAGAAGTGACTGGTTTTGGGTGAGGGGCCCTCCCCGAACTGATGTTTGCTGAAGCGACTACGGTAGGGAGGCAAAACCTGCGCGGCCACTTGCAATGCCACGCGAGCAAAGGGCAGGAATCCGACCTCGGCCACGTCCCTCCTGCTTCATCAGAAAACAACTCCTTGTCGATCTCTCCAAACACAGACCGTGCCGAGGATGTCAACAGAGCCAGTTTAAGTGCCCTGTTTCTTAGAGCGCTGATTCTAAAGTAGTTAGATTGGCGTGGGGCGGCGGGCTGAGGAAAACCTGTGGAAAAGCAGCCGCAGGGAGTAGGCGAACATTACTGTGTGAGGTCCGGTCAAAAACCCGACGGCAAAACGGCCCACGGCTCCCATAAAAAAGGGGGGGGAGCTAGAGCGTTAAATAGACGACCTGGACGAAAAGGTCGCTAGTGAGCATGCCTTTGGCCCAGGTGGCATCGAGATCGGCTAGGGGTTTGGTCGCCGCGGCTTCCTGGGCGGATTTTCCGGCGGACTTTAATTTTTGGATGCGATCGCGGGCGGTGACTAGCATATCGCGGTATCTGGTGAGGTCAGCCTTATTGCCTAGCGCGCCGTGCCCGGGAATGATTTTGGTGTTGTCGTCGGCGAGAGCCAAGGCCTTATCGGCAGCCGCTATCATACCGTTGATTTTGCCGTCGGTACCGGCATCGATGAAAGGATACATGCCGTTGAAAAAGGTGTCGCCCATGTGGATGACGTTGGCTCTTTCGAAGTGAACGTAGATGTCCGTATCGGTGTGCGCTGGGGAAAAGTACTGGAGCGCGAGAGTATCGCCATTGGCTTGCAGTTTGTGGCTGGCGGCGAAGGTTTGTTGAGGCAAAGCATCGGCGGGCGAAGGCGGGAAATGCAAACCGAGAATGGGAATGTCCTGCGGCGCGGACATCCGCTTTTTGGTGTTTTCGTGGGCCAGAATGGTTGCGCCCGCGGAGTGAAGAGCGGCATTGTTGTCGGTGTGATCGAAGTGCCAGTGAGTGTCGATGACGAATTTCAGAGGGGCATTGCCGAGGCCATCGAGAGTCTCTTTGAGTTTCGCCGAGGCGGGCGAAGCGAATGTGTCCACTATGAATTTGCCGTCGGGTCCATTCAGGACAACGACGTTTCCGCCGGGACCAGAGAGCAAAGCGAGATTGTCAGTGAGCTTCTGCGATTGAATGGGAACGGCTCCCGTGCGGGCGCGAGCGGCGGCGACTGGGTCGGCGGCAGGGGTCGGCGCCTGTTGCGCGTTCCCTAGAACGGAAGCACGGAGAAGGCTGCCCGGAAAGAGTTGAGCCAAGAAGGCGCTGCCCGCAAGAGTTGCAGAGCCACGCAACAACTCGCGGCGTGTGGTTTGCTTTTGAATGAGATCAGAGTTCATGAGTTTGCTCCATTTCAATTAGAGGGCCGCGGGCGCGTCACAATGAGTGTTGGTAAAATTTGAATTAGAGTAGGGCTTTCGCGGAACAGTTACAAGAGTATCTTAATTTTTTGAGTGAGGCGGCATGTTCGAAACCCGATGATAATTGCCTTCAAGTCTCACTCACTCACCTCAAGCGGACCTGGTCAAAGTTGTCCCACGCGCGTCAAAGCAAAAAGGATGACCGCGAGCAAGCCCTCGACGACGGCCGTCAATCCGGCAATACAGCCTCTTCGGGACATGCGGACCTCCTAATTACAGGACAATGAGAGACGAAGGGCGTTTCACTCGTCGCGGAGGACTTGCATCGGTTCTACGCGGGAGGCGCGGATGGCGGGGATTAGGGAGGCGGCAGCGGCGACGACGAGGACTAGGAGAATGACTGCGGAAAGAGTGGGGACGTCGGAGGGAGAGACACCGTAGAGGAGGCCGGCCAGGACGCGGGTAGAGGCGGCGGCCAGGGCGAAACCGGCCATGCAACCGAGTATGCACACGACGAGACCTTGCCAGAGAAACTGCTTGACGATTTGACTGCGCAGAGCGCCAAGGGCCAGGCGCAGGCCGACTTCACGCTGGCGGATGTTGACGTTGTAGCTGAGCGTTCCGTAGAGGCCAATGCAGGCAAGAGAAAGAGCGGTGCCAGCGAAGAAAGTGAGTAGGATGGTGCGGAGACGATTCTCAGCGAGGGCATCCGAGAAGTGCTGCTCGAGCGGCGCGAAATCATAGACCGAGCGTTGCGGGTCGATATCTCGAATTTGCCGGCGGATGGTTTCGGCCATGCTCATAGGGGCGTTGCGCGTGCGCACGAGGAAATACGTGCCTGGCTCCGCGATCGGGGCGCACCAGTAGACGGTGGGCGCAGGCGGCTGGTCCAGGCCTATTTCGCGGACATCACCGGCGACACCGACGATTTCGGCAGGGCCGGAGTAACCCAAATTCAGGGATTGCACATGATGGCCAATGACAGGCGTGCCGTGGAAATAGGCGTCGGCGAAGGCGCGATTCGCGACCACCGTGGGTGGGCCATCGGTTTCGCGGCAGAGTTCACCCGCTAGCATCGGGATTTTCATCGTGGCGAAGTAGCTGGCGGAGACGTAGTGGTTTTCCGCGATGATCTTGGGCTCGCTCTCGGAGCGTCCTTCGGTAAGCTTTATTTCCGTTTGGTATTTG